>Ga0326727_10007988_pt1 | contig 27306 bp, 23 predicted proteins | sample MB2enrmetagenome_FD_207643 | JGI IMG/M metagenome (GOLD analysis project Ga0326727, IMG submission 207643) | Lab enriched peat soil microbial communities from McLean, Ithaca, NY, United States - MB29MY | ecosystem: Environmental > Terrestrial > Soil > Wetlands > Peat | place: USA: New York...
CTTTCCGCGAGGCAGGGTGGTCATTGGAGTTTACGCGGAGCACTACGAAACAGTCTCTGCCGCCCTGAACGAGGTTCATCCGAACACAGTTCTTAATTGTATAGGAGTTGTCAAACAATCGTCGGAAATTAACGATCCTATCAAGACGATTACCATCAATTCGCTTTTCCCGCATGTGCTATCTCGCGATTGTTCGGAGCTGGGCATTCGTCTTGTTCACATGTCCACGGACTGCGTCTTTTCGGGAAAGAGGGGGCTGTACAACGAATCAGATCAGCCTGACCCGACAGACTTCTACGGCCGGAGCAAGCTAATGGGTGAACCGAGCAGAGAAAATACCTTGACCATTCGTACCTCCATGTTTGGGCCTGAGCTCGGAAAGCGTCAGGGGTTGTTGGAATGGTTCCTCGCTCAAAAAGAAGGAATTGTTCGTGGCTTCGGCAATGCCGTGTTCAGTGGGTTCTACACGCGCTCGCTTGCAGATTTGATCCTCGATATCGTCTGTCACTATTCAATCTCTGGCCTCCGTCATCTGAGTGCTGACCCGATAAGCAAGCTTGTACTACTGGAGAAGGTGCGTGACGCTTGCAGGCTCCCAATACATATAGTACCCGATGAGAGTGTGCGTCTGGACAGAAGCTTGGACTCGACAATGATCCGCAACGAGTGTCATATTCAAGTTCCATCATGGGATGCGATGATCGACATGTTAGCTGTAGACTTGAAAAAGGAAGGAAGAGTATGAGCGCCAAGCTATTTGACGGAAAGAAGATCTTGGTGACCGGAGGTACAGGATCACTCGGCCGCGTGCTCGTCAAGCGTATTCTCAATGGCGAGATGGGAGTTCCCGAGAAGGTGTTGGTGTTCTCGCGCGACGAGGATAAACAGCATCAAATGCGGCTGGAATATCAGAAAATGTCTGCGGCGACAGACGAGGCCATCTACAAAGAGCGAGAGAAAACGTTGGGATTCATTATCGGCGATGTTCGTTCATACGAATCGCTCGCGGCTGCTGTGAAGGATGTAGACCTGGTCATTTTCGCCTCAGCGCTGAAGCAGGTTCCTACGTGTGAATACTTTCCGCACGAAGCCATTTGGACCAATACTCTGGCAGCTCAGAACATCGTCCGTGCAGTACAGGAGGCAGCGAATAACGTTGAGATAGTTATCGGGATCTCAACTGACAAAGCTTGCAAACCCGTCAACGTTTACGGTATGACGAAAGCCTTGCAGGAACGAATTCTGACCATCGCGAATCTGAAAGTGCCGGATACAAAATTCATCTGTACAAGATATGGAAATGTTCTGGCCTCACGGGGTTCCATAATCCCTCTATTTCTCAAACAGATCGCAGAAGGGAGGGCCATTACTATCACGTCCCCTGAAATGACTCGCTTTCTCCTGACCATCGAACAAGCCGTCGACGTCATTTTCAAGGCTATGCAATTCTGCGATCCAGGAGAGATCCTAATCCCGAAACTACCATCGGCGAAGGTTCTGGACATTGCAAGTGTGCTCAAGGGTGATTTAGATTTACCAATCGAAATGGTAGGTGTCCGGCCAGGAGAGAAGATTCACGAAATATTGGTATCTGAGGAGGAAGCTTTTCGCACCGTAGATGCCGACGACCATTTCATTGTGCAGCCCATAGTTCCTGAACTCAGACTCGCTAAGCACTTGCCCAAGATCGAACATGAGTATTCTTCGGCCAATGAACTTGTCGACATACGACGCCTCCAACAGATATTGTCCGACGCTGGTTTCGTGAAAAGAGCTGTGAAGTCCAGATGAAAGTAGTGACGGTTCTGGGGACAAGGCCGGAGATCGTGCGGTTAAGCCGCATAGTCCCGACCTTGGACAGTCTGTGTGATCACGTACTGGTTCACACCGGCCAAAACTTCGACTCACAACTCAGCGATGTATTCTTTCGAGAATTGGGCGTCCGAGAACCCAACCATTACCTCGGAGTGGAGAGCATATCATTTGGGCAGCAGGTAGGTGAGATCTTGCACCGATGTGAAGAAGTCCTGGCTGCGGAGAAACCAGATCGACTACTGATTCTTGGCGATACTAACAGTGGACTTTCGGCCATATTGGCAAAGAGAATGGCAATTCCAGTATACCATATGGAAGCCGGCAACAGATGTTATGATGACCGGGTGCCGGAGGAGGTGAACCGGCGAATCATTGACCAGAGCAGCGATCTATTGATGCCCTACACAGAGCGAAGCCGTCAGAACCTTGTTCGAGAAGGTTTCGCTCTGAACCGAATCTACGTTATAGGCAACCCGATCCACGAAGTCGTACAACACTACAAGACGGATGTCGAGAAATCTCAAGTTCTAAGAGAGCTCGGCCTGAATGCGAACGAGTATTTCCTGGTTACAATGCACAGATCGGAGAATGTGGATGTAGAGCATCGGCTGCGATCGCTGGCAAAGGCTCTTGACTTGGTTCAGAATAAATTTGGTATCCCCGTTGTGTGCAGCCTGCACCCACATACGCGCAAACGAATGGTTCAAGCTGGAATAGATCTCGACAATCCTAAAGTCAGATTTCTCCAACCGCTAGGGTTCCTGGATTTCATAACCCTCGAACAGAAGGCATATTGTGTATTGACAGACAGTGGCACTGTGCAAGAGGAATGCTGCATCTTCCATGTGCCTGCCGTAACAACCCGAGATACGACAGAGCGCCCCGAAACCCTAGAATGTGGTAGCAATATCCTCAGCGGAGTAAAGCCCGAGACCATTCTCAAATGCGTAGATATAGCCGCTTCAAAGAGCAGAGATTGGAGAGTGCCAGCGGAGTATCTGGTCGAAGGAGTAAGCCATTCCGTCGCTCGTCTTGTATTGGGCCATGTTCCCTTTCTGTAGGTTGTGTTCACGGATGCCCGCGAGAGTATGCTAACACGCACTTACGACCGGTTGTGAAGATGAATTCAAAACTCGCGCCGATCATTCGCAATAAGAGAAGAATACTGGAGCGGACAAGTAGAAGTCCATCACAAAATAACGTGGCAGGAAAAATCCTTGTGATATCGTCGGTGGCCCCGCATCGCTTGGGCGGCATTCAGAACCTCTACGCTCTCCTATCTGTCCTCAAGCCGCATCAATACAGTATCCTCACAACCTATGAATCAATAAGAAGGGATCCTGCTCGAGAACCTCTCCCAGGGGAGTATTTCTATTGTGACAGAAAGAGAGCTCAACCGCTCTCATTGATCATACCTCCACCTGCTACAGAAGCTACAGTGAGAAGCTCGCGGCCTGGATCGAGGTTCAACATCCGTGCTGAACACGCCCGTTTCGTTGGCTACTGCCGACGGCTGTTTAGATTTGCCACCCCCAGATATCGGGCCGTGCGCTCCGTAGTACGATTTTTTGCGACAATTGGAAGGATGGTGTTGTGGGGGCACTTAATTGTCCAGCGCGGAAACATCCGTGGCGTTGTCGGAATCTCGGACACCGGCCCTGCTCTCATATCCACTTATCTGCTCTCCAAATTATGCCGACTTCCTTACGTGATCTACATGTTTGATCTCTATTTCGGGAACAACCTTGGCATTATTGAGAACTGTCTCGCTAGGACATTAGAGCCTCGCATTCTCAGACGGGCCGCAGCCGTCTTCTTGACCAATGAAGCTATAACAAAATACTACCGGCTGCGCTATGGGCACACGATCAAACCCTTACTATTGCACAACTCAATATTTCCCGCCCAGTACGAACGTCTGAGAACACCCCCAGAAACCGTGCGCCCCCACAGGATCGTATTCACAGGGACAGTGTATTGGGCGCAAGAACAGAGCATGTTGAACATGATCCATGCAATGGATGAACTACGTGACGCTGAAATAATTCTCGACCTCTACATTCCAAATCTACCACAATCCATAAGCAAGCACATCGCGAATCGAAATAACATTCGAATGAGCGCCGCACCTGTATCGGAAATGCCGCGAATACAGTGTGGTGCATCGATACTGTATTTGCCCCTCTCCTGGAACACACCAAGCCCTGATATCATCGCTACCGCCACACCTGGAAAGCTTAGCGACTACCTAGCTTCGGGCCGACCTATCCTCATCCACGCCCCCCCATATGCTTGGGTAAGTCATTATGCCAAACAAGAGGGCTTCGGATTGGTGGTTGACGAAGAAAACATCCAGAAGCTCAGAGATGGCGTACTGAAACTGCTCACTGACAAGCGTCTCATCCTACGCCTCGCCAGAAACGCCACAAGAACCTTTTACAAGAATCACGACGCAACAAAAACGGCACCGATGTTCGTCCAAATGCTGGACTCCGCCTTCGGAACCAGACTTGCACAGCACGATAGTGTCCTAGATCCCTTGGCGAACAAGGAAGTGCTTGCGAATTAACCGCTTAGACCCGTCACTCTATCTTAGGCGTGCGGCTAGGTCTTTTAGCAAACAACTCGGTTTGCCATTTCGGCCCCCCTAACTATTCTAAGCCTGTCGGTCCACTAATCACTGCAGCTATTCTACTCAGAGGCAGAGTATAATTCCCAAGAATCATACGAGCGACGTGGCACAGTAAGGATGCATATGCGTATGCATCGAGGGGTCTTCTGAATATGGAGCGAAGATCACTCAGGACCGTCTCGTGAACCATTGAGATATCCAAGCGACAGGCTGTCACGAGAAGAAGATATGTGATCAATCGGTATTTGAGCAAGGGGTCAACATCGCTAGCGAAATGATTGACCACTTTGGTAAGGCTAGCTATTCGCATCGCAGAGTTTGACGCTGTGAACCGCTCATGTTTTCTTACGAGGCTCAGGGCTTCGTCTATTCCTGCAATCTTAGACATCCTCGCTATCGAACACCAGAGTACCACGTCCTCAGGAGTTACCGATTCATCGAAGATGAATCCTCTTTCGACGATCTCCCTACGTATCATCACTGTAGGCGTCGCGATTGGGCAATCGAAGAGGACTCTCGGAAACACAACATCCGTGAGCTTGCCCGAATGAACTTCACCAACAACCTCTGCCTCTTCGTTGATGTATCGGTAAGACGTATGGCTCAGCAAAACGTTTGGTTTGTTATCCATCAGATGTATCTGCTTCTCCAATTTGTGAGGGAGGAATATGTCATCTGAGTCTAAGAATGCGATATACTCGCCACGAGCTGCTTGCATGCCTCGATTTCTTGCCGAGGCTGCCCCCCTATGTCTCTGCTTGAAGTAACGTATCTTCTTGCTTCTCAGCCGGTTGCGGAGAATCTCAAGGTTTTCAATTGACCCGTCATCAATCAGGATGACTTCAAAATCAGAGTATGTTTGACGAAGAACGCTATCCAGCGCCTCACCCACCCATTGAATTCTGTCATGAAAGGGTATTACCACACTTACCTTGGGATTAGTCATGGCTTCGTCAACAGTCTTCCCGTATCAAGCCGTCCGAGTACGGCCACCTCTCTTGCTAAGTAATTGAATACTGAATCCTTTCGCAGCCGTAGCGAGTTTCATTTTCTTGTTTCGCGGTCTACCCACAACCAATGCATGTACTCTTGAAGTCCGTCTTCAAGGGAAACCGACGGGCGAAAGCCTAGTTCTCTCCTAGCAGCGGAAATGTCACCCTTGCTGTGGCGAACGTCACCAAGCCGTGGTGGGGCGTACTCCACTCCAACATTCTTGCCGGCCGCCTTCTGAATGAGCGCGGCCAAGTGATTGATTGTGATCTGCGTTCCACTAGCTAGGTTGAAGACCCCGCTAGATTGGGCATGAGCTGCGAGTAAGTTGGCTTGTACTACGTCGTGAACATTGGCGAAATCCCGAGTCTGCTCACCGTCACCGTAGATCACGAGCTTCTTGCCTTCCAAGACGCGGTTACCAAAGATCGGGATTACGTTGCCATATACATCATATCTTTGGTTAGGGCCGTAAACATTGAAGGGACGCAGACAGGTTACGGAAATTCCATGCAAGCCTCCGTAAATTAAGCAATCTCTCTCTGCAGCGAACTTGCTGGCACCGTAGAATGAGTCCGGTGAGATGGGGTGATCTTCGCTAATTGGTAGGATCCGTAACTCACCAAAAATAGCGGCAGATGATGTAAACACAATTTTCTTTACTTTCGCTTTTCGAGCTGCCTCGAGAAGTCGGAGCGTCCCAATCACGTTAATTTCCGCATCCATCAAGGGATTCTCAAGGGACCGGCGATTTCCTACGCTCGCAGCCAAATGAAAGATTGTATCCACCCCCTGAACCGCCTTGCTCAACACAGGCTCGTCACGAATGTCGCCTTGAACAAAGGTAACGTTTTCCGAAACCGGTATGTTTTGCTTGTATCCAGTGGATAGGTTATCTAATACGCGAACGGTAAAGCTCTTTCCCACTAATGCCTTTACAATATTTGAACCGATGAATCCTGCGCCACCTGTAACCAACGCTGACTTCATGGCTTTCGCATCCGCTGCATTGCAACGCCCATTAGTCGATACGCTTTTCTTAAGAATGTGCCTGCAAAAAGAAAACGATGCTTACATTTGGCGATCGGAGAACGGTGCATCAGGATGGGGAGACAGTGAGCGACCGGGATCCGAAAGTCCTATTCATAACGTCCTATGCGCCGCATGGTGTCGGCGGTTCTCCTAACATTCTCCACAATCTGCTGAGGTACTCTCCATTGGGGAGGGTCGTCTTCCTTACCAGCTTGCACAATCTTGCGCGCCACCCACCTATCAATGACCCTCTCCCTTGTCCCACCTACTACTTCGACAGGTCTTCCTATACGGCCCGAGGAGTCACGAGATACATACTGTACTTCTTTTCTCGCTTGGGTAGACGTTTTTCCACTTTCAATCATTGCTCCGTGGCTCTAGTGTTGTGGTTAGAAGTACGGAGAGTAGTCTCGACGGGCATGAGCCTCATGAGAGAATATACGTTTGATTCTCTCATCATAGCGTCCGACTCCGGACGAGCACTCATTGCGGGCTACTGCCTGGCTAAGAGGACACGGCTGCCTTACTCTGTCATCTATTTTGATCCGTATGCGGGCAATCATTTTGGCTGGATGCTTGACTCAGTAGCGATGGCATTTGAGCCACGACTCCTTAGAAACGCTCTCCACGTGATAGTCTGCGGAGATGCATTAGAAGAAAGCATTAGGAAACGTGTGCAGCGTGAATACGTTCAATTGCCAATCTCGGTGAATGTTCCCGAGAAGCCTCCCGATTTTACTCAACACCACCCGAGAGTGTTCCGCATCCTTTACACCGGAGCTGTATATTGGGCACAAGTAGATACAATCCGATCCTTCGTAGAGGCTACTCGGACTCTCGAGGGAGTCGAGTTTCTGGTTTACAGCGAGCAGAAAGAAGAAGAGCTCGCACAAATGGGCGTGAAGGGCAGGCATGTTCGCTATGGATTCTTAGCTAAGAGAGAGCTGATGAAGCTCCAGAATCGCGTCGACCTCCTATATTTGCCACTATCGTTCAGCAAAGAATTCAGAAGAGTCGTCAAAGTGGCAACCGCCAGCAAGATTTTCGAATACATGACCTCGGGGCGCCCGATTCTCGTCCACGCTCCGGCCTATGCATCTATCGCGAAATATGCTGAACGAGAGAACTTCGCCCAAGTGATCACAAGTACGGACCCAGACCAGATTAGATTGAACCTGATTAAGTTAATGCGTGAGTCGGGGCATAGGAAACGGCTTGCAGAGAACGCTTGGCGCATTGTATGCAAGTACCATAATGCAAAGCAGAATTCAAAACTGCTAAACGATGTGCTCTTCATCACTTAGATCTAGCGCAAAGGGTGCAATAGAGGAATGTCTTATGCCAATAATACGCACTATTGGAAGTACAGGGTACTCCGGCTTAGCGTTCTTGAGGCGGCAAGATCCTCCGAGCTACCTGCAAGCTACGTAACAGGTCCTCTCTTACAGTCGGACGGCTCTGGCAGAGTCTTCTCAAATGATCGACGACTCGGCTCGTTGTCACACTGCAGATTGGTAGATTGGTATTCATTGAACGACAAGAACTCTTAATGCGACGTCGAGATATTAGGAAAAGCAAGTTACATACAAGAAACACATGGAGGTCTGCTGGATTACTACTGCTCTGGTAACTGGCGTCACTGGGTTCGTGGGTAGTCGGCTCGCGGCCAGATTGATCGAAAAGGGTTACGACGTTTTCGGTTTGGTGCGTCCATGCGCGAGCCGCGATCTCAAGCCGATTGAGCCCATTCAGGATGACCTGACGTTGATCAGTGGAGATCTAACAAACCTAAGTTCAGTTGCGAACGTATTGCGCAATTCGAATCCAGACATAGTCTTTCACTTGGGAGCTCTATCACCCGTGCGGTATTCATTCGAGCATCCTTTTCAGTACCAAGACGTGAACTTCGTGGGAACTATGAATATTGCGCACTCGCTGATGGAACTGAGTGACTCCAAGAAAAGGCGACTATTGACCGCTTCAACAGCTGAGGTATATGGGATTCAGGCAGAACGACCATTCAGAGAGGACATGCCTCTGGAACCTAGTTCTCCATACGCGGTCTCCAAAGCGGCGATGGACATGTACCTTAGAATGGCCGCTCGCGTTTTCGGCCTTAACTGCGTGATCATGCGACCGGCAAACAGTTATGGCAGAAGATACGAAAAAAATTTCCTTGTGGAATATTTGATTACGTCCATGCTAAGCGAACATAGGGTGTATGTTGGGGCCCCAGATTCCATACGTGACTATATCCACATCGAGGATCACGTGGAGGCATACACTAGAGTAGCGGAGAAAGAATGCGCCCCCGGAGAAGTCTTCAATATCGGAAGTGGCAGAGGGATTTCGAATCGGCAGCTTGCTCTAATGTGTTCCGATTTTCTTCATTTTGACCCTAAGAATATAGAATTCGGAGCCTATCCCCCTGGCTATCCAATGCGACCACTCGCTTCAGATCAGCCGTACATCGTTCTCGATTCGGCGAAGGCAAGAAAGACAGTGGGCTGGTCTTGCAGAATTCAACTCGAACAAGGACTTCGAATGGTAGCGGACTTCTGGAGACCACTTGTTACACCTCAATCTGCTGCAGGCCGGACGTGACCAAGATGTGCTGTGAGTAGAATCTGACATGACAATCGAGACCGCAGTTATTCTTGCGGGTGGCGCGGGGCTTAGGATGCGCCCGCTTACTGAGGACAAACCGAAAGTCCTAGTCGAAGTGGGAGGAAGACGATTGTTGGATTGGATACTAACTTGGCTGAAACAAAACCAAGTTCGTCGCGCGGTGATCGGTGTGGCCTACAAGAGCGAGAGCATCATCGAATACTTGAACAGACACCCACCCGGGTTGGAGATCGAATTTAGCCAACATACCATTGAGGGTGGTACGGCACAGGGCTTCAAACTCGCAATAGAACGCCACGTCAATGACTCAGTTTTTTTTGGAATAAATGGAGACGAGCTCACGAACATTAGGCTGCAAGAACTGGGCGATTTCCACAAAAGCAGTAAGAAAGCAGCCGCAACGATCGCCGTCTCTCCTCTACCAAGTCCGTTCGCCGTCGTAGATCTGAGTGGTTCAGACGTGGTCGGATTTCACGAGAAACCAACTCTAGAATCTGTCTTCGTTAGTGTCGGAGTGTATGTCCTACAACGGGAAATAACTAACTATATTCCCGCCGTGGGTGACATAGAACGAACAACATTTCCGCGACTGGCCAACGAGGGCAAATTGCGTGCATATCGACATCAGGGCTTCTGGAAAACTGTCAACACGATCAAAGACCTAGGCGAAGTCGATAAGGAACTTCAAAGTAATGGGTCCATTTTCGTCCCTCGCAAAGTAAATGTGGAAATTCATCGAGGACACGAGAACGAGGTCACTAGGATTGAGTAGTGCGAAGAGTAACATACCATTCAGATTGCTGATCTCATGTATTGCATGCGGCAAAGAAAAGTTCATTGACGTTAGCCCAACTCAGGCACGTCGTGCCTCGTGATCTCATGTGCAGAAGACACTGGTATAGATGAGGAATAGCAACCGTCAGCACGTTTTTCGAATAGATGACATGAGGACTTAGATCTAGCCCAAGGACTAAACAGAGTAATGTCTTGTGCAAGCCAATAAGACACGTGCAGGCTCCTCCTAAGGAGGACTGCGCAATCCTTCCTAATGGAAAGGGCGAGAAGGACGGTGTAAGTCTTGAGCAAGCCTCTGCTGTCAGTATGCATACCTACCCACAATCGAGCCTATTTGCTGCGGTCCGCCCTTTTGTCACTAGCTCCGCAAGTGGGCGAATTAAGCGCTGAAGTGGAGCTCATAGTATCAGACAATGCTTCTACTGACGACACAGAACACGTCGTGAAGGTGGCCACCAGGTATTCTCCGATCAGATACAGCAGAAACGCAAAAAACGTCGGACTGTGCCGCAATATAGTGCGATCAGTTCAGCTCGCGAAAGGAGTGTTCTGCTGGACTCTTGGCGACGATGACTTTGCACGACCAGGTGCGTTGAAGAAAGTCGTCGAAGTGCTGAAGAATTATCCAGAAGTTGACTATGTTTATGTGAATTACTCCCATATTGGCCTGCAAGAACTAAGGAGGTTGCCCTATCCTCCCTCGAGCAAGGATCTAGCTGATGACTTGAGGCTAGACAATGAGGATCCAACTGAACGGTACGTATCCGCGTGGGAGGAACTAATCGATCCTAAGATAAATACGACATTCCTGGCTAATATGCAACCCTCCGTGACCAGACGATCATTTTGGTCAAAATACTCTGGGACGCTCGAACTTGGCGAGCTTGGCTCATCTCTTGATGCGACATACCCACACGCCAGGGTCCTAGGATCCACTTTAGTGGGGAAGCGAGCATACTACATTGGGAAGCCTTTGTTTGTCGTAGTTGATGGTGCAAGAGAATGGTGGGACCTTGTGACCGTGATCCGGCTCCTCCGATTAAATGACGTGTTAGACTTCTATGAGCGCATGGGTGTTGATCCGGCTCGAATCAACCGATGCCGTGAATATCTCTTGAAGTCCTCTGGGCCTTGGCTGCTTCAGGTTCTCACAGGGAAGAGCACGGCCGGCAGGGAGTATTTTTCAGCCCCGCGATATTTCTTGCACTATTGGAAATACAAGACGCTCTGGCTCAGCATTTTCGAAACCGCGAGAACCTACGACCCACCGATATGCTACGTTGCGAGTGCCCTCCTACGTGCGGTCAGGCGGCTCTAGCATTTTCTTCCTTACTTTTCCACATGTCCACACGTGAGTGCAATTGAGTGGCTTGATGAGCACCCTGGGGATTCCCAGTTGATGGCGAGTTGGAACGGCAACAATCGAGTTGCGGGATTCACAAGTTCGCTGCGGAATAGCTCTGGCCAACAGGGGTATTCTGACTATGTTGGGCGTTCATCGATAACTGGCCGAATGTTGCAAGTACTTGTACGCGCCCCTCCAAACACATCACTCCGTGGCAGGCCGTTTGACGGTCGAGATAGGCACTAGAAGAATGTCATACGGTTGCGAGTGAACTCATTGTGCTCCTGCCGTCATACCTCAGATTGCCGGCATGGCGAAGGGACATTCAGGGGTCAGTCCGCTAATCCAAATAAGACACATGTACACGTATGAAAAAGTGAGGTCGGCGTGTCGACATTCCTAAGCAGGGCATTACGACCGAGGAAGAACGCGTACAAGGAATATCACATAGGACCGCACAAGATTATTTTGCCCAAAGATCATCCCCTGGACTCCTATCAACGAACTTTCCCGCGTTACGATATTGCTCTAGGAGAGATTGCTCGGGCGATCATAGCAAAGTATCCCCACGCAACTGCCATTGATATCGGGGCAAACATTGGAGACAGTGCTGCACTGATATGCAAGTATCAGAGTATGCCAGTACTGTGCATTGAAGGTAACGTGAGATTCATCCCTTTCCTCCGAGAAAATGCTTCCCGCATAGGAAACAATATTTTCATTGAGAACAGTTTTGTAGGGATTAATGGAATGGCGGTCGATCGTGTAAGAATAGAAGAAAAGAGAGGAACAGCTTCAATCCTGGATGCCGTGCAAGCGAACAAAGGCAAGGATACTATTCCGATGAGGAGCTTAGACGCAATTCTCAAGGATTTTCCGGCTTTTTCGAAATCAAAGCTACTCAAAATAGATGCGGACGGCTTTGACTTTCAGATCATAAGTAACTCCTTGGGTATGATCCGAGCATTGCAGTCTGTAATCTTCTTCGAATATGCGCCCAATCTCTCCAAGAAGGGTGATCAGGAAAGCTTATCTGCGATACGAAGCCTCACCGACGCCGATTATTACAATTTCATTGTCTACGACAACTTTGGAAATTATCTTATCAGTATCAATGAAGTGGATCAGTTTGCTGATCTGAATATATATTTGCGATCAAATGAAGCTAACGAGACAATTGTGTATTACTTTGATGTCTGCGCATTCCATGCAAATGATTATGACTTGTTTCAGATTGTAAGAAGAAACGAGAGACAGCTTGGGCAATAGGTGCCGATTCCGTACGAGGATCTCGCTTCGTCGCTTGTGGCTGCTCGATAAATGAAAATTCGAAATCCGCGCTTCCAGTGACCCTCGCTCCTGTCGCATGTCAAACGTGTCAACCAATACGTGGATTTCGCGGTTCTTGTCATCCGTACCATACTCTACGCACTAACCCTGATATACTCGTTGAATGCTATGCGGCGTTAACTTGCAGTGCCGGCCTCTGAAGACCACGCTTCTCAGGGTATGTAAATGGCTTTGTTCTCAAGAAGGTCATGGTTTCTTATCTCGACAGCATTCGCGATCAAGACGCTTGTAACCATAATGATGCCGGCTTACATTTCTTCTGATTTCGTCGATTGGGTCCACTTGACGCAACTAATGTCAAGTCAGGTTCAGGCGGGAATGATCCCTCAGCTTAGTGGCTATGGTGCATACGCGTTCATGGGTCTATTCCTCGTTCCGTTCTTTCTTGCATGGTCCGCGTTGCCTATCGCTCACCCGGCATGTGCAGCATGCTTACTCAGCCAATCTTTCTCCGTTGGGGAACTCTCTCTGAATTTCATGATGAAGCTTCCGATCATGCTTTGCGATCTCTTCACGGGCATCATGATCTCGATTATTTCGAGGAAGTTTAAGTCGGGAGTCGCAGCGAGGGCGTTCTGGATTTGGTATCTTAACCCGTTCACCACTTTCTTAATGGAGTTAAATGGAACAATTGACATTATCCCCACCTTTGTGTTCCTCTGTGCCTGCTACCTGGGCTTGAAGCGGAGATGGTTTTGGTCCGGTTTTCTACTTTTCATTAGCTGTATCATGAGGTTTTTTCCAATTTTCGCGTTTCCGTTCCTTGCCCTTTATGCTCTCAGGGAGAAGTCGAAGCGGGGAATCAGCATGTTTCTCACCTCGTTTGGCTTATCCATCCTAGCCGTCATATCTGTGGAAGCAGCAATCGTTGGCTCGTTCGGAGGTCTTGTCGGCGTAATTTCGTTCGTACTTGCGAATCAGCCCTGGCTTTTGGCTTTTCTTGGTTTTTCCGTGAGCTCATTTGTCAACCTAACTCCATTCCTTGTGATAATTCAGATATACTTTGTAGCGAGGTATTGGAAAGCAAACGCATCTGTTGTCGACTCGGCGTTGGTAGGCGTGCTCGTTCTGCTTCTCGCGTCCTATCATCAACCTTACGACGTCACGTGGATACTACCGCTAATCACAATCTACTATATCGTCAATAGTGATTGGACCCTTCTCTACACATTACTCTTTATCACATCATTTCTATACTACTTGGTCTTCAACGCCACTGATGTCACGCTGATCTACCTGCAGCCACTCTTCGCGGGATTGTTCTACGGGGTCAAGGGCGTCTATCTACTACGCGTAAACTTCAAGGCATTCGGTTGGAAGAGGGAGACTGTTCGGAAATACTTGGTCGGGCATTGAACCAGCCGCGCATAAACTCGAGCGCGTAGATTACCGACGTTGCGTAAAGAGCTGCAGCCAAGAGGCTGGGAAGAAGGAGATTCAGCCTCGGATCATTCAAGAGCGCGTTGAGTTGCTCTGAATACCAGGGCAACTGACCTCCTTTCAGAGGTATCATGAGGAGACTATACCCGCTAGGCGTAATGAATCCGCCCGAAAAAAAGAACCAAAATCCCATCAAAAACGTTAGCAGGGCTACGAAAAGTATTGCCGAAGTCCTACGGCGATTGATAGCAAGGTCGATGATTAGGAATGGGGTTACCCATATGAAGTAGGATGGATATGGATTGGAGAGTGCTAAGTATACGAGTAGAACTGGTGGAACCATCTCGGTAATTAGCTCTCGATTTCCAGCGAACCACCAGGTCACTAAGAAAAGAACAACAAGCACAGAGGTTGCTGTGCTAACTCTGCCACCGGACTGGGGAACAAACTCGAAGAGCATCTCCATTGGTTGTGTTATTGGAGTATAATTGAGCAGTCCACCCACTGCAGGGGGAGTCCCAGGCGGGAATACCCAATACAAGTACAATGCCAGGCCGACTATCCCTGAAATTACTAAGAACGCTTTGGACTTCAGGCGTGATGCCTTCTCTCTCCAGTGATATGCGACGAGCGTTGGAAGAATGAGAATTGGGAAGAGCTTAAGCGCAATGCCGGACGCGAGAGCGATTCCTGACAGGATCGGTCTTCGACGTACCAATAATACGCATGAAGATATGGCGAGGAAGGTCGATGCGATATCTGGTACGCCGAGTAGTTCGACCGCAAAGAAAGTGTACGGGTTAATGCTCCAGAGCAGCGCGGCGAGGCGAGCTGACCGTCCTGAGGCGCTTAGCATGAGTGTGGCGTAGTATACGATTACTAATGTTGCCACGTCGAAAAGAAATGAAGGTAAGCGCAGTGTCAGCGTTAGAAGTTGGAGGTCGAACGGAGTACGGAAGGGAGCGGTGGTCCCCCAGTCGATCGTCGAAGACGTCGCGAAACTCCGCCAGATATTCACTAGTTGAGCGTCGAGGAAAACCCACGGCCCCCAACCCCAAGCTCCCGAATAGAATATTACTGATCCAATATTTTGCAGGTCGAAACTTGGTGGTTCCAAGAGAGCTAGAGCAAAGCGGATCACCACTGCCAGTGCCATGGTGAAAACAAACGCACGTCTATTATCGATAAGAACGGACAGTCGGCCGCCTACTTGTTGAAATGCACTGGCAAGACCCACGTCCATCCCCTTGATGCCTTTAAGTTATGGTGAGAGTATTTGATACCTTCTACTTCAATTTACTCGAAGAGAGTGAAGTGTGAGTCAGTGATCGATCTGTAGGGGAGAATAGACTCGACAAGTAGGTGGAGGGTAATCGGCCGAAGAGTCGCTCTTGCCTATCGTAATCGGAATGCGTTCCTAGTCCTCATGATTGCCGCTGCAGTGGTCAAGCTATCCGCAGCAGCGTTGGTTCCATCCAGCTTCGAACTTCAAGAAATCATCCTAATGGCAATCGGTAGAGAGGGTGGGGGCGGTCCGTGGGTGGCTGTTGAGAATGAGATGGTGATCCTTTGGATGTGGCTCACCACCTCAACTAATCTTCCAATTGATTGGTCGAGGGCGGCTCCATTCCTGGAGCCAAACGCCGAAATCTCGTTGCTGTTGACCTTAACGCGATTACCTGCATTCTTGACCGATGTTGTTACAACCCTCGTTCTGTATTTCGTTGTTCGGAGTTCATCGTCGGCGGAACGAGCCCGCCTCGCAGCGCTCGTATGGTTTCTGAATCCATACACAATGTTCGCTGTCGAACTATTAGCCGTACCCGATATTCTAGCAGCGTTGATGACTCTCATCGCCGTCGTGCTTGTATTGTACAAGAGACCTGCACTTTCTGCCTTACCTCTAGCAGCTGGAATTGCCGTAAAATTCTATCCCGTGCTACTAGTTCCCGTTTTTCTAATTGTTTGCTTGCCAAATGTTAGGAGAAAGTGGCTATTCACAATATTGTATGCAGCATTCGTGAGTCTGGGGCTCATTGGGTACTTCAGTTGGGCGTCGGCGGGGCTTCCCATTTCCGCTTTAATAAACTACAGTCCTACAGTTCAGCCGATGGATTCCATCTTCAATACCTTTCCTGGAACCCGCATTAGCCTCGTAACTGTGGTTCTCGTTGTGACGTATTTAGCTACGTATTTTGGCGCTCGGCGTCGTCAACTGAACGTCGCGATTGCTGTTCTTGCCACAATTCTGATCTTCTTCGCGTTCTCCGACCCTTATCCACAGTATTTCTTGTGGCCGTTACCGTTCCTAGTTTTCGATTTGGCGCACTCTAAACGTCACGGCGCTCTTCTGACGACGTTAGTAGGGTTACAATTGGCCGATTGGTTCTTTATGTCTGATGGCTTCTTAACGCCAAGCGGCTATAGCATGTTGCTCTTTGCGCTAAAGGGCCAGAACTTGGCATGGTACTCGGTTTCGATCGGCATTTTCCTGACTCGGTTCGGCGATTTCGCGGTTGACATCGCGAGTACGCTGCTTTACGCAATAGCTCTCATTTACGTTGTGGATGTCGTTTGCAGTTGGTTCAGTAGTTCTAATCCTGTCGAATATGCCGCGCAATCGGTCACGCGCACTCTATCGTAGCCGACGTTTTCGGAGCTCATGAAAATATGAAGGGAGCCTTCGATTGTTCGACTAGGGTGCGGGCTTCCTCAAGGTTCTTGAAGGTGCCAATGTCGTAATGCCTCCTGCTCGTTAGGTAGGCGAATACCGGTTTCTTGTCCCGTAGGAGCATTGGAACCACATCATGTGAAATGTCCGTATTTGGTTCGCAGTATCGGAGGATCTCCTTCTCGCAGATGAGTATCCCCATGCTTACGGGGTATTCTTTGATGATTGGTTTCTCTTCGAAGTAAGTTACTCTTCCGTCCTCAGCGACTTTAGCAACGCCATACTCCATCGGAACAGAGGTGCTCATTGCAATTGTGCAAGTAGCTCTCCTCTTATTATGAAAAGCTGCCATGTCCGCTAAATTCATGTCAGTAATAACGTCACCATAATACACCAGGAATCTATCGCCGAGGAGACTCGATGCTGCGTTGAGCGCGCCCGCCGTCCCAATTCTTTCCGCCACAGAGTATTCAATGTTGATTCCAAATCGTTTACCGTCGCCGAGATGATTCCGAAGCAAATCCGACTCCTTCTCCGAAATCAACATAACGATATCAAGAACGTTGTAATGCTTCAGATACTCCAGAATGTACTCAATCACGTAACGACTACCGATCGGAATCAACGACTTCGGTACATACGCCGTGATAGGATAGAGGCGGGTCCCAGCGCCACCGGCGAGAATGGCCGCCTTCAACCAGGAATTCTCCAGTTAATTTCAGGCACGCTGGACGTCAAGTAAAAAGGCTTTCATCGATGGCCGCGAATCGAACTATCGCGTGGCCGAAATCACGCGCATTGAGAGGAGTAAGTTACAGTGGATTCCGCTTATTAGGGGAGGAGATTGTTATCCCCAACCCTGAGTCGTCGCAAGGGGGATTGTAGTTTATGGTTCATTCACGGGTCGCTGTTGCTAGGGGCGCAACCTCCCTCTACATTGCCAATGTCGTTGTTCTAGTGGCCAACACGCTGTACTTTCTCATTTTGACGAATGTTTTGCGTTCGACGTTAAACGTTGGTATTGTAACGGCCCTGAACCTGATGATTTGGTTCCTTGTTACCGTATGCCTTCTCGCACAGCCGGTGACAATGCAGTCACCAATACCAGCGCCGCTTGCGGTTCTCAAATTTGTTCCAGAACTGATAGCCCGAAGGACAAGATCTGGTGCCGCGAGGGTGTTCATGCTATCATTCGGAATCGCTGCGGCAATTGGGCTGGGCATTGGTGCGGTACTTATCGGTTTTCCATACGTGGTTGCCCCACTATTGGGGGGCACCGCTGTTCTTCCTATGTTTATCCAACTTGCTGCGGTTGATGTGATCCTTCTTTCTCTAGACCAGGTTTGTTTTGCGTCTCTTATCGCGGTGGGCGAGATGCGCAGGGCTACAATCTACATCATTGTTTGGAGTGCGGCACGTTATGTTCTGGCTTCCGTCTTTCTGTTCCATTATGCTATCACCGGCGTCCTTGTTGGATGGATTATGGGAGACGGCGTGTTGCTCGCAATCGCTTTCCGAAATTCAATCGGAATATTCGGAGATTCTCATGGAGGGACTGAGTTCTCGATGGCGGAGTTCGCGAAGTACTCATCGATCACTTTTGTTAGCGCCTTGATTGGATACGCGATAAACCAAGCGGATAAGTTGTTCACCTTGGCCCAACAAGGTTTGCCCCAACTGGCAATTTACAATGTGGCTATCGTTGCTGCTAGCTTCTCAGGAATGGCCCCCTATGCATTGACGACGGTTCTGTTGCCAGCGTTGTCGTCGTTGCATGCGGCGAATGAGGTGCAAGAGATCAGACAATTGGTGAGGCATTACAGCAGGTACGTAGCAATCATCGTAATCCCAGTCGCTTTTGGTTTTGCGTCAATCACGGATGTTGCTCTCAGAATCTTTGGTCCTGCGTACGTGAGTGGACTCGTGCCTTCGGTAATCGTATCGTTAACCACTGGGTTGACGGCCGTGGGCGCGGTATATGCAGCGGTATTGTTGGCTCTAGGCGAGCTAAAGTGGTATACGAGCGCCAACGTGGTCGGGCTCGCTAGTTTAGCTGTCGTCGCTTACGTCGCAACGCCGGTTTTTGGTTTATCAGGACCAGCGTTAGGCCGTGCGAGCCTTATGGTTCTCGCAGCCTTAGTCTACGGGTACGCGGCGTCCAGAAGTGGGTTCTTCGAACTCGATGCCAAAGCGTATGTGTGCGCGGCTTCCAGTTCTTTTGTCATGGGTGCTGTTGTGTTTCTTGGGCTGTCTGCGTTCCACACGTTCCTCATGAAACTCGTGATGGCCCCCGTTTTTGTTGTTGTTGGGGTTTTGGTATACCTGGGATGTTTGCGTGTGTTGAGGCTTCTTCAGAAGGATGATCTGGACTTCATTCGAGATATGGCCCCTGAAAAGCTTCATCCGCTAGTCGAAATTGTTGCTCGAATATCGGGTGTATCAGGCACAGGGTAGGGTCCTACTTGGTCGGCAGTGGGAGCCCCCTACAGCCCACCTTTCCACGTACCCTACGGTTGAAATTCGGGCATGTGAAACATTCCACAAACGAGACTTTCTTCAACTTCACCGGACAATCCACTGCCTCCTTCTTCATTCGCGCCAGCATCTTACCCTTAACTGCGCCTTTGATAGCCTCAAGCGATTCCTTAGGGCTTGGAATAGCCTTGGGTGGAGCGAAGATATCGACTAGGTACTTGTCATCGGCTCCCAGTTGAACGACCGGTGACTTACTTTCGTCCACGGGAGAGGGTGCGCTCATTGAAACCTCAGGCTTCGGGATTGGCTCCATTTGACTCCATAAATGCCTTTCTTCTATCATATGTGTAGGTTTTCATGGAAATTCATTATAACTATGTTTATTCGACGCGTAGTTCGCCAGGATAGGGAACTATGAACTAATGATGACCCATCTAACGGTGGTCTAGCATGGTCTTGACTCTGTTTCCGTAGGTTCTAGTTTTTCGTGTCCTAGTTGAGCTTAATTCACGTTTGACACACAAACCGCTAATCAGATTTACACTTACGTTGGCGTTCGGTTTTCGTATGTTGTTCGGTAAGTATGCATTAGCGGTCGCGCATTCTCCGAGGTTAGTGGAGAATAAGCCCGTTTAGGCCTCAGTTACCCCGGATATTCGCGTTAAGGAGGGGTACAATTGTGGCTGCGCAGATTTGATGTCCGGCTCAGTGGTCTTTGAAGATTTCGCGGCATGACCTTGCCGTCGATGTTTCCGAGTTCTGTTGCCGCTGACCTTCTTGGAAATAAGTTCACCTACATCGGTCTTGGGGCATGTCTCCTTTGTGGCGCTTCCACTTTTTGTTCTCGACCTCAAGACGGTGCGGATTTCTGTTAATTCTTGTTCTATTAGCCTCACTGCTGGTTCTAGGTTTGATTGTGGCTGGCGTAACGCAGCAAGTTCTGGCGGTAGGAAACTCCGTAGCGTGGTTCGCCATTCGGCGTCTTTCAAAGGTTCAGGGTTAAGTGTTTTAAGAAACTCCACGCTTGCGGACATACCATCATTGATACCCAGGCAATAGTAAATCCAAACAATTACACGATCAAACCTAGCTTCGTTGATTCGCGAAGGCACCACTCAAGCCACCTAGCGCGTCAGGATGATGTTGCATTTAGATAGACTTCGCTCACCCGCTCGAATTGCTCTTACGCGGACATCCTCCTCATCGCCCATATCCCTCCTCGTTCGAGGGAATCTGGCGAGGCTGGTTGCAGGGTCAAACAAAGTCTTTGAGGCTGGTTGGACTTGCTGCGAGTTTGATATTCATGGGGTCGAAGGCTTGCGAGAGTGAGGCGTACAGGCTGAGGACATAGTCGTCGACGTCAATCTCTTTCGGGTTTGCTTGTGGGGTGGGTTTGACGGTGAACTGTCTTCCCTGCAATCTGAACGGAAGTACCTTCACAAATCCAATCGTTTCCCCACGGGCCGGCGTCTTTCCTTGCTTTGTGAGCAGCCAGGCGGCTTGGTAGGGTTGGGGAAGCCTCTTCGACGTCAGCTTCTCGTGTGGGTCCTCCCTGAGCTCAACGCGGTACTCCAAATTCGCTAGGCTTACGGTCCTTTCGCGGAGGTTGCGAACGGCTTCGTTGACTATTTGGGGCACTTGCTGTTTGGCGGTTTCGAAGTCGGATGGGGATCGGCGTCCTTGGGCTAGTTGAGTGAGGCAGCGTTGGAAGGTTTGTTGGAGGAATCGGGGCGAGTTGGATTTGAGGATGGCTAGACCTTTGATTTCTGGTTCACCGTTTGGTAGGATGCCGAAGTACGCTTTGATGGTACTGAGAACGCAGACCGAATAGACGCGATCATAAGCTAACTCGAGTCTAAACTTTCCGCGGACTTCTTGAATGAGTTTCCACGTCTCCTCCCCGGTTGGGTTGTCTAGGAAAACGGAATCGGTATCGCCATACTTCGGCCTAAGACCCATCCCCTTCGCCAAATCCCAAGTTGACTGGAGAACATACCTGCCGTACGCGGTGATCGCCTCGCCGAGGAGTGGACTGGCTAGTCCGTGGATTCTAATCGTAACGCCGTAACATGAGACGAGGAACAACTTCAGAACTTCCGACGCAGCCGACACATTGCCTCCTAAGCCCACTTCCCTTGTCTGGGGTTTGTAGTGCTGCAGTCGTAAATCGCGAATGGCGCCCACTAGTGCGGAGTAGATGCCACGCCGCTTCATACACACGTGAATATTTGGTTGGCCGGGTACAAGATTATCCTGACATTCTGGATGTGGGCATTGGATTGTCTCGTATGAGAGATTGAAGACGTCTATACACCCAGGGTAGAGGGATTCGAAGTCGAGGACGTGCATGTTGAAGTAGGTGCCAGCCTCAGGGCCGAGAGCTAGGGCGCCTGTCACGTATTTCCTCGTATCCCCGAGCTTCAATTCTTCGGGGTTGGGAATCAGAATGTTGTGGGTACGGTAGTAACTGTTGAGCATTGAACGAATCCAGTCTGAGACGGAATGGTTTCGGTAGGTTCGGTTTAGGGGTAGGTTCGCGATGCGACTGAGTAGAAAGGCGTTAACGTAGTCCTCCTCCGAACCAGTTTCGCCGACGTGCAGTTCCTCCTCAGGGATTCTTGGCACGGGTTGGTTGATGCATGCGTACAGTTCCTTCAGAGATGCGTACTTGAGTGGATCCCTTCGCCGGATTGCTCCAAATAATTCCTCAAATCGAGAGCTCAGTTCCTCGTTTAGTGATGTGTCCGAAACCCAACTATTGCCGCTAAAACGGTGAAGAGTACCGAACCGAAGCCCCTTATCGTACGCGTAGCTCATAACGGGGTCTATATCCAGCTCCCACGCCTTGACGTCCTTAGCTGGTTTACCTCTGAGGCTCACCTTCGTTAGGTCCAATTCGTTTCCGGTAAAGAGATCTACTTTCTTGATCGGTTCACCCTGCTGTTGGGTTGTGAGGTAGTACGGTTGAAAATCTCTGTCAACCCATTCAATTGGTTTCAAGTCGGGTGAGGTAATTAGTCTAAGAGTAATCTGACCTGTCTCGTAAGCGCCGCCCACAAGCCACGCGGTCTGGCCCTCTGAAACCAAGGGAACAAGTCTACCTCATAGCCTGATGGAGGGTTTGTTCTCTTTAGGATTGACAGCTTCCACGGACGCCACGCGCGATGCAGTGATGACCGCTCTTTCTTCCTCCTAACTTGTCAGCGCCAAGGCATTGGGTCCCCAGCGAAAGCCCTCCGCCTCTCCTTATTCCGAAACGTCGCCATGTCGCGAGGTTGAGGTTTAGGAGGGACGGCGGTTGGTCGTTTGTAGCCGGCTCGTTGAACCTTGATGAGTTCGTCAACGGTTATGAAACCGGTCTCCTGCTGCTTGTACTGAATGGCCCGCAACTCGCCCATATCGAAGTTTGGTAATCGAATCTTTATTGAGATCACATTCGCTTCCGAGCTTAAGGTGAGGCCCAAGACGTCGTAGTCGTCCGGAAGGCTGAGCAGCCGTTTCACCATCATTGTCTTGTCTGTGGGCTCGAGGGTCTCTTTGACCTCTTCCTCGTACCCACCGCACCAATCGCAGAGCCATTCGATGCGTTTGATTGTCGTCGGAGGAATTTTAGGTATTTCCGGAACGCAGTAGCGGCAACTTGTGGCTGTCTGGTCTGTGGTTTCATGGCATTGAGCGCAGAGCCGTTTGGCGCGGAGAGTGTAATGGTTACCGTTGCGAGTTGTGGGCATAAAACTGCCTCATCTGGGGCTTGGGCTGCTTGAGCAGGTGGTCTTCGATTCTAAGTACGAGTTCTCCATGATCTACGGAGTACTGTTCATGGCACCAGTTACAGGTCAGCCAATCGTCCAAGGGCCCTCCGCAGTGCGGACAACGACGATTACGGATTGCGCCGACCTCGGCCTCACGCATCGCCATGAGTTCAGCAACTGGATCTCGTTGAGGCTTCAGCTCTCTAAGCTTCCCGCCCTTGAATAGAAACTCACGCTTACAAGAGTCGCAACGAAAACCAAATTCGTACACATCACGACCCTGATCTAAGCGCTTGCTTCTGCTAGTCCAAACTAATGGCTTGTGACAATCGAAGCAGTCGGTTGAGTTGCTCTCAATCTCCAATCGGTTTCAGCGCCGCTGGTACAACGGGTCGGCTCGTAACGGAACAAGCTCATCGTTCTCTACCTCAAACCAGCGATTACATTTGCCGCAACGTTTCAGAGGATAATTTTCCTGACCTAGGATTTCAATCTGACACGACGGACACTTCAATTTGTTTCACTTAATCTTGCTGTGGCGGATGCGATCAATTAGAGCACACTGTGAAGCGGAGATCAAGACGGAGACTACACTGAAACTAAATCCGAGGGAGCCATCACTTTCGAATCCCTGTTGATGGAGGGTAGCGCGATTCTGGAAGGTCTATCATATTCTCCAGGCAGTGAAAGAGAAAACTTGTCTACCTGAAGATTTCCTTTCTCATGGTGTTCGTGTTGGTTTTCAGGGGTTAGCTGTCAGAATTCCCTTTCTGACAGTTCCATGAGGAAGAAATCGGATCCGAATCCGCGGATATGGATATTCGGTTGATTCTACAGGATTTAACGGAATAGGTCGAGTCTTCTGCCTAGAAGGAGCTTTCTTGATAGGCTCTTGTCCGAACTCGGTTTCATTCTTTCGAGTCCTCTTATTATTGCTACGGGGGTTCGTTCTCTTCCTTGTCCCATGACTAGTTCAGCGGCCGCGGCCGCCTCGTCTGCCATTGCAACGTACTTGTACCTCAAACTATAGCCGAACATGTCATCAAGTCCTCGGTAGTCGACGATCGGCTCGATGCCCGCCACTCCTATCGCGAACTCGACCTGTCCTACGCGGAGCGGGCGACTGTAGGTGTCAGCGATTATTACCGCGAGTCGTTTTCCCGAGAGTCGTTCGAGTCCGGTGAGAATCTCATTTGCTGCAACGTCCGAGTTTGGGGGCAAGCGGCTGTAGATGAATCGACCTTCTACGTTCGATTTGTCCACGCCGGCGTTTAGGCAGACTAGGCCGTCTTTCCTACGAACGACAAAGGCCTGCGTGTCGGCACGCAGAACGGCTGTTGAGTCCTGAAGTATTAGCTCAATGACCCGTGGGTCTTTCTTAGTCCGCTTTGCCAAAGCCATAGCTTTCCGCCCGGGCTTAATTCCCGATGTGTCGACTAACAGCCCATTTGCCTTGGAGACAATCTTCTGGGAGATGACGACTAAATCGCCGTCCGCGAGGGCGAAGCCTTCTTCTTTCGCTTTCTCGAAGATTCGTTGGGGGACATTGTCACCAGGCTTGATCAATCCAAGCTTTTCCAATCCGAATATAGTGAGCGTCCGCACGACAATCCTCCCTCAACTGACTAGGTGATTCCAGGCGCGGCTCTACCAACTTACGCCTAAATAAGATTCGACACGTGAGGTGTTGTTGTCATGTGTCAGAAGCAGAAAGCTCGCCTCTTTTCCGTATCCACGTGAGACCATTGGCGGTGCTTACCGGGCTGAGTTAACAAAGAATGTTGAGTAGCTACGAAGCGTTCATGTTATCGTGGTCTGAAGGTTTACGTTTTGCTTAAATAACGATACGCAATCCTACGCCAAGTCACACTCATCTAGAGAGATGTAACGATTGACGATCGAATACGTATTCGCTGCATGTTTGCTATCACTCGCAGTTGCAGGGATCTTGGTCAACTGGATCCTCAAGCAAGACACTGGAAGCGACCGAATGAGGGAGATTTCAGGCGCCATCAAAACAGGAGCAGAAACGTACCTATCCCGTCAATATCGGACGATTAGCATAATTGCTGTAGTGACTGCGGTTCTTCTAGCTGTCGCCATCCGCGACGCTTCAAACCCCTGGCTAGGAGTTGATACAGCTGTCGGTTTCATGTTTGGCGCCCTCGCTTCCAACTTGGCCGGGTACATTGCCATGTTCGTTTCGGTGAGAACGAACGTTCGTGCAGCGAGGGGAGCGATGACGAGCCTAGACCGGGCATTGAAAATAGCTTTCCGGGGCGGGGTAGTATTCGGGTTGGCCGTCGTCTCGCTGAGTTTACTTGGAATCTCGACGCTGTTCTTAGTGTTCCATGGTGATCCTCGGCTTATGGTTGGATTCGGTTTCGGCGCAAGTTTTGCCGCTCTGTTTGCCCAGCTTGGCGGTGGCATTTACACGAAGGCCGCTGATATGTCGGCCGACTTGGTGGGAAAAGTTGAGGCTGGAATACCTGAGGATGACCCGCGGAACCCTGCAGTAATAGCTGACTTAGTTGGTGACAACGTTGGCGATATTGCAGGTCGTGGTGCGGATCTCTTCGAATCTATAACCGCGGAAAACATTGGAGCGATGCTTCTTGGAATCGCGCCGGCGGTTTATGTGGTGTTCGGAGTGAATGGCCTAATCTTTCCACTGGTAGCTCGCTCGTTTGGCCTACTTGGAACTATTGTCGGGGCATTCTTTGTGTACCATCGCAAGAAAGAGAACCCGTTCAGTTCCCTGATCCGGGGGCTCGTAGTCACAGGGGTGATCAGCGCGGGAGGGTTTTATGTGTCGACGATGGTTCTCTTGAACGGGGATTTAGATTACTTCTTCGCGTCGCTCGTAGGCATAGTGGCAGCGTTGGCCGTTGCATTAATCACGGACTATTACACCTCATACCGAAGAAGCCCGACCTTGGGAATTGCGAAGGCGTCTGAGAGTGGCGCCGCTCCAGGTCTTGTCAATGGCCTTGCGGTCGGCATGGCGTCTACTGCACCATTCGTCATTGTGATCGGGGCCGCGATTCTGCTTGCGTTCTGGTTGGGTAACGGCTTCGCTTCTCTGGGCGGTAATTTGAATCTTGCAGATCCGGCGTTTCAGAAGGGACTGTATGGGACTGCAGTTGCGACGATGGGTATGCTCTCAGTTACTCCGATGGTGCTAGCCATGGACGGGTTTGGGCCCATCACTGACAACGCGGGTGGAATCTTGGAGATGTCGGGTCAAACTGAAAGTGTGGATGGAACTTGGGGGTCGCCATTCGCTCGGGTAGTTTCGGACGAGTTGGACTCTGTTGGAAATACTACTAAGGCTCTAACAAAGGGTTATGGTGTCGCTTCCGCTGCGCTATCGGCATTCCTGCTTTTCAGCGCGTTCTTAGAGGTAGCTGGATTGAAGGGTGTAGACCTTTCAAGACCCGGGGTTTTCGTAGGCGCTTTCATCGGGGCCATGCTGATTTTCTTCTTCAGTTCCTTGGCGATCAAAGCGGTTGGAAATACGTCGGCGGTAATGATACGGGAGATTAGGCGTCAATTCAAAGCAATTCCCGGGATTATGAAAGGCGAGGCGATGCCGGATTATTCACGTTGCATCGACATTAGTACAAAGGCCGCGCTGAGAAACATGATTTATCCCAGCCTCCTCATCGTAGTCGGGCCGGTCCTTGTTGGAGTGTTGTTGGGAGCTGAGGCTGCAGGAGGATTGCTTATGGTTGGAACAGTGGTTGGTGTGCTCATGGCACTCTTCATGAACAATGTTGGGGCGGCTCTAGACAATGCGAAGAAATACGTTGAAGCGGGACACCTAGGAGGAAAGGGTTCCCCAGTTCATGCCGCGACCGTCATAGGGGACACAGTTGGCGACCCGCTCAAGGATACCGCCGGTCCATCTCTGCACGTGGTCGTTAAACTCTTGAATACAATAACGCTAGCGCTCGCACCACTCTTCATCTACGCGCTACTCCATTAGTGCCCGAAATAGGCTGTAGGCCGTCTGTCAAAAAACCTCACCTTTCGCAACTCTCTAGCCAGCTCAACATCAACATCGGCGAGAATCAACTGCTCTCCCGATTTGGCTGAAACCGCAACCTTCGGCAAGACTACGTTAGTTTCTGTTTGCTGATTCAAATCAACTATCAAGCTACCTCCGACGTATCTTGGTGGACGGAATACGTTGGGTGCTATGATGGGGATTCGATTCTCCAACGACCTCGTTCTCAGGTACAAAATCCATGGATCCAAGGCCGTAGCGCTAATTCTTGAAGGAACGAAAAGGAGATCGGCTCCTTTCAAAGCCAGAGTTCTGGCAGCTTCTGGAAACATTGCGTCGTAGCAGATTAGTATGCCAATTTTACCAAGCGCCGTCTGAAAGACATTGTAATGCTCACCGGGTTTAGCGACCTTCTTTTCGCTTTGATAGAGG
>Ga0326727_10007989_pt1 | contig 27303 bp, 28 predicted proteins | sample MB2enrmetagenome_FD_207643 | JGI IMG/M metagenome (GOLD analysis project Ga0326727, IMG submission 207643) | Lab enriched peat soil microbial communities from McLean, Ithaca, NY, United States - MB29MY | ecosystem: Environmental > Terrestrial > Soil > Wetlands > Peat | place: USA: New York...
CAAGCGTCGCTTCCACAAAAACAGCGCATAATGCCCCGACTTCGTGGGAGGGCGCGTACGCCATCAATCTTCCCAATAACAATCTTCCCAATAATCACGTTCGCGAGGCTGTTCGATGTCACCGCGCGGCAGTGCCTGCCCCCGCTTTAATGACTTTTTTGCAGCGCGGATCACGCTAACGGCACCAAGTTCTGCGGCGTAGACCACGAGAAGCGGAAGCATGCTTACGTCCTTCAGGGTTTCTGTGGCTTGCGTGACGGTTTTTCGGTGCGCCTTACTCTTGGCGCGTTCGTCTAAGCTCAGCTTCTCACGTTCATAGTTCGCACTCTCTGTGCCTTCAAAAGCCATGCTAACCCTACCTCTAGTTGCTTCGTTGGTCCGCGTGAACATATAAAGTTAACGAAATGCGCCAGTTATACATTGCCACCACTGGCAGCATTTTTTAATTAGTCCTTACTTGATGGTTAGCGAACACGTTGCGTTCAATAAGCTACATAGCCAAATCATATATGGCTACTCAAACCTGCATTGTGTCAACACATCAACGACCCGCTTAGCTGGTCAACTGATCTCGGCTACAAACGGCTCATCAATGACGTGCTTCGAATAAATTCTATATTTTTCTATAACAAGGTCTTTCGACCTTGCTTTATGTTTTCATTGTGCATTATATAAAACTTGCGAAAAGTCTTAATACAAGATCAATAAAGTTCGTCAATATTGTCCTGTGGTAACAACTCTCTTGCGACATGTCAGGTCTCTAACGGAAGGCGCAGACAACAGTAAAGAGCTGGCTTCGGCGGTACACGCGTCGTTGGGCAAGACCGGGAGCGACGGGACGATCGCACTGCGGCTAAACCGTATCAGCGATGCTTCAGACCCTGCGACTGCTAGCGTGTGGGTCAAGTTTAACAATAAATCCTTTGCAGCGAGCGGCGTGTATAACTTCTCGCTGACCCGGCCTCCTGTGAGGCGCTATATTGTCGCGAACGTCACGAACGTCCACCACACGGAAATTCCCTTTAACTACGGATATTTCGTGTTGATCGCACGCGACGGCACCGCCTACTATGCCAACTACGCTGTCTGCAGCGCGGGCTGTAGCGCGCAAGCACTCAAAAACCGTGCACTCAACGAGACCTTCATGAGCGACGTATCTGTGCTCTTTTCGGTGCCATCAGCGGCACAGCCAATGTAGATAGCGTACACGGGAGCTAACCCACCTATTGTGATGGCATCGACCTGAATCGCCATCGAATCGTCGGCGCGCGAACCGCTTCAGACGCTCGACAAGTATGCAATCGCAATACTTTATCCGCGTTCGACCACTGATAACGGCCTCAAAAATCGTGCGGCGTATGACGGTTTAGCCCACTTCTCAAAATAGTGAAAAGTTCACTAAATCGTCCTCTTGTATATACCCCGTTATATGATTTCCTCGTCAGGTGATCGTGCTTTATTTAAGCTTTGACGGGTTGCGGGCATATGCAATAACGTCGTGTCCTTCCTCAAGTGCCTATTCGACCAGTAATTTTCCTACGTTCCCCGAGGAACCGAAAACCGCTATTTTCATAATAAGGAATAGATTATAGGAATACACTACGCTATCCTGATGGGCCCGCCAATACGTTTAAGGTTTTGAAACCTGTGAAACCTATTTCAGCAGTAATCAATTTCAATCCTCTATCACAGCACAAATGGAGGCTAAAAAAACTCTGCCTGAGCTGAGGCACGATGAAGCGAATGCTTAAAACATTACTAAAAAGATTCGGACGGCCAACTCTTGAAAAACTCGGACTACTTGAGTCTGGGCTCAAAAATGAAACTGCTGCGCAAAAGACGCTAATGCAGCAGTATCGCTTACTGGCATCCAAGGGCCGCGAGTGGCTGCCTAACTTGAGAGATGTAGGATTCCGAATATATTCTGAATTCGAGGAGGACGGCATATTGCTCTACCTCTTCACTCTGATCCCCCCCATTAACCGTACATGCGTAGATATCGGCGCCGCTGACGGTCGTATAAGCAATACAGCTAACCTAATTATCAACCATGGCTGGTGGGGACATTTGTTTGATGGGAATGAGCAAAACGTGACAGCTGGACGAGCATTTTTCGAGAAAAATAAAGACACGTTCCTCTATCCTCCGCGGTTTACAACGGCTTGGATCACCGCTGAGAACGTAAACGATTACATCATCAAGTCTGGCGTGAGTGGCCCTATTGATTTGCTCAGCCTCGACATTGATGGCATGGATTACTGGGTATGGAAAGCTATCACTGTAATTAAGCCACAGGTTGTGGTATGCGAAACAAACAATTTCATCCCTCCCAACAGGGCTTTGACAGTCCCTTATGATCCTGGATTTGTCTCAAAGTCAGAAGACTATTTGGGGGCCTCGTTGGCAGCTATGTGTAAACTCGGCCAAGGGAAGGGGTATCGACTAATTGGAACGCATCGATTTGGATTCAACGCGTTCTTTATGAAGAACGGCGTTGGAGAAGAATTCTTCCCAGAAGTTGACGTCGCTTCTTGCGTGCAGGATCCGTACAGTCAGCTAGCTCGCAAGGAGAGGTGGCCACAAGTGAAAGATTGCAACTGGCAGGAGGTATAATAGCCACACTTCCTATTCTTTTTTCGAACAATCGCCGCGACAAGTCACCAAATCATGGGACCGCCTGTATATCCGTCAAAATCGGTAGCCCAAACGGCCAACGCCAACGCAATCACAAGGTCCGAGTGATGTCCCTTGCCCCGATCGTCAAATGTATCCCGGCCGGATTCAGTGATATGAATCTCAAATTCGGCCAATTCAGTGACAATTTGATCGATCTCCCTGGAGCGTTTGGTTATATAGAGGCTCCTGAAATCAAGTGCTGCAACCAATCCCGAAATGAGTTGACCCTTGGGAACGTGATATTCATTGTACTCGCTGCCTTCGGTCGTATTTATCCCGCCCGTGATGAAAACACGCTTAATATCGGCGAGCGGTAAAGCTTTTTCGACAAGTTCGCATGTTGGAGAACCCAAGCCCGTAGCGTCCAGCACGTAGCTTATTATCGCTTCCTTGCCCTTCTCCGCTGCGATCCTCTTCAAAGACTCATCGGTTTTGACCAATTTCTTAGCAATATCAGTGTAGAGCATGCTCAAGGTGAATCGACGCCTGCAACTGACATTACAGTTCCGACAAAATTGATGTTGTGCAACCTGCTAGTGAAGCGGATAATTTTATACGATATTTAGCCATCAAACCGACACGGCGGCCTTTGTCATCATCCGACTCCGCGTTTTCTTTGCTCATGTCGATAACGGTCTAGATCGTGTAACGCGGCTGGTCTAAATAGCTTGCCCTCTGACTTGAAATAAGTGAAGGCATTCAAAGTAGGTTATACGTTGACGCGTAGCATCTCGATACGTTGCTGCCCAAGGACTGCGTTTAAGCAGGCGCAGACGGTATTAATACGCGTACGGAAGCGAAAATACGGAGGACGAAAGCCAATCCGCGGTTAAGACGCTCTGCGCGGGCTTATTCTGTGGGGTGTAGCCGGTGTCGCCGGCACCTCCCGCCTTTGGATTGGGGGTCCACCCCCACCAGAACATCCCCGCAAACCACGGCTTGTTGGCAAATACCTGCAAGGCTGCCTCATAGCAGTTGGCCTGCCCGTTTGCATTATAAACTCCGGTTTCTTCCCAATTCCCAGGATTCTTCGCAGCGTAGTCGATGCTTCTGTACCCGATCTCGGTGAAGATAACCGGTTTATGCACGGTCGCCTGCCACGTTTCGATCTCGTTCGTCCAGTTGTGCGTTCCGTCGTCATCGACGTAGTGCGACCACCCGCCAACAAGGTCAGCTACCGAAGGCGTCTTCGCGTTGCTCAGGGGGAAGTACGCGTCGATTCCCGCGTAGTCGAGCGCCCCCCAAAAGGGGATCCGTGCATACGTGGACCAATCGGCCGCGTAGGTGAGCGGCCCGTAGTAGATTGCTCGCACCCCGCTTATCACGGTGCGCCAGTTCGAGTAGTAGGTGCTCGTATCAAGGTGGTCGAGTTCGCAGCCCACGCAGAACAATTCCACGTGGTTTTTTTGTGCAATCTGTGCATAGTGGTTGATAAAGGTCGAGTAACTCGCAAACCACGCGGCAGGATTTGTCGGGGCTAGGTCATTCTGGCCCTGACCATCTTCGCAATACAACTGCGGTTTGAGCATGACGCCCATCCCCCGAGCGTGGATGTCGTTAATCGCATCAATCACCGAGGCGTCGGTGGGGGTCTGGTTAGGGCCAAAAAAAATGGCGTTTGACGTACTATTGGAGAGATACTGCGTAACGAGCACGGAGACGTAGTTGGCTCCCGTGCTCTTCAAGGCGTTGAGCGACGAGTTGGAACCGGCAGAAGCGTACTCGTTTGGTGCGTAAGAGAGGTAGGCAACCCCCTTGCATTTCAGGGCGGCCCCTTCGAGAGGAAACGGTGCCGCTGTGCCTATCGTCGGGTGTATCGTGACCACGCCGACGAACAGGACGGTTAGTAGGAGAATGACTATTAAAGGGGTGACATACCTGTAGACGTTCATTTCTAGCTCCGATCTCGTTCTTTTTCCAAAGACAAAACACCAAAGACGCGCTGTTCCACGAGCACGGGAAGTGCTGTCTCAGCACAAGCGCAGCAAGACGGAGATAGTGAAGTGCACGGTGGGAAAACCCCGCAAAACGAACACGCACCCAAGGTAATGTCCCGCTCAGCTACGGCATGCTTTGCTTAAGTGGTCTGTCGGCATGAGGGAAGATAAAACTTCTCTTTCGTCCTTCTTTCTACCGCCGCCAAACAGTCGCGCCCAAAAACTGACCCTGGGCTTAGGCGGCGGCAATTGATATTGAACAAGCCGGGACCACGATTGTGCGCAGAGGTTATGACATTGGTGCCTGAGTCGATCGCGCTGCGCTATGGTCGTGAGAGCCAGCTTAATCTGCGGCTCAAGGCTCGGGCAATACCCTGTTACCTGACGTTAGTGTCGCGATTGCAGGGGCTCACAGCCCCTTTGACATCTCGTGGTGACGGCGCCCGTGGCACGAAAGCTGGTCTCTCTGCGCAAAAGGTTTTAATGCAGGTGAGCCGAAAACGACTACTCTGATGACATCAGAAACGAAGCAAACCGTGAACGTTTACACGCTGCCCGTCTGCCCTAACTGCAGTGTCCTGAAGAAGTCGCTTATGGAACACGGCATCTCCTTTGAGGAACACGATTTGGACTCGCCGCAGTCGCGGACGACCCTACTCATGAAAGGGGTCTTTACGACGGTCGCGCCGGTGCTCCAGGTCAAGGACACCTTCCTTACGTTCGACGATCTTTTTCACGGCGATGCGCTCAACATCGATCTGATCTTGAGCCTCGTGCGGTGCTAGAGCCTGCAGTTACGGCGCAGCAGGCGTGGAAACGGCGCAGCACCGTGAATCTTCTCTGGTTGTGAGCCAGTCGACGCACCGCCGCCGGCAATGGGACCGTCGTGCACCCGTATCGTGCTGCGGGTGAACATCCTTTTGGCTTCCCCGTGCTCCCGGACGTGTAGGGGATACAGTCTGCTGCGTCCCTGGTTCAGCAGCACATTTAGTGTTTGCTCGTTCGATGACTCGTCGTAACGGATCTCCCACCCAGTGGTTTCAGAACCCACCGCGTTGCCTGCGTGTCGCACTGCCATTGTCGTTTTGATGCTCGGGATTGCGCCAATAGCTTCATCTGCCACGCGTTTCAGGCCGATTACCTTTCCCCAGCGGAACGCACTGTCAGCGGTAATAGGGACCTTGGCATTAGCGTCGTAAATCCGGTCAGCAAACGCTCGCACGCTAGAGGCGGTTGCGCTATCCGCGCACGTGATGCTCCACGCGCTTGCGTGCGCGGCTGCGATAAACGAGCAATAATTAAAATTTAGATTAATTTATAAAAATATTTGAATAATAAATGCCACACTGCAGCTCAAGCATAAAAAAGTGAAAAAGAACTGCGTTTAAGGCCCCATGCGTGCCCAGTACGCGATCGCCCTCGCACGATAGATGATGTGGTTAACTTTTAGTGCGGTTTTAGTGCGGTTTTAGTGCGGTTTTGGTGCAAGTCTAAGCGGAACCCTCTCCTTGCGCGCTCAACATCGATCTGACCTTGAGCCTTTTGCGGTGCTAGGAACCCGTCCCGACGGCGTTTGTCCTCGGGAAGCGGTACGGGTCAGAGGGTCGAAAAGCCTAAAAAATGCGTCGCCCATCCATATTCTCCTTGTTCTTTGAGAGGAGTGTTTATAGTCTTAGCAACTAATAGGGTACTTAAAGGCCCAACATCAAAGCCGCAAGCTACGGTAACGCAAAAAAGAATAATAGGGGGAGAAAAAGGGCTTCAGCCAAAGCGACATGCTAAAGCCCGTTCACCTGCGATGCTTGTAATGCCCACCTCCCTTAATTCTTTTTCGATTTGATGCGGCCCAACGGGAGGGTAATGGTGGCACATATAGCAAAACGGCACGTCAGGCTCGCGCTGTTCGGGTGCGTGCGCTGCGGACGCTTTCTGTTTGCCCCGAGCTGGTACGAACTCGATCGGGACGTAGCTGTATGTACGTGCAACGCATCTAAGTTTAAGACGACGAACGTGCGCGCTCCCCATCACGTTCAGGTGTATTGGGACGCTCAATGCAAGGCAATCTACACGTCCCACCACCGCAGATTGAAGCGCCACGCACCACCGTCGCTTCACGCCGAGCGTGTGTCAAGCTATTTCGCGGGCTGGAGAGCGACGGCTGCAGCGGACAAATGGGAGAACAAGCTGAATCTGGACGGCCAGGCAAGCACGCGCTCTGCAGAGGACTCAGATAGCGGGTTGGCAAGCTTCCAGCAACAAGCGGGTTCTGTGCTGCACGCTTGCCTTTCAGCGCTCAGTTCCGGATTTAGCTTTATTGCTGACGTCGAGCGAGAAAACAGGGGAAAAACATAGCATAGCTCATCGAAGGCGTACGGACTATTAAAGAAGCTACTTAGAGATGTAGCGCTGTCAGGCAGAGCGTGACTTTTTCGTCTCCAGATACGAGACGCAAAGTCCGGAAGATCGGTCGTATTTTTTTCGATCTGAGCCGGAACTCACTCAAACAGGCTTTTCCGAAGAAGTGCGTCCGCGATTGCTGAGCGAGCACTCTTAGCGAGATGCCTGGTTCTCCAGGCGATGCAAATCCCAACATTGATTTACTATCGCGTTGTATGGAATAGTGTAATAAACATTGACTATTACACAGTTTGCAGGAGTCACATTCGACGGGGGGACGCCCGTCGTGCATCGACAGACGCCTTCAATTTGCACAAACGCTCGTCAATCTGACTTAGAGATTTATCACGAAACGAGTCGCACGCATTTCCACTCCTGATATATTCGTTATAAAGAAGGTGGGCGAATGGCCATATCCACACGAAAGAGAAATCACTCCTCTAGAAAGTCATTGCTCCCGATGCTTCAGCCCCGGACCCTCCAGACGACGCTCTTTGGCGAACAGGCCGAGGAGATGCCCAACGTCAGGACCAGTGACGGGTTTATCCTGCCGTGGAACAGCGAAGCGATCGTGAAACAACTCATACGCGAAACGGCGCTGGCGCACACGTTCTACGGAAAGCGGGGCATGAAGCGGCCCGAGGCGAGGCGCATCGCCGACCTCGTCGAAAAGAAGATCAAGCGGATGGACGTCCACGAGCTGAGCGGCCCGCTCATTCGCGAGTTTGTCAACGTCGTCCTGCTAGAGGAGGGGTTCGGCGACTGGGCGCGTGCGTGCTCCCGCGTGGGGACGTCACTGTACGACGCTTACCGCATTGACCACGGCGAGGGGTTCGAGGCGAAGGAGAACTCCAACTTAACAGCAAACCCGGAGACGTCAGCCAAGAAGAAGCACGACAAGCTGAGCAAGCAACAGGTGCTGCTCATGCTCCCTCAGAGCATCGGCGACGCCCACCGGTCGGGCGACTTTCACATTCACGACATGGAGTACGCGAACGTGCGGCCGTTCTGTGCTGACTATGACCTGCGGTACTTCCTCTACTACGGGCTGATGCCCGACGGCACGGGAGCACACGCCTCCGTCGCCGGCCCAGCCAAGAGTCCTGAGGTCGCCATACTGCACGCGGTCAAGGCGCTCGCCGCCGGACAGACGAACTGCGCGGGCGGGCAGGGCTTTTACAACTTCCTGACGTTTTTGGCCCCCCATCTCGAGCACCTCGACTACACCCAGATCAAGCAGCTCATGCAAGAGACGGTCTACGAGCTCACGCAAGTGTTCATCGCGCGCGGCGGGCAGATGGTCTTCAGCAGCCTGCAGCTCACCCCGGGCGTCCCCGAGCTGTGGAAGGACAAGCCCATCGTCCTACACGGCAAAGTCTGGGATGGCACGCAGGCGCCGCTACGGACCTACGGCGAGTTTGAACGGGAGGTGCGTCTTGCATTCAAGGCCATCATGGAGGTAATGACCGCGGGGGACAACTGGGGCAAGCCCTTTAACTTCCCCAAGCCCGAGGTGGCGATCGAGCCCTCGTTCCTCGTGCCGCGCACCGAGGACGCCTACTACGGTCACCCTGAGATCCCCACCCTAGAGGACAATTACGAGGCCGCGTTTAAACTCTCGGCTGAGTTCGGCTCGACCTACTTTGACAACATGGTCCCCGAGTATCGAGGCGCAGGGAAGGGCGTCTCCTGCTATCAGTGCTGCGCGTATATGTTCAAGGTCGATAAAGACGAAGACCAGCACTTTGAGGACAAGCTCTACTTCAGAGACGGCGCCCACTTCTCGATGGGCTCGTGGCACGTCGTCACGCTCAACGTCCCGCGCGCGGCGTATCGCGCCGAACACGACACTGAAGCCTTTATCGATAACCTCAAGAACCTCGTCGACTGCGCCATCGAGTTCTTCAAGATTAAGCGCAAGTGGATGGAACCGCTCCTCGCGGGTAATCGCCTCCCCTTCCTGCAACAGCACCCGCGCGACCCGAATACAGGCGAACGTGGGCCCCAGCTCTACGACTTCGACAGCCTCGTCTATACCATCGGCGTAGTCGGGGTGAATGACGCCGTCAAGTACCACACGGGGTCGGCCATACACGAGGACCCAGCCGCGTGGGAACTCGCGATACGCGCTATGACGGAGCTTCAGGCGTACTGCCGACAGGCGGGCAGCGAACACGGCATCAAGATCGCACTGGCACGGACGCCTGCGGAATCGTGTGCGCAGCGGCTCGCCGTTGCTGATCTGCTCAATCCTGAGTTTACCGACAAGTGCCGTCGCGTCGTAGCGGGGAACGTCTCTGAGGCAATCAAGCGGTATGTAAAGACGAAGTCGCGCGATCTGCCGATCTATTACTCAAACGGCACACACATCCCGGTGAGCGCTGATATCGACCTCTTCGATCGACTTCGTTACGAACAGGTCTTTTACCACTGCTTTGACGGCGGGGATCTGACGCACGTGTTCCTTGGCGAGACGAAGCCCGACCCTGAAGGGCTTATGGAGCTCTGTCTGAACATCGTCAAGAATACTCAGATCGGGTACTTCGCGCCGGGGCGGGATTTGACGCTTTGCCTCGATGACTCTCACGTTGAGGGAGGTATCCATGAAGAGTGCGTCAATTGTGGTTCGCACAACGTAGAACACATCGCCCGTGTCACGGGGTACATGAGCGCCGTATCAAGCTGGAACGAAGGCAAGAAGCAGGAGCTCAGAGACCGGCATCGCATCTCTCTCGGGCGTGTCGTCTGACCTGCGCTTGGGGAGCCGTTGTGCCGCGCAACCTTGTAGACAAGGTCGCTTTGCGACTCACGCTATAGCTGTTTAGCGCCGGCGAAAAACTACCCGTTGCAGGCGCTTCCGCGCCAACGCTTCTGACTAGCCGATCAAAGTCGGCAACAAAGTTACATCATCATCAACACGCGATGCGAAAGACGATCGCGCGGGCTAGCCGGCGACTATGGAGCTCAGTTCTTTTTTAGTCTCGTTAAGAAGCTCTTTCACCGCTCGAGCCCGTTCGACGTATCCAGGCATGGAGTCGATCAGCCCCTCACGGACGTCGGCCTTCAGGAAGGCGTCGGGTATCATGTTGATTTTCGCTGGAAGCCCTTCCAAGTACGCCTCAATCGTCTGCATTTCTTCGGCAGCGACGTCTGCGCTTTCTACGAGCGGGGCTGAGGCGTATTTGAGTGCATCCGTCGCTCCAGCGACCTTGCTGTCGTTCGCCTCAGCCAGCGCCTCGGCTAAGCGCCGAGCCGCATCGTTTATCGCTCCGTAGCGCGCGCCGAGCCGCTCCAGGAACGCCTTCCACTCGTCGACGCTCATGCCGGTGTTTGACTCCACGTCACGCTTCACAAGGGGCCTCGCGACGGCGGGCAGATCTTCGACCACTGCGCTAAAATCATCAATGCTGCGCGAAAACGCGGCGACGCTGTCCTTCCCGGTTTCGCACGTCTTTATGAGGCGTTCGGCCTCTTCTTTTTGCTGCATGCGTTTATTATCCATCGGTCAGATGCTCATCAGTTTTTCTTTCTTTTCGGCTGACAGTTTCGTTCGCCCGCCCATCTGTGATTCAACCATATTCCACAAACGGAGCATAAGTTCTGCAAGCGCTTCGCCGAGCTTGTTTGACTTAAACTCGTGAATATGTATGCCGCCGGGACCAGGCACATCCTTTTCAAGGATGACGATTGCCACCGGGCCGATTGTTCCGCCGAGTGCAAATCCGACGGCGTTGTTCGTACTTCCTTCGCGGCCGCCACCGCCACCACCGCCGCCAGTTCCAAAGTTGAACTGGTAGATGGGGACGGCGACTTTGTCGCCAAACTCGACGGCCTTGCCCAGGGACTCAACGCCGCTGAAAATGGACTGCAAGTTGGCGAGGACCTCGCGTATAGTTGCGTTGCTATCCTCCACGTAGATCACCATACGGTAATAAAGAGAGCTCGTAATAACTCTTTTGCTAAAATAAGGCTCAAGCGCCATCCAACTACTGCGCTTAAGCCGGTCGGGTCGCTTACAAGTCAATCGACGAGCCGGAACCGACGATGAGGCGGTGCCCCTTCGGCAGCTTCTTCTCGGTGGATCGTATCTGAGTCTTGTCGCCGATCAAACTCTCGACGATCGTTTCTTTGCACGTGATGACGCTATCACCGATGACGATCGAATCTTCGATGTGCGCTTGCGAAACGTGCGTGTTATCGCCGATTGATGTGTACGGGCCGATGTACGTTTCTGCGTCGATCGTACAGTTTTCCCCGATGATGATTGGGCCGAACACCACACTCCCTTGTTTCAGCACTGAGCCCTTGCCGATCGATACGCGACCCTTGACCACGGCACCCTCTTCGACGGCCCCCTCGACGTGGGGGACGAGATCGTCGAGGAGGAGCCGGTTGACTTCGAGAAGGTCCTCGGGCTTGCCGGTATCCTTCCACCAACCCTGGATGACGTGGTGCTTCACGACGTGGCGGGTATCGATGAGCTTTTGTATGGCGTCGGTGATTTCAAGCTCGTTTCGCCACGACGGTTCGATCTGCCTGATCGCATCGAATATCGAAGTGGTAAAAAGGTACACGCCCACGAGCGCAAGATCGCTTTTGGGCGCTTTAGGCTTCTCAACGAGCCGTATCAGTCGACCGCTCGCTTCGTCAAGCTCGGCGACGCCGTACCGTTCCGGCTCAGAGACGCGCTGGAGCGCAATCACGGCGTCGCACGCTCCCTCATCGAACTCGGCGACCAGCGGGGTAATCCCGTGGCGGAGGATGTTGTCGCCGAGGTAGACGACGAACGGGTCTTTGCCCATAAAGTCCTCGGCGCACGCGACCGCGTGCGCGATCCCGAGCGGCGCGCCTTGATCGATGTAGGAGACGCTCACGCCGCACTGCGAACCGTCGCCGATCCGCTCAATAACCTGTTCCCTGCCATTGAGGCCAAGAATGACTGCAATATCGGTGATACCGGCCCTTTTGAGGTCCTCAAGCGCGTAAATGAGCACTGGCTTGTTCGCGACGGGAATGAGCTGTTTTGGACCGCTGTGGGTCAGCGGACGGAGCCTCGTGCCGCTGCCTCCTGAAAGCAATAACCCTTTCATCCCCATTCGTCCCGCAGAAGGGTGAGCCCCTCGCGCACGTTCGCAAGGCGCATTCCCAGGGCGCGTTCGGCTTTTTCAACGCTGAGCGAGGAGTTCATCGGCCGTCGCGCCCGCTGCCGTAATGTGTCTGTGGCGGTTACGTTAATAAGCTTTTCATTTAGTCCAAAAACGTCTGCGATCGCGCAGGCAAAGGCGTAGCGATTGACTTGCTCGCGGCCTGAAACGTGGTAGACGCCTGTCAGGCCAAGCTCACACATGCGTAGCAGAGCACGTGCACAGCTCCCGACATAGGTCGGCGTGTTATACTGATCATTGACCACATTTATCGGCGCGTTCGCGCGCAGCGAGTCGATAACCCACGTTACGAAGTTTGGTTGGCCGGGTCCGTAGAGCACGCACACGCGGGCGACCGCATTGCCGCTGCGCGCTAGGGTGAATCGTTCACCGGCGAGTTTTGACTCGCCGTAGACGTTTATGGGGTGGGTCGGGTACTCTTCCGAATAGGGGCCATTTTCCCCATCAAAGACGTAATCGGTCGAAATGTACACTACTTTTGCGCCTTGTTCATTGCACGCATCAACGACGTACTTCGTGCCACGAGCGTTTATGTCCCACGCGCGTTTCGGTTCGACTTCGCACGCGTCGACGTTGGTAAACGCCGCGGCGTGTATGACATAGTCGGGGGCTGCGTCCTTTATGGCTGTGCGGACCTGCTCGTGCTGCGTGATATCCATCTGGAGGCCGCCGTGCAGCGGACGAGTGTTGTATGCAGCAACGCTGGTCGTGCCTTGTTTCGACGCCTCTCTAAGGAGGGCGCTGCCGAGTAGGCCGCTTGCGCCGGTAATGAGTACTCTCATGGTGCGTTTCTGATCCAGCAAGCGTAAGCTCGCGTCGTACGTTTCACTCTCGCAGCGTCTAATAAAGGTTTCTGGTGCGAACAGGCGCGCTATGCGCATTCCATTTTGAGAACGACCGGCGTGCTATCAACGGTCGCCTCGACGTCTCCCTGGACGTCGCCGTGGGCTGCACTTGTCCTATACTCGATGCCCGTCATGCGTTCGTTTTTCTCGTTCTAACGCGGCAAACACAGAAATACTTGCACGTACAACGTAGAAGAGAAATGCCAGTGAGCACATGAAGCGCCTGTGAGCGAAGACCATGCCCGTGCCAGTCAGCGAACTAAACACTTCAAGGTGCATTTGTGGCGAATGCCCCACGTCGTACTTCAGCCACGAAATTGGCATCTTTTTCTGCGCTTCGGGCATCAGTGACGTGGAGTTCGCACGGCGAGGCTGTAACTGTCCGATTTGTCCTGTGTTTCGGGCCTATGATTTGAGCAACGGGTACTACTGCATTCGAGGTTCAGCTTAAGCGACTATGGGGTCGCAGATCGTGCGTAGGAAGGGTATGAACGTCCTGAATACCTTCGAGAACATGGGCAAATGCATCTGCTACCAGGGTACGTGCCCGACGTTTGCACAGAACAGCTTAAGCGGAGGCTTGTTCTGTTCGATAACACGCTGCGCGGAATCCCTAGAAAAAAGAGGATGCTCGTGCGATTCGTGTCTGATATGGCACGATTGCGGGCTTACCGAACTGTATTTCTGCGCGGAGGGATCTGAAGGACGGTGATTGCGATTGCAGAGCGTAACAGGCGGTGAGACACGATCTGGCGCGTCTCGTAACGATGCGGAAAGTCGCCTTGCCGCACACGGCGGGCTTCTGCTGCATGCCGAAAAATGACGGCGCGACACACGTATGAGAATATGGGCAAATGTCTATGCTACAAAGGAGCGTGTCCCACGTTCAAACATAACAACCTAAGCAAAGGCCTTTTCTGCGCTCTTGGCAAACGCCAGCCGCTTCCAGAGAAAAAGGGATGTCCGTGCAACTCGTGTCTCGTGTGGGTCGAATGCGGCCTCACAGGCCTTTATTTTTGCACGCGCGAGATACCCGAAGCGAGCAGGCGGTGACGCTTTCCAGAGATGTCCTTATATACCTACTGCTGCCTCTGACACACAAAGCTCAGAACGTCGGAGCAAATTGTGAAGAATAAAGTTGGCCGCTGCGCCCGGGACGCTCATGGATCTGCTAAGCTTCGCTCTGTTGACCTTCTCGTCAATCTTCATTCTCATCGATCCTATTACCGTAACGCTCGTCTTCGTCTCGCTAATAAGGGGCGTTGATCGCGCACACCAACGAGCGATCGCGCGTGACGCCTCTCTATACGCGCTTGCTATTCTGCTGGTGTTCGCCATAGGGGGTTACTGGATCCTCCAGCTTTTTGGAATAACGCTCGCGGCGCTTCGAATCGGAGGCGGCGTCCTACTCTTCTTGATCGGAATTGAGATGGTCTACGCCCGTGTATCCTACACCAAGCAGCCTGTGTCGCAAAGCGCAGAGGATTACGCCGAGAATGTGGCGGTGACGCCGCTGGCAATCCCGATCATTGCGGGTCCCGGGGCCATAACCACGGTCATTGTCCTTACCGGGGACAGTGCTGAACTGGGCTGGCCAGCAATTGCTATTGTTGTAGCGGCCATTCTCGTCGTAATCTACGTGGTTTATTATGCGATGGTTCACTCCTACATCATTGCAGGGGGCATCCGAGAAAAAGAGTTCAAGGTCGTCAATCGCGTTCTCGGGCTCCTTCTTCTCGCCATTGGGGTGCAGTTCATCATCACTGGCATCAAGGCTGCGTTCTAGCCCCTGTTTTTTGGTAATGCGCTGCCTCGATACAGAGTAGCGAGAAAAGAACCAATGGCGCCTGTTTTCGAGGAAAATAAGCCTCACAATCACGTGACGTCTCACACAGAAACCTTATGTACCTTGACGAAAAAATCTCTTTATTAACATTGAACATCTATTTTCCGAGATGTGGCTTTCATGAAAAAACAAGCAGCCATGATAGCGATATGTACGGCACTCCTTGTTTGCGTAGCCGCAGCAGGATGCACTAGTTCGACGTCGCCGTCACCGACTGCGTCCGCTACTGCAAATTCATCTCAAGCAGCTACCGCATCAGCAACGCCGACGCCAACGCCGCCGCCGGCACACTTGACGGTTCTCTTCTTCTATGAGCCTAACTGTCCCCATTGCCAAGCACTGGAGAGGACTGCGAGCTTTCGACGACTTGAAAACACAAGCAAGGTCACCGTGACCCCGGTTGAGAGCTATACAAGCGAGCTGTCCGATCGGTACAACGTGACGATAGTCCCCACCTTGATCCTGGTGAACAACGGCACCCAAGTCGGGCGTTGGGTCGCTCCAACCGATGCTTCCGCTATCAATGCGCGAATCGCTAGGCTGTTCGCAGGTTAGTTTTGTGGTATTACTCGCGTTAGGGCCCCCGCCGCCTACGCGCACCCTTTTTTGTTCCAGTCTTTTTCTTGGCGCTCTTTTTCGTACCGTTGAACCACTCGCCGCGTCCCTCTTTCTTCAGGTAATCCTCAATCGCCGCGTGCAGGGCATCAGCCGCCAAGTTCGAGCAGTGCATCTTCACCGGAGGCAACCCTTCGAGGCTCTCAGCGACGTCGTTTCGCGTTATCTTCAGCGCCTCTTCAATCGTCTTTCCGATCGCCAGATCCGTTACCATGCTGCTCGTCGCTATGGCCGCTCCGCAGCCGAACGTCTTGAATTTGACGTCAGTGAGAATCCCGTCATCCACCTTGATCTGGATCTGCATGAGGTCCCCGCACACCGGGTTCCCGACCACCCCCACACCGCTCGTTCTTTTTCTTCTCGCCATTGGGGTGCAGTTCATCATCACGAGCATTAAGGCAGCGTTCATGTAGCCCACTGCTTGCCTAGTCGGGACGATTATCCAACTATGCCGAAGTGGACAAAAGAACGATAAAGGCTCTTTTCTGGGCAAAATAACCCCCAAAAGTCACGTGAAAACAATGTCTTATACAGAAAGCTTATGTACCTTGACGCAAGAACTTCTTTATTCACAGTGAACGTCTATTTTCCGAGGTATGACTTTTATGAAAAAACAAGCAGCAATAATAGCAATATGTGCCGTACTTCTAATGTGTGTAGCCGCAGCAGGATGCACTAGTTCGACTTCGCCGTCACCGAATGCATCCGCTGCTGCGAATTCATCGAAAGCAGCTACCGCGTCAGCAACGGCCACGCCAACCGTGGCAGCCACGCCAACCGCAACGCCCGCGGCAACCGCAACGCCCGCGCCAACCGCAACGCCCGCGCCAACCGTAACGCCGGGTAGCGCTGGCCACGCGACGGTTTCCGCGCTGCCGGGTTGTCCGTACTGCGAAGCGGCAATTGCAAACTTACAGGCACAGGGATATTCCCTCACTATTCTTTATCCGGGCGACCCCGGTTTTGTTAACAACGCGACAAGCTATCCAGTAATCCAATATGGCTAAGCCGTTGCCAGGTGCTTAGGCAGCCCATTGGTCGCTCTTGGAAGCACCGCTCCCGTGATTGCTCAAATAAATAGCCTGCTTGGTTCGGGTTAAAAGCAGTTAGGTATTATTAGCGTTAGGCGGCCCGCCGCCTACGCGCACCCTTTTTTGTTCCAGTCTTTTTCTTGGCGCTCTTTTTCGTACCGTTGAACCACTCGCCGCGTCCCTCTTTCTTCAGGTAATCCTCAATCGCCGCGTGCAGGGCATCAGCCGCCAAGTTCGAGCAGTGCATCTTCACCGGAGGCAACCCTTCGAGGCTCTCAGCGACGTCGTTTCGCGTTATCTTCAGCGCCTCTTCAATCGTCTTTCCGATCGCCAGATCCGTTACCATGCTGCTCGTCGCTATGGCCGCTCCGCAGCCGAACGTCTTGAATTTGACGTCAGTGAGAATCCCGTCATCCACCTTGATCTGGATCTGCATGAGGTCCCCGCACACCGGGTTCCCGACCACCCCCACACCGCTTGGGTTCTCGATCTCCCCCATGTTGTGCGGGTTCATGAAATGCAGCATCACTTTGTCGCTATACATGTAACTCCTCGCCTCGCGTGCGCCTGTCCAGCTTGAACACACTATCGCACGCGCTTAGCCTTTTTTTATTTATCGCTCGTGTGTTCTTGATCATAACGTGTTGGAGGTGTTCGTCGCCCCCAGATCAGCTACGACGTGGGCAGGGTCTCACGCAGGCTGCTAAGGTCCTGAAGCTTTATCGGATTCGTGCAGTAGGGGCATAGGAAATCGCACTCCATCTTGCCATACGGGCAGATCACCTTAGAAAGCACGGCTAACGGGTGTCCCTTGCTCTTGATGTCGAATTCCTTGTTCCACCCAAAGGGTGCTCGCTTCACGGTGAACCCGTCGTCCTTCAGCGAAGCCTCGAGCGACATGAGTATCTCCAAGGCTACTTGGGGGGCGCTTAAGGTGCTCGTAAGATGCGCAAACGGGAAGAGCATGACGCGATTTTCTTTGAGCTTGCCCAGCACGTCAACGATGCTGTTCTTTGCCGCTTCAGCTACACCGGTGGCGTTGAGCTCATCGAGCTTTTCCACGCTCGAGAAAACGACAAGACAGTCTTCCATACTGTCCTCTTTCGATTCTATGTCCTCGGCTACTTTGGTTCGTTGCGTTGTCTTGTAGCTGATTTTATCCGCGTGGATCAGAAGAAGTCGAATCGTGCATGCCCCCGGTTTCGGTTACGTTTCGATCAATCGACACCTACAGCAAATCTCGTACAAGTTCAATCTGTTCGTACATAGCTCTATTTGCATCCGCACTAATCAGCGTGCAGTTGTAGGCATATTTTGTCCTTTTATGAACGTTCAATAGCCCGCGTACCGTACACTGAACATACGAGGAATTGTCTTTCATAGAGGACAGATAATAGAGAGAGGTACGTCGTACACGACGAGTTTTGAGGTTGAAACATGAGTGAACAGGTAGACACCCTTTTTGAAGCGCTGTTCGCGCTCACCGATCTGCGAGTGTTGCTCAGGGAGACGGCGCCGCTGCACAAGTTTAACGAGGAACAGCGATCCCTGGCGCGCGAATCGGTTACTCGCGCAAAGCAAGCGCTGTTGAGGCTGGAAGGAGTTTTCGAGAATGAAGATCAATGACATACCCGTCCGTGAGGTCGAAGAGAACTACGTTAACATCCATCCGATCCAAGCGGCAGGTCGTCTCACAGGAGAGGCGATGAAAGCCCTCATCGCCTACGGCGATGGCTACTCGACGTGCGACATGTGCCGCAAGCCGTTCCGCCTCGATAAGATCACCAAGCCGCCTATCGCTGAGTTCCACAGCGATCTCGCCAAGTTCCTCAACATGGACGAAGTGCGCGTCACGCCGGGGGCACGTCGTGCCTTTCAGGCCGTCTGCCTCTCACTCGCGGAGAAAGGGGATATCGTTCTCGTCTCCGCCCTCGCCCACTATACCGAGTTCTTGGCGGTTGAAAATGCGAGGGCAGTGGTCAAAGAGGTTCCCGTAAACAAGGATAACGTCGTCACCGGCGACGCCGTCGCGCAGAAGATTGAGGACGTGACGCGCGAAGAGGGCAAAAAGCCCGCCCTTGTGATGCTCGACCACTTCGACTATTCGTTTGCAAACGAGCACGATATTGCGGGAGCTGCGAAGGCAGCGCACCAGTATGATGTCCCGATCCTCTATAACGGCGCGTACACCGTCGGCATTAAGCCAGTCGATGGCAAAGCGCTTGGCGTCGATTTCGTCGTCGGCAGCGGGCACAAGTCCATGGCATCTCCTGCGCCAAGCGGCGTGCTGGCAACAACGAGCGAATATGCTGATCAAGTCCTCCGCACGACGCAGATGATCGGCGACGTCACAGGACGCAAGTTTGGCATCAAAGAGGTTGAAATGCTCGGCTGCACGCTCATGGGAGCGAACCTCCTCGCTATGATGGCCTCCTTCCCGGCTATCCAGAGACGCATCAATGACTGGCAGGAGTACGTGTCGAAGTCGAACATCGTCATCGACGCGATCCTTGACATTAAGGGCAACAAATGCTTAAGTGAACACCCGCGCAAGCACACCTTGACGAAAGTGGATACCACGGGCAGTTTCGATAAGATCGCCACAACCCACAAGCGACGCGGGTTCTTCTTCAGCGACGAGCTGAAACAGAGGGGCGTGGTTGGCGAGTTTGCCGGAGCGACGCGCATGTGGAAGCTCAACACGTACGGCTTAACGTGGGACCAGACATCGTACGTTGCAGATGTCTTTAAGGAGATAGCCGGGAAATATGACCTTCTGTAGCCTATGACCGAAATCGACAGGTCGTCGAAGATCAGGCCGCGATGTGAGATCATCGTGCAGTACGTCCTTCCCGTAATACGGGCCGAGATGGCGGTGCGGATGAAGGAGGAAGGAATAAGTCAGGCACAGATCGCACGAATACTCGGCGTTACTCCCGCTGCCGTCAATCAGTACGTCAAGAGCAAACGGGGAACGGCGGGACAGGACACCGAGGTGCTCGAGATGATCGACGATTACCTTGAAGAATACAAAGACGACCCCGGGGCCCTCTCGGTGCACCTCTGCGACGTGTGTAACAAGATCAAATCACTGCTTGAAAAACGCGAGAATGAAGCAGCGGTTGACGCAGGCTGTTGCTCTTGACGCGGTTTTAAGCAAATCGTTGCAAGCAAACGGCCTGCATGGTTCAAGAGCAACGTGGACCGAAGTCTGCTATAATATACTAGTCAAAGTCCGCTATAATATACTAGTCAAGTACTGTGCCGCGTCACGCTGCACTTAGCGTTAGTGGAAATACGATCGCCACGTCCACCAAGTGAACCTTAAGGTATCCATAATCCATTTAGGCGGAAGAAGCACAAAGAAAGGAAAGCAAAACGATGGCTGGTACTAAGATACGTGCGGCGCGTTTTCCACCCCGGCCCACGGTCGAGGGAGCGAGCCCAACTCAGCATGTATCTCTCGTGCAATCTGGTTCAGGGGGCCTGCGAGCTATTCGGCTAGCCTGTAGAGGCTTTGACGGGCGTCCTTTATGTAAAAGAGTTGGGTCACCATCCCGCCTTCTTTTAGCCTCTTGATCGCGTATCTCACCGTTCTGTGGGGTAAATAAGTATCCTTTTCGATGTCGTTGATGGTCATTGTGCCGTTTCTCTCGAGAGTCCTGAAGACTAGTTTGGCACTGGGGGGATAATCTCTCAGTTTTCTCGCCCGTTCATTCTTTGCTAGCTCAGCGACAGCACCGTTCACGACAAACACCTACTAATTAACGGCGTTAACGCTATATAAGATTTGCTCGCTGCGGCGTTTTGAAAACCAAGCTTATAGTCACTGGGCGAACTGGTAGTACACAGTCGTTGTTTTGAAAAAACCGCAGCGACTGGTTCGGAAAATCACGTCCCCATCTCGAGCATCTTGTCAAGTGCTTTCTTGGCGCCAATGCGGACGTCTTTGGCTACCGTGACAAGAAATTCCTTCTGCTCGAGCGCGCGGACAGCGTCTTCAAGGTGCGTACGCTTCATGTTCGGACACACCGTTTCGGCGAGCGCGGAAAACTCCTTCATTGGCTCCTGCTTCCCGAGTCGATGGAGCATGCCCACTTCGGTTCCAATGGCGATGTGACGTGCATTAGTTTTTGCGGCGTGGCGCAGCATGCCGCCGGTCCCGTACACAAAGTCAGCTGCCGCGATAACCTCTGGCCGGCATTCGGGATGCACGACGATCTCACAGTCGGGTACCTGCTCTCGCTTGATCAGCACGTCTCCTAAAGTAATCACTTGGTGCGTCGGGCAGAAGCCGTCCCAGGAAACGATCTCCTTATCGGTTTTCGTTGTGAGGTAGTCCCCGAGATTGCGGTCGGGAATAAACACGATTCGATCTGCATCAAGCGCGTTGATGATTTTCACGGCGTTTGCCGACGTACAGCACACGTCACTTTCTGCCTTGACGGCGGCCGATGTATTCACATAGCACACGACGGGCGCACCCGGGTAGCGCTTTTTGAGCTGTCGCACGTCGTTTCGGGTGATCATATGCGACATCGGGCATGTCGCCTCCTTCACGGGCAGCAGCACCTGCTTTTCCGGTGAAAGGATGGCCGCGTTTTCCGCCATAAAATCGACGCCGCAAAACACGATAACTGCACACGTGATCTCGGACGCGATCTTCGAAAGCTCGAACGAATCCCCCACGTAGTCGGCTACATCTTGAACCTCATTGCGCTGGTAGTTGTGCGCCAAAATGATGGCGTCATTTTCCTGTTTCAGGCGTTTTAACCGCTCACTCATGGCTGTCGATTCATAGGCATGCACTTTTCATCGCCCTGGATGTGTGTGCATATTTCACATAATCGTTCGTTTAGATTAAGGTCTTTTCCACCTGCTACATCTTCGGCGAGCGCTTGGATGAGCGTTCTAGTGTCGTCGCTGACGGCGATCGTCGTCCCCCGTTTACTCGTCACGTACTGGCTTACCGCAGGCTGTGTGATGCCGAGACGTTCTGAAATCCTCATCTGGGAGAGGCCGAGCCGTGTGAGCTCCTTCGCAACTTCTGAGCGGATGGTAGGAAGGATCTGCCAGACTGCCGCCTCACAGGGGGATCGTTGTGCTTTCATGATTCACTCAGAGGGGCCGCATAATGTGACATTCCTGTCCTATTTTTGTCTTCTCCGAAACCTTAATAGTCAGATGCTCGATATAATAGCTCTCTATAAATATTATAACAATTGTTATAAAACAATTGTCGTGTGAGGGGTATAGGATGCAAAGACCTGGAACCATAGCAGTACACGGTGGACAATCGGGCGATCCCACAACGAAAGCGAGGGCCGTTCCGATCTATCAGACGACATCGTACCTATTCGACAGCACAGAGCACGCGGCGAAGCTCTTCGCGCTGCAAGAGACGGGAAACATCTACACCCGCATAATGAACCCGACGAATGACGTGCTTGAACAACGAGTTGCCCTGCTCGAAAGTGGCAAAGCCGGACTTGCGCTCGCAAGCGGTCAAGCGGCGACCACGTTCTCGATCCTGAACATCGCCAGGCCCGGAGACGAGATCGTGTCGTCGTCGCAACTGTATGGGGGCACCTACACCCTTTTTTCATCGACGTTGGCAAGAATGGGCATCAAAGTTCATTTGGTAGACTCGACCGACCCGAATAATTACAACGAGTGCGTCAATGATAAGACGAAGGCGTTTTTCGGTGAAACGCTCGGCAATCCAAGCTTGGACGTTCTCGACATCGAACGCATCGCTCACATAGCACACGATAACGGCGTTCCCCTCATCGTCGACGGCACTGCAACTACACCCATCCTGTGCCGACCAATCGACTTCGGCGCGGATGTTGTCGTCAATAGTCTCACCAAGTTCATGGGCGGGCACGGTACTTCCATCGGGGGGCTCATCGTTGATGCGGGAAACTTCGACTGGACGAACGGGAAATTCCCTGAATTTACCACGCCTGACCCTACCTATAACGGGCTTGTGTACGCCGACGCGTTCGGAGAACTCGCTTACGTAGTAAAGGCGCGGGTGCATCTGCTACGCGACATCGGTCCCGCTTTGAGTCCCTTTAATGCCTTCCTGATCCTCCAGGGACTTGAATCACTCCACGTGAGGATGGAACGACACTCTGCCAATGCGCTTGCCGTCGCTCGCTTCTTGAATGAGCACGAACGCGTTTCGTGGGTGAGTTACCCCGGTTTAGAGACCGATCGTTCTCATCGGCTAGCGCAGAAGTACTTGCCACATGGTGCCAGTGCGCTCGTCGGCTTCGGCATCAAGGGTGGGTATCGCGCTGCTGTGACGTTCATTGAGAGCGTGAAGCTTTTGAGCCATCTCGCCAACATCGGTGACGCGAAATCGCTCGTGGTGCATCCTGCCAGCACCACGCATCAGCAACTGAGCCCCGAAGAGCGCGTCGCAGCAGGACTCAGCGATGACTTCATTCGGCTTTCTGTGGGGATCGAAGACGTCGCTGACATCATTGAGGATATAGACCAAGCACTCGCATGTACGTCGTAGACGCTATTCCGCGGACCCAACATTGCACGTTTGATGCACTTAAGCTAGACTGCGGAAGGACGCTTTCGCCGGTGACGGTCGCGTATGAAACGTACGGCCAGCTGAATGCTGCCAAAGATAACGCAATATTGCTCCTGCACGCCTTATCTGGCAGCGCTCACGCCGGCTTTGTAAACGATAAGGGCGAGCAAGGCTGGTGGTACGACTTTATCGGACCAGGTAAGGCACTCGACACAGAGCGCTACTTCATCATCTGTTCCAATGTCCTTGGAGGGTGCAGCGGGTCAACGGGGCCGGGTAGTATCGATCCTGCGACAGGGCGCCCTTATGGGCTTAGCTTTCCGGTCATCACGGTCGGCGACATGGTCCGCGCGCAGAAATGCCTGATCGATGGCTTGGGAATTGAAACCCTCTTGGCCGTTGTCGGTGGATCCATTGGGGGGATGCAGGCGCTGCAGTGGGCCGTTGATTATCCTGATATCGTGCGATCGGCCGTGATACTCGCCGCGGCCAATCGACTCTCCGCACAAGGAATAGCGTTCAACGAGGTAGGCCGGCAAGCGATCATGGCAGACCCGTGCTGGCAGAACGGCGACTATTATGACGGCACGCCGCCCCGCACAGGCCTTGCGCTCGCCAGGATGATAGGACACATCACGTACCTCAGTGAGGAGTCGATGCACGAAAAGTTTGGGCGGGCGCTCAAGGGAGTAGACGGGTATCGTTATGGTTTCTTTGAGGATTTCGAGGTCGAGAGTTACCTACACTACAAGGGCAACCGATTCGTCGAGCGTTTTGATGCCAACTCGTATCTTTACATAACGAAAGCCATGGACTACTTCGATCTGTCCGATCTGACGTCGATCAAGTCAAAGATGTTTGTCATTTCGTTTTCATCAGACTGGCTATTTCCCTCTGCGCGATTGAAGGCGCTTGTGAGGTCATTGCGCAAGAAGCGCAAAGACGTCACCTACTGTGAGGTTCAGTCTTCGCGCGGGCACGATGCGTTCCTGCTTGAAGTGGCCCCGCTTACTGAGCTCATTTCAGGTTTCTTAGAAAACGCCGGGCGTTGATGATGCGACGATTTGACCAAGACATCATCGTTAGTCTTATCCCCGGCGGTTCACGCGTACTTGACCTCGGTTGCGGCAACGGCGACTTGCTGATCAAGCTCAAAAAACACGGAGTCTCAGAGATTCGCGGCGTAGAAATTGACGATCGATGCATTGCTGCTTGTGTGCGTAAAGGCCTTACGGTCTTTCATGGCGATATCGATGAAGGGCTTGAAGATTATGACGACGCTTCCTTCGATTACATCGTGCTAAACCAGACCCTTCAAGTCGTGCACAAGCCGACGCTTGTTATTCAGGAAATGCTCCGCGTAGGAAATAGGGCGATTGTGAGCTTCCCAAATTTCGGCTACTTTAGGGTACGATGGTACATACTGACTAAAGGGCAAATGCCGAAAGTCGAATTCTTGCCCCGTGATTGGTATGACACGCCCAACATCCACCTGTCGACCATCAGTGATTTTGAGGTGTTTTGCCAGACGCGAAATATCGCTATAGAACAGCTCATAGGCTTAAGAAGCTGCGTGACCGGCAAGACCGTGAAACGTTTTCAGAATCTACTGGCTCAGGTCGGCATATTTGTGATAACGTCGGAGCGTGATATTCCAAACTAAGGCCTAACCCCTTAACATAATCGTTTTTCTCTTGAACATGTGGCTCAGCCCCTGAAGTGTGTCAGGATTCGGTCTCCGCTGCGCCTGTCTCTCGGCCACGAGCAGAGTTTAGAGTGCTAGACCAGCCTCTCCGGATGTGAATACGTCGCAAACTGACGCTCAGTAGCAAAACATATAAGGGTCACCCCAGCTTGAACTGCTGCCTCGACTCCGGTGCTAATAGGTGCTGCTTTCGATAGGATCAATGGTATGCCTGCCCGAGCCGCTTTCAATACCATTCCTGCAGGTTGCCTGCCGGATGACAGGAGGAACGTGTAGGAGAAGTCGTTGCCCGCGTATATGCCAATGACCTTATCAATAGCACTGTGTCTTCCAACGTCGACCGCTTGCGCCAGCAGCTTGCCCGTTGCATCAAATAGCGCGGCTACGTGGACGCCGTGCGTCTGCCTGCGCGCTTGAGTGTCGAGGTGCGTCAAGCTCTTTTTGAGGACCACCTTTTCAAACGTTGCTGCAGAATCAACGCGCACGTCTTCGTTTGTCCACCATTTCATCCCGATGCAGCCTGAAGAGCGCACCTCCTGCCAGAGCTCGACCTGATCAAAGGACGATACAACGATAGAGGCCTCGTTCTTATCATCATCAACGTCAATGCTTTGAATCTCTTCAAAACTTGAGACGACTCCCTCAGAGATCAAGTATCCGATGCAAAGTTCTTTGAGCTGTTCTGGCGATGCAATGAGCGTCGCGATCCTGATGTCGTTAACAAACAGTGTGAGGCTATCCTCAACAGCTACGTCATCGTAATCCGGATGTTGGCCGCCGTCATAGTCCATGATTACTCTGGGGAACCGTTTGCTGTAGCTCATAGCCGCCCTAATTATGTAGATACGATACTTAAATGCAACCGGTGATCTGCGGGGTGCCAATTGGCGTTCTTGATGCGTTTAAAGTGCTCACACAGCCGGCTTTGTTGCTTGGCCAGTTGAAGTAGAACTGAACAGCAGAAGGCAAAGCGATGAGGTCGCCTACGTGAACGCCGGTCGATGCGAGCCCTACAGCGGGTAATGTTCCCCACCTATGGATGGCCGGAGGGTGTTAGGGTGAAGACTGTGATCTCTGGCGGGCAATTGATCCTTAGACGAATTATGCTCGTTCCTATTCCGCGGTTCGTGTAGTGCGTCATGTCGCCGACACGATATCGTCCAAGCGGGTACTTTCGAGAGTACAGACCGCGAATTGGTGGCCCTATTCCCGGCACTATCCACTGCCCTCCGTGCGAGTGCCCTGAAATCTGTAAGCTAAATCGCCCTGTACTCGCGCTTACATCCGCGAAATCGGGCTCGTGGGCCAGCAGGATTGCGGGTCCGACGGGCGGGAGCTTCTTTAGCACATTATCCAACCGTTGTTTATGCGATGCAACGCTATCAACGCCGGCGACATGCAACGTCGCTTGTCCCTTGTTCACCGTCATTACGTCGTTGCTCAGGTCGATAACTTTGCTTTCCCACAATACGTTGCGCACGGCCGTCGCCCCGACCAAGTGATCGTGATTGCCGAGCACCGCAACACTGCAGTCTTTTGGCCGCAATTTGTTCAATGAGGCGGCCATCTGCTGAGCCAGTCCGTCAACCTCGTACGAGAAGAGATCGCCGACAATTGCTACTAAGTCAGGATGTTGCTGGTTAATGAGGTCGATCACCTCGCCAAAACGCTGCGCGTTGAGCCATTCATCCAGATGAATGTCTGCGATACTTGCAATCCGGTATCCGCGAAACGCAGGATCGAGGTCGGGAATAGTCACGTCAACGTGGCCGATCTCAAAAGTGCTCGGCTCAAATCCGCCCCGGTGCATCTTTTTTAGCAAGCGAATTATCGCGCGTTGCCTCTTGTTACGCCGGCGCAGCACTTCTAAATCACTTAACTTTTTCATTAGCTGCTCCTTGAGCTCAACAACACGTAGTTCGCCGTTATCTGGTACGCAGCCATATGATGAGAAACAAATCCCGCTGCGCCGCTAAAGCGCAGGGGCCAAATTGATTCAACTGAACGAGTACTCAAAGTGGCGAGGTACTTAAGCATTTGGTGATTTACAGCGCGCCGTCTCCGCAGCTATCTGTTGCTCAGATTCTATTTCAACCAGTTATCGGTATGAAAGTTGAAGCCGCGTGAATCGATGGGAAGGAGCGAGTGCAAGCAAACTTTGTCGCGATAGCACGTATTATTATGTGCGAGCTATAATGGTGAAATGTCGAGATTGCCAGCCTGGCGGAATGGTTACGCAGCCGCCTGCAGAGCGGCTTATCCCGGTTCGACTCCGGGGGTTGGCTTTTATCCATCTCACTATTCAACCATTTTTTTGCTGTAGAGGAGTTTAAGCCGAAGTGCTGCGGATGGCACCATAGACGGCAAGGCTAAACTCGCAATCCATTTCAGACTCTGCCTCGCCGGAATAGCTGTAGAACAGCACGCGTGGGAGCCCGAATAAGAGTTATGAATGTCCAATGCGTGCACGGCGATCCCAGACGTAGTCAATAGTCCTGAAATCAAAACACTAGAGAAGCGGGTCGAATCATAGGGG
>Ga0326727_10007990_pt1 | contig 27300 bp, 21 predicted proteins | sample MB2enrmetagenome_FD_207643 | JGI IMG/M metagenome (GOLD analysis project Ga0326727, IMG submission 207643) | Lab enriched peat soil microbial communities from McLean, Ithaca, NY, United States - MB29MY | ecosystem: Environmental > Terrestrial > Soil > Wetlands > Peat | place: USA: New York...
ATTCCGGCTCGACCCCACATAACCCCCGTTGATCCACGAGCTGATTCCCCCAACGTAATACCCCGCCCCAGGCGCCAACGCCCCCGATACCGCTATCGTGAAATTGGTCGCGCTGTTCGCCGTCGTGTCCGAGATGTTCAGCGTGTCCAGGTTCGTGTCCAGTTGATCCATCCGCAATCGATACGTGTTGGTCGGCACCACAAAGGGCGTGCTGTAGTCATCGTTCCAAAACCCAAACAGCATCTCCTGCCTCGTGATCATCGAGACCCGGTTGGCGTAATACACGTTCGGAATGCCAATGTTCCAAATCGTGTTCTCAGTGTTGGTCGTGCAAAAGGCGTTGTAGATCATGAAGGCCGTCATGGCGTTGGGCACGTTGACCTGCCCCGACCCAAAGAGGTAGCTGCCGTAGTTGCTGTTCTGGATGCCGTTGAAGCGCACCACCCAATTGCTCCCCAATCCGGGAGAGGAGACCAGCGTTGGCTGCAGATTGATGTTAGCTTGCAAGGCATGATTGCCATTGCCCGACTGGTCCTGCCACTGGCTGACCAGCCCCGCGCTGTTGGTCACCACCCCCAGGTCCGCCCGCAGCCAAAGTTGAACCGTCCCGGAACCAATCGGAGGCAGCACGGGGGACGTTCCTGTGGCCCCCACCGAAAACGTCACGTTGCCCCCAACAGCGACGTTCTGGCTCTGAGGTTGGGCCAGGATGATAGGGAAGAGATCAACTGTCAGCGTGGCGTTGGAACTGACAATGGAACCAAACGGGCTGCTGACCACGACATTATACCAGCCAGCATTGGCGGCCTGCACATTGGTCAGCGCCAACGTCGCGTTGGTGCCCTGCGCCAAGGCTTCGCCGTAGAAATACCATTGAAAACTCAGCGGCCCCGTGCCGCTGACAACCACGGTGAACGAAGCGTTGGTCCCCTGCACCACCTCGAGGCTCTGCGGTTGGACCGTGATCGTGGGCGCATACCCCACCACCAATGTCGCCGCCGCATTGGTCGTCCCTATCGTGTTGCTGACCGTCACCGTGTAGCTCCCGGCGTCGCCAAAACCCACATTCGTTACCGTCAGAGACGCGTTCGTCGCGCCGGGGATATTCGTCGAGTTAACCTGCCATTGGTAGTTCAGTGGCGGCGTCCCGCCCGCCGTCACGCTGAAAGTCGCGTTTGAACCTGCCGCCACCCACTGGTTGGAGGGCGGCGTTAAAATGGTCGGCGCCACGCTCGGCACCACCTGCAACGCGAATTGCCGGGTTTGCACAGTGCCCAGGCTGACATTGCTGAACGCCACGACGCCCGTGTAGTCTCCAATGGGCAGGCTGCAGGCCCCGGCACTCAGGCTCACCGTCGCCGTGTTGGAACTGCCGACAGCCAGTGTCCCCCCTGTCGGCGATACTGTCAGCCAGACGGAGGTGGTGCTCATTGACCAATTGAGCGCATTGGTCCAGGAATTGATCAGCACGAAGCTCTCGGACGTCACGGTGAAGGGGCCACCGGACCCGCCTGCAGCCGTGAAACCCGTGCCGGGCTGGATGAGTAGCGGGTCGGGTATCGCCAGCGCATTAATCAGCTTCTGCCCGGCTGGACAGCCCCAGCCTGTGCATAGATCATACCCGGCCACCGCATAGAACCTGGTGGGACTGCCAGACCAGGTGTTGTTCCCATTGGTGATGTCATGAAAGCAGGTGGTGTAAGATTGCCCGGTGCCGATCATGTCCAGCGCCGGATTGATAAAACCCACTGTCGGCCGCGCGTACATTGCCGCCTGCTGATTGGCCAGCGCCGTGAACGCCGCCCAGAGCGGCGCGGCGCAACTGGTGCCGCCCGCATCCATGTTCTTCCCATCGACACGCACAAACACGTTGTCCGCCGTCAGGGCCACATCCGGCACGTTGCGCATGGTGGTGGATCCCTGGTTGGAAGCCATGCTGATGTTGGTCTGCCAGAATGGAATCGCGTACTGCGTGCTGATCCCGCCGGCGCCGCCGATTCCGCCACCCCAATTCCAGACCTGCTCCGAAACCCAGGCGCCTCCCGGACCGCTGGTCGTCAACGTGGTTCCACCCACTTGCGTCACATTCGGGGAATCACACGGAAATGGAATCAGCCCCGTGTAAGCGCAGTAGTCGCCGTTCGCGGTGAAAAACGATTGTCCCTGTGACGCCATCTGCTGGAAAATCTGCTCCGCCACCGGGTCGGCTGCTCCGCTGGGAATATACCAGGAACAGCTCATTTGCTTGGCCAGATTATCATTGGCCATCCGGTTTAGAATGTCGTGCCAATTGCCAAAGGGTCCCGCGTCATACACAATCAACTTTGACAGCCCCGGCGCCATTGAGATCGCCACTTCAATATCCAACGACACCTCACCTTCACCTCCATAGCCGGAAGGCAGGCCGGTGGCCCCATCCAGCAAAACGTTGGTCAGCGTCACACTCGGCAGACCAGCCAACTCCTCATAGTAAGTGATATCGCTCACGTTGTAGCCGTCAAACTCCAGCAACCCCACTACCTGCCCCGAACCTGTCAGGGTCGTGTCCGGCACATAGGCCGCCCGGAAATCGTTCCCCATGTATGTCCCGCTCGGACCCGAACCCGCATTGGCCGAAACCTCCCGCCTGCTCCCCAGTGGCCGCGCCACCATCCACGGCTGCGGCCGCGAGTAATTTTCCAACCCGCTCACGTTCAGGACCGGCGTCGCCAGTTCCAGTGTCGGCTCCCGGTCCGGCGCATAAAACGTCCGCCCTTCCGTCGGATGCTGATACACCTGCATCTTCACCTGCAAAGCCTGCTCCACCGCCGCCACCGTCCCGCTTACGTCCAACAACATGCGATTGGGATGCGTGCCCTTGACCTCCAACCCCTGCGCCCTGGCAAACGCCATCACGGCCTGGTAATCCGCCTCGCTCGGCCCAAACTGCTCCGTGAACTGCGCCGGGGTCAGGTAATGGCGATAACTCGGGCTGGCCGGATCCGTGACGTCACGAAGCAATCGGGCCAGCCTGTCACCGTTGCGCAGCGGCAGGCCAAAGGCCAGGTCCAGGCGGTTTGTGCCGGCCAACGGCCCGATGGGCTTCAAGGCCGCGACGGCTTCAGGAACATGCCCGCTCAGCGCCTGCCTCTCCGCTCCCTGCGCCGAACCCGCGCACCCGAGCAGGTAAAACAGTGTCAGCAAAAAGGCCTGAACGAATCCCTTCAGGCAATACGCGGTCGTCCTGGCGGAAAATGAAATGACGTGTCTTTTCACGAGTTTAAGCCCCTTTCCAAGCAGTTGTGTTTTTGTGCTCAGCCCAACTTTAGTCAAAAAATCAGTCAGAAGTCAACCTGATTTTTCATCAAAAATGCATTTGGCTGGCTGATAGCCTGTTCCCGGCGCCGCCTTCATCACATCGACCAAAGCAGGATGAATTGTTTCAGCGGCTCAGGCTCGCAGGGGGACATCCTGCAGGACACTGCCGCAATGGCCGCGCAACCATGAGCCGGAGAACGGGCCGGGAAGGCCGGCCCGCATTGGATGCCGCGGTTACTTGTCAGCCAAACAGGCTATGGTGTCTCTCATGATGCCGCGTGAGAAGTAATGAATCGAGTAGCCCATGCCATTCAGTTCCAAACACAGTTCCGTCCATTTTTCCTTCGTCATATGGGCATGTTCAAATTGAATGATTTTTGGTTTGAGGCTGTTGAGATTGCATAATTGTTTCATGATCGCATAATCCCCGCCTTCTACGTCAACAATTAGAATATCGATATGCTTGACATCATATTTTCTCAGAAAAGAGGACAGGTCCAGCACGTCCACTTCAAACGAGCCTTCTTCGCGGTTGACCTCAGTCCGGTTCAGGGAATAGTGAATATCCCGGGCGCCACCATAGAATCTGCTCCGCCCGTTCTTTTCGCCTATGGCTTCGGGCGCGAAGCGAAGTCGTGGACAATGCCGATAATTCTCCGTCAGCTTGAGCCGGGCGGCTGGATTGGGTTCCACCAGGACACCCTGCCATGCGGAGGTTACGAGGTGATGAATGGGATCCAGGGTAATTCCGTCGTTGGCGCCGATTTGCAGCAGAAAAGGGGATGTTCCCTCGGGAAAATGTTTCTCAATCAAAAGATCCAGCACCTTGATTGTCTTGAGTTCATCGGGCAGTTTCCACTGGATCGTATAATCGTGTTTAAGGAAGAAAGCCCAAATTAAGTCGTTGATCAGTTTCATCTTTCATTTGCCGTTTTGTTTCATGGCCGCCCGCAAAAATCCGGCCCTGGTTGCGCCATTTGACCGTAAAGTTTCGTCGAAGCCAAGCCGGAACTGCAGCTTCCCCGGATCACGCTCTGCCGGCGTTGGTTCATGCGGAACTGCGTCTTGTTTTAAGGGGTCGTCCGGCATACGCTGGGCGCCCAAGTGACCATCGGAACGAAAAGGACCTGATGCCGCCGGAGAATCAAGATAAGGCCGGCCTGATGTCCAATCCCCAGACCTCTACGGACTGGATCAAACCTGTCGGCACGGGCGCCGCCCTCTTGCTCTTTATGATTGGGATCACAAAGGTCTGGGGTGGAATTACCGGGACGCCCGGGCTCGGGGCCCACACAGATTTCATCACGGGGGCGGTTTTTATGGGTGGCGTGGCGGGCATTATGGGGCTGGTGTGGGGATGGTTTGATCCCACCCCGCCGGCGGCGGAGCTGCATCCTGGATTGTTCTGCGGCATTGGCTTGGCGCTGATGGCATTGATCGGACTGTTCATCATGCGGTGTGGGATGTGCCAGATCTGCGGTTACGACCACAGCATTTTGGTGGATCATGCCTGGCGGTTGTATAAAGGGCAAAAGCCTTATGTGGATTATCCCTGCACGGTGCCGGTGGGCTTCGTCCTTGGCCCCAAATTCGCCTTCCAATGGTTTGGAGTCCATTGGAAGTCAATTATTGAGATGACGGCGATATTCGCGATGGGGACCTTTGCGTGGTCGCTTTTTCTGCTGGCCCGACTTTTTGGCCGGGGCTGGACGACCCTGCTCTGGGCCATGACGCTGCAAGTCCTCTCGCCCATGCTGGTTTCCTTTTGGTGGTATAGTCCGATCACGGATGTGTCGGGGGCGGTTTATGCCCTTGCCGCGATGTATTGGTTGCGCCGTCCGGCGGAGAAGGCGGCGGTTGTTTCCTACGGCGCGGCGCTGCTGCTCATGGCCACCATGAAGCCGAATGTGGCCGGCATGATGATCGTCGGCTTCTCGGTCATTCTCTTTGTTTCGCCCCATCACCGCTGGAAGGCATTATTGGTTTCCCTCGTCTCGTTTGCGCTTTTCCTGGTATTGCTCTCCTTGAACCACATGAGTCTCTTGGGCATGATTGCAGCCTATCGGAGCATTGCCCCGCGTGGGGGATCCCTGGTGCCATTTCTCATCGACCTCAACCCTGTGCAGCAGCGCCTGGCCTTGGCGGAAATCGCCGCCATTCTCATCCCGGTGGTCGTGCTGCTCGCCCAAGGGCGCCAGGGCCTGCGTTCGCCGGGCGCCTGGATTCCAGCCATCTTAATGGCAGGCGGCATCTGTTTTTACGTATGCAACAATGATCCGCTCATTCATCCCAATGAAACCAGGTGGGGGAAAGTCGAGGGAGCGGCCAGCCTGGTCCTGCCGCTGTTCCTGGCCCTTTATCCGGGGCGCCGCAATCTTCGCTCCCCGGGTGTGTGCCTTGGCTATGTTGCGCTGTTGGGCGGTCTGTATGGCTTTCTGACCAACAGCGAGCAGAAACTGGTTGATCTGCCGCCTGTGCTGGTCGGCGCTCTTTTGCTCGTGACCGAACTGCGTCGTCAAAGCCTTTCCAACGGCGCGCTCTCCGTCCAGATGCCGGTTCGGTGGCATCGCTATTTTTGTCTGCTCTGTGTGATCCTGGGCGCCGGGGGATTGTCGCAGGGATATGCCCGGGACAGAGTCTATTCCGCCGGCCCGCTGCAGTTCTTTGAATATCAAGGGAACAAGCACATCATCGCCGACGGATTCTTCAAAGGAGTCCACTGCGGAGATATTTTCGACGAAATCCTCAAGGAAATGGCAGAGGTGTTGCGCCAGGCCCAGTCGGCCACCGTCTGGTTTGGGCCGCGCATGGAGTGGGGATACGCGGCCTTTGACAAGCCGTCTCCGCTCCACGAGCCGGTCGTCTGGGATCCGCTCACCATGTTTGATAACTCGAAAGAGCAACTCTATTTCGATCATTTCCTCCAGAGCCGCCGCCAGGTGCTGATTTTCTTTAAAAACGACTTCGGCAATTACGACCGCGACGAAAGGCGTCAATTTCTTGAGCACTATGATGTCAATCAGTCCTTTCCCTTGTTAACCATCCTGATTCTCAAACCATAAGCCAACCCGCCCCTTGAAGTTTGCTTGCCGCCGCAAATACAGCCGTTCTCAAATTCCTGGGGAAGTTCGGCTACGAACTCGTCCGGCATTGTGATTTGCCCCCGTTCATGGTATGCTAACGGTATTGGTTGAAGCACCGAAACTTTGAAAGCACTCATCTCGCTCAATAAGAGGACCGAACGCGTGTTCCTCATCGGCCTGGAGCTCAAATCCGCCTCGAGCTGGGCCATGCGCGAATCCCTGGATGAGCTGGCCGAATTGGCCGTGACCGCCGGTGGGGCTGTCATCGGAAACGGCACCCAGAAGCTCCAGGCGCCCGTGGCCGGGACGTTCATCGGCCCCGGCAAGGCGGAGGAGTTTGCCCGGTTTTGCGCAGCCAACGATGTCGATACAGTCGTTTTCGATGATGAGCTTTCCCCCGCCCAAAGCCGCAACCTGGAGAAGGTGTTTGGCTGCAAAGTCCTGGACCGCACGGCGCTGATTTTGGACATCTTCGCCCTGCGCGCCCAATCGCGCGAGGGCAAACTCCAGGTGGAACTGGCCCAATTGCAACACTTGCTGCCGCGCCTGACCCGCTTCTGGGGCCATCTTTCCCGCCAGACCGGCGGCATCGGCATGCGCGGCGGCGAAGGCGAATCCCAACTGGAATCCGACCGCCGCCGCGTGCAGGAGCGGATCGAGAAAATCACCGGCGACCTCCAGGCCGTGCGGCGGCAACGCGCCACCCAGCGCGACGGGCGGCAGCGCCATCTTTGGCCCCTGGCCTCCATCGTGGGCTACACCAACGCCGGCAAATCCACCCTGCTCAACGCCCTCACCGGCGCGGACCTGCTGGCGGAAGACAAGCTCTTCGCCACCCTGGACCCGGCCACCCGCCGCCTGCGCCTGCCGACCAACCAAAACGTCTTCTTGACTGACACCGTCGGCTTCATCCGCAAGCTGCCCCACGGCCTGGTGGAGGCCTTCAAGGCGACCCTGGAGGAAGTGGTCCAAGCCGACCTGCTCCTGCATGTCGTCGATGTCAGCCACCCCCAGGCCGCCGAACAGATCACCGCCGTCAACACCGTCCTCCAGGAAATCGGCGCGGGCGGCAAGCCGACCTTGATGGTGTTCAACAAGATCGACCGGTGCGCCGGCAACGGCCTGCTGCAAAAGCGCCTCGAACAATATCCCAAGGCCGTGGCCGTCTCCGCCGCCACCGGCGAGGGCCTGCCGGCCCTGATCGAGGAATTGGGCACTCAACTGCGGCCCATCCGCGAATTTGTCGAGCTGCGGGTGCCGCATGGCGACTCGGCCATCATTGCCCGCCTCCATCAGGTGGCCCAAGTCATCGAGCGCAATTACGAGGGTCCCCAGGCGCGGTTCACGGCGCGCATCCCGCCGCATTTCCACGCGGAATTCGCCCCCTACATCGTCCGGCGCCTGCAAAACGCCGACCCCGCCGCATTACCCTGCCAGCCGGGCTGAGACCCTGTTGCCGGCGCCAGCAGCAGGAGTTCAGGCTTTTCCATTCTCATGTTTGACCAGCGTTACGACCCAGGCGCCTGCCACACATAACACGGCGCTGTAGGCAAAGGCAACCTGGATGCCTGCCGCCGACCACAAAAATCCAACGATGATGCTCGAAAAAAAATCGCCGATGCCGTTGACCGTGGCCAGCAGGCCAAAAGCCATTCCCTGGTGCCTTTCTTCCACAAGTTCCGCGCAAAATGAATCTTCCAACGTCTCTTCCAGCGCGACGCTGGTCCCTCCCAGCACGAAGATGAGCGGCAGGCTCCACAGGCCGCCCGGCGCGACAATGACGCAGAGCGCCATGAGAGCGCCCAGCGCATACCCGGCGGCCAGAAGCCATTTCTTGGCGAAACGGTCCCCCAGCCAGCCGCCGATGTAGGAGAACGCCGCGTAAAAGATATTGTGGAGAATGTAGAGGCCCACGGCCACGCTGGCGGCTTGGGCCTTGCCCAGCTCGGGCGCCAGTCTCTGCGCCGCCAACAAAATCAGCATCGTGTGCGCGAATGCGCCCGTTCCGAACAATCCCGCCGCCACTAGGAATGTCCGGTAGGAGGCGGGCAGCAGGCGCAGCCGTTCGCCAAACGAAATGTGCGGCACCGGCTTCCGCTCCCGCTCTGTGACGACAAAAGCCATCACCCCCGCGGCCATCAGCCCGGGAACCAGGGTCGCGGCAAACAGGCTCGGGTAATGGTGATGGAAAGCGCGCAACAGGAAAAATGCCGTGGCCGGTCCGGCAATGGCCCCCGCCGTGTCCATCATCCGTTCGAAACCGAAGGCCCTGCCGTAGGCGGAACGTTCCACCGCCGCCGCCATCAACGCCTTGCGCACCGGCGTGCGGACGCCCCGGCCCAGCCACGCCAGGCTGCGCGCCAGTAACACCTGCCAGGCCGCCGTCGCCCAGCCAAACGCCGCCGTCCCCAACGCCGTCACCAGATAGCCCGCCACCGCAATGGGTTTGCGCCGCTGAAGTTTGTCCGTGAAATAGCCCGACCCCAATTTGGCGAAGCTGGCCGCGCCGTCGGAGACGCCTTCAATCAACCCCAGCCACCCCGCCGACGCGCCCAGAGTCGCCAGGAAAGCGGGCAGGACGGCGCTGGCGGTTTCATGGGCCCAATCGCTGAACAAGGAGGCCAAACCCACGCCCAAAACGGTGCGGTTGAGCCAGCGCGCGCCCGAAATGTTGTCATGGTTGGGCATTTGCACCGCGGCCGCCCGGACACGTCAACGGTTCAGCAACCGGGCCTTCAGCGCCTTCAGGCTGCGCGTGGGGTGCCGCACGATGATGCGACGGAGCGCAAAGGGAGAGAGCGCGCGTGTGTTGACGCCGAAGTCCACGGTGCAGGCGGTTTGGTAGCCGGCTTCCACCACCAGATCGCGCACCGCTTCATTCCAATCACCGTAAGGATAGGAGAAATCCTCCACCGGCACGCCGAAAGTGTCTTCGAGTTTCTTTTTGCTGGCGACCACCTCCTCGCGGGCGTCCCTCCGGCTCAAGCGGGTCAAATAAGGATGACTCAATGAATGGGACCCGATCCTGTGTCCGGCGCGCAGCCAATCCCGCACCTGCGCCGCGTCCATCAACGGCTCCCGCAGCTCGCCCTCCCGCATCTCCCACTGGTTGAGGCGCCCGATGTAATTGGCGACCAGGAACTCGGTGGCGCTGAAATGGCAGGCGGCCAGGGGCTCGAGGGCGTTTTCCCACACATTGCGGAAGCCGTCATCAAAGGTCAGCGCCAGGCGCCGTTGCGGGCCGTGACCATCGCGGGCGGCGCCGGGCCGGCAGGAAACAAAGCCGGCCTGGCGCAATTCCGCCAATTGCCGCTCAAAGCGGTCCCGCGGCACATACAGGCCCCTCAGCCGCGCCTTCGCCGGCGCCTCGGCAATCTTGTGGTACATCAGCATCGGGACTCCCGTCTGGAACAATTCCAGGAACGGTTTCAAACTGTGAAACGTCGGCGGCGGTTTCTTCATACAGGCCCGATTATTATGTCAGGCCAGGCAAAAGCAAAGGCGCTTTGCTGGCCCCGCACGGCTGGTTCATGAAGGGAAACCTTCCCCCGTCTTCTCCCTCTCCTCCACACACTTGTGGAGGAGAGGGCGGGGAGAGGAGGTTTCCCACTCTCTCATCCGGCCCTTCATGAGCCAGCCGTGTGGCCCCGGCCGCCGGTCCATTTTAAGACGCCTTTTTTGTTCCCTCATCCGAATCTTATCTTGATCCTGATCGTCATCCGCATTCTAATCCGCAACAAAGACAATCAGATCAGGATCAGGAACAGAAGCAAATCGCATGAGTTTGCCCCAAATCAGCGTTCTGATGCCGACGTATAATTATGCCTCGTATTTGCCCGAGGCGATTACGTCGGTCCTGGCGCAGGATTTCCGGGATTTCGAGCTCCTCATCATCGACGACGGCTCGACCGACAACACCGCCGGGGTCGTCCAACCCTTTTGCGCCCGGGACAGCCGGGTGAAATTCAGCGTCAACCCGTCCAACCTGGGCATGGTCAACAATTGGAACAAATGCCTGGAGCAGGCCGGCGGTTCCTGCATCAAATTCCTCTTCGCCGACGACAAATTGGCCGACCCGCGCGCCCTGGGCAAACTGCTCGCCCTGCTGCGCGACAACCCTTCCGCCGTGCTGGCGGCCTCGGCGCGCGCGATTTTGGACGAGAAATCCAATGTGACCGAAATCTGGCGGAGCCTGCCCGATGGCTGTCATCGTGGCCGCGACATCATCAAGGCGTGCCTCGTCCAGAATGAGAATCTGGTGGGCGAACCCTCCTCGGTGCTGTTTCGGAAGGCGGACGCGCGGCGGGGTTTTGACCCGAAACTCGTGCAAATTGTGGATGTCGAAATGTGGTTCCGCTTGCTGGAGCAGGGCGACCTGGCCTACACCCGCGAGCCGCTGTGCGCCTTCCGCCGGCACACGCGCCAGCAAACCGCCCTCAACAACGACCAGGGCCTGGCGTGGAGGGAGCATACGCGTTTTTTCACCGACTACGCCGCCCGGCCCTGGATCCCGCGAAGGGCCCGCTTTTCCATTCTCTTCGCCTTGCGCCGCCTGCGCCAAAAACGTCCCGGCTCGTTCACCGGGGACCTGCTTGAATCGGAGGAAAACCTGTGCCGCCAATTGGGCAAAGGGTGGTACTTTCTCTATTGGCTCTGTTATCGGATGGCCGTCCCTTTCTACAACCTGAAGCGCTCGATCAACAAGAGGCGGTCCCGCGCGCGCCTGGGGTGGGAGAGGGCGGGCCGGAAGCCGGATTCTTAGTGGACTTTGACGCCGCAGGCAAGACCGGTTGAATCGGACGCGCCAGGGGTGATAGACTGATCCTTACCGATCCGACGAAGATGAAGGATCGGTGGCGCAAATGGAGATGAAAATTTGAGCAAGCCTCAATTATTGCTGCATATCGGTTCTTGCAAGACCGGCACCACTGCGTTGCAGGACACACTGGCGGCGCAGAGGCAGGCGCTGGCCGGCAGGGGAGTTTTGTATCACGGCTGGATTGACGATGGGCTGAATCGAAATCACTCCTTCCTCGCCGCGTTGCTGGCGAACGAAACGGGGCGCGAGCCGGTGACGCATTTCTTTGCCGATCTGGCCGGCGAATGTCAAAGACAGCGCGCCAGCCGGGCCATCGTCTCCGCCGAGGGATTTTACGCCCTGGAATTCGTGAATGACACGATTTGGTTTGTCACACCCCCGCTCGAACCCGAGGCCTTCCGCCGCTCGCGAAAAGAGTACATTCAACGGATGCGGGACTGCATCGGTGAACGATTTGCTACCAAGGTGGTGGTGTATTTGCGGCGGCAGGACCACTTTCTTAATTCACTTCACAACCAACTGGTCAAGGATGTCTTCGCTTACACCGGGACCATCGGGGACTTTGCCAGGGATTGGGGCATTCTGGGTGATTACGGGCTACTGCTGGATTTATGGGCGGAGGCCTTTGGCGCCGGCGCGTTGATCGTGAGGATTTACGAACCCCACCGCGCCCGCGACATTGTCCCGGCCTTTTTCACCGAGATACTGGGTTTGCCTGCGCCCACAGGGGACGCTCTTGCGGCGGTGCGCTCCTCGCGCGGCAATCAGGGGTTGCCGCCGGATTTGCTGGAATACAAACGCATTTTGAACCGCCAATTTGCCGGGCTGTGTTTCGAGGAGAAAAGAAAACTGCGTGACGATTTGATGCGGCTGGCCGCGGAGGAAAATCGCGGTCCGAAGATGCTGATGTCGGCGGCGGAACGACGGGTTTTGCTCGCCCGGTATGAAGAGAGCAACCGCCGCGTGGCGAAACTCTACTGGCGCGGCAGCGGGCCCTTGTTTACCGAGGAGCTGCCCGGGCCGGAGGCGCCGCACGGTTCGCCTGCGGCATTGTCGGTTGAGCGGGCCGTGCAAATCGGTGTGAATCTGCGCCTGCCGGACCCGCCCCGTCCGCCCCCGGCGCCCGAGACGCCAAAGGAGACGCGCTGGCGGCGCTGGCGGCGGAAATGGTTCCGGCCGCGGAAGGATTCCCAACCTGCCAGGTCCTCGTAAGCCCCGTTCAACGGTTCATTCGGCCCGGCCCATACGGAGTCGCTTTTTCATGCTGCGCTTCCATCGTTCAAGCAACGGTGTCCGGATTCGGCCCTTTTTGACATGGGCGGCGAACCAATGGTCGTAACTGACTTCGCCTGCCTCCACGCGCGCCGGATTGGGAAACTGCTTCATCAACTCCAGCCCTTTCCGGTACACCAGGCGGTGCTCCTTTTGAATAGGCTTCCCGTTGGAGAAGGAACCATAACCCCAGGGCAGCCGGCCAAACTCCGCCTGGCCCATGCGGTCGAGTTCCTGTAGATACCATTTTCGCAATTCGAACACCGCCGGGCTGTGCCGCGCGTAGCTCTCGAACATGGCGAAATCGTTGCCGGCATCGATCCCCGAAAAATGAAAGAACTTGATCGGCGAACCGTCAGTCAAATAGCGTCCGCCAGGTCCCTTTGCAATCTTCCGGCGCGAAACGTTCCACGGGGCCACGTTGTAGGTTGTGTCGCGCAGGATGTGAAACCCGGGAAAAAACCCTGGCGCAAGATCCATCCACCTCTGATCGGTGAAGAGGCCGTAAGGAATGTCGTCGTGGCAGAAGTGCAGCAGGCGGTCGCGCCACCATCGGGCAAAACGGCGGCCTTCGCTGCTGCCGTTGACCGCGAGAAAACCAAGGTTGAACGCGCCGTGTTGCAGCGCGCACACCTCGTTTTCTTCGACTCCTCTGCCGCCCTCCTCCGGCTCAAGCAGGTGCGGGGTGGCCACGATGCTGTGCTTGTCCAGAAGCGTCTCGACCTCGCGAAAACGGTCGAAAACCACGATGTCCGGGTCCAGATAAACCACTTTTTCGGCGCGCAATTCCTCCAAGGCATGAACCAGGAACGGCCCTTTGACGGCCGTGCAGAGTTCCACCAGCGTGTGCTGGAAAATCCAGCTTTCGACGTTTTCCACCGGCATCTCCAGATCCCGTATCAGGAAAAGGCGGTCGAACAATCCGGCAAATCGCTTCCAGTCCGGCGCTTCGGGCTCGCTCAGCAACAGGTAAAATCGCGCGCCGTTGTGGTGCTGGCGCACCGATTCGGCGAGAACGGCCGCTTTCGCCAGATAGTTGCCGACGGCGCTGGTGAAAAAGGCGAGGCTCATTCCGTCACTTTGCCCACGGAAGCCAGGGGCGGCGCCCCGCTGTTTTGCCGCAAGGTCCCGTTGGCCCCCGTCCTTTTTTGCGGTTTTCCGGAAGAAACCTGCCTGGCGATTTCGTCCGCCAAAAGGGGATTGGGAAGCAATTCAAACGGCGGATGGTTCTTCCTGAACTCCGCCAGGCGCGCCGCCACTTGTTGGTGATCGAGCAGAAAGCCCAGCGCCTCTTCCACTCCATCTGCCACCCAGCCTCGGCCGGTTTGCCTGACTTGGGCGGCGATGTTCCCGCTGGCGGGATTGGTCAGGATGAAACAACCTGCCGCCATGCTTTCGTAGAGAGTGAAGGAGTAGGTTTCCGGGACGAGCGACCACAGGAATGCAATGTCGATCGAATGTTGCCCCAGTGCTTTGCGCATGGCGTCCGCTCCATGCTCGACAAAGGAAACGGGTAGGTATTGCACGTCTGGCAACGACTCGGTGCAACTGCCCAGGACAAAGCATTCATAGTGGTCGCGCGAAAGGACCGACGTCACCCCGGCCCATTCCCCCCAGCCCTTGAAAGGATGCTGATAGCCGACATAGGCGATCCGAATCCTTGCCACGACGGGCCGCTCGAGGATCTTTCCGCCGCCGGGCTGGAGCGCCAGATGCGGGACCACCCGCACCTGGTCTGCAAATTGCGGGTAGGATTTTAGCCAGACGGCGCGCGCCACCTCGGAGGGCGCAACAAACTCCGGCTTCCACGCCTCCAGAAATTCCCCAAACGCCTGGAAATGAGCGCGCCGCGCTTCCCCATGCGAACACTCCCGGCATTCTTGCGAATCCACCGACGGACCCCCGCAGAAGTCGCGTTCGTTCTTGAGCAGATTGAATTGGGTGCAAACGCTGTAAAAATCGTGAATAAAGAACACCCTCCTGCCTTCCAGGTCCAACAGCAGCTCCTTCACCATGTCCCAGTCGAAGCCCAATAAATGGTGAACATGCACCGCCTGAAGGACAATCCCCCTGGAAACCAGTTCGCGGAGCATCTGACGCACCCGGCCGGCCGGGAAGGACCCGATGAATTTTGAATCGGCGTAAACGCCCACCGGAATTCCGGTCAGCGTCTCCCCTGGCGACTGAGGGACGGGATGGATTTCCAGATAAGACACCCCGCGGGCGGCCAGGAGGGCTTCCTCCTGTTGGAGCAGTTTCTGAGTGCCGGCCACCACGGACCGGTAATCGGAATGGGACACCGCCAGCACGCAGACGTTGAACTGCAGAGTCTCCACCAGATCGGGCGCCGAATCCGAAACGGAGGGAAGGGACGCAGACTTGCGCCCGGTCCCGCGCAGGAGCCGGCGCCAGTGGGAGACGCACCGGCTCATGAACGGATGCCAGCGCCCAAATTGATCCTGCGCCTCCAGCCGCAATCGCGCGGGTAGTATCGGCACGCTGGCGCACACTTCGAACCCGCTGCGTGCCGCCGCCGCTTCCTGCGGAAAAGCGCGCCGCAAATCCTCCCTCAACAAACCGTAGCGCGCGTTCCAAACGCGTTGGCCGCGACGGGCTCGCACCGCTTGCACCACGATGTTCCGGTTTCCGAAACACCATCCGCGTATCAGGACCTCGCGGCTCTCAATCTTCCATGCCTGCGGGGAGTCGATGTTGTGCTGAAGTTTCTGCCGGCCGTGGGAAAATTGGCCGATCCGATTCGACCGCGCACAATAAACATTGCCGTACCCGGTGGACGCCACCAACCCGGACAATTGCTCCTGCGATTCTATCGGAATCATCAAGCGCGAACTCTCGTCCAGGAAAAACGCGGCGAAGTCAATCGATTTGAGATACGAAAGGAGATCCGATTCCGCATGGCTGGCGGCGCGCTGCATCAACGGATTAAACTCGATCACGAGCTGGATGTCCGGAAACCGCTCCAGCGTGCCGGTCATGCCCTTGAGCACAGCCAGTTCGTGCCCTTCGGTGTCCATCTTCAGCAGCGTCGGGCAGGGTTCATGTTGGGCCAGCAGCGAATCAAGCCTCCGGCTGGCGACAGAGATCTGCCGCACGGGCGGCGCCTCCGGATTCGGGTGAAAACCGCAACTGTCCGACGCAAGCGAAACGTTGAATGCCACCTCGCCGTCTTTGTCCGAGAGCGCGATTTGATGAACAGCGACGTTCTTGAGGCGGTTCAGCGCGATGTTCCGCTTCAGCAATTGGCAAGTTTCAGGAGTGGGTTCCAACGCCATCACCTCCAGCCCGCGGTTCTGCCGCGCTGCCAGCAACGCGTAGAATCCGTAATGCGCCCCCACGTCGATGAACAACCGCGCCTGCCCCATCATGCGGCTTAAAAAATCCGCGCTGAACTCCTCAAAGGCCAGCTCCTGATAGTGAAGCTTGTAGCGTGGCGTGACATACATGAAGAAATTCCGTTTTTGCGGATACACCAGAACCGCCGATTCGGTGTCATATTCATGCTGGAAGTCAGGTCCTGCCATGGGCTTGGCCGGCCGGAAATCCCGGCCTGTTGGATATTCGCTCACTCTCGCAGCTTTGCTTTCCTCCTTCCCCCTGTCAAGCCCCCAAAATGCCAAAGCCCCGATGTCACGGCGCCATCGGTTCTATTGATCGAAATGGCCGGACAACAGGAGCGGTTCCAACCGGCCAAGCTTGACTCGGCGGGCCACGTTGCGCAGTCTTGGGACGCAAACTGGCAATACATTCGGACGGCAGCCTGTGAACACGCCTAAAATCAGCGTCCTGATTCCAACCTACAACTACGCCCGCTTTCTGCCGGAGGCCATCGAGTCGGTGCTCGCGCAGGATTTTCGCGATTTTGAGCTGCTCATCGTCGATGATGGTTCCACCGACGACACCGCTGCCGTGGTCGAGCCGTTCCGCGCGCGCGACGGGCGCGTCCGTTTCTCGGCCAACCCGGCCCGCCTGGGCATGGTCAACAATTGGAATCGTTGCCTCGAACTGGCCCGGGGCGAATATATCAAGTTTCTGTTCGGCGACGACAAGCTTTGCCACCCCCAGGCCCTGGGCAAACTGCTCGCCTTGCTGGAGCGGCATCCCTCCGCCACCCTGGCGGCCTCCGCCCGCCTCATCCTCGATGAGCGGTCCAACGTCGTCGATCTCTACCGCTCCCTCTCCGACGGCTGTCACAAGGGACCGGACATCATCCTGGCCTGTTTGTTGCAGAACGGAAAGAACCTGGTGGGCGAACCTTCCGCCGTCCTCTTCCGCAAAGCAGACGCCCGGCGCGGGTTCGACGCCCGCTACCGCCAGATCGTGGACGTCGAAATGTGGTTCCATTTGCTGGAGAAGGGGGACCTGGCCTGCACCCGCGAACCGCTCTGCGCCTTTCGCTGCCATCCGCTCCAGCAGACCGAGCGCAACACCGACAGTGGCGTCGCCTGGAGAGAGCACGCCCTGTTCATCGCCAGCCACGCCGTCCAGCCGCGCTTCCCGCGCCAGGCCGTTTTTTCCATCCTGTTTCATTTGCGCCGTTCGCGCCGCTGGAACCAGGACGCCTCCAGCCCGGAAATGGTGGAATGGCAGCGGCGCCTGGCCGCGCGCTGGGGCAGGGGATGGCGCTGGTCTTACTGGCTCTATTGCCTGCGCTACCGGCTGGCCAAACCCTTCCACAACCTCGCTCATTCGGCGCGGAAACGCTTGTTCCGCCGGCGTTTCACATCCAGTTGGGCCGGTTCTTCCGGACTGGAATCCAGCGCCCGATCTGGTTCCAATAACGCCGGCGCGACACCGGCCTGATGGGCGTCGTGAAAATCCGTTCAAACTGGTCCAGCAACCGCTTGCGGCTGAAAAATTCGTTGGGCTGGTTGTTGTGAAAATAAGGCTGGCGCAGGTACTCCATGTACTTGGCGTCGTCCTGGTCCAGCTCGATGATCCTGTCGATCAGCGCCTCCTCGCTCGGGAAATCAAAATAATTGAGGAAGCTTCTGGGATTGAACTCCCCGGCGATGCGCGGGTTGCCCCAATAAATGGGCAGGCAGCGCGCCAGCATGGCCTCCACGATTTTCTCCGTGGTATAGCCGGGCCTCGAGGCGTTCTCGAAGGCGATGTTGAATTTATAGGGCTTGAGGAATTCCTGCTTGGCGGCGGGGCCGGGAGGGACGCGCTGGCCGAGGTTGTTCAGGGCGCCGCCGCCGGAGTCCACTTTCTTGTATTGACAAAGCTTGCGGAAAAACTCGTTGCGCACCCGGGTCTTGCGGTTGGCGTAGCCGGTGAGGAAGCAGCAGAACTTTGTCTTGGAGGCCAGGATTTTTTCCAGGTTGTCGGCGTCCTTTTGCAACTGTCGCGGCGCGGCAAACAGCACGTAATAGGGCAGCCGCAGGTTCCGCGCATCGTCCGTCTCGTGGCAGGTGAAGGCGTAGTCATGGGTCCTGAAGTCCGGCCGGAAATCCTCCACGCAGAAAAATATTTTGACGCAATTCTGGACCCGGTGAACGTGCTGTCCCGGATCGCTGAAAATCAGAAAGTCCGGACAGTCGCACAGTTCGACCTCGAACCTTTCCTTGAGGAGGTCATAAAAGAAGTTCCTCGTCTTCACGAAGCCCGGTCCGAAGTCGCAAAAATCAAGCCTTACTTTCATCCTCGTCTCCACCGCCGCAGCCTAGCAAATCGCGGTAGAGACGCAAAACCTTTGCGCCCATCCGCTCCATTGAAAACGCCTCCGCCACCCGCCGGTGCAACTCCTCCGCCTGGGCCGGCGTCAACTTGGGTTCGCGCATCTGCGCGGCCATGGCCGCGGCCAGCGCCCCCACGTCCCCCGGCGGCACCAGCCGCCCGTGGTTCCCGCCCGCGAACGCCTCCGGAATGCCGTCCAGGGCCGAGGCGATGACCGGCTTGCCGCAGGCGTGCGCTTCGCAGACCACCAGCCCCAGCGCCTCGGTGCCGATTTGCGGATGCACCAGGCAATCGATGGCGTTCATCACTTGCGGCATGTCTGTCGCATGGCCGGCCAGCCAGGCTTTCCCTTGCAGGCCCAGCCGCGCAATGTCGCCTTGCAGCACTCCCGCCATGTTGCCCCGCCCGATCACCAGGAACCGGGCCTGTGGATTGTCCCGGTGCAGCCGCGCCGCCGCGGCCAAAAATTCGCGCTGCCCCTTGCCGCGCGGCAAATCAAAACCGCCCGCCGCCGCGAAGGCATATTCCCCCGGCTGCAAGCCCAGTTCGCGCCTCTTGTCCGCCGCCTCCGCCGGCCGGAAACGGGCGGCATCGAGGCCGCCGGGGATGACGTGGATCTTGCCGTGATCTCCGCGCAACGGCGGGCGGGCGCGACGCTCCGGCTCCGGCGATTGCGGCTCATACGCCCCCTCCCGCAGCACCTTCGCCACAAATTCCGAAACGGCGATGAGGGCATCGCATTGCCCCAGCAAAAACCGGCGGCTGGCCGGCGAGCCGGGGCTTTTGGCCAGGTGCCGTGTCAGTACTATCTTTGGCCCCGTCCCCGCCAGCCGCGCGGCCAGGATCGCCGGCCAGAAGTCCCGCCCGTGATGGGCATGGACGATCTGCGCCTTCTCGCGGCGGATGAACCGCGCGGCGCGCAGGACAAATAAAAACTGGCCGGCCCGCGCCCCGGTGTCCAGGAACGGCGCCCCCGCCTCCGCCGCCAGCGGCGCCAGGGGACGCCCGGCCGGCCCGGCCAGGACGACCCGCTGGCCGAGCCGGTGCAGTTGGGCCGACAGCTTCAGGCACTGGTCGTCGGTGCCGCCGCCCGTCAGGAGCGAATTCAATTGCGCAATGCGGAGCGGCGGCGGCGTGCTCATGCGGGTCGCGCCCCGGCCAGGTATTGCGCCACGCCGCGTTGGCAGCGGATTCTTTTTGACTGAATGGTCTGGGCCAGAAGCTCGCGCCGGGCGTCGAACCCGGCCCGTTCGCGCGCCGGATGGTCCAGATGATAAACCACGGCGCGGCCACGGACGAATTTGCGCCGCCGGCCCAAATGATAGAGGCGCGTCCCCACGTCCGAATCTTCCCCGCCCCACCCCGCAAATTCCTCGTCGAACCCGTTGACCGCCAGCAAATCATCGCGCCAAATCCCCATGTTGCAGCCCATAATGCCCCGCTGGCCGGTGTTGCGCCGCACCAGCGGAAAAGGCAGCCGCACGGCCTTGGCCACACCGATGATGCGGCGCAGCACAATCCAGCCGAAAACCGGCGTAACTCCGGGCACAAAGGCGGCGGCGAATTTCTCCCGCACGAAGCAGCGCCGGCCTTGCACCCAGAAGTTCCGTTCGGCCAATCGCGCGTGGTCCTCCACAAACCGGCGGTGCGGCACACAATCGCCGTCGAGCAAAACGACATAAATGCCGGTGGCGGCGGCCAGGCACTTGTTGAGGATCATTGCCTTCCGAAAACCCAGGTCCTCCTGCCAGACGTGGCGAACCGGCATCGGCAGCTTCTGCCGCCATTCCGCGATGGTCGCGCGGGTCCCGCCCCCCGATCCGTCGTCCGCCACCAGGATTTCCCCCGGCATCTCCGTCTGGCGCTCCACGCCGCGCAACACCTGCTCGAGCGCCGTCGGGTTTTCGTAGGTGGAAATGATCAGGGAGATTTCGGGCGAGCGCATACAGACGGGGTGGATTGGAGATGCTCGAAAAGGCGGCTGTGCCGCACGAGCGTGGAATAGGCGGTGGAGGCGGCGATAAAAAAGCCGGGATAACCGTCCAGAAATCCCAGCCGGATAAAGTAAGCGCGCACAAAACGCCAACCCGCGCGGAAAACCGCTCCCGGCGCCGACCAGCGGGCTTGCCCGGCCAATTGGCGCTGCAAATAAACGTCGGCGAAATAATTGATTTTGCCCACGTAACTGCTGATGTTCGGATTGCTGTAATGCAACAAATCCCCGGCCAGGGTCGCGCACGGCCCCTGCGCCTCCACGGCGCAATGCTCCGCGCTGCCCGACCATTTCCCGGCCTCCCGTCCAAACAGCCGCAACACCCGGTCCGGATACCAATCCCCATGCGTGATCCAGCGGCCCAGGAACCAGGTCTTGCGCGCAAAACACGCGGCCGCAACAGCCGGCTGGCCCCCGGCAAAGAATCGGCCAATCGACTCCCGCAGCGGCGCCGAAACCTCTTCATCCGCATCCAAAGCCAGCACCCACGGCTGGGTGGCATAACGCAATGCCAGGTTTTTTTGCTCGCGAAAACCCTGCCAGGGATGGCGGTGAATCTTCGCGCCGAACGAGGCCGCAATGGCCTCCGTCGCGTCCTGCGCCTCGCTGTTGAGCACGACGATGATTTCGCTCGTCCAAGGCGCCACGCTGGCCAGGCATCGGCCGATGCGTTGCTCCTCCGCGCCGGAAATCATGCAAACCGAAATGGGCAGCTTATCGCTCATGCCTGCTCGGGACCGCCTTTTGGCGGCCGGATGCGGGTGAAGGGCCGCTCGTTGTGAATGATCCTTTCCTCAAGCCGCTGCATGATTCGTGGATCTTCCTTGACGTCCGCCAACGGTTTCAATTCTTCGCGGACGAGCTGAAGGTCCAATTTTCCTCTTTGGCGCGCCAGGATTCTGTCCACGTCCACCCAGTCCTGATCGCGATTGGCAAAACATTTATGCACAATCAAATCCTCGGCGGAACAGGTGCGCAGCGACTTTCCTTCCGGCAGTGGCCAGAGCGAACTGCGTTCAATGGCTCGGCGCTCAAAGTCTATCGCGCCAAACGCCATATCAATCGGGACTCCGCGCGACGAAATGAGCAGCAGAACTCGATTTCTCACTGCGCTCTCCGCAGTGCAGGGAGGACGCACGCCATGGGATCTCAGCCAAAAACCAATCGCCCGCTTTTCTCCGCCGAATCCGGTGAAAAGAGTCAGATCAACGTCATGAGTGAACCTGGCTTCCCCCCAACGATGCACCGCAATGCCACCGATAAAGCAGAACGGCCATGCCTCTTGTTCGCACAAACCCTGCACTTCCAACGCCGCCAGGTAAAGCTCCGTCATTTCCGCAGCTTGGCGAAGAGCGCCTGTTGTTCAATCAATCCGCACACGGCCGATGGGTCTTGCCAGCCTGGGGCGATGGATTGAAGATTCTCGATTGAGCGCCATGCCTGTTCGTCAGTCAGGTCGGCCAATTCGTAGCGCTTGACTTCATCCAGAAACATGCCGGTCTCGCGCCATTGCTCCACCCACCGCCGCTCGGCCTCGGCCTCGGTTCTCTGTTTCATCGCCCCATACATTACCCCCGTTCTCCCCCAAAAGTCAGTCGGAAAATCAGTCCTGTTCTCCTCCTCCTTCGCCCGCCTGTCTCGCCGAATCCCTGCCGAAGGCGGGCCTGTCCGCCCGCTTTTGGGCCTCGAGTCAAGAATACATACTTGACAAGAAGGCCCTCGACGCGCGTTTTTATCAGGATTTACGCGGGTTTTGCAAAAAAAATTTTCTGCGCACCGTGGACTGTGGAAATTCCGCCCCTTGTGCCATAATGCAGAGAAAAGCCTGATGTTGAGTGAAAATCACGAATGCAGTCCGTGAAAGTGGGTTTGGGTCCGTCGGCTTTGCGGTTTCATCCGCGCCATCCGCGAAATCCGCGGTCCATCCCTTGCGCCTTTGCAGTGCGATTCCTGAGAATTGCGTATTCCTGGCAAAATCTTCGTCCTTCCGAATGACAAACGAGAAATTCTCAATGACAGATTTTCAATTCAGACGCAGCGCTTTGGTTGCGCGCTGCGCCTCCGCATCTTTGCGCCTTGGCGTTCTCTTCCGCAGGCAGCGGGAAGTGTCAAAGCGCCGGTCAAAGCCGCGTCAAACCTCGTCTCACCAAGTCGCGGTGAATCAAGGCCGGTCAAAGTGTTTCATTCTGGGTCGGCTTGGTTTGACCCCTCGAACGGACCAATACCCGCCCCAAAAAACAAAAATTGCCAAACGAACCCACTTTTCCGCATCGGGCTTGTGTAACTTGGTTTACGATCATTTCCGCCAATTTATCACCATGCCTTTCCCGGTAAAAACTGGGCGCCGTTTTTTATCGCCAGCCGCCCCGCCTCACGCTAACAAGTCCGGCATGGATGCCGGCCAGTCAGCAGCCAGCTTTTGGGAACGGACGCGCGCCGCCAAAAAAATCATCGTGGTTGATTTTGGCTTCCTGGGCGACTCCGTCCATCTGGTGCCGGCGCTGTGGGAGATCAAACGGCATTACCCGGAGGCGCAGTTGCACACCTTGTCCGCCGGCGTCGGGGCCCAATTGCTCAGCCTCGCCCCCTGCGTCGATGGGGCGTGGGCCTTTCCCTTGACGCCCAAAAGCCCGCCTTGGTGGCGGCACTGGAACATCCTGCGGGCCCTCCGCCGCGAACACTTTGACGTGGCCTTCAATTTCAGCGGAGCCGACCGCACGATCTTCGTCACCGCCTGGCTGGGCGCGCCCTGGACTTTGGCGCACGAGGCGGGGCGGAAACATTTCTGGGGCCGCTGGCTGCGGGCGCAATGGGTCGAGCGGCGCGACCCGGACTTGCCCGTGTTCGAACAGCGCCGGCAGGTCCTGGCGGCGGGCGGTTTCGCGCTGGAAGGGCCTCGTTTCGACCTGCGCGTTCCATCGGAAGAGCGCCAATGGGCCGCCAGGACCATTGCCGATCATTCCGTCCACTTCTCCATCACCGCCAGCTCGCCGGTCAAGGAATGGCCGGTGGAAAACTGGATTGGCCTGGCCCAATTGCTCTCGCGCCAACAGCCCTCGGTCCGGATCGTGGCCACGGCGGGTCCCGGCGCGCGGGAACAGGAACACCTGCGCGCGTTTGCCCGGGCGGCGGTCCGGGCGCGATTGCAATGTTTGGAAGGGGTGGGCGTCGCGCAATTGGCGGCCTTGCTGCAACGTTGCCGGCTGCACATCGGGGCGGACTCCGGCGCCCTCCATCTGGCCATGGCGCTGGGCGTGCCCACCCTGACCCTCTTCCGTCAATACCCCGGCCTGTCCGGCTGGCTGCCCCGCGGCAAAGCCCATCGCTACCTGACGGTGGACTGTCCCTGCATCGGCCGCGGCAAAACCGCCTGCCACCGGGCCGGCCGCTCCGCCTGCCTGGCCTTCATCACGCCGGGCGACGTCTGCGAGCAGGCCTGTCAACTCTTGCGCTGAAAACTCTCGCCCTGGCGCCGTTTGCCTCCCATACTGGCGGGAAAGGAATGATTGAATTCTGGCTCAAACTGTGGAGCTTGACCCGTCCTTACAGGGGACGCTTCCTCCTGGGGGCGCTGTGCAGCGTCTTCAGCGGCGCCGCCGATTCGCTCGTGCTCCTGACGGTGGCCTTCGTGGTGAGCGTGGTCTTTTCCGGGTCCCACAATGAGGACATCGACAAACAGATCACCCGGCTGCACGAACACTTCCCCTGGCTGGCCCATCTCTTGCAGCAACTTCAGCATTGGGTGGCCCTCCATGTCACCGGCTCCAAGTTCAACCTGGTGCTGGTGGTGAGCCTGGTGCCGCTGGTCATGGTGGGCCGGGGCGTGTGCAATTATCTCAGCAATTATTTAATGGGCTGGGTGGCCATCCGGGCCATTTGCGATCTGCGCGCCCGCATCTTCGAGCACCTCATCAATCTGCCCCTCGGCTTCCTCTCCCGCAACAGCACCGGCGAATTGATGTCGCGCATCGGGGACGTGGGGGTCCTTCAGAACATGATTGCCGTCTCCACGGTGACGCTGGTCACGCAGCCGATTCGGCTGATTTCCTTTGCCATCATCCCGTTCACCATTGACGCCCGCCTGGCTGCCATCGCCTTGTTCGCTTTTCCCCTCTGCGCCATCCCGGTCGTCATTTACAATCGAAAAGTGCGCCGGGCCGGGGCCGCCATCCAGACCGAGTCGGCCAATTTGGGCAAGGTCATGCACGAAACCTTCACCGGCAATCGCATCATCAAGGGCTACAACCTGGAGACGGTGGTGGTGGACCGCTTCATCGCCACCCAGAAGAAGTTCATCGGCCACTACATGCGCGTGGTGCGCTCCACCGAGTCGCCCGGCCCCATTATCGAAGTGCTCGCCTCCATCGGCGTCGCCATCCTCCTGCTCTATCTGGCGGGGTCGGCCACCCCCACCCAATTCATGGTCTTCATCGGGGCTTTGATGATGATGTACGGCCCGGTCAAGGCCATCATCCGCGTGCAAAGCCAGCTTCACCAGGCGCGCGCCGCCACCCAGCGCGTCTTTGAATTGATGGCCACCAAAACCACCCTGCCCGAATCACCTCATCCCCTCCCGCTCAAGGCCGCCGGCGCGGAAATTCAATTTGACAACGTCTGTTTCAGCTACGGCGACAAGCCGGTCCTGCGTAACATCCGGTTGCGGGTCGAGCCGGGGCGGATCGTGGCCCTGGTCGGCAGCAGCGGCGCCGGCAAATCCACCCTCACCAACCTCCTGCTGCGCTTTTACGATCCGACCCAGGGCGCCATCCGCATCGGCGGCGTGGACTTGCGCCAGGCGGCCCTGCGCGATCTCCGTTCCCAAGTCGCCGTCGTCACGCAGGAAGTCATCCTCTTCAACGACACCATCCGCCAGAACATCGCCTACGGACGGCCCGACGCCACCTTCGCGGAAATCGAAGCGGCCGCCCGCAACGCCTTTGCCCACGATTTCATCGTGGGCAAGCCCCTCGGCTACGATTCGGTGGTGGGCGAAAAGGGGACCAACCTGTCCGGGGGGGAAAGGCAGCGCATCGCCATCGCGCGCGCCCTCTTGAGAAACGCCCCCATCCTGGTGCTGGACGAAGCGACCAGCTCATTGGACAACGAATCCGAGCGCATTGTCCAAGCCGCCCTGGACCAGCTCATGAAAGGCCGCACCACCATTTGCATCGCCCACCGTCTCTCCACCATCCAGCACGCCGACGTCATCGTGGTGCTCGATCACGGCGAAATCGTGGAGACGGGACGCCACGCGCAATTGCTGGCGCGGGACGGCATTTACCACAAACTCCACATGCTCGCCTTCAGCGCCGCCGATTAGCCGGAACGATTCAGTTGGTTCCGGGGAGCGCGGTCCTCTCGACCGCTGTTGTCGGCGTCTCGCCGACAACCATCGCAGCCTTGATGGCTTCACCGAAGAGTTGGCGCCACGAGGCCTCATCACTGGCCGGCGGGACGCCGGCCAGAGCGACCGGGACGGTCGCGCTACCAAAATCCAATTGCGTGGTTCCGGCTTAGAAATCGGTGTAATGCCCCGCCCGGATCGCGCCAATGGAAGCGTAGAAATAACTTCTGGACCGCGTGGGCAGGTCCAACTGCGCGGCGAAACTGTTCTCCCCCGGCTGCTCGACAAAGCCGCTCCCGGCGGAAACCGCGTCGGCGCTGCTGCTCGCGGCTTTCGGCGGGAGGGCGGTGCTGGGGTTGGTGCTGTCCGGGTGAAGAAGTCCAGTGGAAGGGCTCAAAGAAATACTGCTCATATAATTGCGTTGTTCACGTGTGCCATCTCATCTGCTCTACCTGGGGCAGGTTTGGCGTTCGTACAACCACTATCGGCAAAACCCCGCCGCGACTTTAGCGCAAAAATTCAGTTTACTGTATCTCCTTGATTGACAGCATCCTGCGTTGGGGCGCAAATCACGTTTTGCGCGGTGAAATTCCACTGCGGCTGCGTGCAAGCAGACTACAAAATAATGGCTCGACTGCGAATAAGAATTCTTTACACTCCAACCAATGCTGGCCGATTGGAAACCGAATTCGGAGAAGATGGGTAACGGACTTGCAAGAGTCCCGCCTTGCCGGATAGGCACCATGGGGCCATCGCGCGGCGCATCTCGCACGTCGCACGGGTCGCACGGGTCAAACCGTACTTTTGCACATTTCGCTTGACCCTCGTCCGACGGTCGCAGAAGCATCGGAACACGCTGAGAACGCTTTTTTATGCGAACAAAAAAACAAATGCAGAGCGGAACAAATTGTGCAAAAGTACGGTTTGACACCTCTGACAATGTAAACTTCGTCGGTGTCTGGACAGGATATTCGCTGATGACACATTATTTTCTTCAGGATTGGGAGACCGGCGTGCCCGTCCAGCAATGTGTGAACAATGCCAAGAGCGATGTGCACATTACGGGAAGCCATATGGATTCGTCTGCCGTGGCCTATGGCGCTATTGATCTCCAACATAACACTCATACTGGACAATGAAACAAATCCTCGTTCTTCTCATTTACTGCATTTGCGCGCACATGCTCTGCGCTGAAACGGAGTTAACCATGGCGGAGAAGCGGGAAATGTGGAATGGAATGGTTCCTGAGACCGGTCGTTCCACGCTGGCTTACCGGGCGGCGGTGATCCAGAAGATGCTGGGTGAGGCAAATTATTTTGCCAGCCGGTTGAAATTGCCGACGCCGCATCCAATTCAAATGAACGACCTTAGAATGGAATACACACGCGTTGAGCCCATGTGGTTTAGTGTGATCCATGAAACCAATGGCCTTCACTATCCGGTGAGCAGTTTTGGAGGCAATATCTTTAATTCACAAATTCCACGGGAAGCGCGGTTGCGCGCCCTCAAGATCGGAGCAGAAGGGAGCATTGAAACCAGTAATTTTGTGTTTATTTTTCATGACCCCCCTGGAAGAATTCGAGAGGTAATGCGCTTAAGCGAGTACAACCATAATATCGAGCGTTATGCCCGTGACCTCGACCAGTTGGTTGGCAAAGCGTCGCTTATTATTGAGTCTCGCGTAATACGGTGACATTAAGGCCAAAGTTCAGCCTGTGTATAACAAGCGGCGATAATGGAGGGGCGTCGGCGCATGCGGCGCAGGGCAGCCGTGGCTTCAAAGCTTAATTCCCAG
>Ga0326727_10007991_pt1 | contig 27297 bp, 37 predicted proteins | sample MB2enrmetagenome_FD_207643 | JGI IMG/M metagenome (GOLD analysis project Ga0326727, IMG submission 207643) | Lab enriched peat soil microbial communities from McLean, Ithaca, NY, United States - MB29MY | ecosystem: Environmental > Terrestrial > Soil > Wetlands > Peat | place: USA: New York...
ATCATGCCGCCGGGGGCAGTCCAGGTGTTGCCGTAGCCGTCCGTGAAGCTCGACCCCACCGGCATGTAGGTGCCGCCGAAGGTGCTCGGGCAGACGGCGACGCCGGTCGAGATGCCGGCAGTCCCGGCGCTTCCGAGGTTGTTCGAGTCACCGGAGTAGGTCCCCGTGACGGTGATGCTCCCGCCGGCCGTGAGCGTGGCGGTCACCGAGCAGGAGCCCGCCGAGAGCGTGCACGACGCAGACGAGAAGGAAACGGACCCGCCGTCAGCGCTGGCCTGCGACCAGCTCACCGTGCCCGTCGGGGAGACTCCGCTCACCGTCGCGGTGCAGGTCGCCTGGTCCGGGACGAAGTTGAGCACGAGCGACGAGGGGGCGCAGGTGACGGACGTCGTCGTGGTAGGCTGGAGGGCCATGGCCGAGACGCTCCACCATCCTGGGATGAAAGGGAAGAAGGTCACCGTCGCCGGGGAGGAGACACCTCCCTGAGAGTATGCGGACCAGCCGTAGCCCGAGCCAGAACTTGAAGCGAGCTGGAGACCGGGGGTGAAGGGATCGGCCGGAGGTCCGGGATTTTCAGTCTCGACGGCACCGACGACGAAGGCGCCCGAGTTGAACGAGAGCGGGCCGGCCTGGGCCAGAGGGCCAGTCCCTGCCGCTCTGGCCACCGTGTAGCCCGTGGTCGTCACCCCTGAGACCTCGTAGACGAAGACGTCGATGCTGGACGCGGGACCCCCCGGGACAAAAACGGTCACCGAGTCGGGGCCGCTGCGGGACAGGGTGGCATAGGAGATCTGGACGAGCTCAAGGTTCGGGCCCGGTGCCCCGCCGGTCGCGATTTGAAACGACGAACCGAGCATGTCATTCACGAAGACGGGAGGCAGACTTCCCTGATAGGCGACGGCGACGACGAGGACGTCTCCGGCGGCGACCTGCTGCGGAAGAGACACATCCACTTCAACGCAGACCGTGGTGCACCACTCGTTGGCCTTCTGCACCAGCATCGAGGATGCGTGCGCGTCGGGCGCCGCCGAAGGCACGGCCACTGCGAGCGCGAATACCAGAAGAAGCAACGAGAGGGCCGTTCCCTTTGAGCTTCGGCGCAGATGCTCCGTCTTGGGCACCGACAAACCGGTCATGTCCCGGGCCGACCGCGGGTTTGGCATAAGCCTTGTGGCAAGAGCGCGCTCGACTCCAGCTACCAGGGGCGCGGCGCGTCGGGCGACGTCTTCGGTGGAGAACGGAAGACTAATCAGAGGGAAGCCCGGAACACGGAAGCAGAAATGAGGGCCGAGGGAGGGACGATAAGGGTCGAGGGCGACAACCTCATCTTTGAGCTGCACGGCGTCGACGAGATTCTCGCCATAAAGAGAAGCATTTCTGTCCCGCTGAAGCACGTCACCTCTGTCTCGACCGAGAGGGTCCCGTGGAACTTTGGCCGGCAGCTGCGAGTCGGGGGGACCGCCCTCCCCGGAGTCATCAAGGACGGCAGATACCTGACCGACCAAGGCGAGATGTTCTTCGAGATGCACGACCCGGACAGGTGCATCACCGTCAACCTGGACCATGAGACCTACAGGAGAATCGTCTTCGAGGTGGAAGACAAGGAGGCGGCCGCGCTGACCGTCCAGGCGGCGCTCGACTCCCGCCGCTAGGGGCACGGAGCGTAGGGGTTAGAGAGCCAAAGGTCGTCGCGTTCCAAGGGGCGAGGCCTGACGTTCCGCTCTGGCCGCGGTCGGAGGGGGCTCGACCGGTTGGGTATAAGCTACTTCGAAGGCTTCTTCTCCAGCGCCCTCTGGGCCAGCTCGAGCCTCTCCTGGTACTCGGCGTCGGTCAGCTCGGACCAGGGCTTGCTCGAGAGGTAATTGAACCGCTCCATGGCCTTCTCTGGCGTGAGGCGGTCCAGCCTCTTCTTCAGCTCCTGCGGATCCAGCCTAGGCTCCGACTTGGCCTCCGACTTCGCCTGTGCCTGTTCCGGTCTGTTCTGCTGAAGCTTGATCGACTCTGACATCTCCAGGTTCCTCCCCTTCGCCCACTTCTCGACGACGCCTCGGAGGTTCGACCACTCCGAAGGGTTCGTTCCATCCGGAAACTGGAGGGCCCGCCTTCCTTTGTCGTAGGAACCGACAGGGAGCCTCTTCTCCTGAAGATGCTCTTGGAGCTCCTGGGCCAACTCTTCTGAGGGCACTTCTATCCTCTTCAATGCAATTCCCGATTGTTCATCAAACTCCACCCTGAAATGCTTTCCGTTATGCCGCAGCGGCGCCGAAGGCCCCTCTGGGGGGAGTCACAGCCTGGGCTCGGCTCCTGGGGAGGCAGACCTGGCGAACCGTCGCAGAATCTAACATGGGTTCAGCGTATATAGTGGGGGCGGCGCCGGCGTCGGCATGACAAGCGAGGACAGTCACGGACCAAGGCACTGGATGCCGTTCGCTCCGATCGTCGGGTCCATCCTGGCGGCGATCGCGTGGGCCGTCTTCATCCTGGTCTACGCCCTCTTCTGGTCGGGCCGCTTCAACTACTTCCAGGACTTCATCGTGACGATAGTCTCGCTGCTCGTCGTGGGCCTGCTGATCGCGCTCATGTGGGTCGTCTGGGGAGCGAGGAGAGGATGGCAGGGACGATGGGACTCTTGGCAGTCGGACTGATGGGGACGACCTGACCGGGCCGTTGCCTGCCAACCGTTCAATCAGCGCATAGTTTCGAGACGGAGCAGCCCAGAGGGCCCCTAGAAGCTGAACGTGGCGTCCGCCTGGAGCATCTTCTCCCTCAGCTCGTCCCGGGAGGCGGTCACGAAGCCCTCGTCGAGCTCCGACTCGGATATCCCCTCCTCCTCCATCGACTCCCTCTCGACGTAGAACAGGTGTCCGGCGCCGTCCCTCGGGAGCAGCTCCATGAAGTCCTGGGCGTAGGACCGGTCGACGCCCTTCAGGGCGCAGGTCACGCCCCTGCCTATGTGGGCGATGGTGATCGAGTGCTCCTCGTCCCCGCCCAGTATCCCGAGAGCCAGCCTCAGCCCCTCGATGTAGTAGGAGCTGCCCACGGGCGGGCTGAGTATCGAGATGAAAACTCTCTTTGGCATGTCCATCGCCTAGAGGAAGTTCACGACCTTCTCCTCTTCCATCATCTTCACCAGTCCGTCGTAGCCGATGACCTGGACGTTCGGCGGAATCTTCGCCTTCAGGCCCCTCCGCTCCACGTCCTCGTCGATGACGCAGATCTGCCCGGCCGAACGGACCCTGCGCGAGGAGTAGACGGCGTCCTGGAGGAGCACGATGCGGGCTCCGCTGTCCTTGGCCGCGAAGGACAGGGCCACGTCAATGAAGGGCTCATCCACGAGATAGACTGTCATGGCCAGACAACGCTCAGAGGTTGATGATCCTGTCGCACTGGCTGACCATGTCGGACGCCTTGGTCGCGCCAGTGATCTGGACGCGCTTCAGGTACTCCTTCCCGTCCTCGAGCCCCCTGTTGTCTGTGCAGGTCAGGCAGGCGAAGACGCTGGCGCCCCGGTCGAGCAGGGAGTCCAGGTGGTCCTTGGGGAGCTTCTCCATCGAGGAGAAGTCCTCGGTCGAGAGGGCGTTGTAGACCCCGTCCATGTAAAGGAAGATGGTCACCCTGTCGGATCTGGCCAGGGCAGCGCTGGCGATGCGGTAGGCGGTCTCCCAGCGCTGGGTCTGGTAGGGGCCCCGGCGGAGCACTATGCCGAAGTCGGTCAAATCGTCACAAAAGACCCGAATCGCGCAGATAAGGATTTCTTGGAGGACTTCGGGAGGGTAAACGTTGCCGATTACGTGGTCCGGCGCGGCGGTGGGGCACCTTCCGCCCAGGGATGATTGAGCGTGTCGACTGAGATCAACCCGGCCGCGGATACGGACCGCTCCGTCTTCCTGTTCGAGCACTTCAGGGACGGGATGCGGGCCGAGGACGCACTCATCACCGCTGGGTTCCACACACGCTCCGGCGCCCCGCCGCCTGACGTGAGGACGGGCTGCGACCTCTCGGTCTCGGTGCCCACCGGCGAGGCGCTGGCTGCGGAGAAGGAGCTGGAGAAGCACGGGATCAAGGTCTGGGACGTGATCTTCAAGTTCAGCGGGGACCTCCCGGAGCTGCAGATCAGCAAGCTCGTCAAGCGCGTGGACTACGGCGACCACCTGATGGTCAGGGTGGGCAACATGAAGCTGACCTACGAGAAGAAGACGGGCGTCATAGTCAACATATCGGGCGGAGGCTGCCCCGACATCCCCCTGCTGGCCGTCAGGATGGTCGGGAAGAGATTGGAGGAGACCGTCTCGCCGGCCCAGATAGGCTTCACGCTCTGCGCCTACACACTCCAGAAGGCCTACGAAGAGGCGCTCCGGGAGTGGAGGGAGGCCAGGTAGATGCTCCTCCTCTCGGGGACCCTGCCGATGCAGACGGCCTCGCTCACCGTCGGGCCGGTGAGGTTCGACGGAGAGACCATGCACATAGGCGACATCGAGGTCCCCCACGAAATGCTCTCCATCGGCGCCACGGCGATGATGGCGGCAGCCCTGAGGACCACGGAGGCCCTGGGCATCGAGCCGCCAATGAGCGTGGTCGCGGGGGACCTAGGCGACGGCGGCGGGTCGAAGCTGGTCTACAGGTACCTCACGGAGGACGCGGGCGGCCTGGGCCCCACGACGGTCACCCTCCACTACATCCTGCCGCTGAGGAACGAGTTCCTCTCCTTCGTGGAGATGTCGGACTATTGGGCGAAGAGGCCCTTCCTCATAGCCGACGCCGGGGCGCTGCTCATAGCGAAGGCGACGAGGGTCTGCGAGAAGTTCGACCTCTTCACCCCCGACGCGGGGGAGATGTCCTTCCTGGCCGACGTCGACGCCGGCCATCCCGCCTACGTCAAGTCCGCGCTCTTCGAGGTGGACACGACCGAGGTCCCCAGGCTAATAGCCCAGGCCTACTCGGAGAAGAACACGCCCCGCTACATGCTCGTGAAGGGGCCCACGGACTACATAGTCGACGCCGGGAAGATCGTCCACACGGTCTCCGAGCCGAACATACCGGTGCTCGAGCCCATAGGAGGGACCGGAGACACGCTGACCGGGATAGTCTCGGCGCTGATATCTGGAGGCCTCGACCCCGTGAGGGCCTGCCTGGTCGCCTCCAGGGCCAACAGGCTGGCCGGGAGGCTATGCAACCCCACCCCTGCCACCAGGGTCTTCGAGATTGTCGGCCACATAGAGGAGTCGGTCAAGATGGCGCTCGGGGAGAGCTAGGAGCCCGCGGGGAACACGGTAACTGTTACCGCTTCCCATAAATATCACTAAAAACCGTTTGTCCAGACATGGAGAAGACAATGGAGGTACAGCGCGGCCAGTCGCCGGCAACCCTGGTCGACTGCAGGGACATGCTCTGCCCCAAGCCCATCCTCATGGTCAAGAAGGCGCTGGCGGACGCGCCCCTCGACCAGACCCTCGAAGTCATAGTGAACGAGCACACCTCCAAGGAGAACGTCCTGAAGTACTGCTGGAACCACGGGCAGGAAGTCTACAGGTCCTACGAGGACGGCCCAGACTTCCACATCTTCGTGAAGAAGTCTCCCGAGGTGAAGGTCGAGAAGCCGATGCCGGTCGTCGGCCCCTGCGGCGCTAGGTGGGACTGAGCGGCGCCGCGAAGCTGGAGTTGAGAATCGATGGAAGAGTTCTACAGTTACGTCGGGAAGCGGCTGGCCGAAGGGAAGAGGGTAGTAGTGGCCACCATAATCGACTCGGAGGGGTCGGCCCCCCAGGGGGGAGGCGCCTCGATGGCGATAACCGAGGAAGGAGAAGTCTGCGGGACCATAGGAGGCGGCTGTGTCGAGAGGTACGTCGTCAAGGCATCGAGGAAGGTCTTCGAGGACGGCAAGACGAGGATCGAGGACTTCAACCTCGGGGACAACAGCTGGTCGGGGATAGGGATGTCCTGCGGCGGCCAGATCAAGATGATGATGCAATTGGTTGAACCACGCGAGCGGCTGATCGTATTTGGCTCGGGCTGGGTCTCCAGGGCCTGCTGCCAGATAGCCAAGATGCTGGACTACGACGTCATCGTCCTCGACCCCTTCGCCGAGAAGGAGCTGTTCCCCGGCTGCGAGGTCTACACCCAGGGAGTCCTGCACAAGATCAAGGAGATCCCCATAACCCAGTTCGACAGCATACTCATGCTGACGGACCACCGGTACGACTTCGAGGCCCTGTCGGCCGTCTTCGAGTCCAATGCCAGGTTCATAGGGATGATCGGGAGCAAGAACCGGGTCAACAGCACCTACAAGCAGCTTATGCAGAAGGGCGCCACCCCCGAGAAGGTCTTCAAGGTCTTCGCGCCCGTGGGGCTGGACATCGGGGCCGTCTCCCCCGCCGAGATAGCCGTCAGCATCATGGCCGAGGTGATACACGCAAGGAAGGGCGGGACATTGCAGCACCTTCGCCTGACCAAGCTCCTCGAGAAGCCCGAGAGGACCCACCAGCAGAAGGAGGAGGAAGAGGAAGACGTGGATGTGAAGGCCACGGTGCCCGACAAGATCCTCTACGAGGAAGCCAAGGTCGAGTAGCCCGTCAATTCACCGACCCGAACCTATTTGGGCCCACGCGCTTCCAACCGCGTCACATCCTAGCGATTTTCATACCCAAATTGGTTCGGGTGGGGCTTCTTATAGAGGTAAGCCTTTATGCTTACTATCAGCACAACGCACCCGGGTATACCAATATGTCGAACCAGCAATACGTGGAGATGTGGAAGGATTTGGGCCTCAACCTGGAGAAGCACGACGTGCTCCTGAACGCCCTCGGGAAGGCCTACGGGGACCTGTTCATGGCCCAGAAGAACAGACCGGCCGGGATGAAGTACTTTGACTTCGTCATCTCGGAGGTCCACGGGCTCCGCATCAAGGAGCTGGTCGACCGCAAGAAGGCCGGGAAGAAGATCATCGGGGCCTTCTGCCTCTACGTCCCCGAGGAGCTGGTCTACGCATCTGACGCCACCATGGTGGGCCTCTGCGGAGGGGCTGACTTCTCCATACCCGACGCCGAGGCCGTGCTGCCTCGGAACATCTGCCCGCTGGTCAAGTCGTTCTTCGGCTTCAAGGTGGGAGGCACATGCCCCTACTTCAACTCCTGCGACCTGGTCGTGGGGGAGACGACCTGCGACGCCAAGAAGAAGGTCTACGAGGTCTTGGCGGACTACGCCCCGACCTACGTCATGGAGATTCCGCACAAGATTGACACTCCGCAGTCCAAGGCGCTCTGGCTGGCCGAGATCAAGCAGTTCAAGCAGCAGATGGAGGACCTCACCGGCAACGTCATCGAGAAGGACCAGCTGAAGGAGGCAATCAGGCTGATCAACGCCAAGAGGTCGGCCCTGAAGAGGGTCGCCGAGACGCGCAAGGCCTCTCCGCCGCCGATCAGCGGGTTGGACGCGCTCCTGGTGAACCAGATCAGCTTCTACGACGACGTGACCAGGTTCACACAGAGCGTGAATGCCCTTGCGGACGAACTGGAGAAGCGGAATGCCTCCGGCGTCGGAGTGGGCAACCCCGACAAGCCGAGGCTGATGTTCTCCGGATGCCCCATGGCCATCCCCAACTGGAAGCTGCACTCAATCATCGAGTCCCTCGGCGTCCCCGTGGTGGCCGAGGAGAGCTGCATAGGGTCCAGGTACTTCACCGACCTGGTGGAGCCCAAGGGCGACTCCATGGACAGCCTCCTTGAGGCAATCTGGGACAAGTACTCGAGTATCTCCTGCGCCTGCTTCACCCCCAACGAAGAGAGGGTGACCAAGGTGGTCGACATGGCCAAGGAGTTCAACGCCAGCGGAGTCGTCTACAACGTGCTTCAGTACTGCCACACCTACAACGTCGAGTCCATCAAGGTCGAGAAGGCTCTGAAGAAGGCGGGCGTCCCGATGCTGAAAATCGAGACCGACTACGGGACGGAGGACGTCGAGCAGATCAGGACGAGGGTCGAAGCCTTCACCGAGATGCTCCACCCAGCGTAAAGAAGGGCGAGCGTCCAGTTGGCCGTGGCGGGTGTAGACATCGGCGCTGTGGCGACGAAGGTCGTCATACTGGCCGATGGGAAGACGCTGGCATCCCACCTGCTCCCGTCCGGCTACGACGGCAACGGGGCCGCACGCAGAGCCCTCAAGCTGACGCTGGAGGAAGCCCGCCTCAGCCGCAGCGATCTGGAGTTCATCGTCTCCACCGGCTACGGCAGGAGGGTGTTCAGCGAGGCGAACAAGACCATCACGGAGATCACCGCGCACGCCGAGGGAGTGAGGTCGCTGTTCGCGCAGGCCAGGACCGTGGTGGACATAGGGGGCCAGGACAGCAAGGCGATCAGTCTGGGGGAAGACGGCCAGGTGGTGAACTTCCAGATGAACGACAAGTGCGCGGCAGGCACGGGAAGGTTCCTCGAGGTCATGGCCAGGGTCCTGCACATCCGCATAGCGAACATGGGTGAGCTGGCTCTCAGGAGCACCTCGCCGGCCAGGATCAACAGCATGTGCACGGTCTTCTCAGAGTCCGAGGTGATATCGCTACTGACCAACGGCAGGAGCAGGGAGGACGTGGCCGCGGGCCTGTGCGAGTCCATAGCAAGGAGGATCACCGCGATGATGAGGTGCGTGGGAATCAGGGAAAGGGTCGTATTCACCGGCGGCGTCGCCAAGAACGTCGGGATGGTGGCCGCGCTACAGAAGGAGCTGAAGACCACCATGCTCATCCCCCCGGACCCACAGGTGGTCGGAGCCCTGGGGGCTGCGCTCCTAGCCCAGAAAGCCCTCGCCGAGGGCCAGAGGGCGATTCCACAGGACAAGACGCAGCCTCAGGTCACGGGCCCGGCATGTCAGGAGGTCCTGTGCCCGGTCGCTCCTCCGACGGGTCAGCCCGCCTGGTTCCCGCGCAACAGTCTCTGAACCGGGCTCGGAGAGGCTGCGGAGGATCGGAGCTCAGAATCCCTGGATGGCATGCTGAAAATGGGGACGGGAGCACCCGTCTGGGTGCTCAGCTGATCGAGAAGACCACTAGCGCAGAGGCCGTGATCTGCAGGGACTGGGGCGAGATGATGGGCGTAGAGACCGAGCTCTGGCTGCCGGCATCGTAGACTATCGGGGAAGGATAGCTCGGGTTGGCGTCCACGGAGACGACACCCAGCACCGTGACGCCGAGCGCGCTGGCGACGACCTTGGCCTGGCCCGCGGCGTCCTGGGCGGCGAGCTCAAGCGCCTGGTTCGAGGCCTGCTGGATGGCCGCGCTTGAGGCCGTGAACTGGATCCCGTAGATCTCGTTGGCACCCTGACCGGTGGCCGCGTCCATCGCCTGGCCGACCTTCGCGCCGAGCGCAGCGACGGAGGCACCGGAGGCCTGGACGGTGACCTGGATCTCGTTAGTCACCTGGTATCCGACGACCGTGCTCTGCCCATTGTTGTAGTTCGTCTCAGGGCTGATCGAATAGGACGTGGTCTGGATGCTGCTGCTGTTTATGCCGATAGCTTCCAGCGCCGCTATCACGTTGCTCATGGTAGCCGCGTTCTCCTGGGCGGCGGCCTGGGCGGACGTCTCCTGGGTCGTGACGCCGACCGTGAGCAGAGCCCTGTCGGGCTGGATGTCGACCTCTCCGTTGCCCGTGACGGTGATTGTGCTGTTGGACGGCGGGTCGGTGCCGCCGCTCGCCGTGTGGACCACGGTCGTGCCGAGGGTCCCGTCCGTCATGAGAGTATACGCCTGGAGGGAGATGAGCGCCAACGCCACCACGGCCCCCACGGCGATGAGTTTCTGCATCCGTGAGCTTGCTGCTGTTTGCATGTTTCGTCGCAACCACATGGTCCTCCAAGGGGGATAATGCTGAGTGCACGAACAGCTGTTCTAATCTCTGGTCGGACAAAACTATTAATGATGACGGGCACGAAAACGACTCGAGGCAGGCTTATTAGACGTCGGCGCTGCCGATGCCCAGCCGTGAAACCGTCTAGCCAGAAATACCGAGTCCCAGTCAAGCTCAACAGGAACTCCCCGACCCCGTCCCTGGAGCCGTTCACGGACTACTTCCAGGGCTTCGAGCGGGTGGAGGCCGTCCGGTCGGTCTTCGGGGACAGGACCGAGGAGGTCCTTCGGGGCCTGCGCATCGGCTTCATGCCCAACAGGAGGATGTACATGGGCATCAGAGACAAGGACGGCAACATATCGGTCGGAACCTACCACCTCAGGACCAGCCCGCTGAGGACGCTCTACCTCGACGTCATCCACGAGCTCTTCCACATCAACCAGCGGATGACGAACGGGAAGTTCTTCCACGATGAGTTCATGAAGTTCATGCAGAACAGGTCGCTCTACTACGCGAGCCCCATCGAGATCCCCGCCTACGAGCACACCGTCAGGGAGGCGGAGCGGATCGGGATGCCCAGGGAGAAGATCGTCCAGTACCTCCGCTTTGGCGAGGCGCCGCCCAAGGTGTGGCGGAACTTCCTGAAGGAGATGAATCTCAAGAGGGATGGCTCGAAGCCAGTGAAGCGCATCACGAGGTTCCCCGTCAGGATAAGGCGTGACGCGCCCTCCAGGCTCTACCCGTTCTCAGAGTATTTCCTGGGCTTCGAGAGGGTCCACGCCGTGAAGGAGCTGTTCGGGGATGCGACCGAGGATCTGCTCAGGGGTCTCAAGGTCGAGTTCATCGACAGCCCGTTCCCGACGATATACCCCAACGAGGACGATGGGCACCTGATAGTGGCGAGCGACTACTTCAGGAAGGGGTCTGTCACTTCGTTGTATCTGGACGCGTTCCTCTGCCTCAACCTCATGAAGGCCCTCTCGGCGGGCGGGGGACCGACCGACCCCGAGGTCGATTTAGCCAACGACCCGGCGGTGTTCAGGGCCTACGCTGCGATGGTGCAAGAGGCGAGGAAGCTGGGGTTGACCGACTCCAAAATCCTGGAGCATCTTCAGCTCGCACGGTTCATGGCGCCCCAGAAGGCCTACAAGAGACTCCTGAGGGCCCTGCGGGTGGACGCCCGAAGCTCAGACTAGGCCGTTGCCGCCTTGCCGGAGGCGTAGTCCTTCTCGAGGGCGGCCCCGTACTTGTCCCAGTCGCGGCTCAGGATATCCTCCAGCCCGGACTTGGCCTCGGGTTCCATCGTCTTGTAGGTGGCCCTCACCGTGATGGTGAGCCTAGTCCTCTTCTTGCCCATGGGCGTGAGCCGATAATCGATGCTTGACTCCTTTTCGTCACCGATCGCCTCGTTGTGCCACGCGTTCGGAGGCTCGAGGGTGATGAACCTCACCCCCTCCTTCTCCTTCCCGCCTCGGATGTAGCGCTGTATCCACACGTACTCCCCCCGGCGCTTTCGGAGGATGTGGCGTGGGAAGGGCACGCCGACTATCTTCGCGTCGTCGTCCCTGAAATCCGTGCACCAGGCGTAGGCGTACCCGATTGGAACCTCGAGAACCTTGGTAATCCCGTATCTGAGCATTGGCTTCTCCCAGACGTCCAAGTCAATTAAGCCAATCGGTCGTGGACCCCCCAAGGAGGCGGGTCCCCGAGACCGTCCCGGCGCGGTGAAGGGGAGGCAGCCCGGAGCGACGCCCTCGCAGGTCGACTGGAGCGCAGGTTTCAGAGACCCCAATCGTTAAGATGCGCGAGCCGTCGGGGCCCCCGTAGGAAATTGGCGGCAGATCGGGCCTCCCGGTCGAGAAGCATCTTCGTCGCGGCGGTCTTGTGCCTGCTGGCGCTGAATCTTGTCGTTCTGGCGGCCGCCTACCCAGAGACGACCAGGGCGGACTCTGGCTGCTGCTCGACCAAGACGCTCGCAAAGGACTTCTCGGCGTTCTACACGGCAGCGTGGCGGCTCCTCCATGATCCAGGTCAGGTCTACACGACCGGCTACCTCAACGACGGGGAGTATCACATCCTGCCCCAGCCGGAATCGTACAAGTACCTGCCTTCGTTCCTTCTGATGGTCCTTCCCTTCAGCGTCCTTCCGTACCAGCAGGCGCTCACGGCGTTCGATGTGTTCCAGTTCCTGCTGCTTCCGCTTGTGGCCCTGCTGGTCTACGAGATCACGAAGGAGAAGGGAATCGCACCGACCCTCATAGTCGCGATAATAGCGCTCCTCTTGCCTTCCCCGAGCCCGCACTGGAGCCTCTCGGCGGCATACTACTGGCAGTGGGGCGAGGGCCAGTCGAAGGTACTGGAGACGTTCCTGCTTCTGCTTTCGTTCTACCTCGGCAAGACGAAGAGGCCTGCGCTCTCCGGCATCGTCCTCGCGCTCTCAGCGTTCGATCCGAGGTTGGCCCTCGTGGCACTCCCCCTCTTCGTCATGTACAACCGAGCCGGACTGAAGAGCGCCTTCGGGGCGGGCGCCATCACGTTACTGGCGACCAACGCCGCGCTTCTCATCCCGGGGACGGGCAGCGGCTTCCTGGCGATGCTCTTGAACAGCGGGCTCACGACGCCGCCATACTACTACGTCCTGATACCCCTTCTCACGGTCGTCGCGCTTACGATAGTGAACATTCGGGGCGTTGTCGCCGCTTTCGGGAAGGCAGAGCATATTAACCGAACGTAAACAACCTATGTTATCTATGGTACTGACGACGGTCGTCCTCTGGGTGCACGTCTTCGGCGCCATCGGCTGGCTCGGCGCAGCCCTGGTATTCGGGATGGTCCTCGGTCCCTCGCTGGGAAGACTCTCCCCTCAGACAAGGACCGAGTTCGTGGTCAGGGTCCTACCCAGGTTCCTGCGGTACATTGAGACATTCACGCTGATCACCCTCATCTTCGGGACCGCCACCGTCGTGGCAATGCTGAACGGCAATCTCTCGCTGTTCTCCCTTTCGACCGACTTCGGCCTGTACATCACCGTCGGAGCGTCGCTCGCCCTGGTGGCAGTTGCCATCTCGGTCGGTGTCATAATACCCGCCGCGCACAGGATCATACGATTCAGCGAGGCCATGATGAAGACCCCCGGCCCACCTCCTCCCGAGCTCATTGCAGCCTCAAGGAGGCTCACGGTCAGTTCGATGGTGGACCTGGTCCTCATGATCGCGGTGACCATCTTCATGGTCGCGGCGGCCACCCTCTAGCGGGCGCCGGGGAGACGCGCTCTCCCTCTTCAGGATGACTACGGCTTGGCCGTCCTCGGCTCGGGAAGCTGCTCTTCGCTGCGTCCCCTTCGGAAGAGGCTGTCGAGGATGCTGCTGTGCTGCTCGTACTCGTGGTTGATGTACTCCATCAGGATGTAGAAGCTGGTATCGAACTGCTCCTGGTTGTCGTTCCTGAACTTGAAGAAGGGAAGGCTGTGGGCGGGCTCCTGCCAGACCGCCTCGAAGGCCTCGAGCGGCAGCAGCTTGCCCTCCCTCACGGCCCTCTCCCTGAGGATTTTCTTGTCCACGTCCATTACGATGATCAGGTGACGGGTCTTGTGCGGCCCGCTGAGCAGGTACTCCCTCGTCATGTGTCTCGGGGCCGTGGAGTCTATGATGACCGAGTGTCCGTAGGAGAGCGAGAGGTCGCGGAGGCTGCTCAGCGCCTTGTAGACCAGATCCTCATCGTGCTCCGGAGCCAGGTCGTTGAAGAGCATCAGCCGCACCTCGTCGGGGTTGATGCGGACGGAATCCTTGACGCTCTGGAGGAGCCGCCTCGCCAGGAAGCTCTTCCCTGATGTCGGAGGGCCGATGACGAGAATCGTCCACACTGGGGCCATCTTCCATGCGCCTGTGCGCTGCGGCGGATTCTCCAGAGATAAGGTTTAGCGCCATCAGCCAGACGAGCGTCCGAACGACTCCGTCGATTCGTGGTCGATGGGAAGGGAAAGACGCAAAAGGGAGAGGTTTCTTCCATGCAGTATGATATCGAAGAGCTTCAGTGTGGCTGTGGTGGTCTCTGACCCCAAGAAGTCCGCAAAGTGGTACAGGGCGAAACTGGGCTTGGCAACCTCGGTCGAGGGTCACTGGGTCACGGTGTGGCAGAAGGGCACAACCTGGAAGATCCATCTCTGCGAGGGCAAGCCCGAACCAGGGAACACGGGCATCGCCTTCTACACAGACAACGTGGAGAAGTTGGTTGCGTCGCTCAAGAAGAAGGACGTCAAATTCTCGGTCGACTACACCAAGACCGACTGGGGGGAGAACGCCCAGTTCGACGACCCCGACGGGAACGTCTTCTGGCTGATCAAGGGAAGCCCGTAGACCGATTCAGCTAGGGCACGACACAGGCAGGGGCGCAGACTGACCATCAAGGAGAGCGGGAGCCCCGTTGAGCCTTAGCGAGAAGGCCGGTTCGGCGCTCGAGGCCCTGGGCCTCACCAAGACCCAGGTCAAGGCCTACGTAGCGCTCATAGAGAAGGGCACCATGACGGCCAGCGAGGTCAGCCGGGCCGCCCGGATACCATACTCAAAGGTTTACGAGGCCCTGGATGGGCTCCATGCCGGCGGCTGGATAGAGGAGCAGAAGAGCAGGCCGATAGTCTACACGGCCAAGTCCCCCGCCACCGCCATCGAAGAGATGAACACGCGCCAGGCTGCGGAGCGGCGCGAGAAGGAACAGCTGGTGCTCAAGGAGCTTACGGGGATCTACGAGAAGAAGGGCGGTCAGGAGAGGCCTGAGATCTGGATCCTGAGAGGCGCGCCGGAGATCCTGTCGAGGCTGAGGACGATGGTCCTGGACTGCAGGAACGAGCTCTTCATAGCACTGCCAGCGGTCATCGTTCCCTACGTGGAGGAGATAGCAGGAATCCTGGCGGCCCTCAAGGAGAAGGGCGTCAAGATAGAGATACTGACCTCGAGCGACACCTCCGAGGGGACCCAGGCCGTCCTCAGTTCGGTGGCCGAGCTCAAAACAAGGAGCCTGCTCTATGGTGGAGGAGTAATCGCAGACTCGAAGCAGGTGGTGCTCCTGCTCGGCGGAGGAGAGACCGCCAGCTCCGCGCTGGCCATCTGGGCGGAGCACATCGGGCTCGCCGGGTTCGCCAAGGACTACTTCCAGATCCTCTGGAACTCGCCGGACACGTCGAAGAGAAGGTAACGGCGGCGCCCGTAGAAACCCTTTTTGTGGGGCGATGAAAGGTCCGCGACAACGATTGATAAGAGATGAAGGTTCGGTCCTCCGAAGGCTCACGGACGAGCTCGGCCTGACCCCGGGCGAAGCCGTGGCCTACCTCAGGGCGCTGAAGGCGGGGTCGATAGGCGCCGGGAGCGAGGGCTGCATGTCCCTGGCAGCCAGGGGGATGCTCATCCAGGCGCGGGATGAAAAGGTCTATCTGCCGGTCCATCCGAGACTGGCAATATCCAACTTGTTCAGGTCCTTCCCAGACAGGGCATCGGCCCAGATGAAGGCGAAGAGGCGGATGGCCGACAAGCTTACCTTGGAGCTGATTGCGGCATTCGAAGCGGGGAGAAACAGAGAATGAGCCAGTCTGGACACGAGCATGATATCGTCATGGTCGGGATGGTCAACGTCAACAGGGACAACTATCTTCAGGGAGTCGTCGACGTATGGAGGTGCAGGTCGTGCAGGAGACTCTTCTGCGACGACAAGAGGTATGGGGAGCCGCTGGGGGCGAGCGTCGGGTTCGAGGAAATCGGCCAAGACGAGCAGTGGGCCATACTGACCTGCACCAACATCAAGGAGGTCTACATGATGAGCCTCGGCGTCAAGCCGGGGAAGAAGATCACCCACGTCTGCAAGGACGGCGCGCAGCACGAGTTCATGGTCAGGGACGACTGGACCATCGAGCCCGACGACGGCGAGTCGGTGCACAGGCTCTTCATGGTCAAGGACAACATCAACAAGAACATCGAGGCGGGGTTCTACAAGCTCCGGATGCTGAAGTAATTGAACCTGAAGACAGCCGCCGCGGTGGCAGGCCTTCTGGACGGCATCTGGACGACGGCCGCCGGGGCATACTGGGGCATGTTCTTCGGCATATCGGGCGGGGCGCACGGCGGCGAGAACATCATCCTGCTGGCGCTCGGCATAGTGCTGTTGATCGACTCGCTGGTCTGCTTCACCGGGGTCCTCGAGGCATTCTACGCCTCCGCGGTGCTGGCCCTCGTCGTGGTCCTGGGCATCCTGTCCTGGGGAGCCCACCCAGAGAGCATAGGGTTCATCGGTTCCATCCTTCTGGCTGCAATCACGATTGTCATGGACGCCGCAGGGGCCAGGAGGAAGACGTCTTTCACCGAGGAGGACCACCCTCTCAACCTGCCGGTCTTCGGCTGACCGCGAAGACCGAGAGCGACCCTTCCGCCACCATCCGGCCGACCCTTTCCCGAATCCCAGCCACCTCCACCTCGTAGTAGGTCCGGTGGCTCCAGACGAGCAAAGGAAGAGCACGCCGGAGAATCCCGAGAGCGACCTCCTCCTCACCCTTCTGGCCGTGCACGAAGGCCGCACAGAGCAGTATCAGGCCCTGGAGGAGCTTCTTCTCGTCCCCCTCGGCCACCCTCCAGACGGACTCCAGGACCTCGTGGGCCTCCCAGAACCTCTCGGAGTTGAAGAGGCCGACCCACTCCTGGACCGCCTGCTCCCTCGACAGGAACGGCGGCGGGCCCCTGAGGTCCTTCTTCAGCACCACCTTCCCGACGGGCGCCAGCGCGGCCACCAGGACCTCGAAGTCTAGGCGCGACGAAACGAAGAGGTCGATCTCGAGCACTCCCTGGGACGTCCACTTCGGGTTCACGGCCCTGGCGCCGAGACTGGCCGCCACGTCCCGGACGGAGGGGAGGGCCGTTGCCCGGTCACTATTTAGAGGGACGAGCCTGACCAGGAACCTCATGGTATATCCGCGGACCCTGGATGACGGGCTCGGAACTCAAGATCGTGGATCATGGTATCACCAGGGCTAGTGTCTTCACTGCCCGCCTCTCCCGAATCGGGCTTCGCTGGTTAATCATCCTTTCGAGCTCGCCAGGTCCCGGCGGCCCTAGGTTCAAATACAGGCGATAAGGGCTCCCGAGTTGCTAGGTGAGCCGGGTGGTAGACATTGATCTTACGTGCCATCTTGAGGGGTTCCGGAGGTTCCTGATCAACAGCACGTGTAGGAGCTTCATACCCGAATCCTACCTGAGAGACCCCGAGGTCTTCCCCGAGAAGGAGGTGGACCCGGGCTCAATCTACATCGAGGCCGTGGACAAGGTGGAGCTGAAGAAGATCAGGGACATCACCTTCGTCAACGTCCAGGACATTCTTGGGATAATCTACACCTCGAAGAGCGGACACACGAAGCTCAAGTGGCGCCAGACGAGGGGGCCAGTCGGCAGGCTCTCGGGCGACGCGAGCACCAACAGCCTCGTCAACCTCTCCATGGCCAGGATAATCACTCCGCAGGAAGTCGAGGAGATGATGAGGAACTCCGGACCAGGTCCTCACGAGCCCGTAGAATCTCAGGGCGGCCAGGAAGCGATGCCAGGAGAGGAGCTGGACTTCCCCGAGGCCGGGCAGACCGCAGCCGAGCTCCTGGGCGTGGAATCCGAAGAACCCAAAGACGAGGCCGACGAAACGCAGTAGGACGTTCAGTCTGTTTTAATACTCGCGGGTTGCCACTGGCGACATGGTTCAGGTCAGAGTCCACAGAATCAGCAGCGTAACCGAACCCCTCACCGGCATGCCCGCCAAACAGATTGAGTTGGTCGAGGTGAAGTCGCGAGGGACCCAACCCTACGGGATGGGCGACGAGGGGAGGATGGTCCAGAGCATGGTCAACCAACTGCAGTCCATGGGGCTCGTCCCGCAGCTCCGCGAGATGGTCTTCCCCAAGATAACCATGGTGCTGACCGAGAGCGAGTACGACATGTTCGGCATGAGGCTCGACGTGAACGATGTATACGACCTTGAGATAAGGAACGGCGGCATCACGCTGAAGAAATCGACCGAAGGGACCTAGCACCGCCGTTAGGACTTAGAAAGGCAGTTATATCCCGGCCACCCTTTGGCGGGTTGATTTGCCAAAGGTGATGGTCGGCGACAAGGCACCGGATTTCGCCCTTCCTTCCCAGAATAACGAGGCGGTCCGCCTCAGCGACTACGCTGGGAAGAAGAACGTCGTGCTCTACTTCTACCCGAAGGACTTCACGGCTGGCTGCACGGCGGAGGCGCACGCCTTCAGGGACAGTTACCAGATGTTTCGGGACGGCGAGACCGAGGTGATAGGGGTCAGCTCCGACGACGTCGAGACCCACCAGCGGTTCGCACAGAGCTGCGGCCTGCCGTTCAACCTTCTGAGCGACAAGACGAAGCAGCTCCGTGAGCTGTACGGCGTATCCTCAAACTTCGGAATCTCGGGCCGGGTGACGTTCGTGATCGACAAGGAGGGCGTCGTGCGCCATGTCTTCTCGTCCCAGCTCAGGCCGACTAGGCACATCCAGGAGGCCCTGGACGCCCTGAAGACGGCGAAGGAAGCCCCCGGGGCTACCTGACCACCAGGACGCTGCAGGGCGCGTGCGAGACCAGCCCGCCGGAGACGCTGCCCAGTAGAAGCTTCTTGAAACCGCTCAGCCCCCTGGTCCCCACCACCACGACCTCCACCCTCCACTCCTGGGCGTAATCGGATATCGCTTCGACGACCGAGGGCACGTTCTCGGTTATCTCGCCGCGGACCTTCAGGCCCTCTGCCTCCGCCCTGGAGACGACCTCCGCCACAAAGCCCTCCGCCTCCTTCTTCGATCTATCAAGAATGCCCTCTGCCACCGCCCCCGACCCCACTGCGCCCTGGACGCCTGTCGCCGCGTAGACCGGAGTGGGGATGACGCTGAGAACGTAGAGGTGCGCACCGCTCTTCTTGGCCAGGTCTATTGCCATGTCAGCGGCCCTCACGGAGTTGGGAGAGCCGTCGACAGCGACCAAGACACCCTTGAACAAACTCATTGCCCTCCTAGGCCCGATTCTATCTTATGAATATGATGGCGCGGTGGAACTCCTCCGGCCCCAGGAACCGGGGCGCTTCTATTCCATTGCTTCTATTCTGTCAATCAAGAATATTAATGAGGGTAATGCCTGGCTTCATGGTGACATGGGTTGACCGTTGCAAATGACATTACGGGCTTGATAGGGGCGACTCCTCTCGTCAGGATAAACAGGCTGACGGGGCCGGAAGACTCCACGATCTACGCCAAGCTGGAGTGGTTCAACATCGGGGGCTCGGTCAAGGACAGGCTGGGGCTCTACCTCTTCGAGCACGCAGAGAGCGCGGCGCGGCTGACGAGGGACAGGGTGATCCTCGAGGCCACGTCCGGCAACACGGGCATAGCGCTGGCGATGATAGCCGCCGCCAAGGGCTACAGGATCGCCCTCGTCATGCCCGAGTCGGTGAGCGTCGAGAGGAGGAAGATAATCAAGGCCTACGGGGCGGACCTGATCCTCACCACCGGGGCGAAGGGCACGGCGGGGGCCATCGAGCACAAGCAGGAACTCCTCAGGGAGAGCCCCGAGAAGTACACCGACCTGGACCAGTTCAGGGACCCGGCGAACATTCTGGCGCACTACCAGACCACGGGGAAGGAGATTCTCGAGCAGACCCGCGGGCGGCTGGACGCAGTGGTCGTCGGCATCGGGACGGCCGGGACCGGGGTCGGCACGTCGATGCGCGTGAAGCAGGAGCTGCCGGACGCCAAGGTCATCGGGGTGACCCCCAAGCTCGGCGTCAGCATCCAGGGCCTCAGGAACCCCGGAGAGCCGTTCCCCACGCAGCTGTTCAGGGGACAGTGGTTCGACGAGGTCGTCGAGATAGGCAACGAGGGGAGGGAGGAGACCTTCAAGGTGGCGCGCGAGGCGGCGAAGAAGGAGGGTCTTCTCGTCGGCATGAGCGCCGGCGCCATTCTGTACGTCGCGCTGAAGAAGGCCCGGGAGCTGGGAAGGGGCAGGACCATCGTGGCCATACTGCCCGACGGTGGCGAGAGATACCTCTCCACCAGCCTCTATGAGGACTAGACCAGTGGGGAGAGGAGCGCGGCGGCAGGTAATGACTCGAAGAAGTGCGGTCTTCCCGACCAGTTGTCCGAGGACGCTGACGTCGCCGCATTGGAACGCTCCTCATTCAGGTGAGACCGGCAGTGCTTAGAATGGCGCTCCTCGAGGGAAGGTCCGTGGTTGAAGGGAGGCGTTCCCACCGCGTGTCAGCCGCCCAACCTGGGGCGCAGCCGGGCACGCCGCCAGATTCACTCAAGCCAAGAGGCAGGGTGACCAAAGAGGCGATAGCCGGGCTGGCCGCGCTCGCGGTTGTCCTGTGGCTCGCGCTTTTCGTACCGGCAGGGGCGCTGAGCTTCTGGCAGGGATGGGCCTACTGGCTCATCTTCATGTCGTGCGTGACGGCTATCTCCGTCTACTTCATGAGAGGGGACCTCACTCTCATCGAGAACAGGCTGAAGACGGGCCCAAGCGCGGAGACCGGCAACGTCCAGAAACTCGCACAGGTCCTCCTGAGCCTCTTCTTCATCCTGCTCATTCTCATCCCTTCCCTTGACCACCGGTTCGGATGGTCCAGTGTTCCGGTCTATCTTGTCGCTCTCGGCGACGCATTCACGGCAATCGGGCTCGCTGTGATCTTCCTCGTCTTCAGGGAGAACAGCCACGCCTCCGCCGTCATCAAGGTGAACAAGGGGCAGGAGGTCGTGTCGACGGGTCCCTATTCGGTGGTCCGCCATCCGATGTACTCGGGGGCGCTCCTGATGCTCCTCTTCACGCCGCTCGCGCTGGGTTCGTTCTGGGGGCTTCTTCCTTTTCTCGGGATGTTCGTCACCATCGCATACCGGCTCCGCAATGAGGAACAGTTCCTGGCGAGGAACCTTCCTGGGTACGATGAATATCGCCGGAAGGTCCGGTACCGACTTATCCCCTTCGTCTGGTAAGCGTCACTTGGGCCCCATACAAATAATGCGGAATCGTGCATGCTCTGCTCGGCTTCACTGCGGTAAGAAGAAGGAACCGCAAATCCAGATCCGACCCGGTTCTTCCACCCTTCGCGTGACAGTCATTCCGCGATCAGGCCAGGTCTGTTAGGAGAGGTGCGGCCGCCGGGATTCAGCATTGCGTCTCTCTTGCTTCCCTCGCACCAGTACAGCAACGTCCCGACTTCCTCAATGTCCATGAGAGATTAGCGCTCTTCAGCGTTTATGCCCCACTGAAGTGCAAGTTGAGACTGAGAACAACCTGATTTATATCGGTCGTCTGGGCTTGCCCCTGCAGTGCGGCGTTGATCCAGTGGTTAGGATATAGGCTTCCCATTCCCACGAGGAGAGAGCCTGTTGCGCGGGTCCGAAATCGACTCGAGTTCACTCGAATCGACGAAAATCCCGCACGCCGCACCACCAACCATCCACAATCCTAGATGAATACTATAAATGAAACTGGGCCCGCGGGCATCCATGCGAAAGGACCTCCTGGATGGCATAGTGGCGAGAGCCAAGGAACTCGACAGGGGAGGATACGCAAGGGCCTACAGGAACGGCGGAAGGCAGTACTCGAACGGCATCCAGGCACTGGTGGGCAAGATTCTGGACGCCGCTGGCGTAGAGTACCGGACGGACGAGCCGATCTTTCCCGGGTCGACCAGGCGGGCCGACTTCGCCGTCGGTAGCCGGCTAATCATGGTCGGGCCCGACCTCACCTCCGGGGAGAGGAAGAAGGCCTCCCGCGCCGGCAGGGAGTGCACCGTGATCTCGCAGAGCGATACGAGGAGCGACGCCTTCGACGGCGGCACGAGGGTCCTGCACTCGGGTGACCACTCGGGGGAGAGGCTCCAGACGATCTTCCTGGACGACCCGGCGTTCAACTTCGACTACGCCCACATACTCCCCAGGACCGAGAAGTGCTCGGTGATGCACGGGCACACGTCATCGGTGCTCGTCGAACTCGCCGGCTCGCCGAAGGACGGGATGGTGGTCGACTTCAACGACGTGAAGCCGATTGTCAAGGAGGCCGTGCGGGCCCTTGACCACAAGCTCTTCATCAGCAGCAGGTATGTCGTCGGGAGGAAAGGCGACAGAGTCCGAATCGCGTTCGACACGGTCCACGGGCGTTTCGAGATGGAAGTCCCCGGCAAGACCACCGCACTGCTGGAGGGGGAGGCGACCGTGGAGAACCTGGCCCAGGAGCTGCTGCGCAGGATCTCCCCGGGGATGCCGGAGAACGTGGAGGCCGTCGGCGTCTACGTCTACGAGGGGCTGAACAAGGGGACGCACCTCCTAGCGCAGGTCCACGCCAGGGAGGTCGAGCGGCGACGCAGGTCATAGTCCTCCTCTCCGGAGGCATCGACTCGGCCACCTGCCTCTACCTCTCCAGGAAGAAGGGATACGTGAACAGGGCGCTGACCGTACGGTTCCACGGGATGGCCCAGGGGGAGCTGAGGGCCGCGCGACGGCTGGCCAGCGCGGCGGAGGTCGAGGAGCACAGGTTCTTCCCTCTGCCGGAGTTGAGGGAACTGGGGGACATCGGGACGCAGGGACGGCTCGCCTCCCTGCCAAGGACCTACATCCCCATGAAGAACTCCATCTACTACAGCGTGGCCGCGGCCTTCGCCGAGGAGGTTGGGGCCTCCCGGGTGGTTGGAGGGCACAACAGCGAGGACATGGCGGTCTTCGAGGACACCAGCGACCAGTTCTTCAGTGCCATGCAGAAGGCCCTCAGGGCGGCCTCCCCCAGGCTCAGGGAGCAGGATTTCAGGATCTGGAGACCCCTGCGGCAGATGAGGAAGGTGGAGGTGGTTACCACGGCGTCGAGGCTGGGCGTCCCGCTGGAGATGACCTGGAGCTGCCACAGAGAGGGGATGACCCACTGCTGGGAGTGCGACGGGTGCCGACAGAGGGTGGCGGCGTTCAGCCAGGCGGGGGTGCACGACCCGCTTCGGGGCTGAGCAGACCGAAAGGGTATAAAGTAAGTGATATCCATCCGTTTTCGTGCGTCGAGGAAAGAGTCAGGACGAACAGGTCGTCGGGACGCAATTCATTGACGTCCTGGCGGACACCCAGAGCGAGCCCGCCGAGGTAGTGGTCGACGCCGGCGTGGCGGACCTCCAGGTTCTCTATCACAACGGGCAGACGGCCATGCCCGTCTTCCTAGCCATCCAGACGTCGACCGGGCTGCACAGGGGAGTCCACATGAGCAGGCTCGTCCACGCCGCCTCCGCCAAGGACGGACACGACATCGAGACCTGGCTCAAGTCCATCTGCCGGGAAGTGAACAGGACCCAGCCCGGGGCCTGGGTCACGTGCAGGTTCGAGCTGCCCTACTCCGACCAGTTCATCCCGGTCACCATAATGGTCCGGGAGAAGGGTGCCACAAGATACCAGTTCAACGCCAAGGGAATGACCGCCTGTCCCTGCAGCAGGAGGATGATCGGGATAGGGCACATGCAGCGGGCGGAAATCACCATGGTCCTCGACCAGAAGGGGCCGCTGGACATGATGGAGACCATCGGGAAGATGGAGGAATGCTTCTCTGCGATGCCCACGGAGAAGATGAAGAGGGTCGAGGAGGCGAGGAAGATCCTCGAGGCCCAGCAGAACGGGAGGTTCGCCGAGGACCTCGTCAGGGAATGCTCCAGGAGGTTCCCCAACTCGCTGTTCATTCGCGCCAGGTGCTTCGAGTCGATACACGCCCACGACGCCGTGGCGACCTGGTCCAAGAAGGCGGGCTGGTCGCCGCTGCTCTAGGGCGGACTGTTGCGCGCTACTGGACGTCTTGCTGCGGAGCCGGCGAAGCGGCCTGCGCCACCGGTTGCTCGACAACCGCCGCGGCAGGGACCGCGGGCGCTGGCTTGGGCTCTGGCTTGTTCATGTAGCCGTTGTTCTCCAGCCAGTCGGCGTGGTCCTTGATGTACCGCCACATGATGTCGGCGCGCTTGTCGTCGAAGTCCCAGGGCGAGACGAGGACTATGTCCCGCTCTCGGATCCACATCCTGCGCTTCATCTTCCCGCGGATCCTGCTGAGCCTTGTCTGCCCGTCGACGCAGGCGACTATGACCTGGTTCCCGCCTGAGATCTTTACAACCCGGCCGAGGATCTCTCCCTGCTGAGGGAGGACCAGCTCTTTGAGGTGCGCTTCGTTCAGGACCTTTCTCTTACCCAACTTAATCTCCTCACCTGCGAATAGCATGCCCCGCAGAGGCTCTTGAATGTTCTGGATTCCTCATTGAAGATGATGCTCGAGTGCGACCTGCAGACCCAGTGCTGGCATTCGCCGCACTGGACCTTGGCCACCGAGTTGCAGTTAGAACACTTCACCAACGCGAACCCCTCCAGCTGCCGCCTCCGCCACCTCCGCCGCCGCTTCCGCCTCTCCGTCCCCTGTAACTTGAGCCCCTCCTCCCTCCACCGTACCTCGAGTTCTGGAGTTCGGTGATTGTGCCCCGGGAGTTGACGTAGAAGTTGTGCTTTGCGTCCTCTGGTCGCAGAGGCTTAATCTCGGCCTTGGTCAGGCCCATGATCCTTGCGAAGTCGGTGTCCTCCTCGTAGGACACGAGGGTGATCGCCGTCCCGGAATCGCCTGCCCTTGCGGTCCTCCCGACCCGGTGGAAGTAGAGAACCGGATCCTCGGGGACATCGTAGTTGATGATGTAGTCGACCTGCGAGATGTCGATGCCCCTGCTGGCCACGTCGGTTGCCACAAGGACGTCGGCGTGGCCCGACCTGAAGACGCCCATGGAGTGGTCTCTCTGGTGCTGGCTCAGGTCTCCGTGAAGTGGTACCGCATTGATGTAGTTCCTCTGGAGCTCCCTGGCGAGCTTTTGGGCGCCGTACTTGGTCCTGCAGAAGATGATGGCGCTCTCGGGCTTCTCCTTCGCGAGGATGTCCAGGAGGATGTTCTGTTTGTCCTTCTGCTCGACCACGGCGTAGAACTGCTCGAGCGTATCCACGGTCGGCTCGTCGGCCGAGACCAGTATCTTCTCGGGGTCGCGCATGTACTTGTTCGCGACGTCCATTATCCTCCTTGGCATGGTCGCCGAGAAGAGGCCCATCTGCCTGGGCTCGGGTATGGAGTCGAGGATGAACTCGATGTCTTCTATGAATCCCATGTCGAGCATGGTGTCCGCCTCGTCCAGGATGACGTAGTTCACCCTGCTGAGGTCCAGGCTGCCCCGCTTGATGTGGTCCATTACACGGCCCGGCGTCCCCACGACGACGTGGACGCCACGGTCAAGCGCCTCGAACTGGACGTTTATCGACTGCCCACCATAGATGGTCAGAATCTTAATCGGCGTGTAGGCTGCGAGCTTCTTCAGCTCGGCCGTAATCTGGACCGCCAGTTCCCTGGTCGGAGCCAGCACGAGCCCCTGCACGTCCCACTGGTCGGTGCGGACCTTCTGTAGAAGGGGTAATCCGAACGCCGCCGTCTTTCCGCTACCTGTCTTTGCTTGTCCTATCACGTTACGGCCTGATAAAAGGGGGCCTATCGTGAGTTCCTGGATCGGGAATGGCTTCTCGAATCCAGCTGATCTTACTCCCTTCTGTAGCTGAGGGTGTAAGCCCATTTCTTCGAAACTGTTCATTTTCTTTTGTTTTCCACGGCAAAATCGACGTCAGAGAATCAGAGCGTAATCGTCCTGAATCAACAAGACTGCGACTTGCAGCGAAAAATCTGCCGAACCGTGGTATTTAAGCATATCACAACCCGCATTCAGAATAGTCCGTCCAGACGGGCCCGCGGAAAAGGCCCGCTCGTCAAGGGGGCAGAACCAAGGCCAAGCTCAGGACCTTCACCCGCGCAACAGATTAAGGCAACAGGTCATCGGCGGCGGACCACGAAGCAAACGGCAGAGAACGTCGACGACTACATTGAGAAGGCGCCCAAGGAGGTCAGGGACAGGCTAGGGGAGGTCCGAGCGGCGATAAGAGAAGCAGCCCCCACCGCCCTGGAAGGCATCAGCTACCAAATCCCCTACTACGACTACAAGGGCGCGCTGGTCTGGTTCGGTCTCATGAAAAGGCACATCGGGGTGTACCTCCGCCCTCCCGTAATAGAAGAACACGGGGGCGAGCTGGCAGGCTACGTGACCACCAAGTCCAGCGTCCACCTTCCCCTGGACAGGCGAATCCCGGTTCGGCTCATCAGAAGGCTCGTCAGGGCTCGAATGAGGGAGAACGAGGCAGAATTCCGGGAGATGCGACGGAAGAAGGGCACCCCGGCGCCCGCGGAATGACGCAGATCGGATGGAACCCCGCAGGAGCACGCCTGGCCTTGGGGTGCGCTCCCGTTGGGCTCAACCCCTCCCAAGAAGGGCGCCAAAGAACCCGGCGATTATGTCGCGGACCGAGAGGAGAAGGGTGTGCTTGATCTCGCCTCCCCTGGCGGCGATCTCTGACAGCCGCTTGACTCTGAAGTACATGGGCGGGTGGGGGTCGAACCTGAACCAGTCGATGAACCTCGCCTGGGGGGAGTACTTCTCGTAGTACAGCTGCCTGAACCCTATCTGCGTGAGCGCTGACGCCAGCACACCCGGCTTCCCCAGCACGGCAACCGAGGCCGTGTCGGCCCGGGTCTCGAGGAACTTCCCGACGAGGTAGATGAGTGCAAACGCGAACACGAAGTAGAACAGGCCCAAGTCAAGCAGCAGCGGAAACCAGAGGTACAGCCCCCCGATGTACATCACGCTGGTCGCGCAGAACAGTATTATCGGGTCACGCCCCCTGATGTGACCGAGCTCGTGGCCTATGACCGCCTGGAGCTCCTCGTCATCGAGGTCCTCCAGCGCTCCGGCCATGATCGTCATCGATGACCTGCCGGGGGAGATGCCGGTAGCGGCTGCGTTGTCCACGGGGGTGTTGACGACCGTGATCTTGGGCACAGGCAGATGGAACTTCTCGGCTGCGGCCAGGACCAGCGCGTATGGGTTCCTCGTCTTGACCTCGATGTCCTCGAAGCTGCAGTTGACGCCCGCCTGGAACAGGATGCTGTGGATGGCCGCCTTGGTCTCGGGGCTGTCGGCGTTCCCGGCGAAGACAGTCTTTCCAAGCTGTTCCCTTATCTGGCGCATGACCTGGTTTCCTCTGGACGACAGCGACCTGATTGCTTCGGGGGTGGACATCACTGTGACGACGGTGACCTCCGGTTGGTCCTTGGTGGGTCTGACCGCCCCGGCGCCCAGCACAACGCGGTCGGAGAAGAAGAGCGCCAGGGCCTGGACGACCAGCACCCCGATGAGCCAGTTGTCCCCAAGGAGGAGGATGAAGACGAAGCTCACCACGATAAGGATGAGGTAGAGGTTGACGGTGTTGCCCGCGAAGACCCTCTTGATGACCTCCCGCCGGAGGCTGGTCACGGTCTGGCTGGGCGCCTCCATCTTCTCCTCCTTCCCGAGCGAGAAGAT
>Ga0326727_10007992_pt1 | contig 27291 bp, 18 predicted proteins | sample MB2enrmetagenome_FD_207643 | JGI IMG/M metagenome (GOLD analysis project Ga0326727, IMG submission 207643) | Lab enriched peat soil microbial communities from McLean, Ithaca, NY, United States - MB29MY | ecosystem: Environmental > Terrestrial > Soil > Wetlands > Peat | place: USA: New York...
CTTGTACACACGCCTGCCCTACGCACATCAATATCCCGAAATTCATCAAGAAAATAGCGACACGCAATCTGCGCGGCTCGGCGGCAACCATCTTTGCATCGAACCTGCTGGGCGCTACCTGCGCGCGAGTATGCCCGGTCGAGGAGTTGTGCGAGGGGGCATGTGTGCTGGGCGCCGATTACAAGCCTATCTCCATTGGCCGGTTACAACGCTTTGCCATGGACTATGCGCGCGAGAACCGCAAATATCCGGCCGTGAAGGCCGCGCCGACCGGCAAGTCAGTTGCCGTCATCGGCGCAGGGCCCGCGGGGCTTTCCTGCGCCGGCACGTTAGCTTTGCTGGGCCACTCGGTCACGATCGTTGAAAAGCAGGAGATGCCCGGCGGCCTTTCCACTTATGGCATCATCGCGCTGCGCGAACCGGTAGAGGTTGCACTGGAAGAGGCGCGCATGATCGAAGGGCTGGGCGTCAAGATCAAAACCGGGATTGAGATCGGCAAGGATATTGCTCCGGCCACGCTCCAGAAAGAATTCAACGCGGTGGTGCTGGGCGTGGGATTGGCCAAGACGCCCGGCCTGGGCATTGCCGGCGAGGCGGCTGTACTGGACGGCCTGGAATTTGTGGAGGCCAGCAAAGTTGCTCCGGCGAAATTGCACGTGGGCCGCAATGTGATTGTAATCGGCGCCGGCAACACGGCGGTGGATTGCGCCACGATTGCCAAGCGTCTGGGAGCGGAGCGGGTGACGATGGTCTATCGCCGCACGGATCGCGAGATGAGCTGCTACGAGCACGAATATGATTTTGCCCGCAAGGAGGGCATCGAGTTCCGCTTTCTCACACAGCCCGCGCGCGTGGTGATGGAGGGCGGAAGCATTGTGGGCCTGGAGTGCCTGCGCGTCGAACTGGGCGCGCCCGACGCATCCGGCCGCCCGTCGCCCGCGCCGGTCAAGGGTTCGGAGTTTGTGCTTGCTGCCGATCAGATCATCAAGGCCGTCGGTCAAAACAAGCTGACACTGGCTATGCAGTTAGGCCTGAAAACGACGAAGGGATTTATCGATGTAGATACGAGCTTCCAGACCAATGTAGTCGGCATCTATGCAATCGGCGATTGCATTCGCTCCACTGGCGTGGCTTCCACCGTCATGGCTGTTCAAGACGGCAAGCTGGCCGCCGAGGCAATCCATCAACAGCTTGTCCCGCGCTCCGCGCCCGTCGAGGTGAAAGAACATGGCAGACCTTAGAACAAACTTTGCTGGCATCAAGTCGCCCAATCCATTCTGGCTGGCCTCCGCGCCGCCCACTAATTCCGGCGCACAGATTCACAAAGCCTTTGAAGCGGGTTGGGGCGGCGCGGTGTGGAAGACCATCGGCGCTCCGGTGCTGAACGTATCGAACCGCTATGGAGCCTGGCATCAAGGCCGGCAGCGCATGTTGGCCATCAACAACGTCGAGTTGATCTCCGACCGTCCCATCGAAGTCAATCTGCGCGAGATCGTGGAGATCAAGCGCGCCTGGCCGGATCGCGCGGTTATCGTATCCGCCATGGTTGAGACCAGGCAAATAGCGTGGCAAGAAATTGTCAAGCGTATTATTGACACGGGCGCGGACGGCATCGAGTTGAACTTTGGCTGTCCGCATGGCATGAGCGAACGAAACATGGGAGCCGCCATCGGCCAGGATCCGGGATACTGCGAACAGATCACAGGCTGGGTGATGAAGGCCGCGACCATTCCGGTCATCGTGAAGCTGACGCCCAACATTACCAACATCGTGTTGCCGGCGCGGGCCGCGGTGGCTGCCGGCGCCAACGGGCTTTCGCTCATCAACACCATCAACTCCATTGTCGGCGTGAATCTGGATACGCTGGAATTGACGCCCAGCATCGGCGGCAAGGGCGGCCACGGCGGCTATGCCGGGCCGGCTGTCAAGCCCATCGCGCTTAATATGCTGGCCGCGCTGGGAAAAGACGAGGAGGTATCGAAGTCCGGCATCCCCATCTCCGGGATGGGCGGCATCGCCACATGGGCCGACGCGGCGGAGTTTCTGCTGCTCGGCGCATCCAGCCTCCAGGTCTGCACCACGGTGATGCATTACGGCTACCGGGTGATCGAAGATCTTTGCGACGGGCTCTCCAACTGGATGGATGAAAAGGGCTTCAAGACCATCGCCGACGTGACGGGCCGCAGCTTGAACCGCGTTTCGGAGTTCAAGAACTTCGACCTTTCCTTCCGCGCGGCGGCGCGCATCAACGCGGAAAAGTGCATCAAATGCAATCTCTGTTACATCGCTTGTAATGATACGGCGCATCAGTGCATCGACCTGGTTTCGCCGGAGGGCGAGGTGGTTGAGCCGAGCGCCTGGGATGTGCGCTCCAACGGCAAGCGCGCGGCGGTGGAAACGCGCCCCCGGCCGGTGGTGCGCGAAGACGATTGCGTAGGTTGCCGTCTCTGCTACAACGTCTGCCCGGTGGACCAGTGCATCGAGATGGTCGAGCTTCCTCCACGGTATGGAGCGGTTACCTGGGATGAGCTGTCGCAGAAGCAAACTTCCGTTACTGAAGACTGGGAAGCGATGGAAGCTTATCGCGAGAAGGTTGGAATTCACATTCACTAACGCACTATAGAGCCATCGAAGGGCATGAAGGGAGAGCGTTTATATGGGATTGCTGATCAAGGGTGGTGAGATTGTAACCGCGGAGACTCGCCTGAAAGGCGACATCTACATCGAGAACGAAACTATTAGCACCATCGGAACAGGCCTCACTGTTCCGCCGGGAACCGAGGTGATCGATGCCACAAGAAAGCTTGTATTCCCGGGCTTCATCGATCCGCACGTCCATATTCACCTGCCGTTTATGGGTACCTTTGCCAAGGAGACTCACGCCGCGGCCAGCGTGGCTGCGCTCATCGGCGGGACAACGACGTTTATTGAGATGGCCTGCCCTTCGCGCAAGGAAGATGCGCTGGAGACCTACCACACTTGGAAGCAAAAAGCGGAGGGCAACAGCGCCTGCGACTATGCCTTCCACATGGGCGTGTCGCGCTACGACGACAAGACGGAAGCGCAACTCATGGAGGTCGTCAAGGACGGGACGACATCGTTCAAAATCTTTCTCTCCTATAAGAACTTCTTTGGCGTCGATGACGAGGAGATGTTCCGCACGCTCAAGCTGGCCACCAAACTGGGCGTCATCACCACCGCGCACTGCGAGAATGCCGAGTTGGTGGGCCAGTTGCAACAACAACTGCTGGCCGAGGGAAAGATTGGGCCGGAGTGGCATGAGCCCAGCAGGCCGGAGGCTATTGAGGCTGAAGGCACCACGCGCTTTGCGACCTTTGTGGAGCAGACCGGCGCCACCGGCTATGTGGTGCATCTCTCCTGCGCACCGGCGCTGCGTGTGGCTGTGGATGCTAAAATGCGCGGCGTCAAACTGCACATCGAGTCGGTGCTGCCTCACTTCCTGCTCGACAAGAGTTATGCCGAGCGCGCCGGCGTGGAGGGAATGAAGTACATCATGTCGCCGCCCTTGCGCGACAAGCGCAACCTGCCGGTGCTGTGGAATGCGCTCAAGACTGGCCTGATCGAAACCGTGGGCACGGACCATTGTCCCTTCGACACGGAACAAAAACTGATGGGCGCCAAGGCTTTCACACAGATTCCCAACGGTATTCCCGGAATTGAAGACCGCGTGAACCTGATGTACACCTACGGCGTGAAGCGCGGCGGGCTTGATATCCACCGCTTTGTTGACGCGCTCAGCACCGGCGCCGCCAAGTTGTTCGGCCTCTACCCGCGCAAGGGAACCATCGCTGTCGGCGCGGACGCCGACCTGGTTGTCTATGACACCAAGTATCGTGGCAAAATCTCCGCTACCACGCACCATGGCATCAACAACTACAACGGCTTTGAAGGCTTCGAGATTGAAGGCCGGCCCTCCGTGGTCACCGTGCGCGGCAAGGTGCAGGCCCGCGATGGCGCGTTTGTGGGCAAGCCGGGAATCGGTCGCATGCTGCGCCGTGAACCGCAATGTAACTAGAAAGGGGTAGATCATGCCGGTTGACGCAAAAGCAGCGGTAGAACTGCTCAAGGAGTTGCGCGCGCTTACTTCCGATGAGCATGGCGCTCAGCGGCTGGCCTGGAGCCCAATGTGGCTCAAGGCGCGCAGTTGGTTTGAAACCAAATTGCACGAGTTGTCCGTGGAGCATCACTATGACGCCGCCGGTAACAGTTGGAGCACGCTTGCGGGGAGTTCTGAAAAGGCGCTGATACTCGGCAGCCACATCGATTGCGTGCCCAATGGGGGCTGGCTTGACGGATGCCTGGGCGTGATTGGCGCGTACGCTGTGTTGCGCCGCATTGCCGAGGAGTATAAAGGCAAGCCGCCGGTCACCGTGCGGCTGGTGGACTGGGCGGATGAGGAGGGTGCGCGCTTTGGGCGCAGCCTCTTCGGCTCGTCGGCCTTTGCCGGCACGCAAACCATCGATCAGGATCGCGGGCGTACGGATGCAGGCGGCAAGAGGCTTGAAGATGCTCTGGCCGAGTGCGGCGTTGCCATTGACAAGATCGGCGATGTCGGCCAGGAGCGGAAAAACGCAGCGGCCTATCTTGAGTTGCACATTGAGCAGGGGCCGGTGCTGGAGAAGATGGGACTGCCGCTGGGCGCCGTGCTGGGCACCAAAGGCGTGGAGCGCCACACCATCATCTTTCACGGTCAGGAAGCGCACTCCGGCTCCACTCCCATGACGGCGCGGCGCGATGCGCTGGCCGCCTGCGCAAAACTGGCTCTGGAAATTCGCCCCATCGCTATGCGCCATCCCGACGCGGTTTGCACCATGGGCAGCGTTAAAACTTTTCCCGGCATCGTGACCGCGGTCGTTGGCCGCTGCGAGGCCACGCTCGACCAGCGCGATCTGGATGCTGCAGTGCTGGCCACGATGTATCGCGAAGCCCAGGAGAAGAGCGCGCAATTCGCCAAGGAAGAAGGTTGCACCGTGGAGTGGTCGCGCATCTGGAACATTGCGCCGGAGCCATTTCATCCTCAGCTGATCGAGTTTTGCGAAGAGGCAATCCGCGAGACTGCCGGACGCTCCCATCGTCTGCCTTCCGGGCCGCTGCACGATGCGGCCGAGGTCTCCCGCGCCGGAATTCCCACCGCCATGCTCTTTGTGCAATCGCTGCAGGGAATCAGCCACAACAAGATCGAAGACACGCGCGAAGACCATTTGCAACTGGCCGTGACCGCGTTCGACAAGCTGGCGTCGAAGACCGTGGATTGGATTCGTGCTCAATGAGAGGCTGCTTCTAGACGCGGCTCTGACCAGCAATCGAATTATGCCTGACGGGTTTACATCCGCTATGAAACTCTGGCGCTGCTACGAATTTTTACGGAGAACAATATCATGAGCAATATTTCCGCATCGAAGACTCTCACGTCCGAAGAAATCACCAATATCACGCGACAAACCAACTACGGCACCTGGCGCTTCCAGAAGGGATGGAAGCCGCTGCACATTGCCGACGCCGAGGGTTGCTGGTTCACGGATGGCGCTGGAAAGCGCTACCTCGATTTCAGCTCGCAGTTGATGTGTGTGAACCTGGGTCACAAGAATCCGCGTGTGATCGAATCTATTGTCGAGCAGGCGCGCGAGCTGGCTTATGCCGCTCCCGGCTACGCCACCACGGCTCGCGCCCGCCTCAGCCTCAAATTATTGGAAGTCCTGCCCGCGGGTCTCAATAAATTCTTTTTCGCAACCGGCGGAGCCGAGGCCAATGAGGCGGCTTTCAAGATTGCTCGCATGTATACGGGCAAGACCAAAATTATTTCGCGCTATCGCTCCTATCACGGTTCCACCACCGCCGCCATCGCGGCCACCGGCGACCCGCGCCGCTGGGCCATGGAGCCGGGCGGCAAGGGCTCGGGCTTTGTCTTTGCGCCGGAGACAAACTGCTTCAACTGCCCCATCAAGCACACCTATCCCGGCTGCAATATCGCTTGCGCCGACTACATCGAGCACATGATTCGAAACGAGAGCGATGTGGCAGCCCTGATTGTCGAGCCCGTTGTCGGCACCAACGGCATACTCGTTCCGCCGCCTGAGTACTTCCCTCGCATCCGCGAAATCTGTGACCGTTACGGGGTGCTGCTCATCGGCGACGAGGTGATGACCGGATGGGGCCGCACCGGCAAATGGTTCGCCGAGCAGCATTGGGGCGTCACACCCGACATCCTGGTCACCGCCAAGGGCATCACCTCGGCCTACGTGCCGCTCGGCCTCTGCGCCACCACCACTAAAATAGCGGATTACTTCGAGGATCACTATTTCGCACATGGTCACACCTATGAGGCGCATCCCATGACGCTCGGTCCCGCTGTGGCTACTATCGAGGAGATGCAGAGGCTGAAATTGGTGGAGCGCGCGGCGGAGCTTGAACCCTATGTGCGCCAAAAGCTGGAAGCGCTCAAGGCCCGGCATCCATCGGTCGGAGACGTGCGCGGCCTCGGCCTCTTCTTCGCCGTTGATCTGGTGAAGAACCACGCCACCAAACAGCCCTTCAACACCATGCGCGACAAGGTGGAGGGTAAGCCGCTGCTGGTCGATCAGACCGCCGCCAAGATGATGGCGCAGGGAGTCTCGATTCAGGCATGGTTGAGTCACTTCGTCATTGCGCCGCCGTTGATCGTGACCAAAGAAGAGCTGGACATCGGCATCGCCGCACTCGATGAACACCTAGTTATGGCTGACGCGCTGGTGGAAGGGTAGGGAAATCTGCGTTCGTCAGAATCATCTCGTGCCTCCGCTAACTTCCGCAAAATCCAGGGAAGTCCTGCGTCCGGCTCGTGACCGGAGAAAGATGTTCTATCGCATGAGCGAACGTGGGCCAGGAAGCCCACGTTACAGCCGGCCGGGAGGCCAGCGCCACATTTCCAAATAGAACATTATCATACAGCCAAAGAACTAGCGGGCGACGATGTGAGTACCGCCATTGCCGGTTACCGCGCCCGCTACGCTCTCCACGGAAGTGATAATGCACTCCTCGCCTTGGTGTTCGAGGAAGTCGATTGCCGCCTGGATTTTGGGTCCCATTGACCCTGGCGGGAATTGGCCTGCGGCTAAATACTGGCGCGCCTGGTCCATGGTGATGGTGTCGAGCCACTTCTGGCTGGGCCGGCCATAGTCGATTGCCACGCGATCAACCGAAGTAAGAATGATAAGCTTTTGAGCGCGCACGTGCGTCGCCAGCATGCTTGAAGCGAGATCCTTGTCGACAACGGCTTCCACACCCACCAAATGATCGTCTTCCCAGGCTACCGGAATGCCCCCGCCTCCGCAGGCGATCACGACGACGCCGGCGTCGAGCAGCGTCGAGATCGCTTCGGACTCTAGAATTTGCAACGGGCGAGGCGAAGGCACGATGCGACGGTAGCCGCCTGGCGAGACTTCACGCATGACCCAGTCTGGCCTGCTGCCGCGGATGCCGGCGAGCTCGTTCGCGTCATAGAAAGACCCGATCGGTTTGCTGGGATGCTGGAAGTCCGGGTCGCCGCGATCCACGAGCACCTGAGTGATCACCGTAACCACTTCGCGCTTGATTCCCTCGCGGCGGAACATCTCGTAAGCCAGCCGCTGGATCATGTAGCCCATGCCGCCCTGGCAATCGGCGTCGCAAGTGTCGAGCGGCAAGCTCGGAACGCGCCGCGTGCCCTCCTCGACGCGAATCAGGATGTTGCCGATCTGCGGTCCGCTGCCGTGGGTGATGGCGATCCGTGAACCGGCGTGGAACAGAGGCTTGAGATGTTCGAGCGTCTCCGCGGTGTGAGTAAACTGCAGGGGAATGTCGCCGGATTCACCGGGCCTGGTAATGGCGTTGCCGCCGAGAGCGATCACAAGCGTTTCGGTCATGGTCTTAAGAGCCTGTCATCTCATAAGCAATTTCTTGGTCCGACATAGTCAGCGCCATGATCGCCTTGGCAGTGTGCAGGCGGTTTTCCGCTTCCTGGTACACCACAGAGTGCGGGCCATCGATGACCTCGTCCGTCACCTCATTGCCCCGATCGGCGGGCAGCGGATGCATGTACAGAACATTTTCCGCAGCCAATTTCATGCGTTCGCTATCGCAAATCCAGTGCCGGTATCCCTCCGCGATCCGCAGGGACTCCTTGGGGTTGGTTCCCATGGTGTCGAGACAGCCCCAACTCTTGGGAATGACGATGTCGGCGTCGCGAAACGCGTCGTCCATGTTGTCCACGATCTCGAACTTGGTTCCGGCGCGCCGCGCGTTCTCTCGCGCTGCCTCGACCGTCTCCGGCATCAGCGCGTACTCGGGTGGATGCGCCAGCACCACGTCCAGTCCGAAGCGCGGCATCAACATGATCAATGCTTGCGGCACGCTGAGCGGCTTGGCGTAGCTCGGCGCGTAGGCCCACGATACCGCCAGCTTGCGCCCGCGGAGGTTCGGTCCAAGTTTCTCGCGGATCGTCATGAGGTCGGCCAGCGCCTGGCAGGGATGATCGACGTCGCACTGCATATTGATCACCGGCACATTTGCCCAGCGCGCAACTTCGCGCATGTACGCGTTACCCTCGCCTGGAATCAGGTCGTGACGGATGGCGATGGCGTGTCCGTAACTGGAAAGAATGATTCCTGTGTCCTTCGCGCTTTCTCCATGAGAGACTTGCATGACATCGGAGGTTAAAAAATGGGCGTGGCCGCCAAGTTGCGTCATTCCCGCCTCGAACGAGTTACGCGTACGCGTGGACTTGTCGAAGAACATCAGAAAGATGGTTTTATCGGGCAAATAGCGATGCGAAACACCCATTTTGAACTTACGCTTCAAATCGGCGGATACGTCGAGCAGGATTTCGATCTCTGCTTCTTTGTATTCTTCCGTGGTGATGTAGTCCCTGCCTTTAAACAGCGCTTTTCTCGTTTCCAACGCACACCTCTTTCTCGGAACCTGCCGAGTTGATAAAAAATTCACCCGCCGGAAACCTGTTATCGGACCGGCAGCGGTATGGGCTTCAGTTCAGCCCTTCGAACCTTCCAGCGTGGCGACGTACGACAGGGGGAAGGCAGCATAGAATTGCGCCGCTTCCACCAGGTGGCGAATCGGGACGCGTTCGATAACACTATGCGCGACATCTTCTTCACCGGGACCGAAGCCAACGGTCGGCACGCCCATAATTCCCATCGAGCCGACGCCGTTCGTGCTGAAGACCCACTTGTCCACAACTGGATCGGCGTTGTGGAGCGTTCGATACGCCGCCACGGCCGAGCGCACCAGCAAATGGTTTTCTTCAAGCACCCACGTTGGAAAGTACTTCTGCATCGGATACGTGAGGCCGGTATAGCTGGGCGTCTCGTACCGCAACACCTCGATCTCCGCGCCTTGCGCCGCCGGCAGCGCTTTCACCTCGGCGACTGCGCTGTCGAGCGTCTCACCAGCGGTGAGGCGGCGGTCGAGATGGATGGAGCATGCGCCCGGCACCGCGCACAGCGACGGAGACATCGAGCGAATCTCGGTGACGGCGATCGTTCCCTTGCCGAGAAACGCATCGTCGCGCAAACGCGTGTTCAACTCCTCGATCTGCGCAATCAGCGGGGCAATCTTGTAAACCGGATTGTCGCCGCGCTCCGGCGCGCTGGCATGACACGAACGGCCGCGCATGTGAACCTCGATCTCCATGCGCCCGCGATGTCCGCGGTACACGCGCAGATTGGTTGGCTCCGTGAGCACCACGCACTCCGGCCGGATTTCGTCTTCCTTGAGAATATAGACCCACGGCAAGCCGTCGCAGTCTTCTTCCTGCACTGATCCCACAATCCACAACGTGTAGTCGCCTTGCAGTTTCAAATCCTTGATCATCTTGCCCGCGTAAACCATGCTGGCCATGCCCGCGCGCTGATCGCTCGAGCCGCGGCCATAGATGAAACCGTCCTCCACTTTGCCCTTGTACGGATCCCAGGCCCATTCCTTTGGATCGCCAATACCGACGGTGTCGGTGTGCGCGTCCATCATGATCACGTGTTTGCCTGAGCCGATGCGTCCCAGCACGTTGCCCATGGCATCAATGCGGACCTCGTCGAAGCCCACGCGTTCCATCTCCTGCTTGATGCGCTGAATGACAGGACCTTCGTGAGAACTTTCGCCGGGAATGGCGACCATGTCGCGCAGAAAGCGGACCATGTCCGCTTCCAGCGCGTTTGCGGCGGCGAGTAAACGTGCGGAGTCAATCGTAATTTTGGCTTGCATGTTGATCCTTCTTAGTCACTGAAAATAACAGAGTTACTATTAAACCACTGCTGATGGAAATTAGTCAACGATATGTCCGTCCCGCAGTAATACCTTGAATTCCCATTGCCCGAACGCCTGCTTCATGCGATTTACGACGTCGTCCTCATGCCCCGAATAACTCCGGCTTTGAATGAGAGACTGGCACAGGGCGATGAGCTGTTGATTGCGTTCTGCTGTCATCATGAGTGGGATGCTCCTTGGTGTTCTTGCTTGTCTGCGACCTCAACGGCGGTAAGGGGTGTCTTTGAGCGGAAGGCTATTGCGGAACTTTCCGTCGCGATTGAAATATGCGCCGGCCACCGCGGGCGCCGTTGTGAGCATTACAATCTCTCCCACGCCCTTGGCCCCGTAAGCCAGTTCAGGAGAATTCTTCTCGATGAGATGGCACACAATCTCCGGAACCTGTGCCGCGCGCATCAGCCCAAGAGTGCCCAGCGTGACGGTTGGCGCGCCGTTCAGAAGCGGAAACTTCTCGGTCAGCGCAAATCCCAGGCCCATCACGACGCCGCCTTCAATCTGCCCCTCCACGCCATTAGGGTTAATGGCCTTGCCCACATCATGAGCGGCGACAACCTTCAGCACTTTTCCATCGTCGCCTAGAATCACGACGTGGGTGGCGTATCCATAAGCAACGTGGCTGACCGGGTTTGCTTTGCCGGAACCCATGGGATCGGTGACGCAATCGTACTCTCCGAAAAACTCGCGGCCTTCCATCTCAGCCAGCGAATGTTTGTTCAACTCTTGCTTGAGTAAGTTCGCGGCCCGTCGCGCTGCCTCGCCGGTAATCAGCGTCTGCCGCGATGCCGTGCTGGTTCCGCTGTCGGGAGTCACCATAGTGTCCGGCTCACGCACTCTGAGCGCGGACCTGGAGAGACCACTGGCCTCGCCCACAATCTGTAAAATCACGGTGGCCAATCCCTGGCCCATGCAGGCTGCGCTGGTGCAGATAACAACGCGGCCGTCCGCAATTTTCAATTTCACGCGACCCACATCATGCACGCCGACGCCTTTGCCGCTGTTCTTGAAGGAGCAGGCAATGCCTGCGCCGGGATGCGCGTCATAGACATCCTTCACCGCCAGCAGCGTCTCCTTCAATGCGGTTCCCGCGTCGGCTATCTGCCCGTTGGAAAGTACGCCGCCAGGCTCGATGGCATTGCGAAAGCGAATCTCCCACGGCGAGATTCCCAGCTTGGACGCCAGCAGATTCAGATTGCACTCCCCGGCAAAGCAGGTTTGGGTTACGCCAAAACCACGAAACGCGCCGGAGGGAATATTGTTGGTATAGACGGCGCGCCCCTCGATATCCACATTGTCGATCTGGTACGGCCCGGCGGCGTGCGTGCAGGCGCGCTGCAAAACCGGGCCGCCTAGCGAAGCGTAAGCGCCCGTGTCGGCCATGATGCGCGCGCGCACCGCCGTAATCTTCCCGCGCTCATCGCACGCCGTGGTGAAATCCATCTCCATGGGGTGACGTTTGGGATGAACGCGAAAACTTTCCTCGCGACTAAGGGTCAGCTTCACAGGCCGCCCGCTATGCCATGCCAATAAAGCGGCGTGATGCTGCACAGAGAGATCTTCTTTGCCGCCGAATCCACCGCCTACATATTTGCTGATCACGCGAACTTTATCTTCCGGTAACCCCAGCATCTCCATTATGCCTTGGCGGTCATCGTAGACGCCTTGCCCTCCGGAGTACACTGTCAGCGACCCGCATTGTGTTGGAACGGCCAGCGCGCTTTCCGGTTCCAGAAAAGCGTGTTCCTGGTGCGGCGTAGAGTAGTGCTGGGTGACGACGTGCTTCGCTTCGGCGATGGCCTTATCGACATTGCCGCGTTTCATGATGGTTTCCGAGAGCAGATTTCCCTTGGGATGGATTCGCGGCGCGCCTTCAGCCATGGCAGTTTCCGGCGACAACATCGGCGACAGTTCCTCATACTCCACACGAATCAACTCCAGCGCCTTCCGCGCCGTCTCCTTGGTGGTGGCGGCCAGCACTGCCAGAGAGTCTCCCACGTAGCGTGTCTCTTCACCCTCGGCAATCATCACCGGCCAGTCGTGCACAACATGCCCCAGCAGTTGCTCGCCGGGAACATCCTTGGCCGTCAGCACGGCCTCCACGCCGGGGCAGGCCTGCGCGGCGGAGATGTCGATCTTTTTTACCAGGGCTCGCGGATATTTGGCTCGCAGCACGGCACCGTAGATCATGCCTGGAACTTTCATGTCGTCGACAAATTCGCCTGTTCCCAGCAGTTTCTCTTCAGAGTCCACGCGAACCATGCGCGCGCCCACTTTTGCCGTACTGCCCTCCACGCTGAGAGTCTCTCCATCCAGCAATGCCTTGGAGACCAGTTGAATCGCGCGTTCAATCTTCAGATAGCCAGCGCAGCGGCATAAGTTATACCGGAGGCCGTTCTTGATCTCCGCGGAGGTGGGGGTGGGGTTCTGGTCGAGCAGAGACTTTGCGCTGATCACTATGCCCGGCATGCAAAATCCGCACTGCACCGCGCCCACTTCGCCGAAGGCCCAGGAGTAGATCTCTTTTTCTCGCGCCGGCAGGCCTTCGAGGGTGGTAACCACCTTGCCCTGCACTTTGGCTAGAGTCAGCTTGCAGGCTCGCCACGCCTTTCCATCCACCAGCACCGAGCAAGAGCCGCACACTCCCTCCGCGCAGCCGTCCTTCACGGAAATCAAGCGAGCGTCTTCACGCAGATATTCCAGCAGGTTCTTGTCCGCCGTCACAGTCACTGCCTTCTGATTCAAAGTGAACTTGAACATAGCTGGACCTCCTTTCCTGCACGCTACCGTGAGGCGAGGATCTTCTGGTTATACGCGCTAACCTTTGCATACTGCTCATCCCAGAATGCCTGGTTGCGCATGGAGTCAAGAAACGCCTTGGAGTAACCGAACTTCAACCAGTCGTTCTCTTTTTGCCTGAAGAGCTGTTCCTTTGCCGAGGGTTTGCGGAAGTCAAATACATGTTCATCGGTTGCGCCGAGGAATATATCGCGCGCCCAGCGGCTCAATACCTGCGGCGCCAACTCCAGATAGCGGCTGTTCAACTCCTCCAGCACCGAGTTATAGCGATCAAAGCCATCGGTTGCAATGGTTACGACATTATCTCCCGGTCCCAGACGCAGGTGCTTGGCCAGCTTGATTGCGCCCAGCACATTGCAGACACCAGAAGGTCCGAATAACTCGCGCAAACTTAACGCAAAATTCCGGTCCACGCCCAGGCTGACCAACTCATCCACGCCATCGTGAAAGATCTTAACTCCCTGCACGGTTTCTTCATCCTTGATAAGGATAACAAAATCGGTGTTCAGCACGTTGTGAATCAACGTGCACATCTTGTCGCCGATTCCCTCGATGCGATGCTGTCCGCGGCCTCCATTGGCCAGGGTCGAACACTCATAAGGTTCCAGCGCGGCCACCTTGGCCTCGGGAAACACAACCTTGATCTGATCGCCAGCCGCCAGCGTGCCCGCCGAACCCGGCGCCGAACTAAAGCCCGCAATGCGTCCGTTGCCCACGCCCTTCACCGCTGCTATTGCGCTGTTGCCCGTAATATGGCGATGGAAGCGATAGTTGGGAAAAAGTTCAAACTGGGCCAGTGCTTTGTTCTTGGGATTCTTCATTAACTCGCGCGTCTTTTCCAGGGTCAGAATCACGTCCGACTCGGAACCGGGCGTCAGTTCCAGCTCGCCGCCATATCTCTTGATACGTTCATACCGTTCTTTGCTCATGCTGTCCGGCATGATAACTATGGAGCGGAATCCAAGCAGCTTCGAGACATAGGCTGTTCCAATTCCGAAGTTGCCCGTCGATGGCCCCAGGATGGTGTGCTCGCCGGGAATGATTTCCCCATCCACGAGCCCCTCGATAAGGGTGCTGTAGGCCGGGCCCACTTTGTGCGATCCGGACGGAAAACCGCAACCAAGCATCACCACGACGTTGGCATCAATTCCCGTCAATGCCGGCGGCAACACAACTTTGCGAACCTGGTTGGTTGCGTCCTTCCAGGTAATGTTGAACAGATTGATAGGGTCAAGCTCATTTTGCTTCAAGGCAGTCAAGGCTTTGGCGCGAACATCTTTGCCGACCAGGCTGGGATCGAGCATCTCATCATAAGTTGGACCGAACGGAATCTTTGCCATCTTGCACCTTTCTCACTTTCATTTCTTTACGGCGACAGCGGCATTAACTATAGTCGCGTTTCTTACCGCTTTGCGAACTTCTTCCATGCTGGGTTGCACGGCAATCGTGCATCCCGCCGCGCGAATTGCGCTTTGAATATCTTTCAGTCCATTGCCGGTCATGACGATCGCTACAGATTCCGAGCGACTGATGATGCCTGATTCCACCGCCCGTCTGACTCCCGCCGCGCCGGCAACGCCTGCTGGTTCGCCAAAGACGCCCACCTTGCGCGCCAGCATGGGGATAGCCTGCAGAATCTCTTCGTCGGAGACGGAGACGAATGCGCCACCCGATTCGGTGACCGCGCTCATTCCTTTGGTAAAATTACGCGGATGTCCGACCGCGATAGAATCCGCCAGTGTATTGGCCTCGCATGGAGTCAGGCTACCGTCTGACTTCCACGCCGTCAGAAAAGGCTTGCATCCATCGGCCTGCACCCCGAGGATTCTTGGCAAACGGGGAATGAAGCCGAGAACGTGCATCTCCTTCAGTCCCTTCCACACTCCGCCGATCGTGCAGCCGTCGCCGACACTCACCACAACCCAGTCGGGAAAGCTGCCCGGAGTCAGCGCCATAAACTGTTCAGCTAACTCCAGAGAAACTGTTTTCTTGCCTTCGATCAGATACGGATTGATGGCGCAGTTGCGGTTGTACCAGCCAAACTCCGCCGCGGCTGCCATGCATAACTCCCATGCTTCATCGTAAGTTCCCTGCACGGAAAATACCTGCGCCCCGAAAATGAGTAACTGGGCCACCTTGGCCTCCGGAGCGCGCGCGGGAACAAAGATAGTTGCCGGAATTCCCGCGGCGGCTGCGAAGCCGGCCAAGGAAGACGCGGCGTTGCCGGTGGATGCGCAGGTAATCCGCGACGCCTTTTTCTCCAGTGCCTTCACCACGCCCATCGCGCTGGCGCGGTCTTTGAACGATGCGGTGGGGTTGCGTCCCTCGTCCTTGACCCAGCAGCGCGCCACTCCCAATTCGGAGGCCACTCGGGGAGCGTCATAAAGCGGCGTCCAGCCCACTTGCAGATGGGGAATCAGTGTTCGATCCGCCAACGGCAGCAAGGGAAGATAGCGCCACATGGACCTGTCAGGATTAACTGCCAGCGCGGCGGGATTCATTTCCTTGCGCATGGCGTCATAGTCGTAAAGCACGTCCAGAATGCCGTCATGATAGCCGCAGGCCGCGCAGTAGTATTCCGCTTCATCCGTGTTATAAGTGCGTCCGCAATGAACGCATCGAAGTCCGGTAAAATACGTCATCTGCTATCCAATCCGTCAAAAATCTTATAACTCCCGCACAGCGCGGAGTTACTGCTCCTGAGTGAGCGCCCCTTGTTTGCAACGTGTCACGCACAGCCCGCAGGTAAAGCACTTCTCCCCGTCGATAATCAGAACTTCACCTTTGGAGATAGCGTCATACGGACAACTGATTTCACACAATCCGCAGAGATTGCATCGCTTCATATCGACAACGGGCGGCCTCGTGGCTTTGGGCGCGCCCCGCTCCGCCATTCTGCGAATAGTGAGACCCTTGATCTCATCCACTGATTTGTAACCGTGCTTGTCAAGGAAAGCGCCAAGCTCTCCGGCGATTTTTCCGTAGACAGTGGGACCGCGAAGAATAGCCTCCGTGCAAACCTGCACAGCCGAAGCGCCCGCCATGAACATCTCTGCCGCGTCGCGGCCATTCACCACGCCGCCCACGCCGAAGATGGGAATCTTTACCACGCGCGCGGCGTCATACACGCAGCGCAGGGCCAGCGGCTTGATGGCCGCGCCGGAGAGCCATCCAAAGCCGTCTTTGCTGCCCATCAGCGGCAGGCCCGTCTCCAGATCGATGCTCAGGCATGGCCCGAAAGAATTAATCATGACCAGCCCATCGGCGCCCGCCTCTTCCAGCGCAACGGCGATCTGCTGAATATTCGGATGCGGGCTCAGCTTCATGAACACCGGCACATCGACCGCCGTCTTGGCTGCCCGCAGCGCATCGATGATGGGAGAGATATTGTTGCCGACATAGTGCGTGGAAAGCTCGAGCGCATCAGCAAATGGCTTCACCATGGGAGCAAGTTCCCGAATCTGATCCGCCGTATAACCCAGGCCTACGATCACCGGCAGCCCGGTAGCCCTGGCCAGCTCGTATTCAGTTTCGATCCATTGCTCTTTGGGTAACTCGGACCATAACTCAGTATTCAGAAATCCGCCCCGAATCTCCGCCATGCAAGGGCGCGGCACATCAGCCGGTTTCACGGAGATCGTCTTGGTGACTAATCCGCCTGCGCCGCCATTTGCCGCCGCCTGCAGCATCGCGCCATCCCTGGATGGAGGCCCGGCTGCAGGCAGAATCGGGTTCAAAAAATTGAGCCCGCAGATTTGTACATTTAATTTTGCCATTCCACCTTCCACTTAATCAGGGTAACAAGAATATCACACCGGGCATTATGTAGTTTTGCCGACGTTATACAAACCGCGGGTAGTTTAATCAGGGAAATATTTCAAAGTATCAGCTCCTGCCAGATAAAGATTATAATTCGCTTTTAAATGATATGAGGTGCCTTCCATGTTATTGGCCGGGAATGGAACGCTGATTACGCAGGACGATCAATTGCCCTTGATCGAGGATGGCTGTGTTGCCATCCAGGACGGCCTGATTGCCGAGGTTGGCGGAACAGTTGATTTGCGGCGTAGGTATCCCGCTGCTAAGTTCGTGAACGCGCGCTGCCGGATGATCATGCCGGGACTGATCAACACCCACATGCACCTATACAGCACCTTTGCCCGCGGGATGGCGCTGAAGGACGAAGCCCCTGAAAACTTTGTGCAGATTCTGGAGCGTCTCTGGTGGCGGCTGGACAGGGTTCTCACCCTGGAGGACGTTTATTTAAGCGCCATGGTGGCGCTCATCGACTGCATCAAGAATGGAACCACCACCATTTTCGATCATCATTCCAGCCCCGGCGCGGTCACCGGCAGCCTCTTCCGCATCGCGGAGGCTGTGCGCCAGACCGGCGTGCGCAGTTGTCTCTGCTACGAGGTCACGGATCGCGACGGCGCGGAAGTTGCGGATCAAAGCATCGAAGAAAACCGGGCTTTCCTCGCGGACTGCAAGCAATCCAACGACAGCCTGCTGCGGGGACTCTTCGGACTGCACGCTTCCTTCACCGTGAGCGACAAGACCGTGGCCCGCTGCACGCGTCTTGCCGCCGAGCTAGACGCCGGCTTCCATATTCACGTTGCGGAGGGGGAGGCCGATGTTATCCAATGCCAGCGCGAGCATGGAGCGCGGGTGGTCGAGCGCTTGAGCAATTTCGGCATCCTGGGCAGCAAGACCATCGCCGCTCATTGCGTCCACGTCAACGAAGCTGAGATTGAGCTGTTAAAAGACAGCAAGACAAATGTCGTGCATAATCCTGAATCGAACATGGCGAATGCGGTAGGCTCCGCTCCGGTGCTGGAGATGATCGGCCGCGGCGTGCGAGTTGGCCTGGGCACCGACGGTTACACCACGGATATGTTCGAATCGCTGAAGGTGGCCAACGCGCTGCAAAAGCACCGCACGGGCCAGCCGGGCGCCGGATGGACAGAAATTCCTGCCATGCTCTTTGCCGCGAATTCCGCCATCGCAAGTGAATCTTTCGGGCGCACAGTGGGCAAACTGATTCCCGGCGCGCATGCGGACCTGATTATCGTGGACTACGATCCGCCGACTCCCTTGCACGCCTCGAATATCGCCGGCCACATTCTCTTCGGCATCTCCGGCCGCGCCGTCGTTACCACCATTATTGGCGGACGCGTGGTGATGGAGGATAGAAAGCTTCTTGACCTTGACGAGCACGAGGTCATGGCAAAAGCAAGAGTGTCCGCGGAAAAGCTGTGGCAGAGATTTTGAAATGAAAATAGCGTCAAGAAAGCAGAATAGTTCGTCGAGACGTGATCCTCAGCTCTCGGAAGCCGCCATCTGCTCAAGAAATTCTTCCAGCAGATTTGCCGCCACGTGAGCGCGATAGTTTGCCGTGGAACGAATATCGTCGATAGGTTTCACTTCCTGAAGCAGAGCTTGGCGCGCGGCCTGAATTCGGTCCTGAGTCAGCGCGTGACCCAGCAGCGCAGCCTCGGTTGCACTCAGGCGAGCTGGCGTTTCGCGCAAGCTGGCCGCGGCGATGCGCACTGCGCTCACCTTTCCCGCATGCATCGCGCCCACTCCAGCCAGCGCTATTTTGGAGATGGCCAGAGCAATGCGCGTTCCCACCTTGCGCAGATATTCCACCGGCAAGCGGCGGCCGCGCGGCAGATGCACGGCCTTCACCAGCTCCTGCTGCCGCATCACGGTGCGTTTGTATCCCAGGTGAAATTCGCTGTATGGCATGCGGCGCGAGCCCTGCGCGGAAACCAACTCAATCTCCGCCTCATAGACCAGCAGCACGGGAGGAGAATCCGCGGCGGGAGACGCATTCACAATGTTGCCGCCCAGCGTGCCGCGGTTCTGATTGGCAATCGCGCCCGTCCAGCTTGCCGCGCGCGCCAGCAGCGGAAATTCCTTCGCGACGACGGCGTCTTGGCGAATGTCGGTAAAGGTCGATCCGGCGCCGATAGTCAGCCAATCCTTGCTTGCTGTGATCTGACGCAGCTCATCGATGCCCCACAGGCTGACTAGCTTGCGTTGGGCAAGTCGCCCCGCGCCCAGCGCCACCATCAGCTCGGTGCCTCCGGCCATCGGCGTCCACACACCCGGCTCAGCGGCCAGCAGCGCCAGCACAGCATCGAGCGAACCCGGCGCTACCAATTCGTATTGTGAAGCATTCGATCTCATTTACGTACCGTTTCTTCCCGCACCGAAGCCGCCGTGGAGGTTGGCGTCTGGCTCGCGCGTCTCACCGCATCGATGATGCGCATATAACCGGTGCAGCGGCAGAGATTTCCGGCCAGGCCTTCACGAATCTCATCCAGATCCGGTTGTGGATTTTTTCTCAGCAGCGATTCCGCGGCCAGCATCATGCCCGGAGTGCAGATGCCGCACTGCGTTCCGCCCAGCTCCAGAAACGTCTGCTGAATATGCGCCAGCGCGCCGTTGGTCGCCAGCCCCTCCACCGTAAGCACCTCGCAGCCATTGGCCTGCAGCGCCGGAACCAGGCAACTGTTGACCAGCACTCCATCCAGCAGCACGGAGCAGGATCCGCATTCCCCTTCGCCGCAGCCCTCCTTGACGCCAGTCAGCCCCATGTCCTCGCGCAACACGTCCAGCAGCCGCTTCATCGGCGGCACGCTTACGCTGCGCTCTGCGCCGTTCACCTTGAACCGGATTTCAGGCCATTGCATCTTCGCAGCGCTCATTTCACGCACTCCACGGTTTCCATCGTGCCCGGTTCGGGCGTCTCCACCATGCGCAAATACATATCCTCCGGCAGCAGGGGAATGGAGGTAAAGTTGATGCCGGTCGCATTTTGAATCGCGTTCAAAATTGCCGGCGCGGGACCATCATGCGGCAACTCGCCCAGTCCCTTGGCGCCGTAGGGCCCGTGCTCGCAGGGCGTCTCATCAAAGTAGACCTCGATGTTGGGCACGTCCACGGCTGTGGGCATAATGTAGTTGGTCATCTGGCTGTTGCTCATGCGGCCATCCTTCCAGACAACCTTTTCGTAAAGAGCGTAGCCAATGCCCTGGGCCACGCCGCCTTCAATCTGACCGGCGGCCAGCAAAGGATTGATGACTCTGCCAACCTCTTGCAGCGCGTAGAAGTTGACCACCTGGGTGGAATAGGTGCGCAGGTCAACGGCTACTTCCGCCACGTAAACGGCCCATGCAAAGGCCGGGTAAGCCTCTCCCTTGTACGCCGCGTCATCCCAAAAAATATCTTTTGGCGCCTGGTATCGAGCCTCGACGCGCAGTGCGCCAAAGCGCTCCGTGTAAGTTGCGCAAGCAGCGCGGAACCCCGCCGCTGAATATCCTTCGCCGAGCAGTTTCTTTTCCCGCAAAATATTGGCCAGGGCATACGCGGCATCCTGCACCAGCCGCCCGACGATCATCGTCGTGCGCGAAGCCACGGTGGGCCCGCTGTTGGGCACGCGCTGCGTATCCGGCTGGGCGATGGATACATCCTCACATGACAGGCCGAGCGCCTCGGCGGCAACCTGGCTGAGGATGGTGTTTGTTCCCTGGCCAAACTCTGTGCTCGAGACCAGCACCGTAACATGCCCTGCGGCATCCGCCTCCATGCCAACCAGCGAATTCAAATAACGCTCGCCGGAGCCGGTAAATCCCGCGCCATGCATAAAACTAACCACGCCGATGCCGCGCTTAATCACGCTCGATGTCGCGTTCTCGCGCGCAAAACGCAAGCGCTTGGCTTCGTAGTCAGAAATCTTTAGTGCTCGATCAAGCATTCCGGGCAGGTCGATAGCGTCGCGGATCTCCTGTCCTGTTGCCGTTGTCTTGCCCTGCGCAAGAAAATTCCTGCGGCGCACTTCCTCCGGAGAAATTCCCACGGCCTTCGCGATCTGGTCCATATGCCGCTCGATGCCGAAGATGGTCTGCGGCGAGCCGAATCCGCGAAAGGCGCCATGCGGCGGATGATTCGTCGCCCAGGCATGAGAGCGAATGCGGATGTTCTCACAGAAGTACGGGCCGGAAGCATGAATCGTAGCGCGCGAAAGCACCGTCGGCGTTACGGTGGCGTACGCGCCGCCATCCAGGTCCACCTGGATATCCGTGGCCAGCAGGCGTCCCTCCCTATCAACCGCAGTGCGGTAACGGGTGCGCGAAGGATGACGCTTGGTGGTCGCCGCGAGATCTTCCTCGCGGTCGTAGATAATCTTGACTGGCCGTCCTGCCTTTTTCGCCAGCAGGCCGGCGTGCGCGGCGATCATCGAAGGATAATCTTCCTTGCCGCCAAATGCACCGCCCGTCTCAGATTGGATCACACGAACCTTCTCCGTGGGCAAATCAAAGACACGCAGCAGCGCCCTGTGCACATAGTACGGACACTGCATCGATCCACGGATCGTGAGGCCGTCAGCCTCCGACCAATCCGCAATGACACCGTTGTTCTCAATGTAGAGCTGCTCCTGCGCACCGGTATGATATTCACCCGTTACTATATGCGCTGCTCGCAGCCACGCGGAATCCACATCGCCCTTTTCCACCAGGAAATGCTTGATGACGTTGTCCTCGCCCCACACAATCGTCCGCTGTTGCTCGCTCTCTTCGATGGAAAAAATGGCGGGCAGCGGTTCGTAGTCGATCTCCACCGCGGCCACGGCTTCATGCAGTCGCGCCTTATCGGGATGCGCCAGCAGCACCACCGGTTCCTCGGGATGATTCACCTGCGTCTCGGCCAGCACCGGCTGGTCGTGATCCACAATCAGCGGAATGCAATTTTCACCGGGAATGTCCTTTGCGGTAACAATCACGAACTCATCCCATGCTATGCCGGCGCCAAAGCGAATGTCTTTGATGGCGCCGCGTGCAATGTTGCTGCGCACCGTGGCTCCATGCCACATGCCGGGCAGTGCGATGTCGTCGATATAACGCGCGCCCCCCGTCACCTTGTCGATTCCTTCCCTGCGAAGTGCCGGCGTGCCTACGATGCGAGTCTGTGACATGTCGCCCATGATGGTAGTAGAAATGATAACTGCCTAGCCTAAACTTTACAAGCTAGTGAATCTAAAGAGCATAGCCATTGAAATTCACGCCTCAGAAATGCATGCAAGGTCCTCGCTCAAGCATCGATGTTGTCAAAACAGCATTGGCGGTATTTCGTCTTTGGATTTGTTACATGCCAGATGATCCAGGCCGCAATTTTCAGGCCTGGAATCGCGCCCCTCGAATCCCCCCGCCGGCTCATTCCGCTGTACAATCCCAACAGGCCCCGTTCAGCCGGCTATGAATCGGAAGCTGTCTTCGCGCGTCCAATTCTTATGGTGTCCCAATGACCGCAACCCGCGAAAAATCCGAAGCGCGCAAGCTGCCCATGATGCCCCTCCGGGACATGGTGATTTTTCCCTACATGATGATGCCCTTTGTGGTAGGCCGCGAATCCAGCGTGCGCGCCCTTGAGGAGGCGCTGACTGGCGGCCGCCAGATCTTCCTTGCCACACAGCATGATGCCTCGGTCGACGAGCCCAAGGCCAAGGAGATTTACCAGGTCGGCTCCATCTGCAACATCGTGCAGAGCGTCAAAATGCCTGACGGCAATATTAAAGTATTAGTAGAGGGCGTGGAGCGCGCCAAGTCCATCGAAGTCAACGACCGTGACGGCTTCTTCGTAGCCACGGTGCGCGTGGGCAAGGGCCAGTTTGAAATGACCCCGGCGGTCGAGCAGCTCATGACGCGTGTCACCGGCCTTTTCGAGCAGTACGTCAAGCTGCAGCAGTCGCTCAACTACGAGACCATCATTGCCACGGTGCGCATGGATGAGCCGGCCAAGCTGAGCGACACCATCGCCGCTAACCTGCAACTTGGTGTCGAGGAGAAGCAGGACCTGCTGGCCATCTTCGATCCCGCGATGCGCTTGGCGCGGATCGCCGACGTGCTGGACGTAGAGATCGAAAAACTCGATCTGGACCGCAACATACAGTCGCGTGTCAAGCGCCAGATGGAGCGAGCCCAAAAAGAGTACTACCTCAATGAGAAGATCAAGGCTATTCAAAAAGAGTTGGGACGCGGCGAAAAAAGCGAATTTGACGAGTTGCGTAAAAAGATCGAAGTTGCTGGAATGCCCAAGGATGTGCTCGACAAGGCCATTCAGGAACTCAAAAAGCTTGAAGCCATGCCGCCCATGTCGGCCGAGTCCACCGTCAGCCGCAACTACATCGACTGGCTGCTGGCTGTGCCCTGGAAGAAGCGCTCCAAAGAGACCCGCTCCATCGAATACGCCGAAAAGGTGCTGAACACGGACCACTACGGCCTGGAAAAAATCAAGGAGCGCATCCTGGAATTCCTCGCCGTGCGCCAGTTGGTCAAGAATCCCAAGGGTTCAATCCTTTGTTTCGCCGGTCCTCCGGGTGTAGGCAAGACCTCGCTGGGCATGTCCATTGCCAAGGCCACCGGCCGCAAGTTTGTGCGGCTCTCTCTGGGCGGCATTCGCGACGAGGCCGAGATTCGCGGCCATCGCCGCACCTACATCGGTGCGCTGCCCGGACAGATTATCCAGCATATGAAGCGGGCCGGCACCAAGAACCCCGTCTTCCTGCTCGACGAAGTGGACAAGATGGCCTCCGACTTTCGCGGCGATCCAGCCTCCGCGCTGCTCGAAGTGCTGGATCCGGAGCAGAACTCCACCTTCCAGGATCACTACTTGGACGTGGACTATGACCTCTCACAGGTGCTCTTTGTGGCCACCGCTAATGTTATGCACACCGTTCCGCCAGCGCTGCAAGACCGCATGGAGGTTCTCCGCCTGCAAGGTTACACGGAGCAGGAGAAGCTGGAGATTGCCCGCCAGTATCTGGTGAAGAAGCAGCGCGCGCAGACCGGCCTGAGCGAAAAGAACCTGATGTTCAAGGATGAAGCGATTATCGAAATCATCCGCAGCTACACGCGCGAAGCCGGCGTCAGAAATCTGGAGCGGGAGATCGGCAACATCTGCCGCAAGGTTGCGCGCCGCGTGGTCAAAGGCGGCAAGAAGCACAAGGAAGAGATCACCGCCGAAAACATTGGAGAGTTCCTCGGCGTGGCCAAGTTCCGCGACTCCGAGGTGCATGAAAAATCCGAAGTAGGTTTGGTCACCGGCCTAGCCTGGACCGAGGTCGGAGGCAGCATCCTGACCACCGAGGTGCAGGTGCTCGACGGCAAGGGAAAGATGACCGTCACCGGCCAGTTGGGCGACGTGATGCAGGAGTCGGCGCAGGCCGCGCTCAGCTACATCCGCGGGCGCGCGCAAGCCCTCGGCCTTAGCCGCGAGTTCTACCGAAATGTGGACCTGCACCTGCATGTCCCCGAAGGCGCCATTCCCAAGGATGGTCCGTCGGCCGGCATCACAATGGCCACGGCGCTGGCCAGCGCGCTGGCCAAAATCCCCGTGCGGCGCGACGTCGCCATGACCGGCGAAATTACCCTGCGCGGCAAAGTGCTGGCGATAGGCGGGCTGAAAGAAAAGCTTTTGGCCGCGCTCAGGGCCGGCATCTTTGAAGTCATCCTGCCCCGTGCCAACGAGAAGGAGATCGCCGAACTGCCCGACAACATTAAGAACTCCATGAAGCTCCACTTTGTGGATAATATGGACGAGGTGTTGGCGCTGGCGCTGGAAGGCCCACTGCCTACAACCCTGCCCGCCGTGGTCGAGGCGATGGCGGCCGTGCCACCCTCGGAGCTAACTGCGAATCTGCCCGCGCCGCAGTGACGCGTTGAGTGTGGAATTCCAGGTTTCGACAACGAGACCTTGTTTTCTTTGCCCCTTTTTACGGTCAAAACCGAGCATTCAAGGCAAGAGAATAAGATTATTTTTAATTCTTTCGGACGATTGGGGCGGGTGGAGTGCTACAACGACCACAGGTTCTAGTTCCCCGCTAGCGCACCGTTTCCGTTTGCATTGGGAGGAGCATCATGTTCAACGCACGCTTTCTGTTCGCCCCAATGCTCTGTCGCGTTCTTGGCAGGGCGGCATTCGCACTGTTGCTTCTTGGCGCAGCGGCTTCTGCTTCTGCCCAAAGTTGCGTCGGCATGTCGCTGGGCAACAATGCAAGCCTGAATGGATTTGTTCCGTTTCCCGCAACCAATGTCTGGAACACCAACATTGCGGCGGCTCCCGTTGACCCGAATTCGTCGGCGATCACCAGCGCGTCCGGCTTTGCCGGGCTGAGCCTGCATCCGGATTTCGGCTCTGAAAGCTCCTATGGCATTCCTTACGTTGTTGTCGATTCCACTTCTACACCCTCCGTGCCCATCAATGTAATCGACTACGCAAGCGAGAGCGATGTGGTGGTAGCGCCCTATCCCGCCACCGCTCCTATCGAAGGCGCTCCCGCCGATTGTTCGGGCTGGCCCGATACCTATGTAGGCGATTCGCATGTGCTGGTGCTGGACCGCGCCAAATGCTTTCTCTATGAGACCTACAACACGCATCGCTGCAATGGGCTTTACAATGCGTCGAGCGAAACCATCTGGGACATGCATAACTATGAGACGCGCCCCTGGGGATGGACTTCAGCCGATGCCGCAGGGTTGCCCATCTTCCCCGGCCTGGTGCGCTACGACGAGATAGCCTCCGGAGCGATCAACCACGCCATCCGTTTTACCATGGTCTATACCAAGGACGATGCCAATGGCGGGTATTTCGTCTATCCGGCGAGCCATGCCGCGGGCAATAACTGGGGCATCAACAACGTGATGGGGATGCGCATCCGACTGAAGGCCAGCTTTGACATCTCCGGTTTCTCCCCGGTCAATCAGATCATCCTGACGGCGATGCAGCAGTATGGGATGATCCTGGCGGACAATGGCGGCTACTTCTTTTTTCAGGGCGTCTCTGACTCGCGCTTTGACGACAATGATTTGGATAATTTGAAGAACGTCGCATCGTCGAACTTCGAAGTCGTGCAGATGACCCCGGAATTTCCCGGTTATGATTCGGCGACAGCGCCTACCGGTCCATTGCCCGTAATCAATAGCTTCACGGCATCGGCAACCAGCGTAAGCTCCGGCTCGCCCGTTACTTTCACCTACAGCGTGAGCGGCGACTCCTACGATTTCATCGACATGATTGGCCCGGTCACGGCGGGCAGCGGAAGCGTGACGGTTAGTCCCACGGCAACCCAAGCTTATACATTGAACTCCACCAACGCTTATGGACGGACAACCAGCACTGCTTTGACAGTTAAGGTGTACGGCTCAGCAATGGCCTCTCCGGCCTTCAACCCCGCAGCCGGAACGTATAGCTCGGCGCAGACCGTGACTCTCTCCGACACAACGCCGGGGGCGGTGATCTACTACACCACCAACAACGCCACGCCCACCACCAGCTCGACAATATACACCGGCGCAATCACGGTATCATCCTCTGAAACCATCCAGGCAATCGCTGTAGCTACTGGCTATGCCACTAGCGCAGTCAGCTCGGCAACCTACACCATCAATCTGCCCCAGCCAGACTTTTCCGTTGCGGCTTCTCCGTCAACGTTGGCGGAAACTACCGGAAATAGCACAACGACTACCATTTCCGTCACGCCGCTGAATGGATTTAACTCGACTGTGTCATTCAGTTGTGTGGCTGGTATGCCCTCCGGTGTATCGTGCAGCTTTACTCCGCCAACTGTAACGCTCTCGGGCGCAGCGGTTTCCACAACGCTGAAGTTGACCGCATCCTCATCGGCCGCGGTACTGGGTCGCGATGGACGCCCGTTGTCGCCTTGGGCGATGCTGGCGGGCGCTTTGTGCTGCTTTTCTGGATGGAAGATGAAGCGCCGTTTGCAGATTCTGATACTGATCACGGTGAGCGCCATCGGGCTGAGCCTGCTCAATGGGTGCAACAGCATGAATATAGTTTCTAAGTCTCAGTCCTCCTCATCGACGATCACCGTGGCCGCCACCTCGGGATCGCTGCAGCATACTACGCAGTTCACGCTAACCTTGAACTGACTGTGGCACACGCGGCTGCTACAACTGGTTGCAAATTTCGCGAAAGTCCCATGCGCCGGATTTCTGCGCGAGCCACTCAGCGGCGCGGACGGCGCCCAGGGCAAAGCCGCGGCGGCTGTGTGCGTCGTGACGAATCTCAAGCGTATCCACCTCGCTCGATGCGGTGACCACGTGCTCGCCCTTGGCGTCTCCCACGCGATGAGAGGTGATATGGACTTCGCTGCCCGGATTC
>Ga0326727_10007993_pt1 | contig 27288 bp, 23 predicted proteins | sample MB2enrmetagenome_FD_207643 | JGI IMG/M metagenome (GOLD analysis project Ga0326727, IMG submission 207643) | Lab enriched peat soil microbial communities from McLean, Ithaca, NY, United States - MB29MY | ecosystem: Environmental > Terrestrial > Soil > Wetlands > Peat | place: USA: New York...
TCATCATGGCCCCCATCCCTCTAACTCTCGTCGGCATCATGCCCGCTCATGCGATGCTTGGGGCATTCTTCACGGCGACCTCGATGATCGGCTTCATCGCCGGCGCAGGCATCATCGTGCGCAACTCAATTATCCTTGTCGACTTCATTGAGCTTCGCATCAGCCAGGGAATGCCCCTTGCCGCGGCGGTGATTGATGCGGGCGCAACCCGATTCCGCCCTATGCTCCTGACTGCAGCAGCGGTTGTCGTCGGCGCGAGTGTAATTCTGACCGACCCCATCTTTCAGGGGCTCGCACTTTCGCTGATTGCGGGAGCAGTGGCGTCGACTTTCCTCTCGTGGCCGACCATTCCAGTGCTTTATTTCATGGTTCATTCGCGGCATCAAGCCGGGCCTGATCATCAACCTGAAACCGAACAAGGAGATTCTCTATGACGGTCGAACGTGGATTGCGCCTGATGGCTGGCGTCATGGTACTTTTGTCACTTGCGCTGGCGCATTTCCTTTCACTTTACTGGCTGTGGCTAACGATTTTTGTCGGACTTAACCTGCTGCAATCAGCCTTCACCAACTGGTGTCCCGGCATGTTGATTCTGCGGGCCATCGGGCTGAAGGATGCGAGTTGCGCATCAAAGTGAGCTGCACATGCCCGAAAAACGATTTGACGCGGCGCTCGCTTACCGGCTCGATCTCCCGGAGCGAATCACTTGGCTATCTCCGCAGGAGGTGATTCACGCTCTGGCCGTACAAGCCGGTGCCACTGTGGTCGATTTAGGTGCGGGTACCGGCTATTTCGCGCTACCGCTTGCCCGCGCGGTCGGTGCCGCAGGCCGGGTGATTGCGGTCGATGCGCAAGACGAGATGCTCGAACTCCTGAGAAGGAAAATCTCCTCTTCTGCGGTGTCGAACATCGAACTGGTCCGCGCCGAAGCGGATCGTATCGCTCTGCCCGACTCCGCATGCGACCTCATCTTTCTCGCCAATGTCTGGCACGAGATCCCCGATCGGGTGGCGGCCCTCGTGGAGGCAAAACGCGTTCTGAAAGCCCAGGGGCGCATCGCGATCCTCGATTGGAGACCGGATGTCGAGCCGGAACACGGCCCTCCCCTCGAGTACCGGTTGACCCCGGCGAGTGCTGTAGCGGAACTAGTCGCCGCGGGTTTCCAGCCGGGCTTGCAGCGAAGCATCGGCAAGTACTCCTGGCTGGTTCAAGCGGCTGCAGCAAGCCAAACATGCAACGTACGGGCCCAATGACGCGTCACAAATCCCATTCCGGATCGCAACCCGTCCATCGATTGATGGACGAAGTCTACCGCGAGATGTACCAGTTGGAGGCGGGTCGTTCAGGAGCCGAATTGGGCCTCGCACTTGCCTTGTTGCGCGCATGGATCGCCACAGACTCCAAACGTGAAGGCGCTGGAAATCGAAAGTGACTCAGTAAGGTATCTCCCATTTGCCTGCAAATGATTGAGGCGGCCTTGAAGCAGAATGCCCCGCCGCTTCCCTGTGCGCCGTGAATTGGCGGGCTCCAGCGCAGGCGGCTCTTCATTCGTTCATACGCGAGAATATACTTGTCTGGCACCCAATTTATCCAAACGATGCGACCTGAACTGATCCGAGCCACCGACCTTCTCCGCCAAGACACCCCGGAAGCTGTTGAGGAGGCAATCGGTCTACTTCAGAACACGGTTTATTCGTTCAGCATGAAAGTCTGTGGCCATCCTGAAGATGCCGAAGACACCATGCAGGAGGTGCTCTCGCGTTCCATCAGGCACCTTGCCAGGATCGAGACCCCGCAGCAGATGGCCGTATGGCTTTACACCGTGACCAGAAACCGCTGCTGGCGCATGCGCCGCAAGCCTGCACATGCCCCGGCGCACCTTCTCTCGCTCGATGAACTGATGCCGGACGGCGACGAACTGGGCAGGCTGCTTGAGGATGCCGCGGCAGACCCGGAAAGCAGCATCCTCGCCGCAGAGCAGCATCACCTGCTGCATCAGGCAATCCTCCGCATCCCGGCCACATTGCGCATCGTTCTCGTGCTCCACGATATGGAAGAGCTAACCACCGAGCAGGTTGCGCAGGTTCTCTCGCTTCAGCAGGGAACGGTACGGATTCGCCTCCATCGGGCGCGTCTCAGCGTGCGCAAGGAGATGAGCCAGCTACTCAAGGCCATTCCCGAACTGCCCAAACAGGCCAAACCGTCCGCAAGCAAGCCCAGGCGCGCCCGGGCCAACGGCGCGCAACGCCCGGCTGAATGCCGCGATCTGTTCGCCAATCTCTCCGAGTATCTCGACGGCCGCGTGGAACCACTGACCTGCGAACAGATGCGCGAACACATCGAAGCATGCCCGTCCTGCGTGGCGTTTCTGCGCGATCTGCGCACTGCCATCGATCGTTGCCGATCCTTGGAGATTCCTTGCGACTCGGCCGTCGCACCGCGTCTGCGGGCCATCCTCACCAGGGAATACCTGCGCATGTTGGCGATTCCTGTCGACAAAAATGCTCCCGCGATGATGTAACGAATTGCCGATCTCGTGGCTTTCTTCTTATGGAAGAGGAAAGCCACTATGGAAGTGAAAATCACGCATCTCGATCGAACGAAGTTTGCCATTCAGTCGCGTTCCCACACAATTCTTTGCGACCAACCCGCGGAAAATGGCGGAGAAGACTCGGGCATGACGCCCCCGGAATTGCTGCTCGCGTCGTTGGGCTCTTGCGCGGCTTTCTATGCCGTGCAGTATCTGAAGACGCGCAATCTCGCGGAGAAAGGGGTGGAGGTCACAGTAACCGCCGAAAAGTTGAAACAGCCTGCCCGCGTTGGCAACTTCCACGTGAATGTTTTGTGCCCCATCTCACTCACGGAAGAACAGACGGAGGGCCTGATGCGCTCCGTGCATCACTGCCTGGTGCATAACACCCTCTTGATGCCGCCGGAGATTGCGATTGAACTGAATACCAGCGAGATGCCAGTTCTCCACGTGTGACAAAGTAGCCTGACCGCGCAGATAGACCAACCGCGTGTGCTAGTGGCCTGGCTGGTCAGCTATTCCAAAACGGTCGTAGACTTTTCCGGTAATTGAATCGACGACATAAAAGCCACTGCAATCTGCCCCGCACCCGAATTGAGGCACTGTGTAATGTCCTGCGCACTGCACTTCCGATTTGGCTCCTCATCGGATGACGGTGCGAAACATCCTTTCATCTCGGTCCAGCGTCGGCGGGGCCGGTGCTCCGTTAAAGATTCGCTTTGCTGGGTAGTCCTCGAACGAAGGACGAGCAGGAATCGATTGCGCTGAGAGTACGGTCGAACAAAGGAGGAGCAGCAACAGCGAAGCACGAATCATGAGGCAATCATTTTCTGTTTCTGTTCTGACACGAGGTTCCCGGGTTGTCGCCGATTCGGAAATAACTACCTGGTAAACAATGCCGGGATGGCAGAAGTCGATTGCATCCAGATGCACGAGACAGGAGCCCGGCAATCGAGGCACCTCACATTACCACGGTACACAGGTCATTCGATTCGCTGCGGTCATCTCCCGCAGGCAGCAATCGCCTCTGCTTCCGTGCCGAAGACGCCGAACAAGGTCAAGAGATTTGTCAACTTGAGCATGTTTTCCACGAAGGGAGCAGGCTTCAGCAGCTTGGTGCTGCCGCCAAGTTTGCGTGACTCATTGAGTGCATTGACGATTGCTCCGATGCCGGACGAATCGATATACGGAGCCTGCTCGAGATCGAGAACCAGAAAGGGATGCCCGTTCGCAAGGGAGGGCTGATATGCAGCCTGGAACTGCTTGACGGGCTCGCCGCTCACGAGCCGGCCCTTCAGCTTGATGAGGCAAATATTTCCTTCTTCCCTGACTTCGAATTCCACGTCGATCCCGCTTCCTCGGCCGAGAATTTACTTTACATCAAGGGGTCTGCTTGTTAATCTCCAACCAATTCAGAATTGTTCCCCCCCGGACCTTGTCAAGCGATGAACTCCAGCCTGCGTGAGCCGAAATCCCTGAGTCCGTAGGTTCCTGCAGGCTCTGCTGCCACGGCCGTGCCGCAAATCGATCCAGAAGTTCGAGCCTTTTCCGGACTCCGTACGCGATCTGTTATTCGTCCGTTCTCAGGTGGGATGGAACCGGGCCCACCGGTTGATTGCCAGGAATTCTCACACGCCTGAGCTTATCAGGATCAAGCTCTTCTAGCCAGGAGCGATCGCGAGATGAACAAACACATGCCCAGAACTGCCTCCGCGGTGCTCACCTTGTGCGCTGCGGTTGCTATCATTGCCTGCCGCGCAGGCAGCCCGAGTTCTGCCTCGAACGCGACTGCGATTCCGACGGCGAAGGTGATCGCGGCGCAACGCGGAAACATTTCCGAGGTGCTGACGCTTGCCGGCCAATTCCAGCCATTCCAAGTGGTGGATGTCCATCCCAAGGTGAGCGGCTACATGTCTCACATCAACGTGGATATCGGAGATATGGTGCGCCAGGGACAAACGCTCGCCGTCCTGGAGGTGCCGGAACTTACAGCGCAGCTTCAGGGCTCGGCATACGATGTGGAGCAGAGCAGAGAAGAGACAGCTCGGGCGCAGCACGAGATCGATCGCACGGAGGCTTTGTATATGGCGCTTCACGCCGCCTCAGAGCGGCTGAAGCAGGCAGACGTGGCTCACCCCGGTTTGATCGCGCAGCAGGAACTGGACGACGCCCAGGCTAAAGACCTGGCTGCGCAGGCGCAGGTAGAGTCCGCGAGAGCCGCCCTGGCCGCGGCGCAGCAGCATGGTAACGTTGCCCGCTCCAACAACCAGGGGGTGCAGGCCATGGAAGACTACACCCACGTGACTGCTCCGCTCAGCGGGGTGGTGGTCTGGCGCTATGCGGATACCGGAGCCCTCATTCAAGGCGGCACAAGCTCCAACAGCCAGACGCTGCCCATCGTTCGGCTTGCGCAAATCGACATCCTGCGCTTTCGCATCGCTGTGTCGGAAGACGATGTGCGCTAAGTCCACATCGGCGATTCGCTCGAAGTACGCCTGGATGCGATCGGGCGCTCTCTCACCGGAAAGATCGTCCGCTTTACTCACGAGGTGAACTTCGAGACGCGCGCAATGGAAACCGAAGTCGACGTGGAGAACAAGGATTTCTCCATCTCCCCGGGCATGTACGCCAACACCGCCCTGACCCTGGGCCACGTTGAAAACGTGGTCACGGTCCCCGTGGAGGTGCTAGCTCTGAATGGACAAAATCAGGTTGTTGAAGTCATTGATAACACCAACCGTGTACATCTGCGCACCGTGCAGGTAGGCTTGCGCGGATCGAAGTTGGCCGAGATTACCAGCGGCCTGAACGTGGGCGATCGCGTCATCATCGGCGGCAAGGCAAAGTACTTCGAGGACGAAGAAGTGGATCCGATGCTGACCACCGCGCCCGCATCGGAAACCATCCAGGTGACCGGCGGCATGATCGACATGAACGGGGCGCAGACTGGCTCCGAACAAGGCGATGGAGGCGCGCACTAATGCCTAAATTTGCCCTGAGGTACCCCTACTTCATCATCATGGTCTGCCTCATCGTGGCGCTGGTGGGAACCGCCACTGTCTCGAGCATGCCGGTCGATCTCTTTCCGAGCATCGACATGCCGGTGGTCGTAGTGGCGACGTTTTACAATGGCATGCCGCCGGAGCAGGTCGAGGCCGACATCACCAACACCTTCGAGCGCTTCTTCACGTTGGGCAACAACATCGACCACAGCGAGTCGCGCTCGATGACCGGCGTCAGCATCATCAAGATCTATTTCAATCCCGGCACCGATCCGAACGCCGCCCTGAGCAATATCGCCACCCTCGCCCTGGCCGACCTGAGACGGCTTCCGCCGGGAACGCTTCCTCCCGTAGTACTGGGCATGGACGCATCCACCCAGCCCGTTTGCCTGGTCACGCTGAAGGGTGAAGGCCTGAATGAAACTGCGCTTAAGGACCTGGCGCAGTTCCAGGTGCGAAACCAGATCGCGGGGGTAAAGGGCGCTTCCGTGCCGCAGCCTTACGGCGGAACCTATCGCCAGATCCAGATTTACATTGACCCGCTCAAAATGGAAGCTCGCAACCTGAGCCTCAACGACGTCGTCAAGTCGGTCGATGAGTCGAACCTGATTTTGCCCTCGGGCGACGTGCGCATCGGTCCCAAGGATTTCAACATCTACGCGAATAGCCAGTTCCCTGACGCCACGGCGATGAACTCGCTGCCGCTCAAATCGGTGGGCAATTCCTCCGTGCTGGTGGGCGATATAGGGCACGCGACAGACGCCGGGGCGCTCCAATACAACATCGTGCGCATTGATGGACAGCGCTCGGTCTACATCCCGATTTTCAGGCAGGGCGGCGGCGGCAACACCATCAGTATCGTAGACGGAGTCAAAGCCGCCATCAGGAAACTCGTCGACATTCCCGACTCGCTCCGGACCGCCGTTGTCTTCGATCAATCCATTTTTGTGAAGCTCGCCATCAGGAACCTGCTCAAGGAAGCAGGCATCGGCCTGGTCCTCACCGCAATCATGATCCTGGTTTTCCTCGGCAGTCCGCGCGCAACTTTTGCCGTGCTGTTGTCGATACCGCTCTCCGCGCTGGTCTGCCTGATGATTACGCGCGTCATGGGCGGTTCTGCCAATCTCATGCTTCTGGGCGGCCTGGCTCTGGCATTCTCCCGCCTCATTGACGACTCGGTCGTAGTGCTCGAAGACATCTTTCGCTATCTGGAGATGCATGTGCCTCCGCACGAGGCTGCCGAGAAAGGCGCCATGGAAGTTTCGCTCGCGGTTCTGGCGGCCACTTCCACCACTTCGGTCGTCGTCTTCCCCATCACGTTCTTTTCCGGTGTCAGCAAATACATCTTCACTCCGATGGGACTGGCCGTCGTGTTCTCCATCTTCGCGTCCTACGTTTTTGCCATGACAGTGGTGCCGCTCTACTGCGCGCACTTCATTCGCATCAACGACGAGCCGGAAGAGGCCGGGAAACTTTCGAAGTACTTCAAGACGGACCGGCTCGCCAATTTCGACAAAGGCTTCAACGAGCATTTTCAAAAACTGCTGAGCTGGTACGAAGGCCTTGCCCATCGCGCCATGAAGCGGCCGGGCTTGACCGCCGCGGCGATTCTCGGCACCGTCCTGGCCTTCCTTGCCGGCGCCTTCCCGTTTCTGGGCCGATCCTACTTTCCGCGTACCGACCCCGGCCAGTTCGTCATCAATGTACGAATGCCCAGCGGCACCCGGCTGGAGCTGAGCGCGGATTACATCGCCAAGCTAGAAAACATCATCCGCGATATCGTGAATCCCAAAGATATGGGCATGATCGTGTCGAACATTGGCGTCTATCCCGACCTTTCCGCGATCTACACAACCAACACTGCCATGGATGCGGCATTTGTGCAGACCAGCCTCAAGCAGGACCATTCCGTCAGCAGCTTTGAGTACACGCGCCACGTGCAGGAAAGGGTCTCGCGCGAGATGCCCGAGCTCTCGACCTACTATTATGCCGGCGGCTTCGTGGACTCGGTCATCAACCAGGGCCTGCAGGCGCCGATCGACATTCAGATCGCGGGTTATGACATGAACAAGTCCTACGACCTGGCGCTGCAAGTGGCTGCCAAAATCCGGACCATGCCCGACGTCAGCAGTGTCTATATTCCCCAGGGTCTCAATTATCCCGGCTTGGCCCTGAATATCGACCGTGAGCGCGCCAGTCAGTTCGGCCTCTCTACCAAGGACATCCTCAACAGCGTAGTGACGGCCCTCGCCTCAGACAGTATCATCGCGCCGAGTTACTGGATCGATCCGAAGAGCGGGAACAACTACATGGTTACCGTGCAGTACGCGAACCATTGGCTCGATCACATGTCGATGCAGGATCTCGAGAACATCCCGGTGCGCGGCGGGCGGTCCGCCGGCAGCGGTGCAGGGGGCCCGGCCGGACAGGCTGCGCCATTTTATCCGCGCGCCTCGCAAGGTGACGACCAGACTGGCGATCTGCCGTTGAGCGCAGTGGCCACAGTCAACCAGATCGAGACTCCGACTGCCGTAGACCACAACCAGATCCGCCGCGTCATCGACATCTATGTAGCCACCAAAACTGAAGCACTCCAGACCGTCGGCGCACGCATCAACCGCTTGTTGGCCGCAACCGGTCACGACCGCAACACGACGCTCAGTGTCCGCGGCGCAGTGGTCAATATGGATCGGGCTTTCCGGGATTTCAGCTTCGGGCTCATCCTCTCCGTGCTGCTGGTTTACCTCATTCTCACTGCTCAGTTCACGTCGTTCATCGATCCATTCATCATCCTCATGGCCATTCCCCCGGGCCTGGCGGGCGTCGTTCTCGCGTTGCTCTTCACCGGCAGCACGTTGAACATGATGTCGCTGATGGGGGTCATCATGATGACCGGCATCGTCGTGTCGAACAGCATCCTCATTGTTCAGTTTGCCGGGAACCTGCGGAAACTCGGCTTACCAATCGCCGAAGCCGCAGTCCAGGCGGGCCGCGTGCGTCTGCGCCCCATCCTCATGACCTCGATCGCCACGCTGCTGGGCATGATGCCCTTGGCCCTCGGCATGGAGCCTGGCAGTGAGGAGTACGCGCCGCTGGCTCGCGCCGTGATCGGCGGTCTCAGCTTTTCCCTGGTGGTCACGGTTTTCCTCGTGCCCGCTGTCTATGTGCTGATTCACAGCCGGCGCGCGAGGGGCAAGGTCGCCACCGAGGCATAATAATGAGCAAGTATCGCAAAGCAATTCGCCTTCTCGCCCTGACCTTTACCGCATGCTGCGGCGCACTCCTGCCCGGTACCTGCGCGGCCCAACAACAGGGTCCACCTCCACTCGCGCAGTTCATGGCTGCTGCCGGCCAAATGCCACAGCCGTCGCCGCAAGCCATGCCAACCACCACCCCGGCGCCGGATACGGCTCCGCTGCTCACGCGCGCCGCCGCCGAACAGCTGGCGCTCCGCAACAATCCCCGCAGCAGCATCGCTCGCCTTCTGGCACTGGCACAGGGCCAGGTGACGCGCGAAGTCCGGTCGGCGGAATTGCCCAACCTGACCGGAGCCTTGACGGCCGTAGACACCCATACGAACGACCGCATCACCGCCGGTTTTTTGAACAATCCCTATGTGTTCAATCGCGCCGCGGGAGGCGTGATGCTGCGCCAGTTGATTACCGACTTTGGTCGCACGCACAACTTGATTCTCAGCGCCCAGGCCAGTCAGCAGGCAGAAGTCGAGACTCAGCTCGCCACCGAGCAGGATATTGTCCTGGCCGTCGATCAGGCCTTCTACCAGGCGCTTATAGCGCAAGCCGTGCTCAAGGTTGCACAGCAGGCCGTTGCCACGCTCAAGAACACCTCGGACGAGGTGAGAGCGCTCACCGAATCGAAGCTCCGCTCGAATCTCGACCTGGACTTCGCCAATGTGCAGCTATCTCAGGCCAGGCTGTTCCTGCTCGACGCGCAGAACAACGCGCAAGTGGCAATGGACAATCTCGACGTGTTGCTCGGCTCTGAAAGACGCGACATTTATTCGCTCCAGGACGATTCGCCCGCGGCGCTTGAGCCCGCTCCTGAGGATGCCGAGCCACTGGTACAGTTGGCGTTTCGATCTCGCCCCGATCTGGCAGCATTGAATGAGGATTACATCGCCGCCAACCGCTTGACCACAGCGACTCGCGAGCTCTGGCTGCCGACGGCATCGGCAATCGTGGCCTCGGGAGGCACTCCGGACCGTTCGAATTCGATCCTGACCAGTTGGTATGCCGCAGCCGGAGCCAACATCGACGTTCCCCTGTTCAACGGGTTCCTCTACAACGCGCGAGCGCGTGAGGCGGAGTTGCGGGAAGGCGCCGCTCAGGAACGCGTGCGAGATCTGCGCGACGTGATCGCGCGGGATGTGCGCGCCGCGGTATTGAGCGCCCAAACCAATTTTCAGCGCATAGCTGTTTCTGAAGAACTGCTCAAGGAGTCGAACCTGGCTCTCGAACTGGCGAAGGATCGCTACCAGCTGGGTCTGAGCGGCATTATCGAACTCAGCCAGGCGCAACTGGCGCAAACACAGGCCGAGATCGGCAATGCAAATGCGCGCTACCTCTATCGGATATCGCAAGCCACCATCCGATACCAAACAGGGCAATAGAGCAGAAGACAGAAACGACAAGCTCAACTCACTACCGAGTGGAACGAGTAAGTTACTGACTCGGAAATCGGCAAAATCGCTCAAAAACGCCGGAAGTGACGCCAGAAACAAGAGCCAGTCGAGGCTGCAGTCAGGTCCAGCCCGTGTGGTCGGCAACTCGTCAGTTACTCTTGAGGCAACATATACCGTGACCGGGATCGGAATAGACCCGCATTGGAGAGTGTGCCAGCATGCCGATGCGCCATCATCGGCCAATTCCCGTACACACCCCGAAGGGCGGATATAATGTCTGATAAACTATTGATAATAAACGACTTGGTGTCGGGAGGGGGGGGCGAACCCCCATGGCCGCAAGGGCCGGCGGATTTTGAGTCACCCCTCCCGGTAATCTAAATTGCGGAAGTGATTGATCTTACAGATAATTCTGAAATCGCGGGCAGTTTGGTCTGTGTGGCCTGGTGACGGTCCGTGACGGTCGGATAGTCACGTTTGAGTCACGTCCCATACAGGACAAAGCACTTATCGAGCACGTGTGAGGCGGCACTTCCAGGATTAGTCCTGGCACAAGCGCTGCAGGCTCCGGGAGCCTCCTCGGACCCCGGCCCCGGCGGGAGGCCACGAGATTCCAGTCGCAATGCCGACTTCCCAATACCGATCATTCCCGGCTGAGTGCAGCATCGACCAAGCGAGGGCTGAGGCCCTGGAAGCGTAGGTAGCTGCCCCGGCAGATTCACCCAGCGCCATCGTCCAAGCGCGGGGCATATCATGAAGGGCAACGACCCTACGAACTCGGAGGCTCCGGCGCCTGTCGTCGCCGAAATGCCTGCGAAAGTGCCCAAATATGGCTACCCACCCGGACGCAATCGGATACCCGGCATGGAGGTAAGATGTGCAACGGTGGTATCATGGCAGTCGCATGACTTGGTGGATAAGTAGCTCAAATGACAACGAATGCAAATAAAGAAACTCCTGAACGACAAACGCCGCTCTGGTTCCGAATTGGACAGTTCCTGTTTCTTGTTGTTTTGGCGGTCGCCATTTATCTGCTTGGCCTAAACATGGTACATCACCGCTTTTTTCGAGGCGGCCATGTCGACCAGCACGGCGTCCTCCAACCATAGCAGGAACTGAAGAGAGTCTTGGTCGCGGCTCCGAATGACGCCAAGTTACGGATTCCCTGGCGTGAAGATCTCATCCGAAAGGCTCACTCGCAAAGTGCTATGCTGCGCCGTCTCCCGCTACTGTGAGCCGATGCGGTCGATGCCATAGGCATACTGAAGTAAATCGTAAAGTGTTCTCGCAGCCCCTAACCCATCCGACACAATCCTCCAAGCGCGCGGCCGATCGGCATTTCTTGAGCAAAATTGCACAGCGTCCGAATCTGCGAAAGTTAATACTTTTGCAAGAGCTAGTCCGGGATACCTTGACGACACGCTGCGTGTAATGCGCCCGCCTGGGTGGAACTCAAAGGCCTCCAATGGCCTTTTTCAGCGCTCTCCCAACGACCTTCCAAGCCCCCTCGGGACCGGCGTCCGGTGTAAACAGCGGGAACAGGAGAACAACCATCGTGACATCAAATCCGGATAAGTCCGAGTCGAGCCCTGGGTCCAAGCCACCACTGAAGGATGACAAGAATGATCTGAAGTCGCTTCCCATGCCTGAGCTCATGAAAAAGCTAGGGTCATCGGCAGACGGACTCACTCAGGCCGAGGCCGTGAAGCGCCAGGCGCAGTATGGACCTAACCAGATCACCGAAAAGAAGACGAATGAAATCCTGAAGTTCCTCACCTACTTCTGGGGCCCTATTCCGTGGATGATCGAAGCCGCGGTCATCTTGTCGGGAATTGTCCGGCACTGGCTCGATTTCTTCGTCATCCTTGCGCTGCTCTTATCCAATGCCCTGGTCGGGTTTTGGGAAGAGCATCAGGCAGGAGACGCGATTGCCGCCTTGAAGGCCCGGCTGGCAGTCAAGGCGAAGGTCAAGCGTGACGGCAAGTGGGAGGATCCCAATGCGAGTGAACTGGTGCCCGGCGACGTCGTTCGTTTGCGGCTCGGCGACATCGTTCCCGCCGATGCGCGATTGCTCGATGGCGATTCGATTGAGGTAGATCAGTCCGCTTTGACTGGCGAGTCGTTGCCCGTCACCGCCAAGCCTGGCGGCGCAGTCTATTCAGGCTCCATCATCCGTCAGGGCGAAATCGACGCCATGGTGTATGCCACCGGCACGAACACCTACTTTGGCAAGACCGCGCAATTGGTCGAGGAAGCTCATACCGTCAGTCACTTCCAGAAGGCAGTGATGAAGATTGGCGACTACCTGATCATCCTCGCGGTAGCGCTGGTCGTTGTGATCCTGACCGTCGCGCTCTTGCGCGGCGACAAAGTCCTCACCACGCTGGAATTCTGCCTGGTGCTTTTGGTGGCCGCAATCCCAGTGGCCATGCCCACCGTGCTGTCGGTGACGATGGCCGTCGGCGCTCGGCTGCTAGCGAAAAAGGAAGCGATTGTGACCCGCCTGTCGGCCATTGAGGAGCTGGCTGGCGTGGATGTCCTGTGCTCGGACAAGACCGGGACGCTGACTCAGAACAAACTCACTCTGGGCGATCCGTTCAGCGTGGACGGTATTGCGCCCGACAAAGTCATTCTGTGGGCCGCACTCGCTTCGCGCGCTGAGGACAAAGACACCATCGACCTTGCGGTGATCGGTGGAGTGAAGGACGACAAGGAGCTGAAGAGCTTCCAGGTACTTCACTTTCAGCCCTTCGATCCGGTGCATAAGCGCACGGAAGCTACCATCAAGGGAGCGGACGGGAAACAATTCTTTGTGGCCAAAGGGGCCCCGCAGGTCATTCTCGAGATGGCAACCAACGTCGGCGAGGTCAAGCCTGCCGTCGAGAAGGCTATCAATGAGTTTGCAGGACGTGGCTTCCGGTCGCTGGGCGTAGCGAGAGCCGACGAGGAAGGCAAGTGGAAGTTCGTCGGCATGCTGCCGCTGTTCGATCCGCCGCGCGAGCAAGCTAAAGCGACCATCGCCAGCGCCCGGCACATGGGCGTGGACGTCAAGATGGTTACGGGCGATCAAATTGCTATCGCACGGGAAACCTCGAAACAACTCGGTCTGGGAACGAACATCCTGGATGCCAGCGCACTGGGCGACACCAAGAAGCAAGAGTCTTCGCAGATGGCTGAGGCCATCGAAAACGCGGACGGCTTCGCCCAGGTATTCCCCGAGCACAAGTTCCACATCGTCGATGTTCTTCAACAGCGCGGTCACATCGTCGGCATGACGGGCGATGGTGTCAACGACGCCCCGGCATTGAAGCAGGCCGACTGCGGCATCGCCGTTTCCGGCGCCACAGACGCGGCCCGCGCGGCGGCGTCGATCGTGCTGCTTGCGTCTGGCTTGTCGGTGATCATTGACGCAATCAAGGAGAGCCGCCGCATCTTCCAGCGGATGAACAGCTACGCCATTTACCGCATCGCGGAGACGCTGCGGGTTTTGTTCTTCATGACCCTGGCGATCCTGGTCTTCAACTTCTATCCGCTCACGGCTGTAATGATCGTGATGCTGGCCTTGCTCAACGACGGGGCAATCCTGTCCATCGCCTATGACAATGTTCATTACAAGGACAAGCCAGAGGCCTGGAATATGCGGCTCGTGCTGGCAATCTCCACGGTGCTGGGAGTCATCGGTGTTGTGGCTGCGTTCGGTCTGTTCTATCTCGGCGAGCGCGTCTTTCACTTGGACCGCTTGCACATCCAGACCCTGATGTACCTGAAGCTCTCGGTGGCCGGGCATTTGACAATCTTCCTCACGCGCACGCGCGGTCCATTCTGGTCCATACGTCCCGCGCGGATTCTATGGATAGCGGTGCTTGGCACGCAAATCGTGGCAACGTTGATCGCGGTCTATGGGTTGTTTATGGCGCCGCTTGGCTGGAAGTGGGCAGGGTTCGTTTGGGCTTACGCTCTGGTCTGGGCCCTTGTCAATGATCGCGTGAAACTGCTTGCATACAAGATTTTTGATCCCGTCAAGGCAGAGCCGAAACCCGATGCCAAAGCCGAGGCGACGCCTGATGCCAAAAGCGAGCCGAAGCCCGAAGTGAAGGCCGATACACCTAAGCCTGCTGAGGCCAAAGCTGACGAGCCGAAGCCCGAAGCCAAAACAGCGTCCGATTTGACGCCACAGATCGCTAAGCGAGCCTACGAACTCTACGGGGAGCGAGCCGGCAACGACGGTACAGCAGTTCAGGACTGGGAGAAGGCTGAGCAGGAGATTCGGAATGATGAAGTCAAAGGCGAGCCGAAGCCTGTGGCCAAAGCTGACGCACCTACGCCTGAAGCCAAGGCTGAGCCAAAGCCTGAGGCCAAGGCTGACGAGCCGAAGCCTGAAGCCAAAGACAAGACACAGCCTGATGTGTCGCCAGAACTCGTCAAGCGAGTCCATGAATTCTACGAAGAGCTAGGACGCAAGGACGTTCAAGCCGTTCAGGAATTGGAAAATTCGGAGTTGGAACCCGAGAAACATGAAGCCCACAAATAGAAAGACGGGAACAACGAGGCTGGCATGACCGAAAAACCGAACTCAAGAATCAACTCAAAGGATTTCCGCATGCAGCCAGACAAAAAGGAGCCGGCGGGACATTCGAAGGCTGCGTGAACGTCAAGAGTGGCCGGCTGCGGTTCGCGGTTGAAAGATCAAGGCCTTGGCGGGCAAGAAAACCATGGGGCTGAGACCGAGTCATCCAGACGACCTGAGAGGAAGGAATATGCTGTACGAACTGAAGGCCTTAATCGGATCTCCCGTTGTAGCGACCGATGGCGATATGGGAAGCGTCCGTAGTTTTCTCTTTGATGACCAGTCCTGGAAGGTTCGCTACATGGTGGTGGACGTTGGGAACTGGCTGAAGCGACGCGATGTGGTACTTCCGATTACCGCGCTCGAAAAGCCCGACTGGGCAAGCAAAACCTGTTGCGCTCATTTGACCAAGGAGCAAGTGCGCAACAGTCCCGACGTTGATGCGGAAAAGCCAGTCTCGCGTCAGCAGGAAATTGCCATGCGCGATTACTTTGGCCCGCTGGCATGCTGGATTGACAGCGAGTTTGGCCTTTCGTCCCTACCGACTGGAACGAAATACCCGGTACACACCGCCGAGGTCCTCCATCTGCGCAGCACCTCACATATGCTGGGTTATCACGTGTTGGCCACGGATGGCGACTTTGGAATCCTTGAGGGCTTCGTCATGGATGAGGCTAGCTGGCACCTCGGTTACCTCGATGTTAGAGGCGGAGACTGGCTTCACAATCGATCGGTACTTATCCCCACTCGCTGGGTTGAGTCCGTTTCCTGGGCCGAATTCCGTATCCATTTGCATCACACGAAGGTAGGGACAGAGGTCGAACGCGAACTTCATCCGATCGAACACTTATGATTCCTGACGGTAGAGAGTCCGCCGAAAGAGTCAGGCAAATCTTAAACGGAGCGAGAAACACGGGGCAATCGTGCGGTCGAGAAAATCGCGTAGAAACCGACTCATGACTGGAGAGAGACAGTGGCCATCGATTCGAATGACTACCGCGTGCCGCCAGATAAGAAGGTCGACCTCAGCAAATGGCCGACGATTGTCGAGCCCTATGCGAAGTCGACGAAGCAATATGAGGAACTCCTGCAAGAACACATGGAGAAGCTAAGCTCGCTACAGCAGCTTCACTACGCATCGCACCGCTATGCGTTGCTGCTGATCTTCCAGGGCATGGACGGCGCCGGCAAGGACGGCGCCATCCGGCACGTGATGTCTGGGGTCAATCCAGAAGGCTGCGAGGTTTTCAGTTTCAAGCAGCCCAGCGCAGAAGAGCTCGATCACGATTTTCTTTGGCGCACCACGTACCGTCTTCCGGAACGCGGCCGGATCGGCATCTTCAACCGCTCTTATTACGAGGAAGTGCTGGTCGTTCGCGTGCATCCGGAGATTCTTCGCAGCCAGGGACTGCCCGAAGAATTGCGCGACGAGAAGGACATCTGGGAGCAGAGGTATGGCTCCATTGCGGACCTGGAGAAGCACCTTCATCGCAACGGCACGAGAATCGTCAAGATCTTTCTTCACCTGTCTCGCGAGGAGCAGCGAAAGCGATTCCTTGCGCGCATCGATGAGCCGGACAAGAACTGGAAGTTCAGCACCTCTGACATTCATGAGCGGAAATACTGGAAACACTACATGAAAGCCTACGAGGATTGCCTTCGTGCAACAAGCACTCATCATGCGCCCTGGTACGTTGTCCCCGCCGACGATAAGGAGAACGCACGCCTGATCGTTTCTCGAATCGTGCTGGATGCAATGGCAGAACTCAAGATGGCGTATCCCAGAACCACCGCAAAGCGGCGTCTCGAACTGCTCGCCATCAAAAAGCTGCTGGCGAAATAACGTCGGGGGCTCATCAACCGCAGACCTGAACAAACCGAGGTCACAAAGACCCCATCACGTTGTTACCAGTTGCGAAGAAATGGAAAGGAACCGTCATTATGGCTACCAAGGAACTCCCCATCAACGCCGATCAGGATGGCATCCCAGAATCATTCAGCAAGAACTTCGATCAAACTGGCAACTCATCCGGGTTTATCTTCGATGTGTCCTTATCGACGGCTATTGCGGCGGATGGCAAGAGCGAGGCAAGAGCCCCGGCGCCGAAGGGTCCGCTTTCGCCCGAGTTACTCGACAAGATGAATCGCTACTGGCGGGCAGCGAACTATTTGTGCATCGGCCAGATCTACCTGTTTGAAAACCCATTGTTGCGCGAGCCGCTCAAAGCAGAGCAAATCAAGCCGCGCTTGCTCGGTCATTGGGGAACTTCGCCGGGACAAAACCTGATTTATATTCATCTGAACCGCCTCATCAAAGAACATGATGCGGACATCATCTACATCTCCGGTCCGGGGCATGGCGGCCCTTCACTGAATGCTTGTTCTTATCTGGAAGGCTCGTACACCGAAGTTCACCCCGAAATCACACACGATGAAGACGGCTTGCGGCTTATGTTCCGCAAGTTCTCTACGCCCGGCGGCGTGCCCAGCCATTGCGGACCGCATGTCCCAAACTCCATGCATGAGGGCGGTGAGCTTGGCTACTCTCTGGTTCATGCATTCGGCGCGGCCTTCGATAATCCGGACCTGATTGTTGCCTGCGTCATCGGTGATGGTGAGTCCGAGACGTGCCCACTGGAGGGAAGCTGGAAGTCTGTCAACTTCGTCAATCCGGTGCGAGACGGTGCCGTTTTGCCGATTCTTCATCTCAATGGGTACAAAATCTCGGGGCCAACCGCACAGGGACGGACAAGCGATGCTGACCTGAAGGCCCTTTATGTAGGCCGCGGTTACAAGCCCTATTTTGTCGAGGGCGACGATCCCAACGTCGTGCATCAACTCCTTGCTCAAACGCTTGAAGATTGCTATGCCGAGATTCGTGGAATTCAACAGGAGGCGCGCAAGAACGGTTTCAAGGTGCAGCCCGTCTGGCCCATGATCATCTTTCGCACGCCGAAGGGATGGACCTGCCCGAAGGAAGTGGATGGAATCCCTATCGAAGGCACGTTCCGCGCGCACCAGGTCCCGCTCGCAACAGTCCGCGAAAACCCTGAGCACCTCAAGATTCTTGAAGCCTGGATGAAGAGCTACAAGCCGGAGGAACTTTTCGATGCGAACGGAAAGTTCATTGACGAACTAGCGGCTCTGTCGCCGGCTGGCAATCGGCGCATGGGCGGCAATCCACATGTGAACGGCGGACGCGAGCTGATCACCCTCGCGCTGCCCGACTTCACCGATTACGCGCTTGAAATCCCCGGCCCCGGTCAGGTTCTGGCCGAGGCGCCTCGCAAACTTGGAGATTTCTTCCGAGACATCTTCCGAATGAATCTGACAAACTTCCGCATGTTCTGCCCGGATGAATCGAACTCCAATCGCTTGAATTCAATCTTTGAGGCAACAAAACGCTGCTCGATGGCCGAGATTGTTTCGATCGACGATAAGCTCGGTCCGGATGGCCGCGTCATGGAAGTGCTGAGCGAGCATTTGTGCCAGGGGTGGCTCGAAGGCTATCTGCTGACTGGCCGTCATGGCATGTGGTCTTCGTACGAGGCCTTCGCGCAGGTGGTTGATTCGATGACAACTCAACATGCCAAGTGGCTCGAGCAATGCCGCGACTATCCCTGGCGCAGGCCGCTCGCGTCTTTAAATGTTCTGCTCACAAGCCATGCCTGGCGCAACGACCACAATGGCTTCAGCCACCAGGCAACCGGGTACGTGGACAATGCGCTGGCGCGCAGGAGCGAAGTGATCCGTGTGTATTATCCACCGGACTCCAACTGCCTGCTGAGCGTCTTCGACCATTGCCTGCGTAGCCGCAATTACGTGAATGTCGTCACCTGCGGCAAGCAGCCGCAACTCCAATGGCTGAACATGGACGAGGCTCTTGAGCATTGTTCACGCGGCGCGTCCACATGGGAGTTCGCGACGAACGACGAAGGCGGGGAGCCGGACGTAGTGCTCGCATGCGCCGGCGATGTGCCAACCATCGAGATCTGCGCGGCCTCGTGGCTTTTGCAGAAACACGTGCCCGGCATCAAGGTGCGCGTTGTCAACGTCGTTGACCTGATGACTCTGATGTTCCCTGACAAGCATTCGCACGGGATGGATGAAATGTCGTTCAACGCGCTCTTCACGGAAAGTGCTCCCGTGATTTTCGCCTTCCACAACAATCGCTGGCTCATTCACACCTTGGTTCATGGGCGCTCCAACGAAGGCCGGTTCCATGTACACGGTTATATGGATCGGGGAACGACCACCACACCGTTCGATATGGTTGTCCTGAATGAAATGAGCCGCTTCCACCTTGCGCTGGATGCCCTGAAGCACATCCCCCGCCTTCGTTTGCAGGCTGCAACTGCAATCGATCTGTTTGGGAAGAAGCTCAATGAACATCACGACTACATTCGTGAGCACCTGGAGGATATGCCCGAAATCAGGAACTGGCAGTGGACGAAGGATTTCAGCGATTCCGCCGCTCCGGCTCCAATGGCCAAGGGGCATCCAGAGAAGGCAATGTTCACCGATAGTTAGCGAAAACCGGACGCAAGGCGTTTTTCAGCTTTTGTACTGAATTGCTCAGAACCCGAGCTTCGAAGGTGGAAGACTTGGCTGGAAAGCGCCACGCAATTCCATTGCGGAATTTCATGCATTCCACACGGGACTGGTGCTGCTAGCCGACAATCGTCCTGTGCCAATGCGCCGCATACCCGGAGCAATCTGCCCGGGACAATTCCCAGTCAACCAAGAAATAAGGAGAAGGTAATGAGCAATACAAATTCTGTGGTAGCTATCTACGATACCCACGAGCAAGCGGAAAAGGCCATCAAGGAATTGCAAGAGGCGGGTGTAGATATGAAGAGCCTCTCGATCGCTGCGAAAGGCACTCATACGGATGAGCATGTGGTCGGCTACTACAACGCCGGAGACCGCATGAAGCACTGGGGCAAAATAGGAGCCTTCTGGGGCGGATTCTGGGGCCTGCTCTTCGGGTCGGGGTTGTTCCTCATACCCGGACTAGGGCCGATTCTTGTAGCCGGACCATTGGTGGCGTGGATTGTCGCTGGCCTTGAAGGAGCAGCCGTAGTTGGAGGCGTCAGCGCGCTAGGGGCGGGCCTGGTGAGTATCGGCATCCCGAAGGATAGCGTGCTCAAGTACGAGGTAGCTCTCAAGACAGACAAGTTTCTGCTTGTGGTCCATGGCACGGAAGACGCGGTAGCTAATGCGAAAAACATCATTGCAGGAACCGAACATAGTTCTTTGATCGTTCATGACGACAAAGTCTTCGCCTAACAACCGGCAAGACCGCGGCGCGGCGCACTCCCTCTTGCTGCCTCTAAAAATGGAAGTTCCCAGGCTCGGGCCGTCAAATAACTTAGAGGGCAGCGGAGATCGCGTCAACAATTTCAGGACTGAGCCGACGATGACTCCAGAAAGTGGCCTGAACGAAGGGAGCATGCCCAAATGAATGCGCAGCAACTTGAAGAAACAACGCACGCCCTTGTCGCAAACGACAAGGGCTTACTCGCGATGGACGAGAGCAATCCGACCTGCAATAAGCGATTTGCCGCGCTTGGGATAGCACAGACCGTCGAAGCTCGGCGAGCTTATCGCGAATTGATCGTGACCACGCCGGGGCTCGGTGAGTGCATTGGCGGCGCAATCCTCTACGACGAGACGATCCGTCAGCAAAAGAGCGATGGCACTCCCTTCATCAAAGTCCTGATTGAGGCGGGAATCATTCCTGGCATCAAGGTTGACCAAGGCGCCAAGGATCTGGCCGGGCATCCCGGTGAGAAAGTGACTGAAGGTCTGGACGGGTTGCGCGGCCGTCTAGCCGAATACTCAAAAATGGGCGCACTCTTTGCCAAGTGGCGAGCCGTAATAATCATCGGCGATGGAATTCCAAGCTGGGGCTCGATCGATGCCAATGCGCATGCCCTGGCCCGCTATGCGGCGCTATGCCAGGAAGCTGGACTCGTTCCTGTTGTTGAACCTGAAGTACTCATGGACGGCGATCACTCGCTGGAGCAATGTTACAAAGCTACGGACGAAGTGCTGAGATCGGTGTTCAGCCAGTTGTTTGCACAACGAGTCGTGCTGGAGGGAATGATTCTGAAGCCTAACATGGTGCTTCCTGGATTGGCTTGCACCAGGCAGAAGACTGTGGATGAAGTAGCCGATGCGACGGTGAATTGTTTCCTGCGCGCCGTTCCCGCTGCCGTTCCGGCGATTGCGTTCTTGTCGGGCGGCCAATCCCCAGAACTGGCCTCGGCGCGCTTGAATGCCATGAATTTGAGATTCAAGTCGCGGCTGCCATGGGCGGTGGCATTCTCGTTTTCTCGCGCCATCCAGCAGCCGGCATTGGAGCTTTGGAAGGGCTTGGAGGCCAACGTACCGGCAGCGCAGCAAGCGTTGTATCACCGGGCACGCTGCAATCAGGCCGCGCGCCGCGGCGAATACAACGCGGCAATGGAGAAGAGATGACCGGAAGCAAGCACAACCATGAAGGAAACAGCGGCGACAACGGTGAACCCGAACCCGGCCCGTACTGGAAGCGTATGCATCGTGACTGGCGCTTCTGGATAGGCGCGGTCTTCATGATCGCGGCGATCTCTATCTATGTTCTCAGTGGCGACCTTGCATGGGTTCCAGGCGGAAACCCGCAACAGGCATTTCCCGCATCCGGACCGTGATATTAGCGCTCAATCAACCCCGTGAGTCAGCGGACCGCTGGCACAAGCCATCCCAAGGGCCACCGTTGACACCGATCAAGTGCCAACTACCGATCATATGAACTGAGCGGAACCAGATGAGCCCGATTTCTTTGTATCCCCTGCGCTTCGAGCCGATCTATCAGTATCGGTTGTGGGGTGGCAGGCGCTTGTCTGGCCTGCTCTCCGCGCCGCTACCCGGTGACGGTCCTATCGGTGAAGCGTGGGTACTCAGCGATCGCGACGATCATCAAAGCCTGGTTGCCAACGGACCGCTGAAGGACCAGGCTATCGGTCGATTGATGGAGCAATATCGAACGCAATTGATGGGTAATCTGGCTCCGCGCTTCCTTCGCTTTCCGCTGCTCCTCAAGTTTCTCGACGCACGCGAAATGCTTTCCGTGCAGGTACATCCCAGCGACGTCTATCCAGACCTAATTCCTGCGGGTGAGACGAGTAAGACCGAGGCGTGGGTTGTCATTGAAGCAGGGAAAAAGAGCATCATCTATGCGGGCTTGAAACATGGCACGACTGCCGACGGCCTTCGACGTTCCCTCGCCAACGGAACCATCGTGGATCACTTAGTGGGCATCGTCCCCAAACCAGGCGATGCCGTATTCATCCCCGCGGGAACGGTTCACGCTTTGGGCGGTGATGTTGTTGTCTTCGAGGTTCAGCAAAACAGCGACGTGACATTCCGCCTCTACGATTGGGGACATGTCGACGCAAAGACCGGGCAACCACGGCCGCTTCAGGTCGATCAAGCATTTGCGTGCATCGATTTTGGAGCGAGCGATGGTGGCCTGGTCGCGCCGCGCGTAGAGACAAACATGCCCGTTGAGCGAGAGAGGCTCTTTGACTGCAAACCATTTCGCGTGTGGCGATTGCTCGGTCAAGCGCCGTTCCCAGTTGGCGCCATGGCAGAGCCACGCGTGCTGGTTTGCATTGAAGGCTTAGGTCAGGTCAAGCACGGAGGAACTCCCTACGCGGTAGGCAAGGGAGATGTTTGGCTCTTGCCGGCAGAAGTCGGGGTGTGTGCGTTTCAACCCAGCCAGGAAGTAACCCTGCTGGAGATTGCAATCCATGGATCGTAGGAATTGGGGATAGTGCGGAATTGAAGACAGTGCGCTGGTGCAAGCGCGGAAGCCCGAGTTGGTTTCGCGAACCTCGGAGGTGGGGTTGAATGAAAAGGCTCATCGTGTTCGATCTGGACGGTACCCTCGCACCAAGCAAGTCGTCCCTCGCGCCAAAGACAGCGGCGCTGCTGCATGACCTCTTGGGCATCGTCAAAGTAGCAGTGATCTCCGGCGGCGCGTGGGCGCAGTTTGAGAAGCAGCTTCTCACCGATCTTCCCCAAGGCAGTTTGCTTGCGAATTTGTCCCTGCTTCCAACTTGTGGGACAAAGTTCTTTCAATACAAAGGAACCTGGAAGGAACTCTATTCAGAGGATCTGACAGCGGAGCAAAGAAAGAAGATCATCGACTCTCTGAACAAGGCGGCGGATGAAGCGGGCTATCGCGCCGAAAAGGTGTGGGGGAAGGTGATTGAGGACCGTGGAAGCCAGGTCACATTTTCCGCATTGGGCCAGCAAGCTCCCTTGGCGGATAAGGAAACATGGGATCCCGATTTCGCCAAACGGAAGAAGATCACCGCGATCCTGAAGAAACTTATCCCGGAGTTTTCCATTCGCATGGGCGGCGCAACCTCGATCGACGTTACCAAGCCCGGCATCGACAAAGCTTACGGGATAGGAAAGCTGAAGGATACTCTCCACTTCCCTTTGAAAGAGATGGTCTACATCGGGGATGCCTTGTTCCCAGGCGGGAATGATTATCCAGCGGAGCAGGCAGGTGTCGTGTCGATTCCTGTTAAAGGACCAGACGATACCAACCTGGTCATCAAGGCAATCATCGCTTGCTTAGGCGAAAAGTGAGCGTGCGCGCGAGGAGATTCGATGAGTGGATTCAAGTTGCAGCGCCTGGGCATGTTGATGGAACCGGAGCCCGGCAATCCCAACGAAGTCGAAGGCGTTCTGAATCCTGCAGCTGCTCGTGGCCCCGATGGGAAGCTCTATTTGTTCCCGCGGCTGGTCGCCAAAGGGAATTACTCGCGCATCGGCATTGTCCGAGTGCGCTTCAATGCGGACGGCGATCCATCAGGCGTCGAACGGCGCGGCATTGCACTAGAACCCGAAGCCGATTACGAACGGCGACCCGATGGCAGCGGTGGTTGCGAGGATCCACGTGTTACATACGTCGAGCCGCTCCACCGCTACATCATGTCCTACACCGCTTTTTCGACCCAAGGTCCACGAATAGCCTTTGCGCAATCGGAAGACCTATTCCACTGGGAGCGCCTTGGGCTCGCGACCTTCGCTCATTGGCACGGCATTGAATTGGGTAATGTGGATGACAAGGATGCGAGCCTATTCCCGGTCGCAATACCGAACTCCTCCGGACAACTGGAATTGGGGATGCTCCATCGTCCGCTCTTTCCCGGCACTCGCCCTGAAGAGACCGTCCGCTTCCCGGGAAGGCGACTGCCGGATATAGAAAGGGAAAGCATCTGGATCTCGTACTGTGGCGGAGCGTTGAAGGATCGAGAAACATTGCATCTTCGCCAATTCACTTCTCATCACCGATTGGCGACTCCAGATTCGCCCTGGGAGCGGCTCAAGATTGGTTGCGGCACTCCGCCCATCCTCACCAGGCACGGCTGGCTCATCATTTATCACGGAGTGAGTGAATCGAAGCTTACCTCCAACGCAGGACATCAATTGTGTTATTCGGCCGGGGTAATGGTACTTTCCAAAAAGCATCCGCGCGTCATTCGCTATCGTTCGGCGGAGCCAGTGCTGACGCCAGAGCTACCGCAAGAACGACAAGGGACCATCGCCAATGTGGTATTTCCTACCGGCATCGATCGACGCGACGATCTTGGTGCACCCGACCGTTTCGACGTCTATTACGGGATGGCAGACAACCGCATCGGTGTCGCACGCCTTGACCTGCCCGCTTGCTTGCCGGTCGCCGCTAACGCTGACTCTCTTGAAGCCACGGTGTAGAAAGCGGGTAATTCCGAGTGAGGTCTAAACTCGATACCTGGCGGGGCCCAGAAATCAGCCCCATGACGTATCTGGACCGGCCCTTCACGATAAGACTCCTAATGAAGATGACCTTCGATCAATTTGTATCGAAAGTTTGGCAAGGCTCAGCTAATCTGCCTCCGCGCAACTCTCGATTGAAGCTAGCCCAATGCACGTTTCCACCCTCGACTCGGCCCCGTCTTTGCGGGTTCCGGTAGGTTTTTCGTCGATCCGGAAGTAACCCATTTTTCGGGTAATGTCCAGTTTGGCGGTAATCCAGGCACAACAAGTCGGAGAGCGCACAGATCCCATTTCGATGATCCGTGTTATTGTCTGGTTTTGATCAGACGACAGCCGGAATCCAGGCCTATCGTGTCTGCATGGGTAACCTTGGTGCCCTATGTGTCCGCTAGGAGGCGCTATGTTAGGTTTGGGTTTGGTAGGAACAATTATTGTGATTGTGCTGGTAGTGTGGCTCGTCCGCCGCCTGTGATTCGGCCGGGAGTTCAAAGTAGTTGGTCGGGAGTAGATCCCGTTGCCGTGCCTCGATCTAGCGTTCGCGTGCATGCGCCTGGAACTTGGGATAGCAGCGCGAGCGGCATGAGTTATAGGGGATGCCGGTTTCGAAGCCGCTTCCATGACACAATCCTCCCAGAACTAGCAACTCCTGTGGGAGCAAGTGGTCTTTTTCGATCAGGCACCTGTGCCTTTTTGAGCAGAGAGCTCAAGCCTCGATCTGTTAGCTTTTCAGCGAACTTGATCCCGTGCGCGCGCACCGACATGCAGCTGTCCTGAATTCGAAAGAGGGAAGCCCTGGGCTTGTCGATTCGTGCGTCGTACGGGTCCAGCTTCGCACTCTCTGCAAGGGGGAATTCATGATGTTCATTCACCTTCGCGGAATTCTTTTTGGGGCGCTGGCGCTGGTCTGCCTGATTCCGCCTGCGGTCTCAACTGCACAAGGGCATGAGGCCACCATCTCAGCGAATCCGGGCACTCTGGTCCGCTGGTCGGCGCCGGGCGCGACGCGCTGCAGCATGAGAGCGCGTTCCTGGGCCGCGTTGGAGGGAACCTGTTATTACCCGATCGACCTGTTGGACAAACCGGGTCCCATAGCGATCGCGATCTCGGGCTCCGGGCCAAAACAGTTCGCCCGTATCTCTGTAGAGCCTAATGATTACGGGACAGAGGAGATCACGCTCCCTGACATTCCGCAAGCCAACCCCTCGCGGGAGGACCTGCAGCGCGACGCGGTCGACCAGCGGCTGCTGAGCAGGATCTGGGCGCGCAAAGAGGGGCCGGCGCAGTTTACGCTGCCCCTTGGGGAGCCGGTCAGGCCAATGTCCGTGGGCAAGTCCTTCGGCGTGAAGCGGGTCTACAACGGCAAGCTGGCCGAGCAGGCCCACATGGGGGCCGACTACGATTCGCCGGTGGGCTCGCCGATCCTGGCTGTTGCGGCCGGAACAGTGGTCCTGGCTAAGGAAATGTTCTTCGAGGGCAACGCCGTTTTTATCGATCACGGCGACGGCCTCATCAGCATGTACTTCCACCTCTCCGAGATCAAGGTCCAGGCCGGGCAGGTGGTCAAGAAGGGCGAGACACTCGGCCGGGAAGGAGCGACTGGCCGCGCCACGGGGCCCCATTTGTGGTTCGGCGTCCGCTGGCATGACGCCCGCATCAACCCCCGTTTCCTGCTTGAGAACCCGGACAGGATTCCGGCACTGAACCGTGTATCGCCATAAAGGTTAAATGCCATTTGTTTCCCGACGCTACCCCGGAATCAACAAACCGGGCTTGAAAATGTATTAATGTGAACTGATATTTGCCTTCGTATTTCTTAATATTGTGCCTCTGGGTGCGATAGGCGGGTGGTGTCAGGACCAGTCAAACGGCACCGGGATTGACTATGCTTGCGTGCGCTCATTGCCGGAGTGAAATTCATGAAAATAGCAGATTCTGCTCAGTCTGTGGCAATCCCGTTAACTCTGCTACGCAAATGCAAAAAATGCAAAGCCACCAAGTATCCACCTATCCATTGCCCTACGACCGCACCGCCGTTTCCGTAGGAGGTTTTGCTCAGGTCTTCGGCCTTGACCCGCGGGTTGTATTCCTAACCACGGTTGTCGATACGATGCTTTTCGGCGGACAGTTCATAACTCTGGGCACGAGCTCGCTACTCTCCGTGCCAGTGGGGATCGTTCTTGGCGTCATAACTTATAAAGCTCAGAGACATTGGTATCGGGACGATCGAGAGTCTGCCGTTATAAAAGGACTCATTGTAGCCCTGTTGACGGCCATCCCGACAAGCCTGCCTGGATTTCTTACCGTCCCGTCAGGAATTATAGGTCTAGTCCATATTCTCCGCAGGAAAAGAAGAGACAGTTCTCTCGTAATTGATAGGCGAGTAGGCAATTGATCACAGCGCCTTCCGCGTCAATCCTAACGCAAACGGGAAGTTCCATCGGGCATCGCGGCCAATCCGGTCGGATTGTCGCCAACCCGTCAGTTACTCAACAGTAAACAGATGCGTTGAACCGGGGCCACAATGAGCCGGCAGGGGAGAATACCGCGGTCGCGACCCCGCAATATCAACCAATGCTCGTTCCGGTAGGCAGGATCGGTAACGCTAAACGCCCTAGTAGTCAGTTTTTCGGGGAAGTCCATCCCGGGGTGGTCTATGCCGGAACCCAACTGGCAGAAAGTACTTCCGCTTGCTCCAACACGGTCACTGTTGCCTTTTCCTGCTTATCTGGCG
>Ga0326727_10007994_pt1 | contig 27275 bp, 23 predicted proteins | sample MB2enrmetagenome_FD_207643 | JGI IMG/M metagenome (GOLD analysis project Ga0326727, IMG submission 207643) | Lab enriched peat soil microbial communities from McLean, Ithaca, NY, United States - MB29MY | ecosystem: Environmental > Terrestrial > Soil > Wetlands > Peat | place: USA: New York...
CCGCCCTCATGGGCGGCGGTGCTGTAGCGGCGGTCTCCGACCGCCGCACGGCGGTGGGGACACGACAAAAGGCCGAGCGGTCGCCGCGGCGACCCCTACAAAGTGCTGCCCTAAAGGATGGCGCCACAGCAGCGACCTCGGCAAAGCCCTTTACCCAGGAACAAGTCGTAAGCATGGTGCGGGACGGATTCGGAGACGAGTCGGGCGCAAAGCTGATCCAGCAGCGCGGGATTGATTTCGCCCCGTCTGAGGACTTTTACCAAACCCTCAAGGCCTCAGGCGCGAGCGAGGCATTTCTTAACGCCCTGCGCGCCGCCAAGCCGCCCGAGCCCGCCAGCGCCAAGAAGCCGCTCCATCAAGTTCAAATCCTCGCCTTGCTTGGCGGCGAGGTACCAAGCCACCGCGTGGCGATGCTGGTAAGCGAGCGCGGCATCAATTTCGAGCCGCAAGAAGACTATCTGGACGAAGTGCGCCTAGGCGGCGGTGACGACGAATTAATCATGGCCTTGAAGAGCGCCACGGTGACGAAGCCAACAATCGTTGATCCGGCCGCGCAGGCTCGGCAAACCGAGGTTCGGCAACACATGGCGCGTGGAGCAGAACTCAGGAGAAAGGTGTCAGGTACCTTTTCCGCTCTTATGCTAGCGCGGTTCAAAGCGCGGCCTGTGCAGGGTCGTGGGCCGAAAGGGGCTTTGGCACGTAGCGCTTCACTTTGATACGTGACTCGCGGTCGCGGGCCTCGGCAATCTCGAAGGCGGTCTGCATGCGCAGCAGGGTATCCATCCTGACCCCAAAAGCCTTCTCCACGCGCAGCGCCATGTCCGGCGAGAGCGCCGCGCGGCCGTTGAGTAGGGCAGAGAGCGCGGGCCGGGTCACACCAACGACCTTGGCGGCTTTGGTAACCGTGAGGCCGAGAGGTTCAATGACCTCCATCCTGATGAATTGTCCCGGGTGGGCCGGGCGCGCCATACGCATCATGGTTTTCATTTCCTTTCAATGATAGTCCTCATAATCGAGGTCGAAAATCTCCTCATCCGCTGGGTCGATTCCGAAGGTGATTCGCCAGTTGCGGGTGACCGCAAGACTCCAGGTTCCTTTTCGATCACCCGTGAGCTGGTGCGCCTTCCAGCTCGGGACGTCGCGGAGCTCCTGTTCGTTATCCATCTCCTGCAAGAAGGTCAGGATGTTACGGAGCTTCTCCACGACAGCCGGAGCCAAGCCGGAAGGATCATTACGCTGAATGAAGCGCCGCAGTCCCCGATGAACCACGTTTCGGATTTTCACCAAGTAAGTCTACACTCGAATCTGTATTGTGTAAAGATACGCTTTACAGCGGCCACGGTCACAGCACTTTTGACCGTGTGCCCTCCCTACGATGATAAACGGTCAATTCCCAAGACGAATTGGCCTTTGCTCCCTCCGGGTCGCACCGCCTTAGGCGCCGATCGAACGGGTGAATGCAATCACGAGATGCCGGGCTCCCGACTTCGCCGGGACAAGTTGCCCTACCCGGCGTTCCGCAGGGTGGACGCGGAACGAGGGGGCGGCAAGCCGTCCCCCCACGCCTTGCGCAACTCGATGACCAAGTAGACGCAAGCTGGCGCAGACGATCTCCTTTTAGCGTCTGCGCCAGTCCCCCGCTCGTGATACCATGAAGTGAAGTGGCCCCAAAGGGCCGGAATGGGGTGCGGCGATGACGATCAAACTCAAACCCGAACAGGAACGGATCATTCAAGCGGAGATCGAAAGCGGTCACTTCCGCAGCCCCGATGAAGTGCTCGATCACGCCTTGGCCGCATTGAAGGAGAAAGGGCACAGCCGCAAGGGCGCAACGCGACGCAAGAATCTGGCGCAGTTCCTGATGGAGTCTCCGCTGGCGGGCGCAGAGTTGAACCTGGAGAGGCAAAAGGACTACGGCCGCCCCATTGACCTATGAGTGGGTTCCTGCTCGATACCAATGTGATTTCCGAGTTCAATCGACGCGGCGAGCCAGACCAGATGGTGAAACAGTGGCTGGAAGCCGCCGACACCGATTCCCTTTACACCAGCGTCCTGACCATCGGAGAAATCCGCTTCGGAGTCGAGCTGCTTCCTCCCAGTAAGCGGCGTACACAGTTGGAGCAATGGCTCGATCGGGATGTGCCGGAATGGTTCGAAGGCCGAATCCTGCCCGTCGATCAGGCCATTTCAGATCGTTGGGGGTTGCTTCGCGCCCAGGCACAGATGAAAGGGCGACCTCTTTCAGTCATTGACGCCCTGCTCGCGGCAACCGCCCTCCAACACAACCTGACCATCGTGTCACGCAACGTGAGTGATTTCTCGGTTGTCGGACTCGCCGTGGTTAACCCGTGGGAGGCCCCGCTCCCATGAAGGGGTAGCTTTTCCTTCGATGACGAACCCACGGTCAATTCCCAAGGCGAATTGACCGTGCCCACCTCCGGGTCACACAACCTCAGGCGCCGCTCGAACGGGTGAATGCAATCACAAGATGCCGGGCTCCCGACTTCGCCGGGACAAGTTGCCCTACCCGGCGTTCCGCAGGGTGAATGCGAACGAGGGGACGGCGAGCTGCCTTTTTGTAGCGCGGGTGAGGACACCCGCGCTACGAGACGAAAGACGGACGGTTCGCTGACCGGCCGTACGACGGGCGCGGAAATGGGCGATTCCGCGCTGTGCTGGTTCAATCCACCCTCCCCCCCCCGATTGCCGGTCCAATGAGACCGGACCGTCGGAGTTTCCGATCTGCCGAGTCGACGAATCGGACCGCAAATCGGACCTCATGAGCTTCAAAGGGAATTAGCCGAGGCTAGAATTTCACCCTGTGAAAACCCCGGGAAGGGCGTGCGGCAATTTGACCGCTTTATGGGCGCTCCCTCCCTCCAGGGCGATTTTTCTGGCCTATGGCATGGTGAATGCTCGCCACGTATCCGGAGCTTGGCGCCTGCGCCAAGTCGCACGCCACGGCTAGTTGTCAGGGTCTAAGCGCCGATACGAGGTGTCAGGGCAGTGCCTAGTGGCTAGTGGTTAGTGGCTAGCTAAAGTAAGTGGCTGGTGTCTGGTGGTTAGTGGCTAGAGAAGGCCGTCGGAAGAGAGGCCCTGCGACCACGTCCGCCCTCGTGCCGTTTTCCACTAGCCATTAACCCCTAGCCACTGCCCTTTGAGAATATGTGATAGATAACAAAGAGGATTAGAGGTTTTCGATGATGCCGAACCAAAAATCCATGTCTTTGAATTACAAGGAGTTATTTGATTTCGAAGGCGGTCCTGAGCGGGAAAATTGGGGGACCCCCGAAAATGAAGGTATTTCTCTAGATGTGTATGAAAACAAATGTCGAAAAATTTAACATTTCGGGTTTGTGTAGATGTGTATGAAATCACATGATTTATAGATTTCATCAGACTATGTCGATGAAAAGAAACGGGGTTGTGCCCCGGGACAAACCGGCAGGAAGCAAAAACACTAAGATCGCCAAGAGTAGTTGTTTTGTTCGCTTTGCGCCTTCGCGCCTTCGCGCCTTGGCGCCTTGGCGTGAGATGTTCTTCCTAATTCTTTCACGCCTTCTGATGGTCATGGCTAGGGCCCCGATGGATCGGGGCAGGCCGGCCATGCCACAAGCGCTTCGCCGTTGCGGGAGCGGGATGCTGCCGCGCCAGCGGGCGGGAGGCCCACGCAATAAATTGCCGTGGCTTGCCATTATGTACTAGAAATAAAATGGTTTAGCTGTGGACAACGACAATCTTAAGAAATTATATGTCGCTGAAAGATAATGGGTTAACTTAGTTTGGATGGTAACATGGCCAAAAAAGGGGGGATCAAATTTCGGGTTCAGCGTCCATAAGTTATTGAGAAAAAGTATAGAAAAAATGTCAGCTTTTCGTCTTGCCATTATATTGATGAAAACAGGCATCTTATCTTACGCTTGCCATTATATTGATGAAAAAAAGGAGGTTATTGAAAGAGTGTGCCCAGCGGCTAGGATAAATAGGCAAGTACTTGAGGCTACTATAAAGGGTGCGAAACTGCGGGAAACCGGGTCCGCAGTCCAGGGGCCGAGTCGCGACGTATGGAGGGCCGAAGGCTCAAGGTGGAGGGCGGAAAGGCGGACAACGCTGCACGTTCACCATCAACCCGGCGGCCCACACTTCCCCGCTTCGGTTATCGACAGTTTCGGGCGAGAAGATGAAGCGATTTGCTGGCTTCGAAAATCGCAAAGAGAGTGGCGAGTGATGAGTGACGAGATGTGGAGTCCGAGGGCGGGGGGCTGAGGTCCGAGGGCGAAAAGGGGGGGCAATCCTGCACGCTCACCATCAACCCGGCCGCCCACACTACCCCGCTTCGGTTATCGACAGCTTCAGGTGAGAAGATGAGCCATACTGCTGGCGGTGAAAATCGAAAATCTCAAATTGGAGATCGAAAATCGAAAATGACTCAATGATTCGATGACTCGATGACTCGATGGCCCGATGGCTCGATGCCCCGATGGAGCGATACCGAGTACGACCGACGCCGCCGAAAATGTTATACTGAGCCGTCAGGGTTTTAGATCCGAACGATGAAGTTGTAAGGCCGAACGGCGTTCGGCTCAGGGTCAGCGCTGCTGGCCCCTACCAATTCGAAAAAGGAGCAAAACAGCATGGCAGCACGGACATCAGAAGCGGAATGGAAGGGCGATCTTCTTCATGGCAAAGGAACGGTCAAGCTGGGAAGCGGCGCCTACGAAGGACAGTATTCATTTTCTTCCAGGTTTGAGAGCGGCACGGGCACGAATCCCGAGGAATTGATTGCCGCGGCGCACGCCGGGTGCTTTTCCATGGCTCTCTCCGCCGGGCTGGGCAAGGGCGGCTTTACCCCCACGCGCATTCACACCACGGCCACGGTGCACCTGGAGAAAGTCGGTGAGGGGTTCAGCATCACGCGGATTGAGCTCAACACGGAAGCGCAAATTCCCGGCATCGACGCCACGACCTTTGCGAAATTCGCCGACGACGCCAAGAAAGGCTGCCCGGTGTCCAAAGTGCTGGCGGCGGCGCAGATCAGTTTGAACGCCAAGCTGGTCTAAGGCCGCTCCGACTGAGCATGCCGCAGTGAGGGAAGCGGCCCCCAGGGAATCGGGACGCCGCCGTTGCACCGCCCTTCCGCGATGAGTTCGAAGGGCGCAGGGAACGTTGTGCATTCACATCACGACCATCACCATCATGGGCAGGAAGCAACCTGGGTGGTTATTATCGCCCTGGTGGCGACGCTCGCACTGGTGGCCACGGAATTCATCGCCGGCTCGCTGTCGCACAGCCTGGCGCTGGTGAGTGATGGATGGCACAAGCTCACCGACGTCCCGTCGCTCGTGCTTTCCTGGATTGCCCTCTATTTCGAGCGCCGGCCGCCGGACGAGCGGAAGACCTTTGGCTATCAGCGGGCGGGCGTGCTGGTGGCTTTCGTAAACGCCCTGCTGCTGGTGGGGGTGGCGCTTTATCTTTGCTTCGAAGGCTACGAACGGATCGTGCATCCGGAACCGGTGGCCTCCGGCGCCATGCTGGTGGTCGGCGTCATCGCGCTGGTGGTGAACGGTGGAATCACCTGGGCCTTGTTGGGCGAACAGAGCGACCTGAACCTCCGCGCGGTGTTCATCCACAACCTGGGCGACGCGCTTTCCAACGTGGCGATCATCGCCGGCGCCTGGGTGATTCGAGCGACGGGGTATTCGATCATCGACCCTGTCCTGGGATTCCTGATTGCGGGATTGATCCTGTGGTCGGCGGTGGGAATCATTTCCGACTCCGTCAACATCCTGATGGAAAGCCTGCCCAAGGGCATGAGCCTGGAGAGCGTGGCGGCCGCCATGCTGCGCGTGGAAGGCGTCAAGGAAGTTCATGACATGCACATCTGGTGCCTGGGGTCCCATTCCCAGGCTCTATCCTGCCACGTGCACATTCTGGACATGCCCACGTCGGAAAGCGAGCAGATCGCCCACCAGGTTCGCGAGCTGCTGGCCCATGAATTCGGAATACATCACACTACGATACAATTCGAGCACACGCACCCGCCGGGGGAGTTTCACATGTATATGCCGGAGCCCGCGCCCCCGAGCAAAGGAAAGTAGGCAGAAGGCAGTTAGCAGAAGGCGGAGAGCCCAGGCAGAAAGCTGAGGGTAAGCATCAGCAGGCAAAATGGAAGGGCATAGAGAATTTCGCCCTCAAGGTTCGATGGCTTTTTGCCTGTGGACGTGGACTTTTGCGTCCTGTCTTCTGTTCAATGTCCGCTGCTTTCGGCATTGTGCCTCGTGCTTACTGCGTCATGCCTACTGCCCTCCGCGCCCGCTTGACACCGAAGTGGGACCAAGCTTAGGATTCACCCATGCAAACGCCCTCGGTCCGACGCCCGGCCGTAGCGGGGCGCTTCTATCCCGCCAAACCCGAAGCTCTCGTGCGGCAACTCGATCAATACCTCGCTGCGGATGTACCCGCACCGGAGAAGATAGAAGCCGCCATGGCCTGCATGGTTCCCCATGCCGGTTATATGTATTCCGGCCACGTGGCGGGGGCGGTGTTTCAGCGGCTGCCGGCGCGCGCGTCTTACATTATCCTCTGTCCCAATCACACGGGACGCGGCGCACCCCTGGCGATTATGTCAAAGGGCGAGTGGCAGACCCCGCTGGGCGCCGTGCACATTGACGCCGAATTGGCCGCGAGCCTGCGCCAGTCCTGCCATCTCCTCATGGAGGACGCCAAGGCTCACGAAGATGAGCACGCCATTGAAGTCGAGCTGCCCTTCTTGCAGCGCAGCACGGGAGCCTTCACCTTTGTCCCCATCGCCATCGGCGTGAGCCGTTATGCGGCTCTGGAAGCGCTGGGGCATGGGATGGCGCACTCGCTGAAGACGGCCGCGGGCCCCGTGCTGATCGTCGCTTCCAGCGATATGAACCACTACGAGCCCGATGACGTCACACGGGTCAAGGACCGCAAAGCCATTGACCAGATTCTCGCGCTCGATTCCGCGGGCTTGTATGAGGTGGTTCGCAATGAGGATATTTCCATGTGCGGTTACGGCCCCGCCGTTGCCATGCTCACTGCGGCCAAAGATCTGGGGGCAACCCACGCCGAACTGGTCCGCTATGCCACCTCGGCTGACACCAGCGGCGACCGCAGCGCCGTGGTGGGTTACGCCGGCATGGTAATTTCCTGATCGAGAATGTCCAGCTTCGCGGGCACGCCAACACAAGTTAGCAGCAGGTTGAGTCCCCATCGCGTGCAGGGATTCAATCTCGCCGAGATTAACGGTGGCCACCGCCGCCCGGTCCACCTCCGGTGTGCCCTCCTCCCGCTGGGGCGGAACTGGGATGCCCTCCTCCGGATGGGGCAGGAGCGGGATGACTTTCTGCGGGCGCCCTGCTGCCACCGATATGGATCCCAGCGGCTTGGCCGCTGCTTTCGGCTGGTCGATCTCCGGAGGGATTGCGATTGGGTGCCGAAGGCCCTTGCCTGGTGAAAGGATTTCCGGTGGGAGATTGCTGAAGGAGATCTTGATTTCCCGCGGCACGCTCACCAGGCTCGCGTCCCGTCACGGGCACCGGTTGGATCAGTCCAGGCTTCGCCGTTGGTTTGGTGGCGGAGTTGGTTCCGGCCGGCGAGGCCGTCGGTTCCTGCGATTTCACTACGCGCTGGCTGTTCACGTAAGCATCCCGCTGCGGATCGAAGACGATCGTGGAATTTCGACCGGGGGTTCGCGTTGGCAGCGAAGTTGTTGCCGTGTTTGGAATGCCCGATCCAGCAGGAGCGGGCACGGCATTCCCCTGGAGGCCATGGCCCTGCGCGGCGGGAAATGAAAGTGCCGGCCCCGTCAGCTTGGCCTCGATCGAAGGGACAATTCCCGGCTCCTTGACCCTCTCTCCCGAGGTGGGGTTCACGTGCAGCATGAGATTGGAGGTCAAGACGCCCCCATGTTGAAATGTCGCAGCGCTCACCACTCCCCCACCGCAGTTATTGCCGCAGGCGATGGCGCCATCTTTCTGGTGGGTGCGGGGAAGCCAGCCAACCCAATTCGGGCCGTGAAACCACGTGACCTGGCCGGGAGACCACGTCCGGAGACTGCCTGGGAACCACACCCAGCCCGTCCCCGGAACGAAATCCCAACCGCCATAGTGGTAGGGCAACCAACCCCAGGGTTCAGCGCCAATCCAGGTGTAGCCCCAGCCAGGGTACCAGCACCACTGGCCCATGGAGTAAGGCGCCCAAGTGGTGGTGAGCATGGTGGGGATCCAACCGAAGCCCTGCCCGGGCACGTTTGACCAAGTGCCGTATTGCTGGAGGTCGGCCCACCCGTAATTGGCATCGTCCGTGCCGCCCGTGTAGGCATCGGGAGAGGGGCCGGTGGGCGGCATATCCACGCGGGTCTCGCGATCGTCCACCCATTGATCCCAATCATCTTTGGTGATGCCCTGGGAAACGACGGTGGGCTCAGAGGTGCCGGGCTGCATGACCAGAACGGAGTCCTTCTCGATGGTCATGCCGCCCAAGCTGCTTTGCACTTCCACCGTGCCGTCGAAAACTTCCACGCGCTCCATGCCCTGGTCCAAATCCACACGGAACTGAGTTCCCCCTTGGGCATTGAGCGTGCTGTAAGGCGTCTCGATCTGCAGGGACTCCCCGAGATGGGAAGGAAGGGGATGAAAGGTGGCGTAACCCTGACGGAGTTCCACGTGATTAATCTTGCCGCCATTGGGAGCCAGTTCCAACTGCGTAAATTCGAGCAGCGAAAGCTCTCCCAACCGGATGGTGCCGCCATTTTCAAACTGTATCTCCGCGAAACTGTTTCCTCCCGTGGAGAGTTTGAAGCCTTCCGCCAGGGGAGTATTGACCGGCGCTTCCGCCCACGCCTGCAGATCCGGGCGCTGCACGGTCACATCGCCCTGGACAAAACTCAACCGGACGATGCGAGCATGAGAATTGCTTTGCGCCCAACCGGGAATGACGGTGAGCACCGCGATAAACCCTACGGCCAGGATTTCCCATGAGAAACGCGTGCGGGGTTTCATAGCCACCTCCTTACCGCCTGCCGGTTGGCTTCATCCCGTATCCTACACTTACCTAGACGATTCAAATAGCTCGAAGGTTGCTGCGCATGGCGTAACCAATGCATAACTCCTCGACGTGTCGATTGACACGGCGGGTATCAGTGAATTGCTGAAAGCTTCGGTTTCTCCACACGTGCGGGCCGCGTGGGAAGGGCTACTTATTCTCCTGAATACGCTGCATGATCTCCTGAGCGCGGGCCTGGGCCAGGTGCATAAAGCGAGGGTCGGTCGAGATTTTTTCCAAGGTGGGGATCATGAGCGCGGCCTCAACGAAGTTGTGGTCGTTCATGCCCTCCTGGATTTCGCGCAAGGTTTCCGGCAGGCTCAAGTGGTCATACCTCATGGCATACTCAAGCTGTCCAATTCGTTCCTCGACACTGCTGATTTTTTCGAGCATTTCCGTAAGCTGCTGGGCGGCGCGGTTCTCCGTGTAGTTATATTGCACCTTGTTGATTTGCTTGCCGGCCTCATACGTCAGTGTTTTCAGCCCCATGTTCGCCACTTTGTGGTGAGTGTCGAGTTGGAGAGCGCGAAAATAATTCAGGGACTCGGCCAGGGAAAAGATTCGCGCGGCGGTGCCTGCCGAGATCTGCAAAGGGCGGGGCGCAGGAGCATCCTCCAATTTGTGTGAGTCGTATGTGCCCTTGCCGTTGGCATCAATGCTCAACGCCATGTATTCGGGGGAACTGCCCTTTAAGGCTTTGGTGAAGGTGATCCGGGGGACGGCAGGGGTCACCTGCGCCGGAAGAGTGTAAACCTCCGCCGTGAGCGCCAGGAATACTGTGGCCAAGCTAAAGGAACAAAGTCGACGAGCCTTGGAGCGAGACGTGATGGCGAAGCTACCTCCTCAAGCGATGTTAGCAAGTGTCCGGCAGGGCGCCGCATCTGTGCACGCGGCGGAGCTTTCGGCAGAAGCAAAGTCGGGGACTGGGGAAGCGGAAAAATCCCCTGAGCGGGGTTTCCCAGTTCATGCCGGACCCGCCAGCGGCGCAGGCGCAACGCTTCCCCTCCCCATTTCCGAGGGGTCGACGCGGCGCGCTATCGGTCTTGCGTGAGCGCCTGCAATTCCGCTTCTTCGATGTCAAAATTGGCGTAAACGTGCGATACGTCTTCGTGGTCTTCCAATTCTTCCATCAGCCGCAGCATCTGGTCGGCTTGCTTGCCGGAGAGTTTCACGTAATTCTGCGGCACCATGGAAACTTCCGCCGCCGCGGGAGTGATCTGCGCCGCCTTGAGGCCTTCCACCACCTGGTGGAAGTTCTCCGGCGCGGAGAGGATCTCCCAGTTGCTGCCGTCGTCGTTCATGTCATCGGCGCCGGCTTCGGTGATGATCTCCAGCAACTTTTCCTCGTCCGCCTTCCCTTTCTCCACGACCACGTATCCCTTCTTGTGGAACATCCACGCCACAGAAGCGCCGAAGGCCCCGCCGTGCTTGGCAAAGATATGGCGAATTTCGGAAGTCGTCCGGTTCTTGTTGTCGGTGGTGACCTCCACGATCATGGCGGTCCCGCCGGGCCCATAAGCCTCGTAAATTGCTTCCTCAATGATGGTGCCGGGCAATTCGCCGGTGCCTTTCTGGATGGCGCGCTTGATGTTGTCCGCCGGCATGTTCTCGGCCTTGGCCGCGGCGATCGCCGTGCGCAGGCGAGGGTTGGAATCCGGGTCGCCCCCGCTGATGCGGGCAGCAACGGAGATTTCCTTGATGATTTTGGTGAAAATCTTGCCGCGGCGCGCGTCCGCCGCGCCCTTCTTGTGCTTAATGGTTGCCCACTTAGAATGGCCAGACATAAGAAAGCCGTCCTTTCAAATTCGTTGCTTTGCTCCCGATGGCAACCCGTTCCGAGCAAGGGTGTAAGGTTGCGCGAGGATGACGATAACGCAGAGAAAATGTTAACACAAGCCCGCTTTGGAAAGCTATTGAGACACACACGGCAGCAGCGGGTCAGCTTGCCGCAGCGGCGGACACCATTTCACTATTTCACACGATTCAGGACATTATTGTAATCCTCATGGCTTCCGATCCAGAACCACCAGAGGTGGTTTTCAGTTCTGAACGCAATGGCTCGGTAAGATCGACCAATATCAACGGTCCAGACTTTTCCCTTTGCCTGGAACCCCAGGGACGGGTGATAGGGATCTCGCCTGAAAAGCTTGTACTTTTCGGCGGCCAGGTCTTGCGCTTCTGCGGGGAGCTCTGCGAAGAGCTTCCAAAAGCGTGATGTGGCGGAAGATCGTAAGACAGTCACGGTTGGAGTTTGGGCTGGATGCTTCGAGCCTTGGCCTCGGCCAGAAACTCATCCATCGGCTTAACACGTCCCTCCCGGACGTCGGCCTCCGCCTCTTCCAGCAAAGCCATCCCTTTGCCGCCGGCAGAGAAGTCCGCCTCGATTTGCTGGTCCCACTCCTCCATGTCCTGCTGAAGGAGCCATGCAGCCAAACGAGCCTTTTCGTCTCGGGGAAGGTCCGTGATTGCTTCCTTGATGGCTTCAAGAGTCATGCCCTCAATGTACGCGAAATGCCCTGCTGATGCAAACGGGAAAGAGCCCGGCCTGAATTGTTTGCTACCACGGGCCTGAATTGCGTAAAGCAGAAACTCGAAGATAATTCTCTCGTAAATTTCATCGCAAACCTCCTAAATATAATTCAACTGCCCGCGCCGCAGGCGCTCCTCCACGCCCAATTTATTGGTCTCCTTGCCGTCTTCGACGGTGGCACTGAATTCTTTTCCCGCCGGGGGAGGCCAGGCGGTGGCGATGCGGGTGGTGCGAGCAAGCCACTCGAAGAGCCGCCGCCGGCACTGGTGAACCATGTCCTGGTGGGCAGGATCGTGGTAAAGGTTTTGTGTTTCCAGTGGATCTTTTTCCAGATCGTAGAGTTCTCCCACATCGGCGCCAAACATCTCCATGGGGTAGTGGACGAACCTCCACGGACCCCAGCGTAGCGCCTTGCTCCAGGGATTCTCCGTCACCGCGACCTCGCGCACCGGCTGGTTGCCGCCGGCCAGAAGGTCGCGCAGGTCTTTGCCGTCGGTGGTCTCCATCGGGGGCAGCCCGCACAAAGCGGCGATGGTGGGAGCGATGTCGATGTTCTCCATGAACTCGTTGCAGACGTGGCCCGCCGGAGTACTCCCCGGAACGCGCCAGATGGAGGGCACGCGGCACACCGCTTCCGAGCAGATTCCCGGCGCTTTTTCCGGAACTCCGAAGGTGCCTTCGTATGCACCGTGATCGCTTCCATAGATGAGGACGGTGTGTTCCGCCTTGCCGGTTTTCTCCAGGTAATCCATCACTTGCCCGAGTGCGTAATCGACTTGCGTGATGCATCCGAGATACCCGTGCCACACGCGACGGCATCCCGCCTCAAAAGTTTTGGGCTCGATCAGCCATTTCATCTTCTTGAGGGATTGCACCATGCGCTGAAAATGCGGAGGGCGATGCGAAGCATCGTTATAAAGCGTGGCGGGTAGGCTCAAATCGTCAGGGTACATGTCCCAGAATCGCTGGTCCGGGGTGTAACACTCGTGGGGACGCGGCAGCGAAACTTGCACGCAAAACGGCTTATTTCCGCTGGCGTCCATGAACTGAATGGCCTTCTGGACCGTCCAGCCCTCCACGCTGTGCTCGTAGGGAAGAAAGGAGGGCCGGCCTTCGTGCTGCTGGGCGCCGGGAAACTCGGGCAGCGCCGCACTGTCCTCTTTCTCTAATAGGCCGCGTTGTTCCAGGTAACGGGTGTACTCCTCTGACAAATACGGCGGCTTCGATTGGTACGCGTAGCAATCACCCAGGGTGTCGCAGTGTTCGGCCAGCCAATTCCGCGGTTGGTCCGGAGTGTGGATTTTCCCAAACGCCGCGGTTCGGTATCCGTGAGCGCGGAAATGCGAGAAGAAGCTGGGCAGGTTGTAGGGCGGAGCCGGCCCATTCAGACCAAAGTATCCGTGGTTGTGACAGTACTGGCCGCTGAGAATGCTGGTGCGGCTCGGCGTGCAAATGGGGTTTTGCGTGTAAGCGCGCGTGAATCGGGTGCCGCTTGCCGCCAGCCGGTTCAGGTTGGGAGTGATGGCTTGCGGGTGACCCTCGTAACCCGTGCAGGCGGCTTGGTGCTGATCGGCAATAACGTGCACCACGTTCAGCCGCCGGGAACCGGCCGCGGCTTCATCCGCCGCCCGAAGCGGATCACCGGCGGAGAAGGCGGCAGCAGCCGTGCCGATTCCACTCCGCTTGAGGAACTCTCGCCTGGCCATTCTATTTTTCATGACACTCCCTTGTACTGTTCATTCTAGCTATCTCCTTCTTTTTCATCAACATCTTAGCAGAATGGCTATATCTCATTTATTTTCAATAACATCTTAGCAAAGCATAAAGCTGACATTTTTTCTATACTTGTTTTCAATAACTTATGGACGCTGAGCGGCATTTTTGATCCCCGGTTTTTTCGCAACTTTTTAACGTAATCACGTTAACTGGCTTTCTTTCAATCACTTGAGAGTTTAGCCGAATCATCTGAAATTCCGCTAACTACCTTTGTTATGATTAACATCCTTGGTGGAAATTTTTTATTCGCCGTCTTCTTCAGCATCGTTTTCGCCCGGATCACCTCGGAAAGTTGCCATCTTGTATTCATAGCGTTTTAGCTTCAGGAGCAGGTTGGTGACGCGCCGAATTTCCCGAAAGCAGGAATCTTGCAGTTTCCGCATACGTGGTGCGTCGGGGTGGGTAGGCGCAATTTCCGCGGCGCGTTCATAAGGCGACAGACCCTTCACGGATTCCTTCAGGAGAGTTTGGCGTTGCGCCTCGCAAGCTTCCACCTGCCGCGTCAGGATATGTTCCAGAAGGTGGCGTGGCCGCTCGCGCGCCTGCCATTCCGCCGCCGTGATTTTGGGATATCGCTCGTCCCTCTCCTCGGGTTGAGGTGCGACGACGCTGAGGTCGGCAGGTGCCGGACTAAAGTCCGGCGCTACCCCCCCTTGCGCAACCTGCTGGTTTTCGTCCCCATCGCCAGAGGCTTGCGGGCTTTGCTGTCCCGGGTCGGGAACCAGGACTTCCTCCTCTTCCTCCTTAAGTGGGCTCAGGCCAAAGATCCCGCGAACCTTGTTCATGACCCGGCGAGTTTTCTCCTCCTCGGTCTCGCCGTCCTCACCCGTGCCCGGCGCCTGAAGCTGGTAGAAGAGGGCAAGAGCGATTTCGCCCATATCCTTCAGCACTCCCTCCTGGTGCAAGTTCTTCATCTTCTCGAGGTCCTCGCCAGGGGTCACGTAATGCTTCTGCGCCACCGATTGAACGAGCCGCCCCAAAGTCTCCGCAGTCATCGTGAGCCGCATCATCTTGGCGTGCAGCCGGTCGGCGCGGCCGCTGTTCACGTCCTGGGCCTGGCGCACGGCGTAGCCTTCCTGCATGCGGATGGCACGATTCATCAGCCACGTCGCTTGCGCCAGTTGGATCACCAGTCCCTCCTGCAAGCCCCCGCTGGGATTCCATTCCTCCCAGAGTGCTTCCAAGAGATCCTGAAAATGGGCCGGGTTTTCGCCGAGGGCGCGCATGGCCACTTCCTCCGCCTGCAGGTCGTAGCCATGACGGAGGAGGGCGGCGCGAAGGCGCTCCCGGCCTCCGGGCGTATGGGAGAGCTTCAGGTTCCGCCGAACCGCGGCCAGTTTTTTCTCGGTCATTCGCGGGCGTTTTACTAGAGACATTGAAAACCTCCAAAGGGCGGGAATCGGGATACGGGATACGGGGTTCGGGTATCGGTCCGTGCGTGTGAGAGTGGGCGATTTTCGAAGGTCGATTGACGATTAGGATCAATCGACCATCGGCAATCAGCCATCGGCAATACCCTGACACCTGGCACCTGACACCTCTCTGTGCTGCGCCATTTCACGCCGACACAGTTGTCCACCTGATAATGCAGCTTGTTGGCGGCCATAGCCCAATCAAATGAGCCCAGAGTCGACTGCGGCCATGACATTATGCCCGAGAAATCTTGCGGATTTCCTACCGGTGGTAATATGAAATTTGGAATCCGCCTTTTTCGCTAATTCCTTGCTAGATTCAGCAAGGCCAGAGATGGTCAATTTGTCCTAAAGAAAAGGTTCACACCGAGGGCACAGAGGTTTGCTCACAGAGAACGCGGAGAAAGCCCCACATCTTCTCCCTACTCAGACGATTCAATGACCTACCCTTTGACCGGATTGCGCAATCCAACACCTGCCAGGGAAGCTGGCGTGAGTGATCATGTGTGGGATATTGAAGAAATAGCCGCGCTCCTTCCCCGTCCGACACTTGGACCGCGTGGTCCATATAAAAAGAAGAATTCAAACTGACGCCTTGCGTTTAGCAACGCTCAGGTATACGCTCTCCGTAGGCTTTTAGGAGTTCCCACGAGAGGAAAATCGCATGGCAAAAGAAAAACTAATTGAGAAAGGACGACCTCAGCCCCCTCCATCCAAACAGTACCGTAAGGGACTATCGGCAACGATGTACGAAAAAATAGGCTGGTTCAGCCATCACTTTGTTGAGAAAATTGTATCGAGATATAAATCATAACCACATTATTTAATACTCGAAAATCTCCATTTCGTAATTCCACCGACGCAAGCGCCTATGAGTTGCCTCTGACACGCCATCAACACAAATTTCAGGCACTATAAAAATTCAAACTGTGACACTACCAGTCTTCCTGCAGGCGGTTCCTCCCTAGCAAAAAGGCTTTGCAAATGCGCGCGATTGTGCGATAAATCATGCTCCTCTCGGAGGAGGCTTTTCCCGGTGGGGGCCGCCGCGTATTGGGTCGACACGGCGCTGTAGCGGCGAGTTTACCTCGCCATAGGGCGGCGTCCCGATGACATCGGGACGGGTTCCGCCGCCTCTACATCTTCCGCAGCCCGGTGCTGTCCTAGTTTGGTCGTAACGCCGCCATCTTGGCGGCCCCGGTGCCGGCTGGAAGCCGGCGGTACGACCTCCGCAGCCCGTGGTTCTTGTATTGGCAGGTATTTCTTGTTTTTGCCCTTTTATTCCATCCATCGCTTACTCCAGCGCCCGACCGGTTGTAGAGCCCGCCGCAACGCGCTGGCATGTCTGGCCCTGGGACTCAGCTTGCTTCCTGTTCCCTCCGGCCTTCTGGCGGCGAATCCGCCCCTGAAACGATTTGAATATTCCCTGCCCCGCATGGGCACGATGTTTCGCATCGAGATGTATGCGGCGGACAGCGCGCAAGCGTCAAAAGCGGCGGAGGCGGCCTTCGCGCGGGCCGAGGAGCTCGAACAGATCATGAGCGACTACCGCCCCGACAGCGAATTGATGCGCCTCGCGCGCGAGGGCTCTACAGCGCCGTTTCCAGCAAGCAGCGACCTCTACGACGTGCTGGCGAAATCCCTCTGGGTCTCGGGGCTTTCCCATGGCCTTTTTGACGTCAGCATCGGCCCCCTGGTGGATTTATGGCGCGCCGCCCGCAAAACCGGGCGCTTGCCTGATCCCGGGGAAATTGCCAAGGCAAAAGCTCGGGTGGATTACCGCAACATTGAATTGGACCCGGCCCGTCACACCGTATTCCTGAAGCGCCCCGGCATGTTGCTGGACCTGGGCGCCATCGGCAAGGGTTATGCCGCGGACCAAATGCTGGCCGTCTTGCAATCCCAGGGGATTGACCACGCCATGGTGGTGGCGGGGGGAGAGGTGGTGGTGAGCGAACCTCCGCCGGGAAGTTCCGCCTGGAAGGTCGCCATTGACACGGCCGACTCCAAAGTTGGAAGTCCGCCCTGCACGCTGCTGCTGCGCACTGCCGCGGTTTCCACCTCCGGCGACGAGCATCAGTTTATGGAAGTCAACGGCCATCGTTATTCGCACGTCATCAATCCGGCAACGGGCTGGGCACTGGAAGGGGAAAGCAGCACCACCGTCATCGCCCGGGACTCGACCACCGCGGATGGACTCTGCACGGCGTTTTCCTTAATGTCCGTCGCGGATGGAATTCGGGTTGCTGAATCTATTCCGGGTGTGTCGGCCTTTTGGGTTCGCCGGGTAGGGGAAGTATGGAAGTACTACACCTCACGCGGGTTTCCCACCTCATGCCGCGAATTGCGAGAAAGGGGCAAATAGCACAGGCGCATGTCTTTTTTCTTTCGGAAAGTGGATATTCCGCAAATAAGCGATAATCCCCGCTCCTCCTCGAGGGCTAAAAAGGTACTTTTTGTCGCTATCGGGTTTTGTCTTGGCGTGGCGGTCATTTTGTCGGGAAAAGCCGGCGTCGACGCCACCTCCTCTGACAAGTTTTGCGACCAGGCTTGCCACGCCCATCCGGACGCCACCCAAACCTGGATTCGCTCCCCGCATTACACCACCAAGAGCGGTGTGGTGGTTCATTGCATCGAGTGCCACCTCCCCGGCGGAGGGTTTGAGTACTACACCGAGAAAGCCCGCCTGGGTGGACAGGATATTTACGGCAAGCTCTTCAAAGACCTCACCAAAATCAACTGGCAATCCAAGCAGACTCTGACGCAGGCCCGCACGTTCACCTACGACGATGCTTGCGTTCGCTGCCACGCCAACCTTTTCAGCGTCGGACTTTCCAAGAAGGGCGTGGACGGCCACCTGCACTACCAGCGCTCCAAGGACAAGATGCGGTGCATCAACTGCCACCTGCACTCGGGACACTATCGCGGCAAGCAAGCTGAAGAAGTCGTGGATGAGGCCGCCGCACTGGAAGAGCAACTCGAGAAGGCGTTCCCCTCCAATCCCCAGGGATTCAAGAGCTACACGGAAGTGATCCCCGGCTCGACGGTGAAAATCCGCATGGTGGCCATTCCCGGCGGCACGTTCAAAATGGGCAGCCCCGAGTCGGAACCCTACCGCCGCGCCGATGAAGGCCCGGTGCACGAGGTAAAGATCAGCCCGTTCTGGATGGAGAGGGCGGAGGTGACGTGGAAGGAGTACGAGGTTTACCTGCTCCAACGCGGGAACACCGGACGCGATCGGGACGCTCCCAACGCCGGCAAAGCCGACGGCGTGAGCGGGCCCACTCCGCCTTACGGATCGCCTGACCAGGGCTGGGGCCGAGGTTCGCGCCCGGCCATCACCATGACCTATTACGCCGCCACCCAGTTTTGCGTGTGGCTCTCGCAAATTACCGGAAAGAAATACCGGCTCCCCACCGAAGCGGAGTGGGAATACGCCGCCCGTGCCGGCGCCACTTCTCCGTATTTCTTCGCCGGCGACCCTGCTTCCTTCACCACCCAGCGATGGCTGAATCATCTGCTGGGAGTGAAGACCGCGCCGCTCATCGATTACGCGTGGTATCAGGGTGACAGCGAGGATGAAACTCATCCCACCGGCATCACCAAACCCAATGGCTGGGGCATGGTGGATATGTTGGGCAATGTGCGGGAATTCTGCCTGGATTGGTACGACCCCGATGCTTACTCGCACCTGGGGGACGGGGTCACGGACCCTCGCGGCCCGGACTCCGGCAAGGAGCACGTGGTGCGGGGAGGCTCATACCGTTCCGACGCCGCCGACCTGCGTTGCGCGGCACGCGACCACACTCGTGAAGAAGACTGGCTGCTCACCGACCCGCAATCGCCCAAGAGCATTTGGTGGTATTCCGACGTCACCGATGTGGGCTTCCGCGTGGTCCGCGTTTTGGATGAGGGCGCCAAGCCCGCCGTAAATCCCCCGGCCGATGAAACCGGGGAACGTTAGAAGGAGATCGACATGACGGATGAGAAGACGGAAAAGCGCGATTTCAATCGGCGAGCCTTCCTGGGCGCTGCCGCGGTGGTGGGCGCCGGAGCGGTGCTGGCAAGTTGCAAGAAGACTTATCCGCCCGTGAAGTTCGTGGACCTGGCCCCACAGGGTCCCATCCTGAAGGCCGGATTGATCGGCTGCGGCAGCCGCGGCACTGGCGCGGCCCTGAATTTTCTCAAGGCAGGACCCAATCTCAAAATTGTGGCGCTGGGAGACGTCCTGAAAGACCATCTGGACAGGTGCCGGGACAATCTTGCCAAGAAGGCGCAGGTGCAAGTGGCCGACGACCATTGCTTTGTGGGCTTCGACGCTTACCAGAAAGTGCTGCAAGCTGACTTGGACATCGTGCTGCTGGCCACCCCGCCGCACTTCCGGCCCGCGCATTTCGATGCCGCGGTTGACGCCAAGAAACACATCTTCATGGAGAAGCCCTGCGCGGTGGACGCTCCCGGCGTGCGCTCCATTCTGGCCACCGGGCAGAAAGCCGCGGCTTACAACCTCTGCGTGGTGTCGGGAACGCTGTGGCGGCACGACCGCCCGCATCGGGAAACCTACAATCGCGTCTCCCACGGCGCCATCGGCCAGATCCTGGGGGCGTGCTCCCGTTACAACGTGGGCCAATTGTGGTACGCGCCGAAGAAAAAAGAGTGGTCGGATATGGAAGCCATGATTCGCGACTGGGTGAACTGGCGATGGCTTTCCGGCGACCACATCGTGGAACAGTGCGTCCATAATCTCAACACCGTCCTCTGGTTCACGGGAATGCATCCGACCAAAGCTATCGGCGCCGGCGGGCGCGTGCAACGCGTGACGGGCGACCAATACGATCATTTCAACATACAGTTCACCTATCCCAACGGCGGAATCAATGAAACCATGTGCCGGCAAATTGACGGTTGCGCCAATGAAGTTTCTGACCTGGTGCTGGGGACAGAGGGCTCCACGAATTGCCGGGACACGATCTTTGACCTGACGGGCAAGGTGGTGTGGAAATATCAGGAAGAGGGGCAGGAGCCGGGAAAGACCAAATTCAATCCCTATGACCAGGAGCACGTGGACTTTGTTAACGCCATCCGCACCAACCAGCCCGTGAACGAAGCGGAGCACCTGGCCCACTCAACGCTGATCGGCATCCTGGGCAGGACCGCGGCCTACACGGGAAAAGAGGTGACTTGGGAAGAGATGATGGATTCCCAGGAGCGCCTCGGCCCCACGGAATACACCATGGGGCCCGTTCCCATCAAGGCGGAAATACCCGTGCCGGGCAATGCGGAAAACATCGCCAAGCACGCGCGGACGTAGGAATTGCCGATTGTCGATTGCCGATTGTCGATCGCGAAGGACATCCTGGGGCAAGGTTGGAGCCAGGAGAGCTGGGTTTCGCCCCGTAGGGGCTCAAGACTTGTTACGCATTCTTATTTTATTAGAGGAGATTCGATATGACTGATGAGAAGACCGAAAAGGAAAAGAAAGAATTTAACCGGCGAACGTTTATCGGCGCGGCAGCGGTGGTGGGCGCCGGAGCGGTGCTGGCCAGTTGCGGGAAGTCATATCCAACCATGAAGTTCCTGGACGCGGCCCCCAATGGCCCGCTCCTGAAGGCGGGACTGGTGGGTTGCGGCAGCCGGGGGGCCGGCGCCGTCCTGAACTTTCTCAAGGCGGGACCCAACCTCAAACTTGTGGCGATGGGCGACGTCCTGAAAGACCATTTGGACTCCTGCCGGGACAACCTCGCCAAAAAGGCGGGGGTGCAAGTGGCCGACGACCATTGCTTTGTGGGCTTCGACGCCTACAAGAAAGTGCTGGAAACCGACGTGGACATCGTGCTGTTGGTCACCCCCCCGCATTTCCGGCCCCAGCACTTCGATGCCGCGGTGGAGGCCAAGAAACATTGCTTTATTGAGAAACCGATCGCCGTCGATGCCCCGGGCGTGCGCTCCATTCTGGCCACCGGCCAGAAAGCCGCGGCTTACAATCTGTGCGTAATGGCGGGAACCATGCGGCGGCATAACCGCACCTACCAGGAAACCCAGAATCGCGTCGCCCATGGCGCCATCGGGCAGATCGTCGCGGCTTACGGCCGCCTTAACCGGAGCCAATTGTGGTATACGCCCAAGAAGAAAGAGTGGTCGGATATGGAAGCCATGATTCGCGATTGGATCAACTGGAGCTGGCTCTCCGGTGACGACATCGTGGAGTCGCACGTTCACAATATTGACTGCGAACTCTGGTTCACGGGAATGAACCCCACCAAAGTCATCGGTACCGGGGGGCGCGTGCAGCGCGTGACGGGCAACCAGTTCGATTTCTTCAACTCGCAGTTCACCTACCCGAACGGCGGAATTTTTGAGAGCATGACCCGCAACATTGACGGCTGCGCCAATGAATTCACCGATTGCGTCATCGGGACCGAGGGGTACACGAATTGCGAGAACACGATCTATGATCTTAAGGGTAAAGTCACGTGGAAGTATCAGGAGGAGGGACAGGATCCCGGCAGGTCGAGGATCAATCCCTACGATCAGGAGCATGTGGATTTCGTCAACGCCATCCGCACCAACCAGCCCACTAACGATGTGGAACACGTGGCCCACGCCACGCTGACCGCCATCATGGGCCGGACGGCGGCCTACACGGGAAATGAAGTGACGTGGGAAGAGATGATGGATTCCCAGGAACGCCTCGGCCCCACGGAATACGCCATGGGCCCCGTTCCCATCAAGGCGGAAGTGCCCGTGCCCGGAAATGCCGCGAACGTGGCCAAGCACGCGCGGGCGTAGGAATTGCCGATTTTCGATTGCGAGCCTTCGTTATGTGAGGTAGTGTCGTGGCCGCGGATTAGTACGGATTCGCACGGATCAAGACCACGAACTTATCCGTGCCGATCCGTGTCTATCCGCGGCCGGATTGAAGTTAATCCCGGCTCGCTCGGCGGCGGGCGGATTAGACCGCCCCGTTGGGGCTCAAGATTCGAAAATGCATTTTTAATTCTAAAGGAGATCCGATATGACCGATGAGAAGTCCGAGAAGGAACGAAAGGATTTTAACCGGCGAACTTTTATGGGCGCGGTTGCCGTGGTGGGCGCCGGAGCAGTGCTGGCCAGTTGCAAGAAGACTTACCCGCCCATGAAGTTCGTGGACCTGGCCCCGCAGGGCCCCGTCTTGAAGGCCGGCCTGATCGGCTGCGGCGACCGGGGCACCGGCGCGGCCCTGAACTTTCTCAAGGCCGGGCCCAACCTCAAAATCGTGGCGCTGGGCGACGTTCTGAAGGACCATATGGATAAATGCCGCGACCAGCTTGTCAAGAAGGCGCAAAACCCGGTTGCCGACGACCACTGCTTTATCGGTTTTGATGCTTACAAGAAAGTGCTGGAAGCCGACGTGGACCTGGTGCTGTGCGCCACGCCGCCGCATTTCCGTCCCCTGCATTTCGATGCCGCCGTGGATGCCAAGAAGCATTGCTTTATCGAGAAGCCCTGCGCCGTCGACGCCCCCGGGATCCGCTCCGTCCTGGCGACCGGGCAGAAGGCCGCGGCTTACAATCTGTGTGTGGTTACGGGAACCCAGCGGCGGCACCACCGTGCCTATCGGGCCACCTATAATCGCGTCTCCCATGGCGCCATCGGCCAGATCGTCGGAGCCACCGCCCGATGGAACGGCGGCCAATTATGGTACATGCCCAAGAAGAAAGAGTGGTCGGATATGGAAGCCATGATTCGCGATTGGGTGAACTGGCGCTGGCTTTCCGGCGACCACATTGTGGAACAGCACGTCCATAATCTTGACACCGTCCTCTGGTTCACGGGAATGAACCCCACCAAAGTCATCGGCTGCGGCGGGCGCGTGCAGCGCGTGACCGGCGACCAGTACGACCACTTCAACTTGCAGTTCACCTACCCCAATGGCGGAATCATGGAGAGCATGTGCCGCCAGATCGACGGCTGCGCCAATGAAGTCTCCGAATACGTCGTGGGGACCGAGGGATACACGAATTGCAATAACACCATCTTTGACCTTACGGGCAAAGTGGTGTGGAAGTATCAGGAGGAGGGGCAGGAACCCGGCAAGTCGAAGTTCAGTGCCTACGATCAGGAGCATGTGGATTTCGTCAACGCCATCCGCACCAACCAGCCCATCAATGAAGCGGAAAACGTGGCCCACGCGACGATGGCCGCCATCATGGGCCGGACCGCGGCCTACACGGGCAAAGAGGTGAAGTGGGACGAGATCATGGATTCCCAGGAACGCCTGGGCCCCACTGAATACGCCATGGGACCGGTGCCCATCAAGGCGGAAGTGCCAGTGCCCGGCAATGCCGCGAACATTGCCAAGCACGCAAGGACATAGGGATTGCCAATTTTCGATTGCCGATGGTCGATTGCGATCCCCTTTTCGGTGAGTGACCTTTTCCCGGATTGCGCAGAGCGCAGCTCTGCGAATCGGTAACCGCGAATCCGCCGCGAAGCCCAATCGCAGAGCTGCGCTCTGCGCAATCCGGTTACCCCGCAACACCCTCAGGGCGTGGTTTGGTTGTGGCCAGAGGCCGCGTGGCGCTGGCGCCCTTTAGTCCCGGCGCGTGGGGTGGCGTTCGGCGACGATGGTCACCTGCATGTCATGCGCGTGTCGGACGATTCGATGGATGAGGTTGCGCCCGATAAACCCCTCCCAGGGGGAATACTGGGGGCGCACCATGAAAAGCTGCGTGATGTTATGGAGGCGGGCGAAGTCGAGCAAAGTGGTGGCGATATCCAAGCCTTGCAGGACGCGGGTTTCAATGTGGAGGTTGCGCGCGAAGTTAAGGTGGCGCTCCACGGCTTCGCGCTTGTTCGCCGGGAAGGCATTGAAATCGACTTCAGCGTGGACGAATACGGCAAAGCAGTCGGCCTGGAGATAATCCGCCACGCGCTTGCCGCGGCGGATGAGCATGGCCGTGGAGGGATGCTCCGTGACGTAGACGAGAATCCGGTCGGTCAAGCCGCCAAAATCACTGCCTCCCGTGCTCCCTTCTTCTTCCGCCGTGGCCGCGGCTTCGGTGGCGGATTCAGGTAACGACACATGCCGAATTTCCACTTCGTGCGCGGTCTGCCGCAAGGCGATTTCCCGCAAGGCGACGAGCGTGGGTTCTTTGAAGAAATTCAGCAACGCGCGCTGCGCCTTTTCCGGCGGATACACCACGCCGCGCTCCAGCCGATTGATCAGGGCCCGCGGGGGGAGGTCCACCATGACGACTTCCTCGGCCTGTTTCATGACCCAGTCAGGAATCGTCTCGCGAACCCGCACGCCGGTCATGTCCTTGATCTGATCATTCAAACTCTCGAGGTGCTGGATGTTCATGGTGGTCATGACATCGATTCCCGCATCCAGGAGTTCCAGGACATTTTCCCAGCGCTTTAAATGGCCGCAGCCCGGAACGTTGGTGTGGGGCAGTTCATCCACCACGCACACCTCGGGATGGCGTTCGAGGATGGCGGGCATATTCATCTCCTCGAAAGTTGCCCCCCGGTAGACCATTTTGCAGCGCGGGATCAACTCCAACCCCTCGGCTTGCGCAATGGTATCCTTGCGCCCATGGGGTTCAAGGTACCCGATCCCGACGTCGACGCCCCGCTTCACCAACTCGTGAGCATCCGTCAACATCTGATAGGTTTTTCCGACGCCGGCGGCAAACCCCAGATAAACCTTGAGCCGGCCGCGTTTGTGCGAAGGTGTGTCCATCGTAAACTTTCAGCTTCCAGTTCTCAGCTATCAGCTTTCAGCTCTCAGCTTAACCTCCGTCGTTGAACGGATGATCACCCATGTAGTGCGATCCGGCTCTAGCTGAAAGCTGATAGCTGACGGCTTCCTTCAGTGCGGAAACACCCTTACGTCAATCCCTTCGGCGGCGCGAATAAGCCGATCCAGGGGGCCACCCAGGAAGCGATCCCACCAGTGCACGCGGCTGGGATGGCCGACAAAAATTTGCGTAATCCGGTGCGTGCGCGCAAAATCCATCAGCGTTTCCACCGGGTCGTACCCGTCGAGGGCCGCGGTTTGCGCTCCCAAATTTCCCGCTTCCGCAAGCTGCTCCTGAAAATCGGTTTCATCTTTCGCGGTAAGCCGATCGTCACGGACATACACGGTGAAAAGTTCTCCGTGAAAGCGATCGGCGTTGCGCCTTCCGCTCTCGATCATGGCGTGGTTATTGGCGCTGCGCGAGAGACAAACCAGGATGCGTTCGTGAGTACCCCAAACCAGCTCGATACCGTGGGCGAGAAGGTAGTCCTCAAGCTGCCGGTCAACCACCTCCGCGGCGAGGAGCAAGGCGATCTCGCGCAGCGCGGAAAGCCGCCGCGGCGTGTCCGCCGAACCAGGATCCGTCGTGGACGCCGCCCCGGCCCGTTCCAGAAGGAGTTCCGGCGGCACATCCACGATGACGATTTCGTTGGCATTGTAGAGGAAGCGCTCGGGGACAGTTTCCGTGACGTGTTTCCCGGTAATCTTCTCCACCGCTTTGCGGCGCTCCTCGATGTGCTGGAGGTTGAGGGAAGTGATGACGATGATTCCCGCCGCCAGGAGTTCTTCCACATCCTGCCAGCGGTGGGGATTCTTGCTGCCCGGAGGATTGTCGTAAGCGACGCCGTCCACCAGGCAGACCTGCGGGCGGCGGCGCAAAATCGCCTCCACGTCCATGGCCTCGCCGTTGCCGATTTTCTTGAGGGGAATGACCTCCATCGTCCCTAATAGATTCTCGAGTTCGGCTGGCATGTCACCTTGAACGGCCCCAATCACCACGTCCTGGCCGCGCGCCCGGCGGCGCCGTCCCTCATCCAGCATTCGAAAAGATTTGCCCACTCCCGAGGCATAGCCCAGAAAAACCTTTAACCGTTCGTGCTGGAGTTGTTCGTCCTGCGCTTCCAACTGCTTGAGGAGCAGGTCAGGATCAGGCCTACGGTCGGGATCGATCGGCATACTGGCGGAAATCTCCCTCTTTGCAGTGTACTATCGGAATGGCTTGGCGACAAGACGGACACACTCCATTAGCGGAACGGCGGCGATACGCCGGATTGCGCAGAGCGCAGCTCTGCGAATCGGTAAATACGAATCCACGGCGAAGCCCCAACCGCAGAGCTGCGCTCTGCGCAATCCGGCATTCGTGGCATTTGCACGGCAAGAGCCGCGGACCCCAAAGGCGGAGGTCGCGCTACTTGCTCTGCGAATCGGTAACCACAAATCCACGGCGAAGCCCCAACCGCAGAGCTGCGCTCTGCGCAATCCGGCATTCGTGGCATTTGCACGGCAAGAGCTGCGGACCCCAAATACGGGGGTCCGCGCTACGATCGCTAAACGGGGACGGGAAATTCGGCCTAGGGTTTGCTGATCGGGAATTTCTGGTTCAAATCCAGATTGAGGAGAAGCACGTTGACGCGCGGCTCACCCAGAAAACCCCATTGTCGCCCTTCGGTGTGGGCCTCAATGAGCTCCGTAATTTGATCCAAAGTGGCGCCACGGGCTGCGGCCACGCGCGGGGCCTGGGCGAGGGCGGAGGCGGGACTGATGTCAGGGTCCAAACCGCTGCCAGAGGTGGTGAGCAGGTCCGCCGGAATGGGGCCTTGATAACCGGGATTCTCCTGGCGGAATTTCGCGATGTCCCCCTTCACCCGATCGATCAGTTTCTGATTGGTGGGTCCGTAGTTGGAGGCGCTGGAAGCGCTGGCATCGTATCCATCGTTACCCGCCGCGGACGGCCGGGGATGAAAGTATTGGGGCTTGGAGAAGTTCTGTCCGATCAATTCCGAGCCCGCCACCTTGCCGCCGATTTCCACCATGCTGCCGTTGGCGCGATGGGGGAACAGGAGCTGGCAGACGCCCGTGACCACTCCGGGATAGATCAACCCGGTGAGGATGGTCATAAACAGGGTGACGCGGAAAGCTGAACCAATCTGGAAACGCATAAGATCTCCTTAATAGGGCCGAAGAGCCTTCGGCCCGGGCCGAGCGCCGCTCGGCCCTACGCCAGGTGCAACAAGCCGAGCAACCGGTCGATCAGCCAGATGCCCGGGAAGGGCGCAATAATGCCGCCGATTCCGTAAATCAGCAGGTTTCTCCGCAGCATGTGGGCGGCACTCTCCGGCCGGTACTTCACGCCCCGCAGCGCCAGGGGCACCAGCGCGATGATGATCAGCGCGTTGAAGATCACGGCCGCCAGGACCGCGCTCTGGGGAGTGTGCAGGCGCATGATGTTCAGGGCGTTCAGTGCCGGATAGGTGGCCATGAACATCGCCGGAATAATGGCGAAGTATTTTGCCACATCGTTGGCGATGGAAAAGGTGGTCAGGGCGCCGCGGGTGATCAGGAGTTGCTTCCCGATCGCCACAATCTCAATCAGCTTGGTGGGGTTGCTGTCCAGGTCCACCATATTTCCGGCTTCCTTGGCGGCCATCGTGCCGGTGTTCATGGCCACACCCACATCGGCCTGGGCCAGGGCGGGGGCATCATT
>Ga0326727_10007995_pt1 | contig 27275 bp, 23 predicted proteins | sample MB2enrmetagenome_FD_207643 | JGI IMG/M metagenome (GOLD analysis project Ga0326727, IMG submission 207643) | Lab enriched peat soil microbial communities from McLean, Ithaca, NY, United States - MB29MY | ecosystem: Environmental > Terrestrial > Soil > Wetlands > Peat | place: USA: New York...
AATGGGAAGTTATCAGGAATATGCACTGGATGGCGCTTCGGCTGTTGATCTGGTGGTGGCGCTCTACGACGGGATAATCCGCTTTTTATACACAGCTTCGGCGGCCGTGGAACGCGGCGACGAGGCGGCCCGGCGGGTGGCCGTCAAGCGGGCCTTGGATATTATCATCCACCTGCAGGCGCGGCTGCGCATGGATGTGGGCGGCCGGCCGGCGCAGGTGCTCAGCGAGTTCTACGCCTCGATCTTTGCGCAGATTCTCCAGGCCTCGCAGTCGTCCTCGCAGCAGAGGTTCGAGCACACTATCGGCTGCGTGAGGAATGTGCGCGACGCCTGGCGCCAGGTGGCCAAGGATCCGGAAGTCAATCCAGCGCCGCTACAGGTGGCCTCTACCTCCTCTGGACATCGGCAGACGGACTTCGATAGCACCGGCTATGGCGAGGAAGCCGCCATGGGCTCCAGATGGAATGCCTGATTCTCCTCATCCGGCCACGGTCAGCTCCTCTTCCAGTTGCTGCTTCTGGTAAAGGCTGGCGTAGTAGCCGTCGCGGGCGAGCAGTTCCTCGTGCCGGCCCAACTCGACGATCCGGCCATGGTCGAGCACGGCAATCTGATCGGCATGGCGCACGGTCGAGACGCGATGGGAGATCAGGATGGTGGTCGCGGCCTGAATATAGCTGCCCAGGCCGCTCAGAATGCGCTCTTCGGTGTAGGTGTCCACGCTGGCCAGCGCATCGTCGAGGATGAGAACGGATGGCCGCCGCAAGAGGGCCCGGGCGATGGCCGAACGCTGTTTCTGGCCGCCGGAGAGGGTGACGCCCCGCTCGCCCACCATGGTTTCAAAGCCCTGGGGAAACTCCTCGAACTCCTGGCGGATGTGCGCCGCCTCTGTGGCCTCGAGCATCTCTTCGGGGCTGGCCTCGGGCGCGCCAAAGGTCAGGTTTTCGCGCAGCGTGGCGCTGAAAAGGAAGGTTTCCTGGGGCACCATGCCGATGTTGCGCCGTAGCACGGCCAAAGGATAATCGCGCACCGGGCGGCCGTCGATCAGCAGTGCCCCCGCGGGCGCTTCATAGAGCCGGGCGATCAGGTTGACCAGCGTGGATTTGCCCGCGCCGGTGGGGCCGACAATGGCCAGGCTGGAGCCGGCGGGAATCTTGAGTGAAACTTTGCGCAGCACCTCCACCTGGCCGGAGGCGCCCGCTTGGCCGGAGGCGCCGCCGTAACTGAAGCTCAAATCGCGGAATTCAATCTTGCCCTGGAGAACGGCGTCAGCGGGAATGGAGGCATCGGCGGCCGAGTCGTCGATGGCTGGCACGGCGCGCAGCAGCTCGTCGACGCGCTTGACCGAGGCGGTGCCGCGCTGGAAGATGTTCACCACCCAGCCCACTGCGATAATCGGCCAGGTGAGCAGGACCATGTAAGTGTTGAAGGCCACGAACTGGCCCACGCTGATCTGATGAGAGAGCACCAGGTGGCCGCCGGCCAGCAGGGTGATGACCATCGAAATCCCCAGGATGAACTCCAGCGAGGGCCAGAGCATCCCCATCAGTTGAACCAGCTTCAGAGAGCGGGCGATGTACTGAAGGTTAAGCCGCTCGAAGAGGCTGATCTCCGATTCCTCGCGGGCAAAGGCGCGCACCAGCCGGGCGCCGGAGTAGTTTTCCTGGGCCTGGGCGCTGATCTCGGAAAAACTGGCCTGGATGCGCTCGAAGCGGTCGTGAATCCGGCTGCCGAAGTACTGCACCAGGACGCTGGCCACCGGCATCGGCGCCCAGGCCACGAGGGTCAGCCAGGGGCTGATGCGCAAGAGAAAAAACAGCGCGCCGACGGTGAAAAAAACCGTGTTGGCGCTGTACATCAGGGCTGGGCCGAGCAGCATCCGCACGGCATTCAAATCATTTGTCAGCCGGGCCATGATGTCGCCGGTGCGGTAGCGCTGATAAAAATCCGCGTCTTGCAGTTCCAGCTTGCGGAAGAGGTCATTGCGCAGGTCGAACTCGATGTCGCGCGAGATGCCGATGAGAATCCAGCGCTGGGAGTAGAGGAAGACGCCTTTGACCAGGGAGATGGCGATCAGAAGGCCGGCAAAGAGGAGGATTCTCCGGTGGCTGATGCCGTGGCCCATCTCGTCAATGGCTCTCTGGATGACCTGGGGAAAGAGCACCCAGATGGCGTTGGCCGAGATGCAGGCGAGTGTGCCCCACAGGTATCTCCAGCGGTAGCGGCGCATGTAACCGAAGAGGGGGGCGAGGTCGCGAAACATGGTTTTATTGTACGGGGGCGGGGCTTATTGTACGTGGGCAGAGGCACCCGGTGCCAGACGCGGTTTATCGGCTCCGCCTGGTCACGCCAGGCAGACAATAGTACTCTTTGCCGCCGCACTGCCTGCTGCCGCCGGTTGAAGTGTGGCCGGGAACTGCCGATGGTTCAAGAGAGCGGAATTTGTTCGCTGCATGAATCTTCGTCACGTAAAGGTTGCGGCTGTGGCCTCTCAAGTCCCCGATGAAACGATCAACCGGGAAGATGAAACGGCAAGCTCGAAAAGGGCTGCGGGCAAGGAGCGCCGGCGCCGTATGCGTTTCATCTGCAATGGAATTGCCGAGACCGTGGTCATCCAGGGCGAATGCCTGTTTCGTGGAAAGGTTCGGGACATCAGTGAAATAGGCTGCTACATTGTGACCCGGGCCTGTCTGCATCTGGAACGATTGACCTTGGTAAACATTCGTTTCATGGTGAACGACAACTATTATCGAACCTTTGCGCGTCATGGATGTGCGGCCCGGCCAGGGCGTGGAAGTGGAGTTTCTGGTTGCCGACCTGAAAGCGGAGGCTGCGCTTAAAGGGCTGATCTCTACGCTCGATGCCATGGCCTCGAGGAAGCAGGCGAAAGCGATTAAATCGTCTTAGAAGCTGCAAAATACTATGAGTTTTGAAGGGGACGGGCTTTAGCCCGTCCATTGAGAGTTGGATTCAATTGTCGGCTTTAGCCGCTGAGGGAATGCAAATAGCCCCCTCGGGGGCTAAAGCCGTCATTCATTTCTGCCTTTGATGATGTACAGGCTAAAGCCTGTACCCTCCACTAAAGCCCGTACCCTTCACCCAAAATTGAGTTTTAAGGCAGAGAGCTAGGTGGGCGTTCTGAGCAGCAGGTATCCGCCCACCAGTCCGAAGAGCACATCCGCGGCCCAGGCAGCCAGCGGAGCGGGCAGGTAGTTTACGTTGCCCATGGCGCCAAAGAGACCATCGACGACCCAGTAGGCCAGCGCCACGGCGATGGCTACGGCAATGCCGGTGAGCGAACCGCGGCGGCCCATCGAGAGCGCGAAGGGGATGGCCAGCACGGCCATGATGACGGTGGCGAAGGGGTAGGCGAGCTTGTGCCACAAGGCGACGCGCAGTTTCACGGTGTCGAAGCCGCTCTGGCCGAGGTCGCCGATGTAGCGGTCCAGTTGGCCGAAGTTCATCTCCTGCGCCTGCAGGCTCTCCTTCTTGAAGTAGCCGGGCTCCTCGTGAATCTCCGAGAAAGTGGTTTGCTGGAATGCATTGAATGCGGTGATGTCGGCGCCCTTGAAGTCGCGCTGCCAGCCGTTCAGAAAGAGCCAGGAGCCGGTTGCGGGGTTCCAGACCGCGCGGGCGGCGAAGATGCGCCGCGAAAGTGCAAAGGTGGAGGGGTCAAACTCGAAAAGGGAGAGATTGGCGAACTGGTTGCGGTCGGGATCGAAGAACTGATAGTAGAAGATGCGGCCCGGTTCGCCCGTGCGCGGCTGGCCGAAGATCCAGTTCTCCTCCGGGCGCAGGACGGTCTGCGGCGGGCGGCCCTTGATGACGTTGTGCAGCGCCTCTTGCCGGCGGTTGGCCTGGGGCAGATAGAACTGGTCGAAGAGAAACAGCCCGACGGCCAGGATGGTGGCGATGGAGACGATGGGAACCACCAGCCGGTAAAGGCTGACGCCGGTGGCCTTCATGGCGATGATCTCCGAGTTGCGGTTGAGCACGCCGAAGATGACCAGCACGGCGATCAGCACGGCCAGCGGGGTGATCTGGTAGATCATGCTGGGCGTGAGGTTGATCAGGTAATCGCCGATCAGGGAGAGCGCAATGTGGTTGCGCAGAATGTCGCCGATCAGTTCAAAAAAGGTGAAAACCAGCATCAGCATGACAAAGCCGGCCAGGACCAGGGAAAAAGTATTGAGAAACTCGCGCAGCACGTACTCGTCGAGGATGCGGGGAAAGACGCCGCGGGCGGCCATGTGCTGAGAGCGCGGCTGCAGCCTGCTGCGCAGGCCGTTGCGCGCGGCGGCGTGAAGCTTGGCTTGAAGGGCGGATTGAGACTTGGGGGCGCGCACTGTCCAGGTGGCGATGGCATTCAGAACGCGGCCGCCCGTGGCCATCTCCCACAGCAGGAAGAGGCCGCCAGAGGCGAAGATCAGGTTGGCCGACCATACGGCAAAAAACGCTGAAATCCAGTTTTGCTTGCCCAGCGCAATGCCAGTCGAAGAGAGCAGGTAATAGACGAAGACCAGCAGAATAGTGAAGATCCAGGCAAAGCTCTTGCCGCCGCGCCGCGAGGTTACGCCCAAGGGAACGCCCACCAGCATCAGCACCAGGCAGGCCGCCGGATAGGCAAAGCGCTTGTGCATCTCGATCAGAAATCGCTTGCCGCCGGGCAAGTGGCTGCGTTTCCGCAACTCGCTCATGGACATGGCGTAGATGTCGGTGTCCAAGCGCCCCAGATGGGTCCCGCTTTGCTGGCTGGCGGCCAGGGGCAGGTCGGTAAAGTCGAAGGTGGAGATGTTGTACTGCTGCGGCTGGCCGGTTACTGTCTCGTGGCGGGCGCCGTCGCGCAGCCGCATGAGCAACTCCTGACCGGAGCCGCCAGCCACGGTGGCCGAGGCGGCGGTGGTGAGCTGCGGATTGGCGGGTTCCGTGGTGTCGGCCATGAAAACCTGACGCCAGTTGGCCGCGCCGGTTCCCGAGCGCACATCCTGCACGTAAAGGACGAAGTTGCGGAAATCTTCGTCGAAGACGCGCGGCTCAATCTCGTAGGAGGCCTGCATGGCCAGGGTCTTGTCCATCATCAGAATGGCCCGGTTAGCGCGCGGGGCCAGATAAAGGGAGTTGGCCAGCCCCAGCAGCGTGCCGCCGATGGCCGCGATGGATGCCACGCGCACAAAGTAGCCAATGCCCATGCAGGAGGCGCGCATGGCGATGATCTCGCTGTCGGCGGCCAGGCGGCTCAAGCCCAGCAGCACCCCCACCAGCACCGCCATGGGAATGGTGACCATGAAAAAGTTGGGCAGGGTGAAAAGAACAATCTGCACCACGCTGGTGAAGGAAGAACTGTTGCGGACCACCATCTCCAGAATGCGGGGCAGCTCCTTCATAAAGAGAATGAAGGTGAAAATAACGCATCCGATCAGCGCGTGGGAGAGAATTTCGCGGAGGATGTAGCGGGTCAGGATGCGCACGGGTGGGCTCTGAAGTTAGTTTATCGTGCCGGGGCGTTTTGTGCGCCGTTGGGTACGCTGGGCGCCATCCTTGTGCGTTCTCTACGCGATGGAATTTTCTCAATTTTGCGAGTGCATAGCGAGGGTCTGCTGCACCGCAGGTGCCCAGCCGCGCAGGCGCAGGCTGTTGGCTAGAACGCTGACGGAACTGAGGGCCATGGCCGCGGCGGCCAGCCAGGGGCTGAGCAGAATGTGAAAGTGCGGGTAAAGCGCGCCTGCGGCCAAGGGAATGCCGAGCAGGTTGTAGCCGGCGGCCCAGGCCAGGTTCTGGCGCATGACGCGCAGGGTCGAGCGGGCCAGGTCGAGCGCGGCGGGAATGGCCGCGGGCTGGGCGCGCAGGAGCAGCACGTCGCCGGCCTCCTGGGCCAGATCGGCTCCGGTGCCCATCGCAATGCCCGCGTCGGCCTGGGCCAGGGCAGCCGCGTCGTTGATGCCGTCGCCCACCATGGCCACGCGCAGGCCGCTCTGTTGCAGGGCGCGAATGCGGGCCAGCTTGCCGGCCGGGTCGAGGCCTGCCTCCCACTCCAGCGGCGAAGTCCCGCCGCCGATTTCGGCGATACCGGCCTGCCGGGCGATGGGCGCGGCGGCGGCGGCCGAGTCGCCGGTCAGCATCAGCACCCGCAGGCCGGCGCGCTGCAATGCGGCCACGGCCCCGGCCGCATCGGGGCGCAGGGCGTCGCGGGCGTCAAAAAAGCCGGCGGCGATGCGGTCCAGGGCCATCCACAGCCGCGTCACGCCCGGCTCCGGCGGCGCAATCCCGGCCGGCAGCGGAATGAAGAAATCCTGGAAGAGCGCTTCATTGCCCAGCAGACAGTCGTGGCCTTCGACCTTGGCGGTGAGGCCGCGGCCGGGCAGAATCTGCACCTCCGCGGCGGGCGGCCAGGCCAGTCCGCGTTGTTTCGCCTCGTCCACAATGGCGTGGGCCAGCGGGTGGTTTGATCGCTCCTCGGCGGCCGCGGCCAGGCGCAACAGGCCGTCTTCGGCGCGGCCTGTCGCAACTGCGGAAAAATGGGGAATGGCCGCCGGATTTTCCGGGAAAAGTTCATCCGAGGCCAAGGTTTCCGCGGATTTTACGGAATTTATGCGGGAATTCAAGCCCGAACCTTGCACGGAATCGGAATTTTCCGCCGCCGGTCTCAGCTGATGTACGGCCTCCAGCACTGGCCGGCCCACGGTCAGCGTTCCGGTCTTGTCGAGCACGATCACGTCCAGGTGCGCCAGCCGTTCCAGCGCCTCACCGCCCTTGAAGAGTACGCCAAGTTGCGCGCCCCGTCCCACGGCCACGGTCAGCGCGGCGGGCACGGCCAATCCCATGGCGCAGGGGCAGGCGACGACCAGCACGGCGACGGTTGCGGCCAGCGCCATTTGCAGCGAAGTGGTGGCCGCAAGCCAGATCACGAAGGTGAGCGCGGCCAGCGCCAGCACCACGGGCACGAAGATGGAACTGGCGCGGTCGGCCAGCCGTTCCATGGGCGCGCGCGAGCCCTGCGCCTGAGCAACCATTCGGGTAATCTGCGCCAGCAGGGTGGCCTCACCCAAGGACTCCGCCCGGCAGGTTACGGCACCGTCGTAATTCAGCGAACCGGTAAGCACGCGCCCGCCAACTTCGCGGCCGAGCGGCGTGGATTCGCCGGTCAGCATCGACTCGTCCACGGTTGTTCGGCCTTCGATGATCGTCGCGTCAACTGGAAAGCGTTCCCCCGGCAGGACCAGGACACTGTCGCCGGGCTGAATCTCTTCGAGGGGAACGATTGCTTCCACGCCGTCGCGGATGCGGCGGGCGGTGGCCGGACGCAGCCGGGAGAGCGAGTCGAGGGCGGCCAGGGCGCGGCGCTTGGCGCGGCCTTCCAGCGCTTTGCCCAACAGCAGAAAGCCGAGAATCAGCAGAACCGCGTCAAAATAAACCTGGCGGCCCGGCGCGGGCCAAAGCGTGGCGTAAGCGGAGTAGACGAAGGCCACGCCGGTTCCCAGGCTGACCAGGGTGTTCATATTCGTCGTGCCGTGGCGCAAACCGCGCGCCGCGCTAAGGTAAATTCCGCGGCCCGCCCAGACCACGATCACCGCGGTAAGAATGAGCAGAAACCAGCGCAGCAACTCCGGCGGCAACGCGAAGAGCCAAGGCAGCAGGCGCATCAGGGCGTGGTCCAGCGCGCCCATTTTTTGAGAGGCTCCCAACGGCATGGCCAGCAACATCGCCGCGGCTCCGGCAATGAGCGCGGCCAAGGCTTTGCGTTCAGCTCCGGCGTCGAGGGCGTTGGAGGGGTTTTCCGAAGAAGCGTCAGGGCGGGGAAGAACGGCGTCGTAGCCGGCCGCGCGAATGGCTTCGACCAGTTGCGTGGGTGTCGCCAATGCAGGATCGAAGACCACGCTGGCGCGATGGGCCATCAGATCGACGCGCGCCGATTCCACTCCCGCGGTCTCCCGCAACGCCGCTTCCACATGATGCTGGCAGGAGGCGCAACTCATCCCCAGCACGGGCAGCGTGAGGGATTCTGTCGCAGAAGGGGCCATGGGCTGAATTACGCTTCCAAATGAGCCGTAAAACCGGCCTTGGCCAGAGCGGCAACGGCCTGTTCGACGGGAGCCGGGTCGAGGTTGGAGGTAAATCGCGCCTCACCGAGGCTCACCTCGCCGACCACTAACCCCTCGATTGCCGCCAAGGCCTGGCTGACGCGGCGAACACAGGAGCCGCAGTGCATTCCATCGACACATAATGTGAATTCCGCCATTCTCTTCTCCTGTTCGTCTTTGATAATACGCCGAGGAAAAAGACGCACGGCCCGCGGACTTATGTTGCGTGGATGGGCGGCCTGGGGGCTATCGTAAGAGGGGTTACGGCATTCGGAGAATCGTGCGGAGAGTGTTTCCTTTGGTGCCGGCGATGGGCTTGGGCGCGAGCCTTGAGAAACGAAATGCGAGAGGGCGGGTGAAAGCGATCAAGAGGCTGTGGTGGGTTGCGGTTGTGCTGGTGGTGGTTGCTGCGTTTGGCTTCTGGGCGCGGCCGGTCAGCTACTTCAATGAAGCGTTGTACGTTCGGGAGCGCATTTCGGGCGTGGAGAACCGCTCGGTTCAGGTTGCGGGCCATGGCGTGCATTACCTTGCAAGGGGGCCAGCCGGTGGGCCGGTAGTGGTGCTGGTACATGGGCTGGGCGGACAAGCCGAGGACTGGCGGAACCTGGCCCCCTATCTGGCGAAGGCCGGTTTTCGCGTCTATCTTCCCGATCTGCCCGGCTACGGTCGCAGCGAGCAGCCCGCGGACTTTTCCTACTCGATGCACGATGAGGCTGAGGCGGTGGTGGGCTTTCTCGATGCGCTGGGGTTGCATCAGGTGGACCTGGGCGGCTGGTCGATGGGCGGCTGGATCGTGCAGCGGGTCGCCAGCGAACATCCAGAGCGGGTCAGGCAGTTGATGCTGTTTGACTCGGCCGGCATTTATGAGAAGCCGGCCTGGGATTTGCGGCTGTTTACGCCAACCACGCCCGCCGAACTCAACCAACTGGAAGCGCTGCTGATGCCCAATCCCCCCAAGGTGCCGGGCTTTATCGCACGGGACATTCTGCGCGTGTCAGAAAAGGACGCTTGGGTGATTCACCGCTCGGTCAATGCGATGCTCACCGGCCAGGACACCACCGACAAGCTGCTTCCGGGGCTCAAGATGCCGGTGCTGATCGTATGGGGTGCCGAGGACCGGATCACCCCGCTCAGCCAGGGTGAGAGGATGCACCGCCTGGCGCCACAATCTGAATTGGAGGTCTTCCCCGGCTGTGGCCACCTGGCTCCCGTCCAGTGCGCCGCCCAGATCGGACCCAAGGTCGTGGAGTTTGTGAAGCAGTAGGGCTGCCTGGCTTCTCACCCTCGCAACAGACCGGGCTGAATCGCAGGTCTCAAAATCAAGAATTTTCGGCAAGCTCAGGGCTGGCTCTGGGGCGCCCCGAGCTTGATCGCTGGGGCGTGGAGGGCTATACGCCGATGACGTCGCAGAGTTCCTTGACGGCCGCGACGCTTCTTTTGAGGGCGGCGTCTTCCTCCTCGGTGAGCTTGATCTCGATGATCTGCTCCAGTCCGGCGGCGCCCAGCTTGCAGGGCACGCCGATGCAGTATCCGTTGATGCCGTACTCGCCTTCCAGGTAGGCCGCGCAAGGCAGAATCTTCTTCTTGTCCTTGAGAATGGCCTCGGCCATTTCGACGGCCGCCGCCGAGGGCGCGTAGTAGGCGCTGCCGGTCCTCAACTGCTTCACAATCTCCGCGCCGCCGTCGCGGGTGCGCTGCACCATGGCGTCAATGCGCTCCTTGGAGAGCAGTTCGGTGATCGGAATGCCGGCCACGGTGGTGTAGCGAACCATCGGGACCATGGTGTCGCCGTGGCCGCCGAGGGTAAAGGAGTGTACGTTTTCTACGCTCACGTCCAGTTCCGCCGCGATGAAGCTGCGGAAGCGGCTCGCGTCGAGGACGCCGGCCATGCCCAGAACCCGTCCGCGATTGAAGCCCGAGAGGCGGTAAGCGGCCTGCACCATGGCGTCCAGCGGATTCGAGACGACGATCAGAATCGATTCGGGCGAGTAGGCGACCACCTTCTCGATCACCGTGGCCATGATCTTGAAATTGGTGTTCAGCAGGTCGTCGCGACTCATGCCGGGCTTGCGGGCCAGGCCGGCGGTGATGATCACAATGTCGCTGTTGGCGGTGGCGGCGTAGTCGCTGGAGCCGGTAATGTGCACATCGGATTTTTCGATGGGAAGAGCCTGCAGCATATCCAGCGCCTTGCCCTGGGGCGCTCCGTCTGCCACGTCGATCAACACTACATCGGCCAGTTCCTTGGCCATGATCCAGTGCGCGGCCGTTGAGCCGACGTGGCCGGCGCCCACAATGCTGACTTTCTTGCGCATTCATCCCTCCTCGGGCAATGGGTTAAAGCAGGGAACAGGGAATAGGGAACAGGGAACAGAATGCGGGGGGCTATTCCCTAGTCCCTATTCCCTGTTCCCTGTCTTTACAGGTTGCCGATGATGCGGGTGGCAAACTCGCTGGTGCCCACCTTGGTGGCGCCGGCGGTCTGGCGTTCAAAGTCGTAGGTGACGAATTTCTGCAAAATCGTCTTTTCGAGCGACTGCTCGATCATCTGGGCAGCTTCCTTCCAGCCGATGAAATTCAACAGCATCACGCCCGAGAGGATTACCGAGCCGGGATTGATCATGTCCTTGTCGGCGTACTTTGGCGCGGTGCCGTGCGTGGCCTCGAAGATCGCGTAGCCGTCGCCGATGTTGGCCCCAGGCGCAATGCCGAGGCCTCCCACCTGCGCCGCCGCGGCGTCGGAGAGGTAGTCGCCGTTGAGGTTGGTGGTGGCCAGCACGCTGTACCCCTCGGGCCGAATGATGATCTGCTGGAAGATTGAGTCGGCGATGCGGTCGTTGATGAGCAGCTTCGACTTCCAGGCGCCACGGCCGTGTGTCTGACCGATCGCGTCGAGCACGGCCTTGACCTCTGCATAAATGGAATCGCGGAAATCGGCCGAGGCGAACTCCAGGCCGGGCTCGATCAGCGCGGCGTTTTCTTCCACCGTCAGGCCGGGATGGGCGTCCAGGTTGCCCAGAATCCAGCTCTCGCGCTCGGTGACGGTCTGGGCGCGGAATTCCTCGACCGCGACCTCGTAGCCCCACTGGCGGAAGGCGCCCTCGGTGAACTTCTGAATGTTGCCCTTGTGGACCAGCGTGACGCTCTTGCGCCCGGTCTCCAGAGCAAATTTGATGGCGTAGCGCACCAGCCGCTTTGAGCCGAAGATGGAGATTGGCTTGATGCCCACGCCGGAGTCGGCGCGCACCTTCTTCTTGCCGCCCTGGAGCAGATCGTCGTTCAGGAACGAGATCAGCCGGGCGGCCTCCGTCGAGCCTTCTTTGAACTCGATGCCCGCGTACACGTCCTCGGTATTCTCGCGGAAGATGACGATGTCCATCTTCTCGGGGTGCTTTACCGGGCTGGGGACGCCCTGGTAGTACTTCACCGGCCGCACGCAGGCGTAGAGGTCGAGCAGTTGGCGCAGGGCCACGTTGAGCGAGCGGATGCCGCCGCCAATCGGCGTGGTCAGCGGCCCCTTGATGGAGATGCGCAGGTCGCGCGCCGCGGCCACCGAGTCGTCCGGCAGCCAGGTGTGGAACTGGCGGAAGGCTTTTTCACCGGCGAAGATCTCAAACCAGCGGATCGCCCGCCGGCCGCCATAGGCCTTTTCCACCGCCGCGTCGAAGACCCGCCGCGCGGCCTTCCAGATGTCGCGCCCCGTACCGTCGCCCTCGATGAAAGGAATAATGGGGTTATCGGGCACCTCGAACCGCCCGTTTTTGTACTCGATAGGCTGGCCGTCTCGCGGCAGTTCCAGACCGTTATAGGTGGTTTGCATCGGCTTTGGAGCACCTCTTCTCCAGTGTAATCGGAGCGAGAGGCTTCCGCTTGAGATTCAACGAGTTGCAATGGCAAAGCCGATTATTTCCCAGGCTAGGGCTCCCTGGCCGCCGTGAAGCCGTCTCCATCGAATCGTGGAATCCCGAAGTGGCCGCGCAGGTGGAGCAGGTCAATGGGGCTCAGATCACCCTTCAAGGTCACCAGCACGAGGCTCCGGGGAGTCTCCGCCAGCAGCACCGCGCCGCGCACATTCACGCCGTCCAGCGTCAGCCAGAGGTCGGTTGTTCTATTAGCCTCATTGCGCTGCGAGCCCTCGGCATTGCTAGTGCTCACCATGTGCTTCCAGCCGCGCTGGTGATAAGCCTCGCGGAGGGCCTCCACCTGCGCCGGGTCCGCCGCGCCGGCCGGGCCGAAGCGCAGTAAGTGCACACTAATGCCATCGATCTTGCCGATGGCCTGGCGGGTCTCAGGGTTCGCGTCTGAAAGCAGGCTGGAGGCCGCGGCGAGCATCGTCCGGTCCAGCGTGAAGCTGGATTTGCTTGCGGCCTGCGCGCTCAGTTGCTCCAGGGCGGGAGGCGTCCACTCCAGAACCACTGCGGCGGGCTCGGAACTTGTTTCCGAATCGGCCGCAACGGCCGCCGTCGGGTTCTGGCTTTCGACGGCCGTCTGCGCCACCACCGGAAGGCAGCCCGCGCCCGCGCTCAAAATGCAGATTCCAACCCACCGTAATCTCTTCATGTTCTTTTAAACGCGGCCGGCGGCAAAAAGTTGCTTTGAAAGCTCTTAGCGTGCCCGGAATGGGAGCCGGACGGGCCACTCTCCGGCCCGGGACGCGGCCGTCCTGTGTAAAGGAGAGATGAAATTGCCGCCAAGGCTGTTTTCACCCCTCCGGATGCGATAAACTCATGCGGGCACTCTTAAAAAAAGCCACCATCTTCAAATCCACGGAGGACACATAGAAATTGGGAAAAAGCATGGTCCCGAAGAAGCTGTTTTTCACCAAGGGCGTAGGCAAACACAAGGAGCGTTTGACCTCCTTTGAGCTGGCGCTTCGGGATGCGGGCATTGCCTCGCAGAATCTGGTGCGCGTTTCTTCCATCTTTCCGCCGCAATGCAAGATGCTCACCCGCAAGGAGGGGCTCACTTACCTGAATCCCGGCGAGGTGGTTTTTGCGGTGATCGCGGAAAACTCGACGCGCGAGCCGCACCGGCTGCTGGTGTCGAGCATCGGCGTCGCCATTCCCGCGGATAAAAACACCTATGGCTACCTGAGCGAGCACCACAGCTTCGGCGAAACCGAGGAGCAGGCCGGCGAGTACGCCGAGGAGCTGGCCGCTGAGATGCTGGCCACCACCCTGGACGTGGACTTCGATCCGGACAAGAGCTGGGATGAGAAGAAAGAGATTTATCGCATCTCGAATAAAATTGTCCGCACCAGCAACGTAACCCAGTCGGCGATGGGCGACAAGCGCGGACTGTGGACCACCACGATTGCCGCCGCCGTGCTGATTCTGGCAGAGTAGGAATTGCATTCAGCGGACCATGGAGGCCAATCCCGCTGGGCCGGGGTTGGCCTTGCCGTCGTTCTATGGTAAGTTTTGTCGTTGCGTAGGTCGGTTTTGCCGTCGCGCCGGTAAGTTTTCGTACAGAGGCCGGGTTTCAGGGCTCTGACCGCTTGTTGTTGTACCAAAGTTGGGTTTTGTACGGAAGTCGGGTTTTTAGTACAGAAGCTGGGTGCCCCGTCCTCGGCGCGTTTTTGTTTTTGCGCCCAGGGTGGGAAACCACGAACCTTGACCAGATTCCGTTCGCGAGCTGGAGCATTTTCGGAATTGGTGTAGACCGAAAGCACGCCCTCAAGTGGCTTTTTCCTCAAGAAAAAGCCACCCTTCGCGGCTCTCAAAAAGTCTATATGTATTCCGAAAATGCTCTAGAGTCCGTTCACGAAGAGGAAAGCCGGCATCTTATGACAAAGACGCGCAAATACAATGTCGGGCTGGTGCAGATGCACATGAGCGCCGATCCGGAGGCCAACTTCGCCGCCGCGCTCGGCCACATCCGCGAGGCGGCGCGGCTGGGGGCGAACATCGTCTGCCTGCCGGAGCTCTTCCGCACCCAGTACTTCTGCCAGCGCGAGGATCTGCGCCTCTTTGACCTGGCCGAGCCCATTCCGGGGCCTTCGACGGCCAGACTGGCCGAGGTGGCCCGCGAGCTGCGGGTGGCCATCATCGCCTCGCTCTTCGAACGCCGCGCGCCGGGGCTTTATCACAACACGGCCGTCACCTTGAACGCCGATGGCGTCATCGCCGGGGTTTATCGCAAGATGCACATTCCCGACGACCCGCTCTTCTACGAAAAGTACTATTTCGCGCCCGGCGATCTGGGTTTTCAGGCTGTCGATACAGCCTTTGGCCGTGTCGGAACGCTGGTCTGCTGGGATCAGTGGTACCCGGAGGCCGCGCGGCTGACCGCTCTCCAAGGCGCCGAGGCGATCTTCTATCCCACTGCGATTGGCTGGCATCCTGCTGAAAAAGATGAGTTTGGGGCGGCGCAGTTCGCGGCCTGGCAGACCATACAGCGCTCGCACGCCATCGCCAACGGGGTTTACGTGGCCAGCGTCAACCGCGTCGGCCTGGAGCACGGCGTCGTCAAGGGCCATCGCGCTCCCGATGGGAGCGCGGGGCAGGGAATCGAGTTCTGGGGCGGCAGCTTCCTGGCCGATCCCTTTGGCCGCATCCTCGCCAAGGCCTCGCACGACGCCGAGGAGATTCTGCTGGGCGAAATCGACCTTGGCCTGATCGAGGAAACCCGCCGCAACTGGCCTTTTCTGCGCGACCGCCGCATCGACGCCTACGCGCCGATTTCCAGCCGCTTCCTCGACCCGGTGAACTCCTGGACGGCCGACGGAGATCCCAAGTAGAGTTAGGAACTTCTGGAGAAGTGCCTGTTTTGAAGGGTACGGGCTTTAGCCCGTACATCAATCGCGCAAAATGAATCGGGGCTTTAGCCCCTGAGGGAATGCCGGTTCCACAACAAGAGATTTTCCAGAGGTCCCTTTCGCAATCCATGATGAATGAAATGCCACGTGAACTGGGCTACCGCATGCCCGCCGAGTGGGAGCCGCACCAGGCCACCTGGCTGGCCTGGCCACACAATCCCGAGGACTGGCCGGGCAAATTCCAGACCATCCCTTGGCTCTACGCCGAGATCGTCCGCCTGCTCGCGGCGCAGGAGCAGGTGCATCTTCTGGTCGAGAACGCTAAAGCCGAGGAGCGCGCCACGAGCATTCTCGCCCGCGCCGGAGCCAATCTTGTTCGGGTGAGCTTTCACCTGTGGCCGACCAACCGGGGATGGACGCGCGACTCGGGACCGATCTTCATCAAAAACGCCGTGGGCCAGGTCGCGATTACCAACTGGCGCTTCAACGCCTGGGCAAAGTACTCCGACTGGCAGCTCGACGACCGGATTCCTGCCCACGTGGCGGAGCTGCTCGGCCTACCCGCCTGGGAACCCTCAGTCCAAAACGAGAACGGCACGAAGTGCGTCCTCGAAGGCGGCTCCATCGACACCAACGGCGCAGGATTGCTGCTGACCACTGAGGAGTGCCTGCTCAGCGAGATTCAGCAGCGCAATCCGGGAGTGAGCCGTGAGCAATTAGAGCAGGCCTTTTCGGATTTTCTCGGCATCGACCAGGTCATCTGGCTCGGCCGCGGTGTGGCCGGCGACGACACTCACGGCCACATCGACGACATCGCCCGTTTTGTCGGGCCCACGACGATTGTTGCCGCCGTCGAGCCGGACTCAGGCGACCCCAACCACGCTCCCCTGGCCGAAAACCTTGCGCGCCTCAAGGCCGCCCGCACCCTCGACGGCAAGCCATTCGACCTGGTAGAGCTGCCGCTGCCACGGCCGGTCGTTTTTCGCGGCCAGCGCCTGCCGGCAAGCTACGCCAACTTCTACATCGCCAATAATCTGGTTTTGGTTCCCACCTTCCACGATCCCCACGACCGCCTCGCGCTGAACACGCTGGCCGAAGTCTTTCCCGGCCGCGAGGTCATCGGCATTCACTCTGTCGATCTGGTTTGGGGCCTGGGCACGCTGCATTGCATGACCCAGCAGCAGCCGGCGGCGCTACCATCAAAACCATGACCGACGAGCGCGAAGCCATGCAATCCGACCTCGATTTCATGCAAGCCGCGCTCACGGAAGCCCGCCTGGCCGCCGCGGCCGGCGAGGTGCCGATTGGCGCGGTGGTGGTCCGCGAGGGGGCGGACGGAGCCGAAATCGTGGCGCGCGGGCAGAATCGCGTCTTGCGCGACCTGGACCCCACGGCCCACGCGGAGATCGTGGCCCTGCGCGCGGCTGCCACGGCCCTGGGGAACTACCGGCTGTCCGGTTGCACGCTTTATGTGACGCTGGAGCCCTGTGCGATGTGCGCCGGGGCACTGATTCACGCCCGGATCGACCGGCTGGTCTATGCCGCCGCGGACCCCAAGGCGGGCGCTTGCGGTTCGGTGCTCTCGGTTCTCAACCACCCCCAGCTCAACCACCAAATGGCAGTCGAGCAGGGAATTCTGGCCGATGAAGCGGCCGAACTGCTGCGCGGCTTCTTTCGCGAGCGGCGGGAGCGGTAGCTTCGCGTCATCGCCCGCAATGAATTGGCTGACAAGCGGTAAACTACCCCCATGAATGTGCAAATATACGGCGTCTCCTGGTGTGGCGATTGCCGGGCGGCCAGGAAGTTTCTCGACTCCCACGGCGTCGAATACACGGAGATCGACGTGGACCACGACCGCGCGGCCTCGGCCGAGCTGGTGCGCCGCGTCGGCAAGCGGGCCGTTCCGCAACTGGTGATCGACGGCGAGTGGTTCCAGCCTTACGTGCCGGGCCGTGGGCTGCTGGTGGATGAGCTGCATCAGCGTCTGGGCCTTTCTCGCGCCTGAGGGCCTTCTCCCCGTACAATCGAGAGGGTACGCGGGGCCGCCGAACGCGGCTTTGCCAAGGAGTTTTCCGTTGATCGAACGCTATACTCGCGCGCCGATGGGCCGCATCTGGACCGATGAGAACAAGTTCCGCTGCTGGCTCCAGGTCGAGTCGGCGGCCAGCGCCGTACTGGCCGAGGACGGCGTGATTCCCGCTGCGGCGGCCGAGGCCATCGCCGCCAAGGCCAGTTTTTCCGTCGAGCGCATCCACGCCATCGAGGCCGAGGTGAAGCACGACGTCATCGCCTTCACTACGGCGGTCGCCGAGACCCTCAAAGCCCAGGGGCTGGAGGCCGAATCCCGCTGGCTGCACTACGGGCTGACCTCGAACGACATTGTGGACACGGCGCAGGCACTGCAAGTGAAAGAAGCCTCGGGGCTGATCCGCTCCGGCCTGGCTGCGCTCATCGCCGTGCTCCGGCGGCGGGCCGTCGAGTTCAAGCTCACGCCCACCATCGGCCGCACCCACGGGATTCATGCCGAGCCGACCACCTTCGGCCTCAAGCTGCTCAACTGGTTTGCCGAGATGGAGCGCAATCTGGCCCGCTTTGACGCGGCGGCCGAGGGTATGCGCGTCGGCAAGCTCTCGGGCGCTGTGGGCACCTTTGGCCATTTGAAGCCTGAGCACGAAGAGAAAATTTGCGCCCGGCTGGGCCTCAAGCCGGCGCTGGTGGCCACGCAGGTCATCCAGCGCGACCGCCATGCGGCCTACATCTCGACCCTGGCCATCATCGGCGGCACGCTCGACAAGATCGCCGTCGAGGTGCGCCACCTGCAGCGGACCGAGGTGCGCGAGGCCCAGGAGTACTTCAGCGAGAAGCAGAAGGGCTCTTCGGCCATGCCGCACAAGAAGAACCCCATCACCTCGGAGCAGATCAGCGGTCTGGCGCGCGTCCTGCGCGGCAACGCCCAGGCGGCCTTCGAGGACATTCCGCTCTGGCACGAACGGGACATTTCGCACTCCTCCGTCGAGCGCGTCATCTTCCCCGATTCGACCATCCTGGTGGACTATATGCTGGCCAAGACGACCGACCTGATTGACCGCCTGCTGGTCTATCCCGAGCGGATGAAGAAGAACCTTCAATCGACCGGTGGATTGATCTTCTCGGGCCAGCTTCTGCTTGACTTGGCCGAGGCCGGAATGATGCGCGAGGACGCCTACCGGCTCGTCCAGTCCCACGCCATGCGAGCCTGGAAGGAAGATCTGGTCTTCCGCGACGAGGTTGCGAAGGATGCGGCGATTACTGCGCTGCTAACTCCAGAAAAACTCGCCCAGACCTTCGATTGCACGCGCCAGTTAGGCAATGTGGACGCGATCTTCCGGCGGGTTTTGGGCGAGTAACATTTTCGCTTGGCCTTGGGTGAAGGGTACGGGCTTTAGCCCGTACATCAAAAGCAGAAGGCTAAATGGGCTTTAGCCCCTGAGGAAAGTTTCATGCAGTGATTCACATTCCCTCAGTGGCTAAAGCCAACGCGCGAACTTGGTTCTTATGTACGGGCTAAAGCCCGTACCCTTCAAAGCATAAGTTCCTTCAGCGCTTTTCCGATTTGCGAAGAGGAGCATCGAACTGGAAGCCATAAACCTCACCGTCGCACTGACCGGCGCATCGGGCGCGATCCTGGGCCGGGAGCTGCTGCGCGCGCTAGAGGCTGACGAGCGAGTGGGGCACGTCCACTTTGTGGCTTCGGAGAACTCGTTGCGCGTACTGGCCGAGGAACTGGGAGTCGCCAGCGACAATCTGCTCGAAAGGCTGCTTGGCGCGGCGCCCACCAAGACCGTGCAGCTCGCCGACGCCGACATCGGCGCGTCCATCGCCAGCGGCAGCTACCCCTCCGGCGGAATGATCGTTCTGCCCTGCTCAATGGGGACGCTGGCGGCCGTCGCCCACGGCCTGGCCAACTCGCTGATTGCGAGAGCCGCCGACGTTACGCTCAAGGAGCGCCGTCCGCTGATTCTGTGCGTGCGCGAGACGCCCTTCAACCGCATTCATCTTCGGAATATGACGCTGGCCGCCGAGGCCGGAGCGGTGATCTTCCCCTGCATCCCGGCCTTCTACAACCACCCCGTCGATTCCGTGGAGATGGCCCGCCAGTTCGCCTGCCGCGTACTGGCCCACATCGGCCTGCCGCAGCCGGGAGCCTTTGTCTGGCAGCCGGAAGAGTAGGGAGCAGCGACTGGGGAAGAGGTCGTTGCCGGGACTCCCCTCAAACGCTGGGGAAACCCGTCAAACTGTTTTGTTCCATCTGGATGGGAGAACCGCTATAGCCCTCGCTTCCGCCGGAATGGCGGGTTAGCAAGTTGGCGATAGGTCTTGACTTCCCCCCGCCCAGAGCCGATACTATTTTCAATGCTGAACTCAAGGGAATGCGGAATTGCGGTCATGGCCATGTGTATGCACATGATGTGCGGACCCGTCCGTCCGGCTCTTGAGCGGCTCATGCGTTAAACGCAACCGATTCTGAAGCCTGCCGGCCCGAGTCCCAAGAGGATTCGGGCCGTTTTGCATTCCAGGTTCCGAGTGTCCCAATTTTCGCTGTAATCTGAAGGAGAAGATCATGTCCGAGTCGAAACCGCTTCAGTTTGCCACCCTTGCCGTTCATGCTGGTCAAGTGCCCGACCCAACCACTGGTTCATGCGCCGTGCCCATCTACCAGACGGCTTCGTACGTCTTCCATGACGCGGGCCACGCCGGAAGGCTCTTTGGACTGAAGGAGTTCGGCAACATCTATACCCGCATCATGAACCCCACCAACGACGTCTTCGAGAAGCGGGTGGCGGCTCTGGAAGGCGGAGTGGCGGGGCTGGCTACGGCTTCGGGCATGGCGGCCGAGTCTCTGGCCCTGACCACGCTGGCTTCGGCCGGGGACGAGATCATCTCCACCACCTCGCTCTACGGCGGCACCTACACCCTCTTTCGCTACACCTTTCCCAAGTGGGGCATTACCGTTAAATTCGTCGATGCGGACGACTTCGACGGCCTGCGCGCGCTGATCAACGACAAAACCAGGGCAATTTACACCGAGACCTTGGGCAACCCCAAGCTGGACGTGGCGGAGATTGAGACGCTGGCCAAGATCGCCCATGAACACGGGCTGCCGCTGGTCATCGACAACACCTCAGCCTCGGCGGCGCTAGTGCGGCCCATCGAGTGGGGCGCCGACATCGTGGTCAACTCGGCCACCAAGTTCCTGGGCGGCCACGGCACCACCATCGGCGGCATCATTGTGGACGGGGGCAAGTTTGACTGGGCGGCTTCAGGGCGCTTCAAGGACTTCACCGAGCCCGACCCCTCCTACCACGGCCTTTCCTACACCGAGGCCTTCGGCCCGCTGGCCTTCATCCTCAAGGCGCGCGTGCAGGGACTGCGCGACACCGGAGCGGCTCTGTCGCCCTTCAGCGCCTTCCTGCTGCTGCAAGGGATTGAGACGCTGCACCTGAGGCTGGAACGCCACTCCCAGAATGCGCTGGCCGTGGCCAAGCACCTGGAGCAACATCCTGGCGTCGAGTGGGTCAACTACCCCGGCCTGGAATCCAGCCCCTACTACCAGCGGGCGCTGAAGTACCTGCCCAATGGGCAGGGCGGGCTGGTCACTTTCGGCATCAAGGGCGGTTATGAGGCAGGGAAGAAGCTGATCGACACTCTGAAGCTGTTCTCGCTGCTGGCCAACATCGGCGACGCCAAGTCGCTGGTGATTCACCCCGCCTCGACCACCCACCAGCAGCTTTCGGTGGAGGAGCAGGCGGATGCCGGCGTCACTCCCGAGCTGGTGCGCCTCTCAGTCGGCATCGAGGACATTCGCGATATTCTGGCCGATCTGGACCAGGCCATTGAGGCCGCCAACGGTCACGCCTTCACCGGCGTGAGCACAACCGCGTGTAATGTAGCAAAATGAGTACTATGACCGAATCCCGAGCCGGGACTGGAATCTCGCCGCCCGCAACCTCCGTTCTGACGCCCACCTACGAGGGCGACTTCGTCCTCGATGAGCCGCTGGAACTGGAGTGTGGCCGTTCTTTGGCCGGCGTTACGCTGCATTATGCGGTGTATGGCCGGCTGAACGCGGCTCGGGACAACGCCGTGCTGGTCTGTCATGCGCTCACCGGCTCGGCCTTGGTGGGCTCCTGGTGGCCGGAGATCTTTGCTCCCGGCGCGGTGCTCTCGCTGGAACAGGATTTTGTAATCTGTATCAACATGCTCGGCTCCTGCTACGGGTCGACCGGCCCCGGCTCGGTCGATCCGGAGACGGGCAAGGTCTACGGCCCGGATTTTCCGCTGGTTTCCATTCGCGACAACGTGCGCGCCCAGGCTAAGCTGTTGGATTCGCTCGGCGTCCGGCGGCTGCGGCTGGTTCTGGGCGGCTCCATAGGTGGAATGCAGGCGCTGGATTGGGCCATTTACGACCCGCAGCGCGTCGCGCGCGCAGTCATCATCGGCGTGGCCCCGCTTTCGGCCATGGGGTTGGCGCTCAATCACTTGCAGCGCCAGGCTATTCAGCACGACCCGGAGTGGAAGGGTGGCCATTACCTGCCGCAGCGCCCTCCGCGCAAGGGGCTGGCGCTGGCGCGCCAGATCGGCATGATCAGCTACAAGTCCGCCGAATTGTTTGACGAACGTTTTGGCCGCAAGCCCAACCGCAACGGGGAGGATCCCTGGGGCGTGGACCATCAGGAAACCGGGCAGGAGGGCGATCAAAAGGGCAATCTGGAGGGCAATCTGGGCGGCAAGCAGGCGGGCGAGCAGGAAAGCCGTCAGGAGGGCGTGCTGATTGGCGGGCAGGGAAGCAGTCAGAGCAGCGGGCTGATCGGCGGCCGCTTTGACATTGCCGGCTACCTGGACCACCAGGGAGAGCGGTTTATCGACCGCTTTGACGCCAACTCCTACCTGGCCATTCTGCGCACCATGGACACCTGGGACCCGCTGCGCGGCTACAGCTCGCCGGCCGAGGCCTTTGGCCGGATTCGCGCCCGCCTCAGCTTTGTCGGCATCAGCTCCGATTGGCTCTTTCCCCCGCAGGACGTGCGCGACTTCGCCTATTCCATTCGCGCCGCCGGCGTTCAGGCCGATTACCGGGAGATGACCAGCGCCCACGGCCACGACGCCTTTCTGGCCGAACAGGTTGAACTGGTGCGGCTGCTGCAATGAGAGCGTCCCGGTTACCGGGGACCTTCGGCGCCGCAACCAAGACGAGGAGGAAGTGGCGATGTCACTTATAGAAGTCAGCAACGACGCCGCTTGACCAGGCCGCCAATTTCATGGAGTCAGCAACCGTTTTCCCGGCTACTGCGTCCAAACCATGTACAACAGAGCCCTGGCGTCAGGACGATGCGTTTATCCAAAAACTTTGCTTGTCACCGGAGGGAGTGCTTTCTATAATCCAGCTATTACCGCATTGGAAACCGGGGCAGCCTATTTTGCTCGTTTCCCCGGCGCTCAACAGCCCAGAAATCGGTTGTGCATTCCGCGAGCGAGCGCCAGGTCTCTGACCGCTTGTTGTTGTACCACTCATGGGTGCCCCAGGTTCCGATTTTGGGACTTGGGATTGTACGAACTCGATGTACAAAATCATACGGTCAGAGCTCTAGAACATTGATCTCCATTTAGCAATTTTTCTAATTCCCAGGAGTACTGAATGAAGAAGTTAGTCCTAGCGTCCGTGATGGCATTGGCGAGTCTGAGCCTCATTTTCGCGCCCATGCTGCGAGCCCAGGATTCGATCACCATCAAGGATCCGGCCGAATTCAACAGCTATCAAACCGCCTCTCAGCAGAGCGATCCAACGGCCAAGGCCTCGGCCCTGGAGAGTTTCCTCGAGACCTATCCGCAGAGTGTCGTCAGGGCAGCGGTTCTCGACCAGCTGATCGACACCTATCAGGGCCTGGGCGATGCCGACAAGACGCTCAGCGCGGCCAGCCGCCTGCTCCAGACGGACCCCAACAATCTGAAGGCCATCTTCATTTCGGTCTTCATCAAGAAGGGGCAGTGCGGCAAGACCCAGGACGCGCAGGCCTGCGACGACGCCGCGGCGCTTGCCCAGCGAGGACTGACGGCCTCCAAGCCCGCCGACACCCCGGCTGGCGACTGGAAGAAGCTGACCGGCGCAACTTACCCGGTCTTCCACTCAGCCATTGCCCTCGACGACGCGGTCTCCAAGAAGGACTTCAAGAGCGCGGTTGCCGAATACACGGCGGAATTGATGCTCTATACCGACGATCAGACCAAGACCACAGGGCTGCAGGACACGCTCCTTCTGGCCCAGGCCTATACCCAGCCCGGCGCCAAGGATTTGGTGAAAGCAATCTGGTTCTATGCGCGCGGATGGAACTTTGTTCCCGCCTCGTACAAGCCCACGGTTGAAAAATCGCTCGAGTATTACTACGCGAAGTACCACGGCAACCTGAAGGGCCTCAACGAGGTCAAGAGCCAGGCTGCCCTGACCACCTTCCCCCCGGCAACCCTGGCCATCGCGCCCGCGCCCACGCCGGCCGAGATCGCACACAAAGTGGTCGCCGAAACTTCCAACCTGACCACGCTGAACCTGGAGGACAAGGAGTTCATCCTGGCCAACGGCTCCCCGGATGACGCCGTCAAACTCTGGGCTCTCTTGAAAAATCAGGCGACCCCGGTTCCGGGAACGGTGATTGAGGCCTCCGCTTCGGTCATCAAGGTGGCCGTGACCCAGGACGCCAGGAACGCCAATCCTCCTTACGCCGACTTCATCGTCCATCTGAAGAAGCCCCTGGAGGAGAAGGAGATTCCCGCGGTTGGCTTCGAGTTCAATCTTCAGCCCAAAGCCGAACTGGATGGGATCTACGACACCTATACGCAGGTTCCAGCCACGGCCACCACGGATCAGACAGCGCAGATTGTGCTGCGTGACGGCGTGATCGTGCCGGCCGAGAAAAAGGCCGTTCCGCACAAGCCCGCCGCGGGGCACCGCAAGTAGCGGAGATCGGTTGACCATGTGTGATTCATTGGGCGCGCCAGACCCCGGCAAGGGGCTGGCGCGCCCGATCCGCTTCCGTACGCAAAGAGTCAGCCTCTGTCTGCATGGAAAACCCGTGCAGGCGGCAGATCCGGCAGGGAAGGCAATTCTGATCAAGTGAGTTTTTCAGTCGTCAGTCGTCAGTTTTCAGTGCAGGTGATTGCGGATTCCCTGGTTTGTCCATTGCTTTATATATTTTTCGCCACTTGTTTTTGAAAGGCGATGCCGTCCGGTCGCCGAAAGCCAAAACTGAAAACTGATTACTGAAAACTGACGGCTGTCCGGCTATTCCCCGAGCATGATGCGCTGAATGCGCGTGGCACGCCCCGTTGCGGGGTCGCAGGAGATCAGCGCGGCGCACATCTTGGGGTTTCCCCTGGCGGCCTCGAATTTGCAGGGCATTCCGGAGATAAACTTGCGCAGCACGAGCTCTTTTTCGACGCCGATCACGCTGTCGTAGGGGCCGCTCATGCCCACATCCGTCTGGTAGGCGGTTCCTCCCGGCAGGACGCGCTCGTCGGCGGTGGGAACGTGCGTATGCGTGCCCAGCACGGCGGTCGCTCGGCCATCCAGGTGCCAGCCCATCGCCACTTTCTCGCTGGTGGCCTCGGCGTGGAAGTCCACCACGACGACCTTGGCCCGAATGCCGGCCAGGAGATTGTTGACGGCGTGGAAGGGGTCGTTGGTGGTGTTCATGAAGACGCAACCCTGCAGGTCGATCACAGCGTAGTCCACGCCGCTCTGGGTGGTTCCCTCGTAAACGCCGTGACCGGGAAGACCGGGCTGGAAATTTGCCGGCCGCAGCACGCGCCGGGCGCGTTCGTGGCCATCGGCGGGAGCGGAATTGAAGTAGTCGATCAGCTCGCGCTTGTCCCAGACGTGGTTGCCGGTCGTCAAAACATCGGCGCCTAGGTCGAAGAGCTCCTCGGCAAGCTGCGGCGTCAGGCCAAAGCCGCCAGCGGCGTTCTCCGCGTTGATGACGACCAGTTCGACGCTGTGAGCCTCGCGCAGGTGGCCGATGTGCTCGCGCACGATCCGGCGTCCCGCGCTGCCGAAGATGTCGCCGACAAAAAGGATGTTCACTGCGCGTCTGTTCCCTGTTCCCTGCCGGGGTCCCCGGCGAGCGAACTTTGCTCGCTGGGGTGGCTGTTCCCTGTTCCCTGCTTTCTCATTAGCGGAAACAGGATCACGTCCCGAATGGATTTCGAGCCGGTCAGCAACATCACCAGACGGTCGATGCCGATGCCTTCGCCGCCGGTCGGGGGCAGCCCGTAGGCCAGCGCGCGGACGTAATCGGAGTCCATCTGGTGGGCCTCGTCGTCGCCCTGGGCGCGCTGGGCGATCTGGTCTTCGAAGCGCTTCTTCTGCTCGACCGGATCGTTCAGCTCGCTGAAGGCGTTGCCCAGTTCGAAGCCCCCGCAGAAAAACTCGAAGCGCTCGACGTGCGCCGGATCGTCCGGCTTGGCCTTCGAGAGCGGCGAAACCTCGACCGGGTAGTCGTAGATGATGTGTGGCTGAATGAGAAACGGTTCAACCACTGCCTCGAAGAGGTGGTAGATGGACTTGCCCAGCGGCGCGCCTTTCCCCTCCGCTTCCCCTTTCCCCTCTGCTTTTTCTTTCAAGGAGTCGTAGTAAACGGCGGAGACCGCCTCGTGAATTGTCTTCAGCTCCGCAATGCGCTCCGGGGTGAGTCTGGTCGTCGCTCCGGCGGCCTTTTCCAGCGAACCGATGGCCGCGTGCAGCCGCGCCTGCAAGACCGGCGCCGACTCAAAGGCGGTCAGCGCGGGCTTCGCGCCCGCTTCCTCCGGCCAGAACTCGCGGATTGCCTCGCGCATCGTCAGCCGCGTCCATTTGCCCAGATCAATCTCGACACCATCGAACTTGGTGATCGTGGTCCCGTTCACCTCCCGCGCCACAAACGCGATTAACTCTTCAGTCAGCGTCATCAGGTCGTGATAGTTCGCGTAGGCCTGATAGAACTCCAGCATCGTGAACTCGGGATTGTGCTGCGTGCTGATGCCCTCGTTGCGGAAGTTGCGGTTGATCTCATAAACTCTGTCAAATCCGCCGACTACCAGGCGCTTCAGATAGAGCTCCGGCGCAATGCGCAGAAACAGATCCAGATCGAGGGCGTTGTGGTGGGTTTTGAAGGGTTTGGCCGCCGCGCCGCCGGCAATCTGCTGCATCATCGGGGTTTCCACTTCCAGGTAGCCGCGCTCGTCGAAGAACTGGCGCAGCGCCTTCAGCGTTTTCGCCCGCTTGACGAAGACCTCGCGGGCTTCGAGATTGCTGAACAGGTCCACATAGCGCTGGCGGTAGCGCAGCTCGACATCGGCCAGGCCATGAAACTTCTCGGGAAGCGCCAGCATCGCCTTGGCCAGAAAGGTCAGCCGCTCGACGTGGATGGTCAACTCGCCGGTGCGGGTGCGGAAGAGGTAGCCCGCGACGCCGATGTGGTCGCCCAGGTCGAGCAGTTTATAGAGCGCAAAACCCTCGTCGCCGACGGCGTCCTTGCGAACATAGATTTGCAGCCGCTGGCCGCCTTGTTGAAGCGTCGCGAAGCCGGCCTTGCCCTGGGCGCGAATGGCCATGATGCGCCCGGCGACGGCCACGGTGACTCGATTGGCCTCCAGGGCCTCGGCCTGCGTCTCGCCCCACTGGGCGCGCACCTCGGGGACGGTGTGCGAGGCCGGGAACTGGTTGGGATAGGCGGCCTGGCCCAGCTTTACAATTTCTTCAAGTTTTGCCTTGCGCAGATTGAAGAGACTACGCTCAAATTCCGAATCGAACACTCTGGTCTTCCTTTAAGTGAACTACGTCACAGGTTAACTGTCAGTATATCGTCCACTGCCTGGACAACGGCGGGCCGCCCCCGCCTTCTCGCCGCAACTTCCTTTTCGCCTTCGATGGCGCTGATCGTGTATAACCACTTAGGATGCCCTTCAACCGCCCCATCCCGGAGACCAAGCGACGCACCAAGCTCTCCACTGGGGTTGGGGCGCTGGTCGAGGCCGAAAAGCTGATGCAGATTGCGATTCTGCTGCCCTCGTCGGCCTTTATCGGCTGGCTGGTCGGTGCCTGGGCTGACAGCCGCCTGCACCAGCATTGGATCGGCATTGCCGGGGTCATCTTCGGCGGGATTTCCGGGTTGGTTTACGTGGTTCGGCTGGCTGTGGCCAGCGCCAGCAATTCGGCCAACGGGGCGGGAACCGGAAGCTCCGATGAGACCGGCAGTCCCGATGAGAAGGAAAACGGCAAAAAGAAGCCATGAGTGACGAAGTCAAGAGTCAGAATGACGCCATGAGTGAAAAAAACCAACCTCTCGCCAGCCTCAGCGATGCGGAACTCCAGGCCCTGCTTCGGCGGGCCTTTCGCAACACGCTGATTCTAGGGCTGATTTTCACCCTGGTGCTGC
>Ga0326727_10007997_pt1 | contig 27272 bp, 30 predicted proteins | sample MB2enrmetagenome_FD_207643 | JGI IMG/M metagenome (GOLD analysis project Ga0326727, IMG submission 207643) | Lab enriched peat soil microbial communities from McLean, Ithaca, NY, United States - MB29MY | ecosystem: Environmental > Terrestrial > Soil > Wetlands > Peat | place: USA: New York...
CCCGGCCGGAGTTCCAGCTGCCTTCCACCGAGTCGACCGCATAGAACCCTTGGTTGACGCTCTGGGAGAACCTCACGTCGTTGAAGAGGAAGAACTCGTACTCGGGCCCCCAGAAACTGGTCTCGGCGATCCCGGTCGTTCTGAGATATTCCTCCGCCTTCTGGGCGATGTACCGCGGGTCCCGGGTATACGCGGTCTTGGTCACCGGATCATACACGTCACAGATGATACTGAGCGTCGGGACTTCGCAGATCGGGTCGACGACTGCCGTCGCCGTGTCCAGGAACAGGAGCATGTCGGACTCCTGGATCTTCTGGAACCCGCGGATGGACGATCCGTCAAACCCGATCCCTTCGGCCCAGATCCCTGAATCAGGACTGGTCGAACCGTTCAGTTCCGTGGCCGGGATCGAAAAATGCTGCCAGAGCCCGGGAAGGTCGTTGAATTTCAGGTCAACGATCTGGAGACCCCTCTTTTTGATGAGGGAGTTGACTGTGCTGATCTGCTCTTTTGTCACGCGGCTCTTTGTACTGGTTGTGCTCTTTTGCGCCATCAGGTCACCTTTTCAACTCATTGAGCACGCCGTTTTTCCTGGCTCCCTGAAGATCAATCACGATCTTACCGGTAGCTCACTGAGTGCTAGGAAGAATCTTTCCTAGTAATCATATTTAGATATTTCCTATTCCTCTCACCATTGCCGGTACCGGTCGATCCCGGCATCTCCGGCATGAAGGAATTGAACGGATACGAGCGTCACAAAGGTCAAAGACCGGATCGAAACCGTACCATCAATGCAATTGTGGGGCAGGGCACAGATAAGGGAATTGAGATTGAAATGGGGGGGCGGCTGGCAATCTGACCGGACGGTCTCAGGCGAATGTGCGGAGAGAGATGAAGGTGCACAAAATTACGGAATCATTATAGGTCGTAAAACGATATTATCTGCAGTGGGGGGGGCCCTCTAGATCATCAGCAGACGTAAAGCATCCCCCGCATGATGCTTCTACCAACTATAATAAATACTTATCTGTCTTGGGATTTTATTGTCACCACATGGTAGTCTGGTTGCCCACGGGCCTCTGCAGACCTCCCGATCTCCTGTGTATATCCCCTTAAGTAAAAAGTGGTGACACAACAATCGCGCCGGTATCGTTGCTGAAATCAGGGTATGATTCTGAATCCAAAGCCCATTTCCAGCAATCCTGCTGCGATAAGACCAATACCGGCATCCAGGTTTTTAGCGAGCATTGATGCGCCAGTTGCAATCAATACAACTCCGATTATTACAACAATTACGAGGCCAATCAGTTTATCCATCTATGGTCCTTGCCATGGAGTGATAATCCCGCGACCAGATAAGATTAATCCGGCAACCCCCCCGGAAACAAAAACGAGCCCGGCGTTTGAATTCATCGATCGTCAGATTTGCACCGGGACCGGGACGATCATCGGTGTCCGGCCCGGAACGCAGGGATACAAGAACCAGTCATGTCCCGGTAGCTCCCGCCACTCTCCACTTCCCGGCCGGCACCCGGATCTCGAACCGGGCGCCCTTCCCCTCCTCGCCGGTCTCGTGGATCTCCAGGCCGGTCATGGCGAGGATCTCCCGGCTGAGAAAGAGGCCGAGGCCGGTGTTCTTGCCCCACCCGCGGTTGAAGAGGTACTGCTTGTCATTCCGGGGCACGCCCACGCCGTTATCCTCGAAGATGAGAAGGCAGTCCGCACCGCGCTCTTCATACCGGATCCGGATGACGGTGATGGTCTCTCCATGGCGGATCGCATTGTCCGTGAGGTTGTAGAATACCCGTTCGAGCATCGGGTCCGCGTAGACCTCCAGCCCCTCCGTCGTGTCCGTGAGGGTCACGGGAGCGATCTCCATCTCGGCGACCGCCCTCCTTACTGCCTTGCTGACGTCCTGCCACTGGGGGGCCTGCACACCGAGTTTCTCGTACTCTTTCGTGAACTTCAGGATATTGACGATCGCTTCGATGGCATTTTCCTGGATCCTGAAATAACTCCGGAGTTTTTCGTCTTTCACATCTGCCATCATCAGCTGCAGGTAACCGGTGAGGACGGTGAGTTTGTTGTTGATATCGTGGCGGGTGGCGGAGGAGAGTATCGTCAGCTTCCGGTTCACCAGCTCGAGAGCGTCCTGCATCTGTTTGTATCCGGTGATGTCCCGGGCGATCCCCATGATGCCGGTGAGTGTCCCGCGGCTGTCACGGAGCGGGACGCTCGACACGCTGATCCAGAAATCCCCCGCCGGCGTCGACAGGAACTCCTCGAACCGGTGTGGGGCGCCGGTCCTTTCGATCTCCGTGATACCGTCCTTATGCCGCTGCACGGTCAGCGGTGAAAAGAGGTCATCCTGCGTTTTCCCGACTATCCCGGCAGGAGAGAGCCCGAACATCTTTGCGGCAGGGGTATTGGCATACCGGATCGTCCCGTCTGGATCCGTGATAATGATCATATCCGGCGCGGATTCCATGAGGGCCCGGCACGTCTCCTCGCGCTCTTTGAGTGTCTCTTCTGCCTTCCTGCGCCCCAGCCCCACCGCTTGGACGATCCTCTCCCGGAGCCCGGCAAACTGCGACCGGGGGTCGCCGCCTTTCCGGAGGTAACCGTCAGCGCCGCTGTTCAGGGCATCGCCGGCGATCTCCTCGCTGCCCTTCCCGGTGAACAGGATAAACGGTACGGTGCTGCCGGAGGCGCGGATGGCCCTGAGCAGCCCGAGCCCGTCCATGCCGGGCATCTGGAAATCGGCAACCACGGCGTCGTATGGCGCGGCGCGGAGTTTTTCGAGCGCTTCTGCCGCTCCTCCCGCGGTCTCGACGGCAAATTCCCCCTCCCGCTCAAAAAAGAGCTTCATTACGTCCAGAAGCGACGGCTCGTCATCGATAAAGAGAACCGAGATCATCGTGACAACGTTCTCCGGGTTCGTGTATATTTCACATTACGGGTGCTTTCTATTAATCAGCACCGATCATCCCGTGCCCAGGGCCCCTCCTTTACTGGGAGGCTGCATCCGGAAGACCGGCATAAAAAGAGGGCCCGGGGAGGGTCACTCGCTCCGCAGGGCGTCGATCGGGTCCATGTTCGAGGCCATCCACGCGGGGTACAGTCCGGACACGACGCAGACGACCACGCCGATGATCATACCGTACGGAATAAAGATCAGGCTGGCCGGCGTGAAGAAATACGCGGTACTGCCGATCATCGCATTCACCACGGAATACCCGATGATGAAACTCATGAGCCCCCCAAAACCGGCGCCGATCAGGCCAAGGATGATCGCTTCGTACAGGAACATCCGGCGCACCTCGCCTTTCTCCGTCCCGATGGAGAGGAGGATGCCGATCTCCTGGACGCGCTCTTTTACCGACATCATCATGACATTGAAGATGCTCACCGCGGCGACGACGAGGGAGATGCCGCCGATTGCCATGATGAACGTCGTGATGGTGCCCAGCGTATTCGTGATGGTAGAGAGCCGGGAACTGGCGTCGGAGACCCGGACGACGTCCGAATTCCGGTTGACCTTCGCGTTGATGAAATCTTCCGTCTGGTTGATGGTACTGATATCCTGCAGGACCACGTTGACCTGGTCGTACACGTTTTTATCATCGAAATGATCCGTATACCACTCATCGGAGACAATAATCGCGTTATCCGCATTCACGTTGTCGGACGTGATGCCACGCGCCGCAAGGATACCGGTGACCCGGACGACCGGGCGGACGATCGTGACGCAGTTCTGCCCGATCTTGATGCTGCTCCCGGGAACGATATTGAAATTGCTTGCAATGGTCGCCCCCACAAGGGCATCATTCCCTCCCTGCAGGTTCTTCCCCTCGCTCACGTTGAGGAACTTGGGGATGTCGTTGGGGTCCAGCCCATAGATCGAACCGCGCCCGTTCGTGGTACCGACCGTGAACTGGTCACTGGTGCGATGTATGGGGATGACCTGGTTCTGCCCGGAGGCAGACTTGATATCGTTGAGCGTGCTCTCATCGATGCCGTTGTTGGACGTGGCGCTCGGGTTTGTCGAACTGAGCTTCACCACGTCAGATGTGAGGATGACCGTATTGACACCGGAGGCGAGCTGGCTTGAGACCGAGAGCTGCATATTGGTCCCGAGCATCCCCATCGAGGAGATGGCGACGACGCCGATCACGATCCCGATCGATGCCAGCAGCGACCGGAGGAAGTTCAGCCGGACACTGCGCAGCGAGAGGTCGAAGAAGATATCCATCATGACTCAACGACTCTCCCATCAGCCAGCTTTATGATACGGTGAGCGTAATCCCCGATCCTCGGGTCATGGGTGACGATGATGACCGTCTTTCCGTTTTTGTGAAGGTCGACTAGGATCTGCATGATCTGGAGGCCGGTCTTGCTGTCGAGGTTGCCGGTCGGCTCGTCGCAGAGGAGGATCTTCGGGTCGTTGACGAGCGCCCGTGCGATCGCGACCCGCTGCTGCTGCCCGCCGGAGAGCTGGGTGGGCCGGTGGGCGCTCATCGCCTTGTCGAGCCCCACCGCTTCGAGCATGGCCGTTGCCCTGCCGGACGTGTCCCGGTGCTTGTACTTGAGGATGAGCGGGTACTCCACGTTCTCGTAGGCGGTCAGGAGCGGGATCAGGTAAAATTTCTGGAAGATGTACCCGATCATATCGCGCCGCATGTGGGTGCGCTCGAGACTGGAGAGGGTGGCCACGTCCCTGCCGTCCATCAACAGTTTTCCTGTAGAGGGGACGTCAAGGATTCCCAGCTGGTTCATCATGGTGGACTTCCCTGAACCCGAGGGTCCCATGATCGCGACAAACTCGTTTTCCACGATGTCGAGCGAGACGTGGTCGAGCGCGGTATAGTCGCCACTCTCCAGGTGGTACACTTTCGAGACGTCGTCAAGCCGGATGAGGGGGATTTCGCTCATAGCCGGTCCGTTATTGCTTGGGTTTCTTCAGCCGTGACGTGATCCATTTCCGTTTCTTGTACAGGACAATACCCGCAATGACAACGATGGCCCCGGCGATCAACGGGTAGAATGCACTGAGGCCCCCGCCCCTGCCGCCGCCAAAGATGCCACCGAAACCTCCGCCTCCACCGGGACCGCCATACCCGCCTCCGGCAGCAGTCCTTGTTACTGCTGAACCGCCGGTGGCCGTGCCTGTGGTTCCGGAACTTCCGGAACTCGTGGAGCGCGAGCCGGAGGTGCCCGTAACAAGGGACCGGAGATCGAGGTTCTGTACCGTACTCTGGGTGTTGCCATTGCTATCCTTCCACTGGATCACGATCGGTACTGCGGAGAGATCGGATGCGGTGAAGGTGAGCGTGAAACTCGAGAAGTCATCCGAGGCCAGTGAACCGACCGGAAAGCTCGAGTACGGCTCCACCGGCTGGACGGTCGATCCGGGGTATACGATCAGGCCGGTAGCATCGGAAAGCCCGTCGTTGGTCACATCACCCGTCAATTCGTAGGAACCCCCATTGTTGACAATCGCAATATCGTTGATGACCGGGTTTGCCCCGGTCGTGATCTGGCCGAGATTGAGCGGGAGGACGACGGAAGTTGCACGCTGGTTCAGCGCGCCGTTGTAATACGTGATATTGAATGTGACGCTGCTGTTCTCCTGCGATGGCGTGATGGCAAACGTCGTATCGACCGCGCTCCCGCCCGCGACGGTTGTTAAGAAGGCGATCTCCGGCTGAATGGTAAATCCGGAGCCTTGCGGGGTTATGATGACGTTACTGATAGCACCCTGCCGGGGATTGATGATGCTCAGGTTGACGTCGTCCGTGGAACTGAGGACAAAGTTGGTGGGTTGCTTGTCAATAGCGGCCCTGATGTCCGTCGAATCTATCTGCACCTCTATGGGAAACCGGACACTTGAGCCCTGGTCTGTTGGTGACGTGAACGTCGGGTAGTAGGTACCGTCTGTGCCGATCGCGGTGACCAGGAAGTTATAGGTCATCACGCCTCCCGGCCCGAGGTAGATGTACGTCTTGTACGGGTTTTTCTGTTCGTTGGCGACCGTGATCCCGCCGGTATTGTCAATGATATCTGCGCTTTCGAGCGTCACGGACTGCGTCCCGCTGTTGGTGAGCTGGACCGTGATGGTTCCCTGTTCCCCCGGGTAGAACACCTGTGGATCGACCGTGGTCGATGTTACCTGGATCTGTGCCGTGAGAGCCGCTCCCGAGAGCGTGGTCGAGGCGCTCGTACTTGAACCTGTTGAGGTGGACGAACCGGTTGACCCTGATGTGGAACCGGCAGCGCTCACCGCACCGGCCATCAGGAATATCAGAACAATGCCGAGCACGACTGTGATAATTCTCATATCTTCTCCGTTACCTTCCGTTGTTTTGCATCTCTTGCAATTCTTTCGATCTTGCTCCAGTTATATCCTTGCTGGATGAACACAATTATGTTAACAAATTTTTACTTATTGTTATATAAAGTATACTCACATGCCAGACCTTTTTCCTCGCACATACGCCGGTCAGACCCTTCTTGCGCGTGAGGAAAATAAAAAAAATGAGTGGGGGTTTTTGGGAGCACTCAGGGAGTCTGCGTGGCTACTGTCTGGGTTGCATTTGCATGGTGCCGGGCATTCATCCTGAACGCGTGGATCCCGGACTGGCGGTGAAGCCACTCCATTGCGGCAGTCGTGTTGCCGTTCTGGAAGGCGGTCTGGAGGCCGCTGGTGTCAACGCCCTTCTGCTGGAGGTTTGTAAGGATCTGTTGCTGCACGGTGGCATTTGTCAGGTCAGGACCCCGGTGACCGGACGATCCTGTCATCGCCGGCCGGTGGGACTGGAAATAGTTCTGCATCCAGGTTTTTGCTGCTACTGTATCACCGTTCTGGAAGGCGGTCTGGAGACCGCTGGTGTCAACGCCCTTCTGCTGGAGGTTTGTAAGGATCTGTTGCTGCACGGTGGCATTTGTCAGGTCAAACGCGTGGTGCATGAATGGTGCATGCCATTGCCCGGAGTTGCCCGCGTCCTGTGCGGACGTTCCATCTGCAGCACTGGCCATGCCTACGCACAGCGTGATGGCGCAGAACACGACAAGTGCTCCATAGTAAATACCGGGTACTTTCATGATGAAATTCACCTCTCTTCTGCTGTTCCTGCTTTCTTTGCAATGCTGGCGCAGTAACCTGCGGGAGATTGCGTAAAGTATATTTTACATTTTGTTATATAAACATTTCCTTTATCCTAGTTTTCTGTACAATTTGGAAGTTATACATGATATTCCGGGCTCTCGGTCCCGCGGGAATGCGCAGGGATATATTGTTTGCTGTTTTTCCGGGAAGCGCCCAAAACCTCTCGTCCCATGCTGCGTGCCGGAAAAAGAAGACGGCCGCCGGGTTCGCCGGGAATGGCACGCGTACTGCCAGGATATCATGTATCCGGAGGCTGGTCCGAATGTTGCGGAGGGCTGCCGGTATCGTGCGGCGGCAGGTGCCCCCTCTCCCCTTTTTTCCGGAGGACAATGGATGAAAAAATGCCATTGGTCATAACGATGACGATATACAGGAGGAACGCGAGGAGGATAAAATACCCGTACTGCACGCCGCCACGACCCAGCCATGCGAAAATGCCATAGACGACTGCTGCAGATGTCACGAGGCCGGCAGATATCAGGGTCGCCCGGACACCAGTGAACATCCTGCTCCATTTGTCGGGAAAGAGGAGAAGGCCGATGACGCCGATACCCCCAAAACCGATCCCGGCCAGGAGGAGCAGGTACAGGATGGCATCGAGTATCCCTGCATTCACTGCTTGGCACCCCCTTTCGTATGTGCCATCCAGCTGGTCCCGGCAAACATGATGATCACGATAACGATGGCCGATTCCAGCACTGCGATATTGCCCGTCGAGATCGTGAGGGCGATGGCAGCGCCACATCCAATGGTGACGGCGGCGTTGATGGCAATCAGCCGGTCGAGCATGCTCGGTCCGGGTTTGATGCGCAGCACCGCACAGAATGCAAGGAAGAAGAGGCAAATGGCGGCAAAAAGCCAGCTGTCAATCATCGCAGCCCCCCTCGTAAGAACTCCCGGGCATGCCGCAAACCCGCCATTACGCCGGGGCGCAATGACCAGCGGTCCATTCCCGTCTCCCGCCACGGTTACTGCCGGCCTGCCGCGTGCCGGCACCGGCAGCCATCCATCGGTCCGTGTTCACCATAGTGAATAGAAAACGGAGGTTTATCAATCCTCCCGCCGGCAGGATCCGGCGATGTCCCGTGAGGGCGACCGCCGCAATAAAGGGCCGGGGAGCGTCTCCTTTTTTAACCGCCCGCACGAAGATGTACAAAATGCGACTGCCCGGCACCATGGCCTGATCCACGGGGTTACGGGAGGGAGGATCATGGGAAAGAAGATTACCATCGTTGACTACGGTCTCGGAAATCTCCGGAGCGTAGTGCGGGGGATCGAGAACGGTGGTGCCGGGGCGGTGATCACCAGCGATGCCGGTGAGATCGCCTCCGCCGACGGTATCGTGCTGCCGGGAGTCGGTGCCTTCCACGAGGGCATGGAGCAGCTCGGTGCGCTCAAGGAGACGGTCGTGGGTGCATCCCGCGAGGTCCCCCTGCTCGGGATCTGCCTGGGCATGCAGATGCTCATGGACTCAAGCGAAGAGCACGGGGAGCACCCGGGGCTCGGGCTTGTCCCGGGTCGCGTGAGGAAGTTCCCGCACGTGCCGGGCATGAAAGTACCGCACATGGGCTGGAACACCATCCGTCTCGAAAAGCGGGACTGCCCCCTCTTTGAAGGATTGTCTGATGAGGAGGCCGTGTATTTTGTCCACTCCTATTACGCGGACACCACACCGGCATATACCCTCACGAGCACCCGGTATATCTGCCCCTTTGCATCGTCCATCATGAACGGCAATGTCTATGGTGTCCAGTTCCACCCGGAAAAAAGCGGGGCGGTGGGTTTGAGGCTGCTCAAAAATTTCATCGACCTGGTCTGACCTCCCGCCCTTTCTCTTCATGTGCGGCCCGGTAAGGTGGAAAACATTTTTAATGCCAGCAATTCGACCATAGAGACATGAAAAGGATCCTGCTCCTGTGTCTTGCAACCGCCCTTTTTGTCATCGGAAACGCCTCTGCATACGGCTTGTACTTATCCTGTACCCCGACCCAGATCAGCGTTAGCCAGACGCTGAAATGCTCGGTGAACAGCGATTTTCCCGCTGGTACCAGCTTTGACCTGGTCTTCTACCGGTCACAGTATACCACCACGGAGATCAGCCGCCAGTCAGTGACCCTCCAGGGCGGCAATGCCACGCCGCAATACCGGCTCTTCGATACCAAGGGCCTGCAGGCCGGGCAGTACAAAGTCGAGGTCCAGTTCTCCGGGACGGAAGCATCGAGCCTGCGCTCAGGTTCGATCACGGACCAGATTATTCAGCTGGTCGACCGGTCCGGCGATATTACCATCACCTCGCCCATGACCCAGACGATCGGCAACGCGCTGCTTGTCGGGGGCTCAATTGCAAATGAGGGCAACAATGGCGTGGAGCTCAAGGTCACGGGAGAGACGACCGGGCAGGTCGTGTTCCAGCAGCAGTATATCCGGACGACCAGCAACGGGGGTACCTCAGCCGGTGTCTTCTCCCAGCAGGTGACCATAACCCAGCCTGATGATTACGATGCGGAGTTTGACGACGTGGGCGGGTATATCGGCACGGTGACCTTCCACGTGGTATCGCCCACACCGGTCCCGACGGCAACAACGATCCCCGTGGCGACCGCGCCCCTCACCACCACGCCGGCGCTGACCCCCCCGCCCACCCCGGTTGTGACGCCCACCAAATCGCCGTTGCCGGTGACTGTCGTGATCGGTGCATTGGGCATCTGCATTGTCCTCTCATCCGGGCTCAGGAAAAAACAGAAATAACTCCTCTCCGAATATCCATTCTTTTACTTTTTCGAAAGATTGTGGCTCAACCGGAACTTTCCGGAAAAAGACCGGTTCATCTGCCAGACATTCTGGAAATAAAGGGTTTTGGAAATAAAGGGCCCGGGAAATTACCGGGCCTGCCCTCTCTTCCTGAGGTACGCCTCGTAGCACAGCAGGGCGGCAATAACGAGGACGCCGCCACAGAAAAATGCGATCGCAAGATCCGGGGAGGGGGCTGCTCCCCCGATGGCTTCCGGGATGGCGTTTGTCGCCATGACACCGGCACCGCGTTCCACCGCCATGGGTGCCGGCGCGTTCAGGGCCGCCGGAGCGGACAGGAATGGCGAAAACAGCGCCAGCGCCAGCGTGCCGGCGACTACAATGGCAAAGAGCGAAGCGTACCGGAGGATGAGCGAGCGGAGGTCGGCCTGCCGGGGGGCGACGATCAGGAGCTGGTTGGTGAGCATGTAACATTTCACCTCGCGCCCTTTGACGCTGTACCTCGTGCTGGCGACCGAGATGAGGCCGGCATCGAGCAGGTTCCCGACATGGTATTGTGCCGTAGTGATGGGAAGAGCGAGCTTCTCGGCGATATCGGTCAGGCTCTTTTCCCCCTCACCGAGAAGAGTGAGGATATCCCCGGCGGTCCGGCTGGCCATCGCCTTTGCGATCTTCTGTGCCCGTTCATCGCCGGGTTCCAGGACAAGGACGTTTTCAGCCATGCAGTGCGGCAAGGATCCGTTCACGGCCGACATTCAGGGCCAGGTCGAGCTTCTGGTGGTCCGGCCCGCTCCCCTGCGCCACGGTCGCCTTCCCGCCTCCTTTCCCTCCTAAGAGGCTGCAGACCTGCCCGATGATCTCGCCGGCATTGACCCGCGGGTCCCCGGAGGCAAGCACGACCCGGACTGTTTCCCCCGATGCGGCGAGCAGGGCGACCCCGCCCTTCTCCGAGACGGACCCGGCAAGCGCGGCCAGTTCCCGCGGCAGAAGATCGATGCGCCGGATCACTACCGGGATACCCTGTACCGTTTCGGCGGTCAGGGACCGCATCTCCCGATCGACCAGTTTCGCGCTCATCCGATCGATCTCTTTCTTCTGCTCCTTCCACTCGGTAAAGAACCGCGACACGGTCGGGGGCAGGTTCTCCAGCTGCACGGAGAGGGTATCAGCGGCTGCCGTGGCGATCTGCTCGAGGCGCTGCATGGCAAAGAGCGCGGCCATCCCGGCGGCAAACTCGACGCGTTCGATCCCATCCTGGATATGCTCCACCCGGAGGATCTTGATGATGCCGACTTCCCCGGTACTCCGGCAGTGGGTCCCGGCGCAGGCCTCGATATCCCCCGCCACCCTGACCACGCGGAGCTCCTTTCCCGGCGGGACGCCTCCCTGGTACAGGGAGAAACCATACTGCTGCTCTGCCTTTGTCCGGTTCTCGATGGATATCTCGACCGGCTGGTTTGCCAGGATCATCCGGTTTGCCACGGTCTCGATCCGGCGCAGCTCCTCGGGCGTGATGTGCTTGAAGTGCCGGATATCGAGGCGGGAACTCTCGGCCCCTTTCTGGGCGCCGGACTGGTGGACATGGACCCCCAGCACCTCCTTTGCGGCGTGGAGCAGGATATGCGTTGCCGTGTGGTGGCGCATGAGCGAGAACCGCCGCTCCTCGTCCACCATGCCTTTCACCCGCTCCCCCCTCCGCAGGACGCCGCCGCTGACATGGTGGAGGACGACCTCCCCCACCTTGATCACGTCGTCGATCCGTACCATGCTCTCGGCGCTGACCAGCGTCCCGGTATCCGCCGGCTGGCCGCCGCCCTCCGGGTAAAAGAGGGTCTGGTCGAGCACAGCGCAGCTGTCAAAGAAATCGATCACGATCGCCTCGAACTCAATATCGGACGGCTGGTCATAGTACATCTTCTTCGTAGGCGGCAGCCCCTGCACGCGCTCCGCGTATTTCGCCGTCCGGTCCTCACCTGCCTCCTTCTTTGCCCCGGAGTGCATATCGGCGATCTGCGAATAGAAGTTGTCCGGCAGGTCGATGACCGCCCCCTCTTTTGTGGCGATGTCCTTGATCATCTCCGGGGGGATGCCGTGCGAGTCGTACAGGGTGATGATCTCGGCAAGCGGGACGCGCTGGCTCTTTGCCTTGTAGGCCTTTGCGATCTTCTGGACGATCCGCGTCCCCCGCTCGAGCGTCGATGCGTACTTCTCCACCTCGCGGTCCACGATCTCGCGGACGATGGCAATGTCCTGCTCGAAATTTTTCATGCCGACGATCTTCATCTGCTCCTCGACAAGGTCGGCGAGGGAGTCCCGCAGTTTCAGGTCGTTCATCATCCGGAGCGTCCGCCGGATGACCAGCCGCGCGAGATAACCTTCCCGGACGTTGGAGGGGACGATACTGTCGCCGAGCATGTACGCGAGGCAGCGCGTGTGGTCGACGATGGCGTACACTTTCTCGATCGGCGTGATCATCCGGTCGAGTTTTTCCGGAGGGATCTCGATCGCCGCGGCCACTTTCTTGCGCAGCGTAAAGAGGTTGGCGCCGGAGATGTCCATGAGGCCGGCAAATTTTGCGTTCAGGGAGAGGATCTTGGTGTAGTCCTTGTTGTCCAGCATGTGGGATAGGCCTGCCGAACCCATCACCCGGCTGACCATTTCCGGGAAAACCGCATCGTAGATGGTGGGCGAACCCTTGGAGGCCCAGACCAGCCGTTCGAGACCGTAACCGGTATCGACAATCCGGAGTTTCATCGGGTAGTACATCTCGCCGTTGAGGTCGTACCCCGGCTGCGCGGTCTTCTGCCGGCCGAGACTCATGAAGACGAGCGTTGCCACCTCGAGCCCCCCGATCATCACCTCGACGCTCGGCCCCGCGTTGCCGCCGCCGATCCACGGGTGCTCCTTGTACGTAACTTTGTTGAGGTCGCCGCCAATGGAGCGGAGGAACTGGTCGCAGAGCTCCACCGTCCGATCCTTCCAGTAGATCTCCTCGGTTGGCGTGTTGAAGGCATGGTGCGCCATCATCTCGAACGTGGTGAGGTGCCGCCCGGACCTCCCGACCGAATCGAGGTCGTTTAAGCGGATGCAGGGCTGCGAAATAGTGAGGGGGTTTGCCGGCGGGGGGACAATGCCACCGGTCACGAACGGCTGGAAGTCCGCGATGGACGCGATGGTGAGGTAGATATCGTCCCGCCAGCGGGCGGCCACCGGGTACCGCCCGACCCGGGTATGCCCGTTCTTCTCAAAAAAAGAGAGGAAGTCCTCCCGCATGCTGTCCAGCGTGTGGGGGGCAAAGACCGGGTTGCCGATGAACGTATAGGGTTCACATGGGGCGTCCCCGCAGAGATCCCGGGAGGGGTCGCGCGTCCAGAACGCGGCGCCGCAGGACCTGCAGATCTTCCGGGTCAGCCCCTGAGCTTTGAAATATTCGAGCCGGTATTCTTCTTCGAGCATAAGTAACACGTATCGTCAGTACTGTTGACGGCAAATGGTAATCTAGGTTTTGCTCACGGTTATTTTTCAGCTGGTCCTGGTACCAGTTGACCCTGGGAGTAGGTCGAAGTCACCTGTACGATCCGGACTCCCTGCGGCGCTATGATCGGGCTTCGACAGTACTGTGGTTGACCCTTGATTCACTCACAATATAATTTTAGCCTCCCGGAATCATGGTACTAACGCCTACAGGGAATACCGATGAAAAAGACCAACGATTATGTCCACGGCTACTCTTCCCGGGAATCGGAGCGGCTGCTAGATCAGGCACAGACGCTGACTGACCTTCTGCATCATGACACCCGGTACCCGGCCGGGTGCCGCGTGCTCGAAGCCGGTTGCGGTGTCGGCGCCCAGACCGTGACGCTTGCCGCGGATAGCCCGGGCGCCTCATTCACCTGTATCGACTGCTCTGAGGCATCGCTTGCAGAAGCGGAGGCGCGGGTGAAAAAAGCCGGGCATCGGAACGTTGCTTTTCAAAAAGCCGACATATTCAACCCCCCCTTTGCCACCGCAAGTTTCGATCACGTCTTTGTCTGTTTCGTTCTCGAACACCTCCCGGATCCTGCCGGTGCGCTTGACAGCCTGAAAATGGTCCTGAAACCTGGCGGAACCATCACCGTAATCGAAGGGGACCATGGCTCCGCGTACTTCCATCCTGACAGCAAGTACGCGAAAGAGGCGATCGATTGCCTCGTCACCCTCCAAAAAGAGGCAGGAGGAAACGCCCTGATCGGCAGGGAGCTCTACCCTCTCCTTGCCCGGGCCGGTTTTTCCCCGGTGAGCGTTTCTCCCCGCATGGTCTATGTCGACGCATCCCGGCCCGCTCTGGTGGAAGGGTTTACGAAACTGACGTTCACCGCGATGGTCGATGGGGTTCGGGATGCAGCGTTGTCACGTGGAATGATGACAGAACCGGATTGGGACCGGGGCATCGCGGACCTGTACCGGACCTGCGAACCGGATGGGGTATTCTGCTACACGTTCTTCAAGGCAGTCGGTTACCGGGAGTGAGAAGACCTGATCGGAATCGGAGTGGAGAAGATGGACGGGCTTGCAGTGGACGCGATCCGGGAAAACAGCCTTGTCAACGCCGTCAATGTCCTCGAACAAAAAGTGATGATCCCGGCGACCAATGGCAGCAGTCTACTCCAAGCCCTCCTCGCGATCTTCGGACAATCCTCTATTCCCATTATCTCCATATCGATCCGTACTCCGTCGCTCGAAGATATCTTCATCTTTCTCACCGGCAAGAAACTCAGTAGCGGCAGCGAAGGAGGCCCGTCAACCGGACCCTGCGGGGGGAGGCCGTCATGATACGGGAGATAGGCGCGATCTTCACACGGGATTTAAAAAAATTCTTAAGTAGTCCGTTTATTATCGTCATGACTCTCCTGATACCTTTCATGTACCTGGTGGTTTTCGGGAACGCTGTGGGTGGAACGATCAGTTACATCCCCATCGGTGTTGTTCAGGAAGGGCCGCCGTATAACGATACTCCCCTTTTTCTTTCATCGGTACCACTGCTCAGCCATTACGGCCAGCCGGACAACTATCCGCGGCTGTTTGACGTGACCGTCTATCCTTCAGAATCGGACGCCAAAAATGATCTTGTTCTCGGGAAAATTTCGGGTCTGGTGGTCTTTCCCTCAGAGGTATCCAGCGATCATGCGGTCCGCCTCTACCTTGACAGCTCGGATTCCACGACCCCTCCGGTGATCGAGTCGGGTGTGAGTTCGGTTCTCATTCAGCAGGGCGCGCAGAATACTCTCCTGGTCGACAAGATTTACGGGGATATCCATTACCTCACGTTCTTCGGTGTCGGGATCATCATACTGGCGATTTTCACATCCACCTCGTTTGGTGGTGGGATTGCGATCATCAAGGACCGGGAGAGTGGTATCCATGAGGGCTATCTGGTCACGCCGGTCCAGCGATCGAGTATTATTCTGGGGATGATCTCCAGCGGCACCGCACGGGCATTCATTGCGGGTTTTACTATTCTTTGTATCGATCTCCTCTTCACCGGCATCGTTATCCAGAATATTCAGGCCTTCCTGCTGGCTCTCCTGGTGATCCTGATTGTATGTATCGGTGTGACCAGCCTGGTGGTCTCCTTTGCCTCGCGGTTCTCAGTCCAGCAGGAGTACCAATCAATCATCGCCTTCCTCAACCTCACCATGTTCATGACCTCGGGGGCTTTCTACCCGGTGCTCGGGATGCCGGGCTGGCTGCGTTGGATTACCGTTATCAATCCGGAGTATTACGGGATCCATGCATTACGAAGCGTCCTCCTCCGGGGACAGGGTCTCAACGTGATCGGCACGGATCTCGTGGCACTCCTGATATTTTCCACGGCAATGATCATCCTCGGAATCGTTACCTTCAGGCGCACCCTTGACTAGGACGGGCCGGGTGCAGGGCCATGCCGTGAATACCCGTGAAAAAAGTGTTTCTGATACGTTGATGGTCGGTTGGAATTTTTAATGCAGTGACAAACCGGTCACCAGCAACGAACTCGTCAGAACCTCCAGATATAATAGTACGTAATGTCCATATCCGGGAACGATCAGAACCCCGCCATATGGTTCTGTGGGTATTTCTTTGCACCGTTGGCATTAATTATATATGGCAACGAAAGGATGCTCTGTTTTAATATTGGGTTTTATGGCACTCTACCCCATCATGCGGGCAATGGAACTTTGCCAGAGGAATGTCATCCTTGTTGACGTTAATATCATATCGCCGTCCACACTTAGGGCAAGAGAATATCACGGTTGGCGGTAGCATATATATCTCGCGTCTGACCAGTGGCTTCCAATGCCGTACCTTCTTACTTTTACGTCTGCCCATTATGGATATTTTCCGGGTGATAGTGCATGAAGTAATCGATCCATCATCTGCCCGCGTGGGGTCTCTATGCGTCCGGTCTGGTAAAGTACCGGCCGGTTCTGCCAACTGATAGCCAGCCATCGCTGCTTACCATTCCCGGTCTGCCTGATGTGTGGGTGATGCACGCGCCATGTTTGGATTCATCCCGCCATGCGTTTCTGTTGGGGATTAGTATGGGGGTATGAGATTGGATGCATGATGTGATTGTTCATGAAAAGAACCCCAAATTTGGGCGCGCGAGAATCAGATCTCTTCGTCGTGAGACTTATCATAAAATCGTGATTTATACCACATAATTGTGGTTTTTCCGAGCATGAAAGACCACGCAATGCCGGTACAGTTGATGATGCCGGATAATGTGTATATTGCTCCTGTTCCGGCCTTACTTTTTCCATTTTTCCTGGTACCAGGCATCGATGCATACGAATGTACCGGTTGCTTCCGCAATCCGCACTGCGAGCAGGTGCCAGCATTCCCGGTTCCGGAAGGTGAAGTCACGGCAGGTGCAGATATCCTCGGCCACGACGTATTCGCCGGTCGATCCCATGACAACAAAAAAGTCCAGGTATTTTTTTACCCGGCCGGCATCGATCGCGGCAAGCGCTTTTCTCCCCCTTGTGCCGAATTCCTCTTCGATCTCCCGGCGGAGTGCATCGTCAAGTTCCTTTTTTTCGCCCGGCCGCTGCCAGAATTCGCTCATGGGATCGGCGCGAGGCGCGGCGGGTCATCGATGAACTGCCATCCCATCCGTTCCGCGAGGTATTTCATCGCCGGCACCTCGAGCGCGTAATGTGTCGCCTCGATACAGGGGAGCGGCGCCGCACGTGCCACGGAATGTTTCATCTCGGCCGAGAGAAACGCGTCCGCACCCCGCGCCGCTGCCTCCGCAAGGAGCGCCGGGTCAAACCCGCTACCGGCGACGACGGCGAGGCGGCGGGTGCTGGTGAGGTCGCCCCAGACACGGAGGTTCCCGCCAAGGCGGCGGGAGATGCCGCCGGGCGTGAGCCGGCAGGTGCCGACCGCGCCCAACGCGAGGGGGGAGCAGTCCCTGAGGGAGAGGAGGTCGCACAACACGTCGTTTACGCCGCCGGAAGCGCGATCGAAATTCGTGTGCATCACGTAGACGTTCATCCCTGCCGAAAGGATCTCCCGCATGAGGATGGCCACGCGGCCGGTGAGCGCCGTCACCGGGTCCCAGAGGGGGGTATGGTGGACGACGAGCATGTCGGCGCCGGCGGAGGCTGCCTGCCGGACGACCGGCAGCGTTGCGTCCAGCGCGCAGCAGACCCGCCCGATCTCCCCGCGCCCCTCGACTACGAGCCCGATCCTGCCGGCATCGAACTCTTCGGCAAGTTCAGGTGGGGCGATCTGTTCCATCCCGTCAATGAAGGCACGTACGTGCATACCGGAATATCGCGGGCAGGAGATAAATACCATTTATTACTCTTGGTAATAGAAATAAGTTTTAATATTCATAAAACGATATTTCAGGCATGCACAAGTCCATCGATCAGATCAATGAGCGTATCCGCGACGGCAGCGCCCATGTCGTCACCGCGGAAGAGATGCCTGCGATCGTCGCCGAACTTGGCGAGGAGGGGGCGCTCAGGGAAGTTGATGTCGTGACCACCGGTACCTTTGGCGCCATGTGCTCGTCGGGTGCATTCCTCAACTTCGGCCATTCGGAGCCCCCCATCCGGATGGAGCGGATCTGGCTGAACAATGTCGAGGCCTACGGTGGCCTCGCCGCGGTCGATACCTTCATCGGCGCGACGCAGCAGTCGGACACCCTTGAAGAGGAATACGGCGGGGCGCACGTGCTCGAGGACCTCGTTTCCGGGAAATCGGTGGAACTGCGTGCCAGCTCCCGCGGGACGGACTGTTACCCGCGCCGGACCATCACCACCGAACTCCTGCTGGAAAACCTCAACCAGGCGATCATGTGCAACCCGCGCAACGCCTACCAGCGGTACAACGCGGCCATTAATACGACGGAACACGTGCTGCACACGTACATGGGCGTGCTCCTGCCCAACGGCGGGAACATCACCTTCTCCGGCGCCGGCGTCCTCAACCCGCTCTCCAACGACCCCGGGCTCCGGCTGATCGGGAGCGGCGTGCCGATCTTCCTGTGCGGGGCGCCGGGGATGGTGATCGGCGAGGGGACGCAGCACTCGCCTGCCGGCGGTTTCGGCACCCTGATGGTGACCGGGGATTTAAAAAAGATGTCCCCGGACTTTATGAGGGCGGCGACCATGTCCGGGTATGGCGTCACGCTCTATGTGGGGCTCGGTATCCCGCTCCCCATGCTGGACACCGCAGCGGTGCGGGCGGCGGCCGTGCGGGACGAAGACATTGCGGTCGACCTGATCGATTACGGCGTACCCAGCCGGAACCGTCCCCTGATCCGGACGGTGACTTATGCGGAACTGCGGTCTGGATCCGTCGAGATCAACGGCGAGGATGTCAGGACATCGTCGCTCTCGAGCTTCCGCCGGGCGCGCCGGGTGGCGCAGGAGCTCAGGCGCTGGGTGGAGAGCGGTACCATGCAGCTGGCACTCCCCACGCGGCCCATCGACGCGAAAAAGCGGGTAAACCCGATGCACGAGTCGGCAAAAGGGCCGCGGGTGATGGACATCATGGACCGGCAGGTGGTCAGTATCGGTGAATCCGAGGAGATCCGGACGGCCGCCCGGACCCTCCTGAAAGGGGAGACCAACCACCTTCCGGTCCTTGGCAACGATGGGCGCCTCGTGGGGATCGTGACGACCTTTGACGTGTCAAAGGCAGTGGCAAACCCGGGCAAGGCAAAGATCGTGCGCGATATCATGAAAAAGAAGGTGGTGACGACGACCACCAGAGAAGCAGTGGACATCGCCGTGCAGAAACTCGAAAAGCACAATATCAGCGCGCTGCCGGTCGTGGACGAGGAGGACCGGGTCATCGGGATGCTGACCGCGATCAACCTTGGGAAGCTCTTCGGCGGGAGGTGGCTGAAATGAAACTGCTCGTGAACTTCTCACGGGGAAAAGGTGGCAGGCCGATCATCGCCCAGGTGGTGCGTGATACCGGGGTCCTCATCAACGTGGAGCGTGCGGTGATCGATTCCTCCGAGGGGGAAGCGCTCATCGAGGTCCCGGACGACCAGTGCCAGCTCGTGCGTACGACGATGACCAGCCTCGGGGCAAAGGTCAGGATCCTCGAGCACGGGGTGGCCTTAAACGAGATCGAGTGCGTCGACTGCGGGGCGTGCATCAGCATCTGTCCCCGCGAAGCGTTCTCGTTCGATGACGACTGGAAACTGGTGCTCGACGAAAAGCGCTGCATCCTCTGCGGCAAGTGCGTGGAAGCCTGCCCCCACAAGGCGCTGACGCTCCCCCTATGATCCGCGAACCGTTCCGGTTCCGCGAGACCATCGCCACGATCCTCGCCGACAAGCCTGCCCACGTCGCCGCGGCAAAGGATGGCATGATCGAGGCCCGGCAGGCGCTGGAGGCATGCATCGCCCGCGACCCGTTCTTTGCCGCGACGTTCGAACCGTATGTGCCGGATGCCGACGAGCCCGTTGTCGCCCGGATGGCGGATGCAGGCAGGCGTGCCGGCGTGGGGCCGATGGCCGCAGTCGCCGGGGCGATCGCGTGGGCGGGCCTCGACGCGATGGTGGGCGCCGGCGCCGGTTTCGGGGTGATCGACAATGGCGGCGATATTGCGCTCATCAGCGACCGGAACATCCGGGTCGGCGTGCATGCCGGTGAGTCCCGGTTCTCGGACCGGATCGCATTTGTCGTGCCGCCGCAGGATCGCATCCTCGGCATCTGCACTTCGTCGGCAATGGTCGGACCCTCCATCTCGTTTGGCATCGCGGATGCGGTCACAGTCTTCTCTCCCGATGTGGCGCTTGCCGATGCGTGGGCGACCGGGGTCTGCAACGAGATTCGGCCGGATGACCGTTCCGTCCTCGACCGGGTTGACGCGGGGGAGGTTCAGGGAATATTTGCCATCATGGGCGATGTCGTAGTCGAGTGGGGCCGGCTGCCGCCCATCGTACGGGCCGAGGTGGACGAACGCCTGATCAGCGCGGGCGATCGTTGACTACAATCACGAGTGCACAGGTGGCTCTGCCACAGCGGGCAGTTCACCGGCACCCGGATCCGGTTCCGCCCACCCTTTCGGCGCAGCGTTTCACGAGATAATAAACGGCAATCCCGCTGATGACGGCGGCGGCGCCGAGCGCCCATGATACCGGGGTCAAAAACGGCAGGAGCACGACGCAGGAGAAGAGGCCGAGGACCGGTACGATACGGGGATACCGGCGGGCGGAAGGCGGCAGCCGTATTGCGGCGAGGTTGGCAATGCCATAATAGAGCAGGTAGGCAAACGAGCTCACGGCAATGGCAACGGTGAGGTTGACGAGCAGGACCGCGATGATCATTACCGCACCGGAGATAAAAATGGCGACCGATGGGGTCTGGTACAGGGAGTCGATATGGGAGAGCGGCCCGGGGAGCTCCCGGTTCCGTCCCATCGCGAAGACCACCCGGGAGACACCAAGGATCGTGGTGATGAGGACGCTGGCAGTCGCGACAAGGCCCCCGGCAGTTACAAGAAGGATCGCGGAGGGGTTTCCTGTTGCCTGCATGGCCGTCGTGAGCGGGGAACCGGATCCCGCCAGCGCCCCGGCCCCTGCCATGCCGATTGCCGCCACGCTTACGAAGAGGTAGATGACAATGGACATTCCCAGCGACAAAAAGACCGCCAGCGGGATGGTGCGCCGTGGGTCCTTCACCTCTTCGGCAAGGATGGTGACCCGTGCAAAACCGGTGTAGGCAAAGAAGATGAGTGCAGCCCCTTCGAGAATGCCGGGTGCCCCGTTCGGGGCGAGGGGGGTGAAATTCGCAAGGTGAGTGAGGGAGATCCCGATAACGATGAAGACAAGGAGAATGAAAACTTTCGTGATGACGAGGAGATTGTTCGCCGCCGCCGATTTTTTTACCCCGTGGTAGTTGAGGAGCATGAACAGGATGCAGAGTACGACCGCCACCGTTTTTTCCTGCACGCCGGGAACAACCGCCCCGAGATAACGGGCAAAACCAAGCGCGAGGACGGCGCCGGTAAAAATGTTGGTGAAGACAAAGAGCCAGCCGCTTAAAAAGCCGACCGGCGGGGAGATGAGCTCGCGGGCGAACGCATATGTCCCTCCTTCAAGAGGGAGGTATTCGCTCAGTTCGGCATAACTGAACGCAGAGAGGAGGGAGATCAGCCCGGCGATGAGGATCGATATGAACAGTGCCGGGCCGGCTGCTCCTGCAGCGATCCCGGTCACCACGAAGATACCGGCACCGATGATCGCGCCAAGGCCGATGGTGGTCGCGCTGAAGAGCCCTATCTCGCACCGCAGCCCGTTTGTGCGTGCCGGGTCATCCATTACAGTCCGGTGCTCCCGGTGATATAAAAATCCCCCGGTATCTCCCTGAACTCAGGGACCGGGCTGCCGGTTGCCGGTCAGAGCGTGGATTCGATGTATGCAAGAGCGTCCCGGTATGCCGTTGGACCGGTGAAGGCTGCAAGTACTTTATCGCCATCGCTGACCGTCACAACGGGCTGGCGATCCTTCACGGTGAAGATCAGGTCCAGCAGTTCAATCTCTTCAAGGACCACGCCCGACCCCAGCACGGATGCAGGTTCGAGTTCAAGGCGCTCCTGCACGATCCTGTCCGGCCACATGCGGAAAAAATAGAAGAACACCTGCCATGCGTTCAGGAGATCTGAAATGAGAATCTCGTCACGGAGGGGTTCGGGAAGGGTTCCCAGCCGTCGCGCGAGTGCCTCTGCGTCCTCACCGCACTCTGCAAAAATACCGTCAGCGACACTGACCAGTTCGGTGAAGGGGATGGCAGTACCCGCAGGATACATCGTAGTATATCTGCGCCCCGCAGGGAAAAATGCTGGCAGGGCAGCATGCGGCACCCGGGTTATCCGTCAGGAGCGTCTTTGAGGATACGGGGACTCGTGCGACTACCCGGGGGTTGTCGTTTGACGGGCGCGATACCCTAAAGTATATTCCCATGGAGAAGGGAATGATCACCGGTGAAAAACGAAGAGACGGACTGGCTGATCTACCACCTTATCGCGCAGGAGACGGCAGACACCGTTGACGCGCTGTCGGGGGCCAGCGGGATCGATGCACCGGCGGTCCGCGCATCGCTGGAACGGCTCGAACGGTACCTGCTGATTGAAGTTGCCGAGGGAAAGGCCCGGGTGCTCTCGGTGGGGGAATCTCTCCTGAAATGCCAGCTGCGGGACGCATGCGATTTTTCCCTGACGCTCGAAAATGGCGTCGTCAGGGTGAGGAAACCCTGACATGCCGGCAAACGAAGTGGTCATCCTCCGCATCGGTCACCGCCCGGAACGCGACCAGCGGGTGACGACTCACGTCGCCCTGACCGGAAGGGCGCTCGGTGCGGCGGGCATGTACCTTGCCGCTGCCGATAAAGGAGTGGTGGAGAGCGTCAGGGACGTGATGGAACGGTGGGGCGGGCAGTTCTTCTGCGAGGATGCCGTCAGCTGGCGCTCATGCATCCGCTCATGGAAAGCAAAGGGTGGGACGGTCGTCCACCTGACGATGTATGGCATCAACCTGCCGGATGTGATCGACGGGATCCGGGCACATGAAAAGATCATGGTCGTGGTCGGTGCGGAGAAAGTGCCGGGGGAGATGTACGGGCTTGCGGACTTCAACGTCGCCGTTACCGGCCAGCCGCATTCCGAGATCTCCAGCCTCGCCCTCTTTCTGGACCACCTCTTCTCCGGTGCCGAGTTGTCCGGCACGTTTCCGGGTGCAAAGATCCGGATCATCCCGTCACGGGCAGGAAAGCAGGCGGAGGAACTGTGAAGGGACGGGTCCTTGTCGCCGGCTTTGCCACCCGCCACGTGGCGCAGTCCGCCGCTGCCGCCGGCTATGAAGTCTGCGCGGTGGATCATTTCTGCGACCAGGACCTCGCGTGGTACACGAAAGACCGGGAGCGATTTGATGAGCTGGACGACCTGCCCGATGCCGTCGACCGGATGTCCCGGAAGCACGCGTTTGACCTGCTGGTTGTCACGTCCGGCGCGGAGGACCTCGGCTCCGCCATCCCGCTCTGCGGCACGCCGCAGGACCGGGTCCGTCGCTTTCTCGATAAACTGGATATGCAGCACTTTTTTGAAGAGCACGGCGTCCCCGTACCCCGGCTCGCCGGTCCCGGGGAATATCCCGTCATGGTAAAGCCACGCCGTGGTGCCGGTGGCTGGCGGAACGCGGTGATCCAGAGCCGTGGTGAGGAGAACAAGTGGGCCGCCCTGTACCCGGGGGTCCCGTATATGCGCCAGCAGGTGATCGAAGGCGTCCCTGCGAGTGTCTGTTGCGTGGCAAACGGTTCCGCAGCGGTGGCGCTGGCGGCAAACGAACAGATCCTCCAGGGGAGCGGGGAGTCGGCGTTCGGGTTCTGCGGGTCGGTCACCCCGCTTGACCACCCGGTGTGCGACGTGATGAAAGGAATCGCGGAGCATATCGCTGCGGCAAGCGGGTGCATGGGAACTATCGGCATCGATTTTGTGATCGGCCGGAACACGCCCTATGCGATCGAGGTGAACCCGCGGTTCCAGGGGACGGCCGACACGGTCGAAACGGCGTACGATTTCAACCTGTTTGCCGTCCATGTAGACGCGTGCCGGGGAAACCTTCCGGTTGCCCGGCGGCCCGTCCGGTACGCCGCCCGGAGCATCCTCTTTGCCGATCGGGACATGGTGCTTGCAGCCGACTTAAAACCGCTCGCCCCTGCCGTTGCCGATATACCGTGGCCGGGAACGTTTTTTGAGGAAGAGCAGGCCATCGTCAGCGTGTACGGGACCGGTGCCACCCGGGATGAAGCGCTCTTTATGCTGGATAAGAATATTAGCACAGTCCGACAATATATGCGGTGATGGACGCCGTTCTTGAAGCGCTGAACGAACCGGCAATCCGGGCTTATATTCACCGGCTGATTGGGGATGAAGGGCTCGATCTTTTAGAGAGGTTTCCCCCGGAGGGCGAGCACAGTGATGAGGATCTGGCCGCCAGCACCGGTATCAACCTGAACTCCGTGCGGCACACCCTGTACACGCTCTACGAGAAGAGGCTTGCCGAGTACCACCGGATCAAGAACAACGAGACCGGCTGGCTTACCTATCTCTGGCAGCTCCGGATGGATCGTATTTACGATGCGATACGCGAAGACATGGGGATGGTGCTCGACAAGCTTGAACGGCGGGCACGGCACGAAGAAGAGAACGATTTTTACATCTGTAAGGAGTGCCATGTGATCTTCACGTTCCCGCAGGCAATGGATACCGAGTTCCTGTGCCCGAACTGCGGGCAGGCGTTCTCCCATTTCGACAACGAGACCCTGCTGAAATCGCTTCGGGAGCGCATCGATACCATAAAGAAATCACTCGGCCATGCATGAGGATCTGGATAGCTGCGCCCGGATGCTTAAGAATGCCGGGTGCAGCCCAAAGGTGATCGCACACTGCCGGGCGGTCTGCGCATGCGCACTCGAGTACGCAGGGCGGAACCCTCTGGTCGATCGCCACCTGGTTATAACCGGCGCCATGCTCCATGACATCGGGCGGGGGAGCACCCACGCGATCGGGCATGCGCAGGCAGGGGCGGACCTGCTCCGGTCGATGGGCCTGCCGGAGCCCGTCGCCCGGATCGTCGAGCGCCATGCCGGCGCCGGGCTCACGCCGGACGAGTGCACGCTGCTTGGCCTGCTCCCTAGGGACTGCATGCCGGAGACCTCCGAGGAGAAGATCGTCACCCATGCCGACAACCTGATCGCCGGCACATCGAAGGTCGGCATCGATGAGAGCATCGCATCAGCCATCCACCTGAAAAAAACGATCCGGAAACGGATGTACCGGCTTGCACTCGACGTGGAACTGCTCTGCATGTGAACCGGCAGCAGACGTCAGATGATGACCTGTTTTACCTGCGGAAGGGCACGGATCTCATTGACCACGCCGGCGGGCAGCGGTTCTTCAACGATGATGACCAGTTTCGGCTCTTCGGAGAACTGGGGGTCGGTCACGAAGATCTGCCGGATGGAGAGATCGTGGGCAGAGAGGACGCGGACGGCCGCACCCACGATCCCCCGCTCGCTGGCATCCTTTGGCAGCACGGTGATAACAGAAAAGCCAAGAGATTCTGCCACCCTGCTCAGGTCCGGTGTCACCCGCAGGTTCAGGAACAGGTCCCGCAGGAACGGGCGCTCGAGGATCCGGCGGGCCGTTGTGTCAACGACACGGCGGTCCGAGCCGATCGCCTTGGCCACGGCAGTCGACGGGATCTCGATGCCGTTACAGATGATCCTTCCCGCTTCGCTGACCCCGAAACCGTTCTCCAGCAGGAAACGAACGACGCGGCCCTGCGAGGGCGAATCGGCGAACTCGTGAATGATATCCGACCACATACAATGCACTAGGCCTGACGTATATTTATATACACCGGTGTTCACCGGATACCATCAGGGTACACAAAATCCCAGTAAAAAAAAAATATTCCAACAATCCGGCGAAGAGTACGGGGAACATGGCCGGCACAGGGGAAGGTGCCGGCGCACGGTATTTTCGGGGATGCCCTCTCCAGCATCCAATCCTGAAAAGTATCCCGGCCGGGTATATCCTGCAGGTCCGGAGTGAAAAAGACGGGCAGAGCACCCGATGCCACAATGTTCTTTTAGATAAACGACCTTTTTGTTATGGCACAAAGCGAGGGTTGCCGAGCCAGGTCAAAGGCGCCAGCTTGAGGGGCTGGTCTCGCAGGAGTTCTTGGGTTCAAATCCCATCCCTCGCATTCCCCCCCACGGGTCAAATCTCTTCTGCACCGTTTCTGAACATGCCGTCCGGCGACCGGACCCTCAGAACCTTTAAGAGTTGGTCGGGGGCAGACCGTACTGTGTCAGGCGAGCCGGGCAGCAGTGCGCCCAACCGGACCAGTGTCGAATTTCACCACATCAAACCCGAGTATGCCGAGCACTCGCTCTCCCGGGCGCTCCACGAAGGGCGGATCACCCCGGATGACCGGGCACTGATCGAGCAGCATGTCGCCTGGGTTGCGGTGAAGAGCAATATCAGCCAGGGCCGAATCAACAAGCTCACTTTCCACCTCGTTAAATGGCGCAGGTTCCTCAACACCTTCCGGACCAATTCCATCGAAGATATCTTCGCTGGTATCCAGCGGTTGAAGGCTGCCCGGGTGAACGGCCACTTATATTCACAAAACACGCTCCGGGACGACATCTCCGTGTTGAAGAAATTTTACCTCTGGATGGCGAAGAAGGGGTACATTCCCATTTCGAAAGAGGATCTCAAGGAGATCAAGGTGCCGGGCGGCAACCCTATGACCAAGACCGTTGGCCAGATGCTATCCCAAGAGGAGATCTCTCGGCAATGAGTGTCATGACGACGAACTGCAATCCCGTCAGTGCGCCCGCAGACGAGCCTACAATTACATAAAAGCTGTTCCATGCTGCAAGATCTGCCATATCGATTACCTTTCTGCAATTAGCAGTTTTTATTTGATAATTCTATTTTCCCCATCGCTCAAAATGGTAGGAAGTTCCGGGCCTTCATCCCTGTCGTATGTGAGCTGTCCGCTGTCATCGCACCGCAATTAATCTATACCTCTATACCAATCACGGGATGCGGCACATACGGCTCTTCCAGCAACGCAATTTCTTCAGGTGTTAATTTCACCGAAAGGGCCGCAACCGCGTCTTCGATATGAGATATTTTCGTGGTACCGACAATCGGGGCAGTGATTGGCTCCTTCTGCAGCAGCCAGGCAAGTGCGACCTGTGCCCGTGGGGCTCCTCGTTTTTTCGCTACTTCCGTCAGTCGTTCAACCACTTTTCGGTCTGGTCCGGAGGTTGCGGCATATAGATTTTTACTG
>Ga0326727_10007999_pt1 | contig 27270 bp, 27 predicted proteins | sample MB2enrmetagenome_FD_207643 | JGI IMG/M metagenome (GOLD analysis project Ga0326727, IMG submission 207643) | Lab enriched peat soil microbial communities from McLean, Ithaca, NY, United States - MB29MY | ecosystem: Environmental > Terrestrial > Soil > Wetlands > Peat | place: USA: New York...
GTCGTCTTGCCCGAGGATTCGGGCCCAAAGATCTCGACCACCCGGCCGCGCGGCAGGCCGCCGACCCCCAGCGCGATGTCGAGGCCGAGCGACCCGCTGGGAATCGTCTCGATCTCCACCGCCTTCTGGTTCTTGCCCAGGCGCATGATCGAGCCCTTGCCGAACGCGCGTTCGATCTGCGCCAGCGCGGCGTCGAGCGCCTTGGTCTTGTCCACGAAATTCCCTTCCACGACGCGAAGATTGGGTTGACTCACGGCGTTCATCCTTCTCTCACGGCCGGCGCGGTCGAGGCAACTGCCGCCTCGGGCGACCCCCCTGGAAAAGAGATATGTGCATGTTTTGTTCTCCTACGCAAGTTCTTTTTTTGTTCACGTTCGCGCTTGGCGTAGCGAGGCGAAACTGACACCGAGACCGCGGACTGTGATCGTTGCCGAGCGAAGCCGGCCGCATGGCCGGCTTGCGCAGCAACGATCGCAGGAGCAAGACCGCCGCATCGGAGCGGCGCCGCCGGTCGAGGGAAGCGTTAACGCCGCAGCGCGCTTGCGGGAGAGGGGTTGCGCCGAGCGCGAGCGGGCCCGCCGAGCCGCCCCGCCCTCACGCTCGCGCCGCGATGCGCGGCGTCGGGGCCGCCTCGTCGAGCTTGCCCACGAACGCCCGGTTGCGGCCGGCGCGCTTGGCCCGGTAGAGGGCGGCGTCGGCCGCGGCGATCAGGCGCTCGGGATTGATCTCCAGGCCGACGGCGACGACGCCGCCGATGCTCAAGGTGACGTTCGTGGCGGCGGCGGAGTCGGTGTGGACGATGCGCAGCGCCTCGATCGCCATCCGCAGACGCTCGGCGATCAACATGGCGCCCGAGAGCGGCGTGTTGGGCATGACGACGGTGAATTCCTCGCCGCCGTATCGCGCGCAAAAATCGGTCTCCCGCCACAGCGTCGCCGCGATCGCCTGGGCGATCGCGCGCAGGCATTCGTCGCCCTTCTGATGGCCGTTGGAGTCGTTGTAGAGCTTGAAAAAATCGACGTCCATCATCAGCAGCGACAGCGGCGCGCGGTCGCGCGTCGCGCGCTTGGCCTCCTCGGCGAACCTGACGTCGAACGATCGCCGGTTCGCCAGTCCGGTGAGGCCGTCGCGGGTCGCCAACGCCTCCAGATCGGCCTGCGCTTGTTTCTGCGCGGTGATGTCGCGCAGCGTTTGCACCACCGCGATCAGCTCGCCCGCGTCGTCGTAGATCGGCCCGGCGTCGATCGCCAGATACAGCCGACGGCCGAGCCTCGGCATCAGGCACCAGTTTTCCGCGGAAACGCCGAAATCGCTCAACCCGAGGCTGCCGTCGCCCTCATAAAGCGCGCGGATTTCGTTGAAACGGCGCGCCAGCAGCAGATCGGACAGGCACGGCCGGCGCTCGGAGTAGAACGCTCGCCAGTGCTCGGACGTGCCGACGACCTCCTCGGCGGGCACCCCGGTCAACCGTTCGCAGGCTTTGTTCCAAATCAGCACGCGGCGATCGGCCCCGATGACGAAGGTCGGAACGATGAGATGCTCCATCAAGCTGATGGAAAAGCCGTGGTCCCTCTCCGGAACCATCGACCGAATTGCGAGCTTCTCCGGCAGCGGGGGCATAGAGGCGATGTTAGCGCAAAAACTGGTTAAGGATTGATCAAACGCGCCGCTGAAAACACCCTGTTTCGCGATGCGCGCTCCATGGCGTGCGGCCGGCCGGGAGCGGCGCGGCGGTGGACCGATCGTCAAAGCGCCGGCGCCGTTCGCCCGACCGCCTCGTAAACGTCATACGAGTCGGCCTCGCCCGCTGCGTGAGCAAGAAGACGATAGGAGCGCGCGAGAGCGTCGTCGACGACGAGCCAGTTCGCGGCGAGGTCGCAATAGCCGCCGATCCGACGATCGGCGACGACGATGTAGCGGGGCCGCGCCGCCAGCGCTTCCGTCAGGCGGACGCGGCCGGCGCCGGGGAATTCGCACAGCGTGTGTCCGGGGAAGAAATACGCCGTCGGCGGCGCCAGGCCCGTGGCCAAATAGAGCCAGCCGCTGCGATTGACCACGAACAGCCGGTCGGTCGGCGCCGGCTCGCTGGCGTGGATCGCCGCGGCGGCCTCGGCGATCGCGCGCGTCTCCTGTGGCGCCCTCGCCTCGCCGGCGCGAATCTCGCCGACGCGGATGGCGAGCGCCGCCGCGACGGCCGCGAGCCCTGCCATCGCCAGGCGGAGCGCCGGCGCGACCCGCTTCAAAGCCGGCGGAGCGAAGACGACCAGCGCGCCGGTCAGCAACAGGCCGGGCGCCAAGGTCGGGGCGAGATAGTTTTCGCCGATCGAACGCTGCATGACGACGGCCAAGCTCGCCAGCGCGAACCACAGCGCCGCGGCGTCGAAGGCGAGGCCCGGCGTCGCCCGGACGAGCGCGCGTCGGCGCAACAACGCCAGCAAAGCGAGAGCGAAGATCGGCATCACCGCGCGCTGCAGCGGCAGGAAGCGCATCAGGCCGGCGGCGAAGGAAAGGCCCTCTCCGTCGCTCGCGGGACGGCGTAAGGCGTTGACGGCCGCGTCGGCGATCAACGCGCCCGCCGCGTCGTGGCAGGCGAAATAGAGGAGAAAGCCCAGCGGCGCGACGAGCGCGGCGAGCGCGAAAGCCGCCGCAACCTCAATTTTGCGGGGCGCGGCGTCCGACGCGCGCAGCACGATCGCCAGCAGCGCGACGGCCTCGAAGGCGGCGGTCTGCTTGACCGCGCCGGCCGCGCCGATGGCGAGGCCCGCCAGCGCGGCTCTCCTGAGGATAGGCAATGGCGACAGCGCGGCCAGGAACGCCAGCGTCGTCAGCGCGGCGAGCGGCGGATAGGCGTCGTTGCCCGCCACGACCTCGGAAAGGAAGGGGTAGAGCGCCGCGGCGAACACGCCGAGCGCCGTCGAGCCGAAGCGACGGCCGAGAAAGAACAGGCCCGCCGCCGCGACGCCGTCGCCCAGAACTGCGACCGCCCGCAGCGCGTCGAGATTAGGGCCGAGCGCCGATTGCGCGACGGCGACAAGCGCGAACAGACCCGGCGGCTTGACGTCGAAGGCGCCGACGTAGGGCAGGACGCCGCGCGTCCACAGATGCGCGACCTCGACGTAGAACGCGTCGTCGGGACCGTCGATCCGCCACACCGGCAGGCGCAGCAGCGCGGTCCAGATCAGCGCCGCGGCGACGACCGCGACGACGGCGAGGGCGCGGCGCGCCGCCGGACGGCCGCCGAGCGCGACGACGAAGCCGACGCGCGGATACAAGCTTCGATGAGCGGCGAAGGTCGCATCGTCGATCGAACCGACGGGAGGCGCGCTTGCGGGCGCGTCGCGAACGCGCCGACCAGCCGTCGTCGCCAGTCCGCGAGCGCTCATGGCGCCGGCGCCGGCGCCGGCGCGGCCGCGCCGACCGCTTGGTAGACGTCGTACGAATCGACCTCCCCCGCCGCGTGCGCGATCCGGCGATAGGAGCGCTTCAGCGCGGCGTCGACGACCCGCCAGCGGTCCTTCCGCTCGCAGACGTAATGGAGGCGCCGGTCGGCGACGACGAGATAGCGCGGCGCGGTCGCGAGGACCTCCTCGAGCAGACCCGGGCCGTTCTGCTGGAAGTCGCACAGCGTGTGGCCGGGAAAGAAATATCGAGTCGGCGGCGCCATTTCGAGCGCGCCGTAGAGCCAGGCGCCGCGATTGACGACGTAGAGCGCATCGCCGGGCGTCAGGCCGCTCGCCCGGATCGCCGCCGCCGCCGCGGCGAGCGCGCGCGACTCCTGGCGAGCCGAGAGGTCGTTGCCGGGAATCGCGAGCGCGGTCGCGAGCGAAGCCAGGCCGAGCGCGACGAGGCGCATCGCCGCGGGGATCGGATCGAGTTCGGGCGCCGCCTTGGTCAGGCACAATCCCGCCAAGAGCAGGCCCGGCGCCAGCGTCGGGCCGAGATAGGTGATCGCGATCGCGCGCTGGGCGAGGATCGACAGCGACGCGAGCGCGAACCAGGCTTCGAGCGCCCCGAGCGGCGCGAGGGGGAGCGCGCTCCGCAGCGCCCGCCGCCTGATGAGCGCGAGAACGCTGAGCCCGAAGATCGCGACGACGCTCTTCTGCAGGACAAAGGCGCGGCCGACGCCGTCGACGAAGGAGAGGCCCTCGCTGGCGCTGGCCGGGCGGCCGAGCGCGCCGAGCAGCGCGTCGTCGATCAGCGCCTGCGCGGCGCCATGCCAAGCGAAGTAGAGAAGGAAGCCGAGCGGCGCGACGCTCGCCGCGAGCGCGAAGGCGAGCGCCGCGCGGCCGCGCCGGCCCGCGCCGTCGGGCGCGCCGACGACAACGAACAGCAGCGCGACGGCCTCGAAGCCGGCGGTCTGCTTGACGGCGCCCGCCGCGCCGATGAACAGCCCGGCGAGCGCGGCGCGCTTCATCAGCCCGAGCGGAGACAGCGCGGCGAGGAAGGCCAGGATCGTCAGCGCGGCGAGCGGGCAGTAGGCGTCGTTGCTGGTGACGAGTTCGGAAAGGATCGGATAGAGGATGGCGGCGAACAGGCCGAGCCGTGCGCCGCCGAAGCGGCGGCCGAGAAAGAACATCGCCGCCGCGGCGAGCGCGTCAAAGGCGACCGCGACCGCACGCAGCGCGTCGAGGCTCGGCCCCAGCAGCGCCTCGGCGCCGGCGAGGATGGCGAAGAAGCCGGGCGGCTTGACGTCGAAGGCGCCGACGTAGGGCAGGACGCCGCGGGTCCAGAGATGCGCGACCTCGACGTAGAACGCGTCGTCGAGGCCGTCCATCCGCCACAGCGGCAGGCGGACGACAACGGTCCACGCCAGCGCCGCGCCATAGACCGCGAGCGCGGCGGCGACGGGAGACTCGATCCTTCGTCGCGCCAAAGGCGGCGCCGGGCGGGCGCGCAACGGCGGGATTGGGTCCGCGACAGCAGTCATCGAGATGTCCAAGCGAAGGCGGGCCGAGTTTTGGCCGGCAAACTAACCGCCAAATCGTGAAGCGGCCGTAAAGGCCGTGGGGCGGCCGCTACCGCAGCTTCGCCGCTAGAGCGCTGACCTCTTCATACGTCGGTCGGGGCGCGGTCTCAGTCGGGGAACTGGGAAGGCGCGCTCCAAATCGCTTCTCGACGAAACGCAACTGCTTATCGTCAACCCCGATGACGAAGTTGCGGGCTTGTTTAATGACTCGATCGTTGACGAACGCGACGAGATCATCAGGCTTTCTTGCTGCGATTTCGCGCACGATCGTCGCTTGGTTAGAAGCAATAAAGAGTCTCCTCGGGCCGATTGGCAGCGCAAGGTGCGAATCCGGATTGACTAACCCGTTCGTCATGATGATCGGGTAACCCGTTCGTCATGATGATCGGGCGATCAGAGGTGAGAAAGGTGTATGCGCTGGGCGGCGAGATGATCGTCCAGGTCATGCGGTTGAAGTGATTCCCGACGAAACGGCTGTCTATGACCTTTTGAATAAGCATCGCGGTGGCAATGCCGGCCGGGTTTGCCGGCCGAGCGCGGGCGAACTCCTCGAACGTCTCCGGGTCAGTGGGCAGCCTGCGCTCGGCGTAGTGTTCTTCGAACTCTCTTTCCGCTTGTCCAACGTGCTGCGTGACCTCGCGAAAGAAGATTGAGACCTCGTCCGGCGCTCTGTGAATGAGAGACATGACGAAACGCGACCAGCCGCTTCTCAGGCGATTATCCAACGCAATCCTTGGATCGCGCTCCATGCTTGAAAGGGCCTGAGCCGCGTCGTTGTCGGTCTGAAGGAAGAAGCGCCGCTCAAGGTGGCTAGCAGTTTCGAACTCGACACCGGGGATGGTGTAGAGGTCGTAACGGAATCCGATCTGGTCGGGGTAACGCCTGAGCGCTTTCACTTGTCGATGAGGCTTGCTGTAAACGCACACCCTCCCGTCGCGATCGGAGGTCCACCGCTTCTGATAGAAGATCGGGAAGTAGTGGTGCTTCTCCGGCAACTGCTTGGCCTGCGGACAGACGGCGATCCGCGGAGCGTCTCGCGCCTGCGAATCGGCGGAATTCTAGCATTACAGTGATGGGGTGGACGGCGCCGCGAGGGCTCCGCTCGTCGAGATATCCGAGGATTTTCGCGAGGTCGTCTTGCGCGCGCCGCGAATAGCGGACGATCATAGGCCGTGTCGCTTCCACAACGCGGCGATTTCCGCGTCGGAAGCGAATTCCCCGCGTCTTGCCTGCGTCAGACCTTCGTCGATGGCCGCGGCGGCCTCCTCGTCGAGCGGAGTCGGAGCGCCCCGAGTTTCGACAGCCCACAGCAGCATTTCCGCCGTCTCGTCCTGATCCGCCTCCGGCAGTTTGCGGACTTTTTCAATCGCTTGATCGAGGAGCTTGGTCATCTGCTTGCTTTACCATAAAGAGGCCAGTCGGGACAGACTTTGTGTCAAACGAAAGCGGCCATTGCAATCGCGGCGCAATCGTGATGGCGTCGCGGCCGCCGCGTCCCGCAGCACAGCAAGGAACCGTCATGTCGCCTGGATCTCTCGCCCTCGTTCTCGCCGCCGCGTTTTCCGGCGCCGCGCTCTACGTCAATCTCGTCGAGCAGCCCGCGCGCCTGGCGCTCGAGGATCAGGCCATGCTCAACGAATGGGCGCCGAGCGACCGGCGCGGCGTCGCGCTGCTGGCGGGCCTGGCGCTGCTCTCGGCGGCGCTCGGCCTCGTCGCCTATTTCACCAGCCAGGACGTGCGCTGGGCGATCGGCGCGCTGATCGTCATCCTGAGCTGGCCCTACACATTCTTCGCCATGGCGCCGCTCAACGACCAGATTCTGACGCTGGCGCCGCGCGACATCGGCGCGGCGCGCGTCCTGGTGCGCCAATGGGGCCTGCTCGAATGGGGCCAGACGGGCATCGGCGTCGCCGCCTGCCTGGTGTTCCTGTGGGCGCTGTGACGCCGCGCGCCGGCGCCGCATGGACAGGCGCCGCGGCGCGGGAGTAGGAATGGGCCATGTTCGACGCCTCGACCCGCTCCGCCCTCATCGCCCGCGCCTGGCGCGACCTTCTCGACGCCTGGCGCTTCTTTTCGCGCCTGCCGGCGCCGTCCGGCGGCGCCGCGAGCGACGCGGCCGCGGGGGCGGGCCTTGATCTGGCGCGCTTCTCCTGGGCTTGCCCGATCGCGGGCGCCCTGATCGGCGCGGTCGGCGCCGTCGCGTTCGGCCTTGCCGCCCTGCTCGGCCTGCCGCCGCTGCTGCGCGCGGCGTTCGCCGTGGCGACGGTGATCCTGGCCGCCGGCGCGATGCACGAGGACGGCCTCGCCGGCCTCGCCGACGGCTTCGGCGGCGGTCAAACCCGCCAATCCGAGCTCGCGATCACGCGCGACGGCCGCATCGGCGTCTGGGGAACGCTGGCGCTGATTTTTTCGCTGATCGTGCGCGTCGCCGCGCTGGCGGCGCTGGCGCGCGGCGGCTTCGTCGTCGCGGCGGCGAGCCTGATCCTTTCCGGCGCGGTTTCGCGCGCGGGCGCGCTCATTCCCTTGGCGCCGCCGCCCCCCGCCGGCGCCGATGGCGCCGACCCGGGCGCCGGCCGCCTGGAGGCGAAAGATCTGATCGCGGCCGGCTTCGCCGTCGTCGGCGTCGCGTTGGTCGCCGGGCTCGTCGCGCTCGGCGTCATGCAGGCGCTGTTCGCCTGCGTCCTCGCCGCGGCGGCCGCGTGGGGGACGAGCGCGCTGGCGCGCCGCCAGATCGGCGGCCGGAGCGGCGACGTCACGGGCGCGGCGCAGCAGGCGGCCGAAATCGTCTGCCTCGTCGCTCTTCTCATCGGCGGCCGCGCGCCTTAAATCACGGCCATGGATTTTTCCGTCCCCCCGCCCAGCCCCTGCGTGCGAATCTGCGTCGTCGACCCCGATTCGGGCCTGTGCGTCGGCTGCGGCCGGACGATCGAGGAAATCACGGTGTGGGGCGAACTCGACGCCGACGAGCGACGCGCGATCGTCGCCGGCCTCGCGCGCCGCCGCGAGGCGACGCGCTCGCGCCCGGCGCGCGGGCGCGCCTGAATTGGCCGTCGCCCTCCCCCTCGCCCTGCTCGCCGCGGCGCTGACCGCGCTGGCGCTCGTCCCCGAGAACACGCCGCTCATCGGGCTCGATCACGGCGCTTTCGCGCAGCTCGCCTTCGCCGTCGCCTTTCTGGCGTGGCTGGTCTTGAGCTTGGCGCGGCGCGCCGGACCAGCAGCGTTCGCGCGCGTCCTCGGCGGCGCCGCGATCTGGGCCGCGATCATCCTCGGCCTCGTCGCCCTTTACGCCTATCGCTTCGAGGTCGCCGACGTCGCCGACCGGACAATGGCCGAACTCTTGCCCAGCGAGCCGCAAATCGGCAAGGGCGGCGAAGTCATCGTCGCCCAGCGGCGGGACGGCCAATTCGTCATCCCCGCCAGGGTCGACGGCGCGCGGGTGGCGTTCCTGTTCGACACCGGCGCTTCGAGCGTCGTGCTGCGCGCCGAGGACGCCAAGCTGATCGGCGTCGACGCCGCCGGGCTCGCCTTCGACGTCGGCGTCGTCACCGCCAACGGCGCGGCGATGGCGGCCGAAACCCGCATCAGCGAGATCGCGCTCGGACCGATCGTCGTGCGCAACGTGCGCGCGTTGGTCGCCCGGCCCGGCGCCCTCGACCAGAGCCTGATCGGCATGAGCTTTCTGGAGAGGCTGCAGAGCTACACGGTCGAGCGCGGGCGGCTGATCCTGAAGGGGCGGTGAGCCGCCTCAAACCGCCTCGGCGAGCGGCGCGCGCGCGACTTGCGCGACCGCTTCGCGCAGCGCTTCGAGCCCCGCGCCGGGGCGCACGGCGAGCGTCGCCAGCGTTTGGCGAAAGCGCCGCGCGCCGGGGCGGCCGGCGAACAGGCCGAGCATGTGGCGGGTGAGCGCGTGGAGGCGCGCGCCGCGCGCCAGTTCGCGCGCGACATAGGGCAAATAAGCCTCGACCGCCTCGAAGGCGTCGGCGAACGGCGCCGGCTGGCCGAAGATCTCCGGGTCGACGCCGAGCAGCATTTCCGGATTGTGATACGCGGCGCGGCCGACCATCGCGCCGTCGACCCAGCGCAAATGGCCGCGGACGGCCGCGAGATCGTCGACGCCGCCGTTGACGACGACGGCCAAGTCGGGATGGGCCGTCTTCACGGCGTAGACGAGGGGATAGTCGAGCGGCGGGACGGCGCGGTTGTCCCTAGCGCTCAGCCCTTCGAGCCAGGCCTTGCGCGCGTGGACGACGACGCCGGCCGCGCCCGCCGCCTGGACGGCTTGCACCAGCGCGAACAGGGCCTCGCGCGGCGCCTGCTCGTCGACGCCGAGGCGGCACTTGACGGTGACGGGAATCTCGACCGCCGCCGCCATCGCCGCCACGCATTCGCCGACCAGCGCCGGCTCGCGCATCAGGCAGGCGCCGAAGCGGCCGGCGCGCACGCGATCGGAAGGGCAGCCGCAATTGAGGTTGATCTCGTCGTAGCCGAATTCGGCCCCGATGCGCGCCGCCTCGGCGAGCCGACGCGGTTCGGCGCCGCCGAGCTGCAACGCGAGCGGATGTTCGCGCGCGTCGAAGCCGATCAGCCGCTCGCGCGGGCCGAATGCGACCGCGTCCGCCGCGACCATCTCGCTGTAGAGCCGCGCGCGCCGCGTCAGCAGGCGATGGAAGACCCGGCAATGCCGGTCGGTCCAGTCCATCATCGGCGCGACGCAGAAGCGCCAGCTGGGCAAGGCGGTCAGGTCGGTCATGGCCCCTCGGGACGAGCGGAGACGGCGGCGGGCCGCCGCGCCGGCGCAGATAGGCCGGCCGGGGGCGGGTTTCAACAGGGGAGCGCGTGGACGGCGAGCGACTTGACGGCCTTAAAGCAGCTTCCACTGCCGATCGCCGTCCTCGCGAAACGCCTTTTTCAGGCTTTCGGTGAAGCCGAACGGCACGGCGGGGCGCTTGCCTTCGATCACCTGCTCCGCGGTGAGGATCTGCAAGCGCGAGAACTTTCGTCCGCCGGTTTCGTACAGGCCCGCAGACGCGGCTTCCCGCTCCATTTCGCGCGTCGGCTCTTTCAGCGTGAGAAAAACGCCGAGCGCAGCGCCCTCGCGCTCCATCACGCCCTTGAGGTCGCGAACATCGCCTGACTTCACGCCGCCGCCTTTGACGGAAATGATCGCGATTTGGGACTTGTTGTCGGCGTCGCGAAAATGCAGGTAGCCGTCGATCCCGCGGTCCATGCCTTTCTTGCCGCCTCGGTACGGCTGGCCCTCGATCGTCGCGACGATCCATTTCTGGAACTCGTGCTTGTCGCGCTCGGCGAGGTCGCACGCCGCGTCGACGTCCTTGGGAACGCCGTGAATCTCGAAGGCGGCGCCGGGGAACGCCTGCTTGAGGCGGCGCTCGATCAGCGCAATGGCGAGATGGGTGACGTCAATGCCGATCCATTGCCGCTCGAGCTTCTGCGCGGCGTGGACGGTGGTTCCGCAACCGCAAAACGGGTCAAGCACGACGTCGCCTTCGTTGGACGACGCCGCAACAACGCGCTCAAGCAACGCGAGGGGCTTCTGCGTTGGGTAGCCAAGGCGCTCATCCGCCTGTGAGTTGATCGCGCTGATGTCAGTCCAACAATCGCCGACCGCGATGCCCTTTACTTCATCGAGATAGCGCTTGTAGCGCGGTACTGCTCCAGGCGACGGTTGAACAACACGGCCTTGCGCGACAAGCGACTCCATCTTCTCGCGCCCATAGCGCCAATACCTTGTAACGCCCATCAACTCGTACTGCGGATGGCCTCTGCTTCCAGCACCGGGCGCGGTGAGATTGTCCAACATGTATCGTCGCCCGTCTTTGTCTGCATTCGAGTACTTTTGTGTGACGTAGGCCTCGTCGTACTGTGTAAACGGTTGATTAAATGTTTTCAGTTTCGTGTAGTCTTTTGCATAGTAAAGCAGCACGTCATGAATGCGAGGCCAATTCTTCGCGCCTTGCGCGAAATCGCTCTTGGTCGTTGTGCGTTTCCAACTGATCTCGTTCACGAAGTTCTCGCGCTCGAATATCCCATCAAGCACAGCTTTCAGGTAATGAGAAGCGACCGGATCGCAGTGCAGGTAAAGCGTCCCCGTCTGCTTCAAGACGCGACGCAGTTCGATCAGCCTCGTCGCCATCATCGCGAGGTACGCCATCATGTCGTTGTCGCCGAGCGCGGAGCGCATCGCGCGCAGCATGATCGCGGCCTCCGAGCAGCCGCCCTTCAACACGTCGTCGAAGGCGCGCTCGGCTGAATCGTTCCAGTGCCAAGTGTCGTCGAATGCCTCGATTTGAGCCGGTGACTGTGCGCCGCTCGGCGCCTTGAACAACACGTTGTACGAGGCGTTCGAGTTGAAGGGCGGATCGAGATAGATCAGGTCAACGCTCTCATCCGCAACGCTCGCGCGTAGGACATCGAGATTGTCGCCATAGAAGAGCTTGTTCGTCATCGCCCCCAGCCCCGAGCGGCCCCTCTCTCACTGTGGCCCGCTCGACCGTCTTCAAATACCGGCTCTCCGCCCCCTCGCGCGCCCGCCGAAATTGGCGCGGCGCGCGCGCGTGCGACGCCGTTGAAGTTCGCCGGACAGTATGTTCTTTCTTTGTTCTAGTCAACTTCCGACGTTCCGTGAGGATCATTGAGCAGACTTGATCATTGATCGCTTGGCGCAAGCGTGGGTGCGAGCCGTCGCCGTACGGCCGGCGAAGCCCCTTCTCAGGCCCCGCCCCTACCCCTGCAGCAGCCGCTCGACCAGGCCCTCGACGCCCGCGGCGACGCGGGCGCAACGCGTCCGCTCGGCGGCGACGATCGCCACGACTTGCGCGTAGGCGCGCTGCAGATCGTCGTTGACGACCACGTAGTCGTATTCGCGCCAGCGCTCGATTTCGCGTTTGGCGTTCGCCAGCCGCTTGTCGATCGTCGCCGCCGAATCCTCGGCGCGCCGGACCAGCCGCGCGCGCAGTTCCGCCATCGACGGCGGCAAAATGAAGACGCTGACGACGTCGGCCCCGAGCGCCGCGCGCACCTGCTCGGCGCCCTGCCAATCGATGTCGAGCAGCATGTCCCGCCCCTCGGCCAGCATCGCCTCGACCGGCGCGCGCGGCGTGCCGTAGCCATTGCCGTGGACCTCGGCCGATTCGAGAAGGTCGCCCGCCGCCTTGGCGACGTCGAACTGATGGCGGCTGATGAAGTGATAGTGGACGCCGTCCGCCTCGGACGAGCGTCGCGCGCGGGTGGTCACCGAGATCGACAGCGTCAGGTCGAGCGACTTGTCCTGCAGCGCCATGCGCGTCAGCGTGGTCTTGCCGGCGCCCGAGGGCGAGGAGAGGATCAGGATCATGCCGCGTCGGCGCATCGTCTCGGCTCCGTTCATTCGATGTTCTGCGCCTGCTCCCGCCATTGCTCGATTTGCGCCCGCAGTTCAAGCCCCTGCGCGGTGAGCGAGACGTCGTTGGCCTTGGCGCTGAGCGTGTTCGCCTCGCGGCCGAGCTCTTGGGCGAGGAAATCGAGCCGGCGGCCGACCGGCCCGCCCTCGCTCAGCAGCGCGCGCGCCGCGGCGACGTGGGTCTTCAGCCGGTCGAGCTCCTCGCGAATGTCGGCCTTGGCGGCGAGCAGGATCGCCTCCTGATGCAGGCGGTTCTCGTCGAAGCCGCGCGACGACGCCATCAACTCGGCGACGGATTGCCGCAAGCGCTCGCGCACCGCCTCGGGCTTGCGGGCGGGATTGTCGTCGGCGGCTTGGGTCAGCGCGGCGATGGCGTCGAGCCGCTCGGCGAGAATCGTCTCCAGCGCCGCGCCCTCGGCGCGCCGCGCGACGGCGAGCGCCGCGATCGCGATGTCGAGGCTCTCCAGCGCGCCGGCGCAGGCGGCGGCGATCGTCGCCTCGTCGTCGGCCGCCTCGACGATCTCGACCACGCCGCGCACGGCGAGCAGCCCGTCCATCGTCGGCGGCGCGAGGCCGGCGGCTTTGGCGGCCTCCCGCGCCGCGGCGGCGATCGCAGCGAGCGCGACGGCGTCGACGCGCGCCTGGGAACTCGCGCCGTCGCGCTGCGCCGAAATGGTCGCAAAGCACGCGCCGCGCGCCAGCGCCTTGGCCAGCCGGGCGCGCGCCTCGCCCTCGATGCGGTCGAAGCCGGCGGGGACGCGCAGGCGCAGATCGAGCCCCTTGGCGTTGACGCACTTGAGCTCGACCGTCCATCGCCAAGGCCCATGCGCGCCGGCGGCGCGGGCGAAGCCGGTCATGCTGGTCAGCGTCATAGCGATCATCCCCACGCGCGGCGAGTCGGCGCGCCATCCTCTTATACGGGAGCGCGAAGCGGAAAAAGGGGCGCGGCCGAGCCGCGATCGGCCCCCTCCTCTCAATCCAGCGTCTCGCGATAGGCCCATACCGCGAAGGCGGTGACGGCGACGGTGAAGAGGGCGATCGGCCACATCTCGGGCGCGATCTCGCTCCAGCCGTTGCCCTTCAACAGCATGCCGCGCACGATGCGCATCGCGTGGGTCGTCGGGATGACCTCGCCGATCGCCTGCGCCCAGCCGGGCATGCCGCGGAACGGGAACATGAATCCCGACAGCATGAACGACGGCATCAGGGTGAACTGGGCGAGCTGCACCGCCTGCATCTGGTTGGCCGCCACCGTCGAGAAGGTGACGCCGAGCGCCAGGTTGCTGGCGATGAAGATCCCCAGCGCGGCGAGCAGCAGCGGCAGCGAGCCGCGGATCGGCAACTGGAAGAACGCCGCCGAGGCGATCAGGATCAGCGCCACCTGGACGTAGCCGATGAACACGTAGGGCACGATCTTCGCGATCATCACCTCGATCGGCCTCACCGGCATCGCCAGCAGGTTCTCCATCGTGCCGCGCTCGCGTTCGCGGGTGATGGCCAGCGTGGTGATGAACAGCGTCGAGAAGGTCAGCACGATGCAGATGAGGCCCGGCACGATGTTGAGCACCGTGAGCTGTTCGGGGTTGTAGCGCGCGTGCACGACGAACTGGAACGGCGGCGTCTGCGGCTGGACTTGGCGGATCGGCGGCAGGTCGCGGTTGACGGCGCTTACCGCCTGCTGCAGCGCCGCCACCGCATTGCCGATCGCGGTCGGGTCGGTGGCGTCGGCGTCGATCAGCACGCTGGGCGATTCGCCACGGTCGACCGCGCGATCGAAGCCCGGCGGCATTTCGACCACGAACATCAGATCGCCGCTCGCCAGGCCGTAGTCCGCCTCGCGCTCGGACTTCAGCAGGCGCAGGTCGTAATAACCGGAATTGGTCAGCGCCGCGGCGATGGTGCGCTCGTACTTGGAATCCTCGATCGACAGCAGGCCGGCCGGCAGGTGCTTGGGATCGGAATTGATGGCGTAGCCGAACAGGAACAGTTGCATGATCGGAATGGCGATGATCATGCGCAGCGTCATCGCGTCGCGGATCACCTGGATCGATTCCTTGCGCAACAGCGCGGCGAGGCGGGCGAAGGAAAACCGGTTCACGGCTGCGCCCCCTCGAGGCTCAGCATGTGGATGAACACGTCCTCCAGCCGCGGTTCGATTTCGCGCCATGCGAGCGCGCCGTCGGCCGACTGGATCGCTCGATTCAGCGCCGCGCGGTCCATGCCCGCCACGTGCAGCGCGCGCCCGAAAACCGCCGCCGCTTCCACGCCGGGCGCCGCGCGCAACGCCCGCGCCGCCACATCGAGGCCCTCGCCGGTCGCCTCGAAGGCGATCAGCCCCGACTTGCCGACCACCGCGAGCGCGCCGCCCTGCACCACGATGCGCCCGCGCGCGAGATAGACGATGCGACTGCAACGCTCCGCTTCGTCCATGTAATGGGTCGAAACCAGAGTCGTCAGGCCGTCGACCGCCATGTCGTGGATGAGGTCCCAAAATTCGCGCCGCGCCTTGACGTCGACGCCGGCCGTCGGCTCGTCGAGCAGCAGCAGCTTCGGCTGATGCAGCACGCAGGCGGCGAGCGCGAGGCGCTGCTTCCAGCCGCCGGAAAGCTGGCCGGCGAGCTGATCGCGGCGATCGCTCAAGCCCATGCGCTCGATCATCTCGGCCACCGCGGCGCGACGGTTGGGCATTTCGAACACCGCCGCGACGAAATCGAGGTTCTCGAACACCGTCAGGTCGTCGTAGAGGCTGAAGCGCTGCGTCATGTAGCCGACCTGGCTGCGGATTTCGTGCGCCTGACGCAGAATGTCGTAGCCGATGCAGGTCCCCGAGCCGGCGTCGGGGGCGAGCAGGCCGCACAGCATGCGGATCGTCGTCGTCTTGCCCGAGCCGTTGGCGCCGAGGAAGCCGCAGATCTCGCCGCGAGCGACCTGCAGGCTCAAGCCCTCGACCACCTTGAGGTCGCCGAAGCTCTTGCGGAGGTCGCGAACGTCGATGACGTAGTCGTTCATGGCGGGCTCGCCCGCGGCCTGACCGTGACCGGCTGGCCCGGATTGAACGCGGTCGCCTGGTCCGGCTTCGGCCGCGCCTCGGCGAGGAAGACGAACTTCGCGCGCGTCGTCTCGGAATAGATGAACGGCGGCGTATATTCGGCCTGCGGCGCGATGAAGGAAACGACGCCGGTCAGGTCGGCGGGGCAATGGTCGCACAGCAGGTCCACCGCGTCGCCGACGTGGACGTGCGCCAGCGAGGGTTCGGGAACGAAGAAGCGCACGAAGATGTTCTCGGGCGGCAATAGCGAGACGACCGGCGCGCCCGCTTGCAGCGTTTCGCCGGCGCGCGCCAGCACGTCGGCGACGACCCCGGTGACCGGCGAGACGACGGAGCGCTGATCGAGCCGCCAGCGCGCCTGGGCGAGCGCGGCCTCGGCGGCCTCGACCGTCGAGGTCTGCGCCGTGATCTCGCCGGGCCGGCCGAGCGACGCCTTGGCTTGTTCCAACGCCGCCTCGCCCGCCGCGATCTTGGCCGTCGCCGAGCGCAAGTCCGCCTCCTCCTGGTCGACCAGTTGGGCCGTCGCCGCGCCGGATTTCAGCAACGCCTGATTGCGCTGCAGATCGGCCTGCACCTTGTCGCGCGCGGCCGTGGCGTCGCGCAGGTTCGCCTCGGCCTCAGCGATTTCGGTCGGCTTGGCGGGGTTCTGCAGATTGGCGAGCTGGTCCTTGGCCTGCTGAACGAGCCGAGTCGCCTGATCGACCGCGTAGCGATCGTCGGCGTCGTCCTGTTCGAACAGCGGCGCGCCCTTGACGACGCGATCGCCGCGCTCGACTTTGACCGCGGTGACCAGACCCTGCTGGGTCGGCCCGACCTTGACGAAATCGGCTTCGGCGTAGCCCTGCCACTCCTCAGGGCCGGACGGACCGGGGCGAAGATAGAACCAGCCGAGCGCGCCGAGGCCGAGCGCGACAACGATTAAGACGACGATTCGACGATCCATGAGGGCGCGCTCGCTTCGGCTCGAAGTCGGCGGCATTGCTAGGCTGATGGGTCGCGGGCCGCAACCCGGCGAAGGCGCGTTAAGGGCCGGTCCCGCGAATGGAGAATCGGCGACCCGCCCCGACGTTCCCTGCCGTGCTTGTCCTTGTCGAAAACCGGTTCCCGCTTTTCTTCAGGCGCTCACGTGGCGGGCACCTGACGGACGGCGCCCGGCTGTGACCGCCTTCTCCCCTGCGATCCCCTCTGCATTCGGCTGGCGACGAGACATTCGCCCAATATTTTGCACGCGTTAGCGCTTGATACGTCAGCGTCACAGTTGGCGAGTGGATTTGCTGATTTATGCACCGCGCAACTGCCTTGTTCACACGCCCGCCGTCGCGCCCGATGCTTCACAGTTATCGGATTTTGCGTTGTTGCAGCGCCTACATCGAAGCGTCATGTTTGACCAAACTGTAAGCCCGCCTTTCGAGTATGGGACGATATGGTCAGCTTCCAATTCTGAAAGGCCTGTTGTGCCAACAAACACGCGCTCGCAACCGGGACAGATGTAGCCCCGTCGTTGTTCGTCAAAGCGACGACGAAAGAACGATTCTTTCCACTCAGGAGGGAATAACCGCTGCATGGAATCGCAACTAGGTAAGTGCAACGGCAGGTTATCGTCGCTCATGCTTTCGGATTAGTCTCTAATATTTTTTCCACCAGCTTACAGGCTTGCACGCATTGCATATATTGTCCGCTTTTGCCTAACCAGCGACCTTTTTGCTCCGGATAACCACCTTCAAGCCACTTTTTGCCGGCCTCGCGTGGACTTCGAGCGAATAAGCCAAACGCGTCCCAAGCATCATTACTAATTTGCTCCGCCTGAAATTTTCCACCAACAAGCGCGCCAATGAGCAAAGCAACTTGTTTATATTTATCAACGCTTACACCGGACAAGCCTCTTTCCAAGAAACGCTCTATCCAGTCTGCGTATGTATCAAATTTATCTTGCAGTTGTTCCCCGGACGGAAACACTTTTACACCACCGTTTTCATCTGTCCACAAAAGCTGTGCACAATAAACATCAAGAGCTTCTTCGGTGCTGCCACGAAAGGAAAGATTTAAGTGTTTCATTTGACCGGGGGTCGACAATAAACTGTTGAGAGGCTCCCTGCTCAAGGTAACTAAGTACCACAAAAACATTTCTGATGGCGTTTGTCCCCGCGCTGTGAGCCTGCCCTTCCACCAATCGCTCCAAAGCCTGTATGATTCCGGCCACTTTTCCCAAGGATTGGGGATCTGCCTGTCTTTAGCCGATTTCAGCATCCGCGTCGCTGCGAGTCCCGCACCATGCACCCCCGCAAGGCGAATCGTCGTCACAGCCCGCGACACGCTGTAGTACGCTAACCGGATGTCCTGACCAGTGAGCGGGGTTCCCCCCTCGTTTATACGCCGAAAGATTTCCAATTTTGTGCTTAAATCGAGGCTCTGTGGAAGGTAAATAATTGTCAACGGATAATCGTTAAATACAGATTTTAGCTCTTGAGGAAGAGCATCAAAGAATTTTCCTCTGTAATGAACACTCTGAGGCGTCAAATATACCATATCGTCATTATCGCTGAGCGCAATCTTGTTATCAGCGTATTTTAGTATTGTTGTAAGTCGCTGTTGTCCGTCAACAACTTCTATTTTTTGATCGTTTCCTTGCGAGAAAAAGAAAGCCGGTACGGTAAGATTATTGAGTATTGATTCTATAAATAGTGATTCTTTTCGATCGTCCCATTGTTCAGCGTCTCGTTGGTAATCTGGGATAACAATCCTTTCGTTACGCAAACGAGCGACAACCGTCTCTACATTCTCGCTCTGTGCTCTTGTTTTATCTGTGACAAGCGGCAAACCTTGAATGGTCATAACACGCTCCGGTTTTCTACCTCTTGTGTTACAGGGGCGACGCGCGCACGATCGCGGACTCTCTTATAGAAAAACTCGGCGACGATCAAAGCCCCATAGTCTTGGTTACGTCAAATCGCGGGTGCATCGGTTGACCCGGTTCGCCGCCGTGCGCGACGCGCAGAAGAGGCGTTCACGCCTTATATCGCTGATATCTTCGCGAAGTGCGTAAATTTTGAATTTTGTTGCATCGCAACTGACCGCTCCGGGTCGACCACCCTTATTCATCGGCCGGTCGCCGAACGTCAGCCCTTCACCCTAGGACGCCGGTTTCTTCGGTCGATTGCGCCTTCGCGTCGGCGCGCCCGCGCGCCGTGCGCTCCTTGATGCGGCGGCGCTCCAACTTGGGCTGACGCGGCCGCCATATCAATCGCGTTTTTGCGATGCGCGTCGGGCGCGAAGCGAATGGGGAGTTGATGTGGCGTCGTCGCCGTAACCTCGTCACCGGGGTCATGCCGGCGCCAGCCGCTTTGCCTTGATCGAGCCCTTGTGCTGGCGAATTTGCGCGAGGTCATAGTTCATCTGCATGCGCAGCCAAGTCTCGGCTGTGCTGCCGATCGCCATTTCGAGCTTGATCGCCATCGGGGGCGAGATAGCGCTGCGCCCCGCGATGAGGTTGTGAAGCTGCTGGCGCGTGATGCCGAGCGCCTTCGCGGCGGCCACGATGGACACGTCGAGTTCGGCGAGGCTGTCGCCGATCAATTCCCCGGGATGGGGTGGGTTCTTCATCTCCATGGCCGCCTCCGTCAATGGGTATCCACGAGGTCGACATCGAAGGCGTCGCCGTCTTCAAACCGGAAGATGATGCGCCAGTTCGCGCGAACGGCGACCGCCCAATGGTCCCTAAAGTCGCCTTTCAACTCGTGCAGCCGCCAAAACAATTGCATTTTTCGCGATGCGCGTCGAAGGGGAAGCGAATGGGGATTTGCCATCGCGTCCCCTGTTAGCGTCCCCGTAGCCCCGTCACACCAATTCGATGCGAAGCGAGCGCCCCACTGCGCTCGCCGCGCGGCGCAACGTGTCGAGCGTCACGGACGGAATCGCCGGATCCAAGAGCCGATCGAGTTGGCGGCGGCTGGTCTTCATCCGCGCGGCCATTTCAACCTTGGTCAGTCCCTGCTCCTCCATCGCGGCGGCAAGCTGCTCGGCGATCAGCTCCTTGACCGCGTGATCTTCACACGCTCCGAGAATTCCCTGTTCGGCAAGGAATTCGTCGAAGGTTTCTTCGCTCACGCCGCCTTTGCGTTTCCGCGCCATCAGGTCGCCTCCTTCTTGCGTTTCAAAGCGAGGTCAATGTCCGCCTGCGGCGTCTTCCGGGTCTTCTTGATGAAGCCGTGTGAGCCAGATCATGTGACCGTCGCCCATGCAGAAAATCACCCGCGCAATGCGAGCGCCGTCGAGCGCGCTCCGCACTTCCCACAGGCCGCCGCCGAGCGGCGCGCAATGCGGTCGGCCAAGAGGCCAGCCGAATTCGACTTTCTGAATGTCCTTGCCGACGGTGTGGCGGTCGGCTTCGGGCAATTCGAGAATCCATTCGCGAACCGGCTTGCTTCCCGCCGGACTTACATAGAACCGCGCGGGCAGTTTTTTCGTGCGATCGATCATCCGCGATTATGGTGCCAAAATTGGCACATTTACGCAAGCCTTTCCCGGTCGCCATTTTGCAACAGGCTTACGCAATAGAAAAAGCCCATCCGAACAACGGATTCAGCTTGTAGCAAGACCCTTGTTATTGCTCCATCGCGAAAGACTGTGACGGGCCGACCGCCCTCATCCATCGGCCGGCCGCCAAGCCTCAGGTTCTCGCCGCTCAGGGCGCCGGCTTCTTCGGCCTCACGCGCCGGCGCGTCTTGACTTCCGTGCGCGGCCCCTCGACCAGGCGCACGACCGCGCCCCAGAACGTGCTGACGTCCTGCTCGGTCATCGCCATGCGGTGAAACATATTGCGCAGGTTGCGGCGCATCCCCGGCCGCTTCGCCGCCGGGCGGAAGAAGCCGGCGGCGTCGAGCTTGCCCTCCAGGAAGTCGAAAAACGCCAGGATCATCTCGCGCGGCGCGGGCGGTGAGACGGCGCGCGCGATCGTCGGCGGCGGCGGCGCGTCGCCGTGCGCCGCCTTGAACCATTCGTAGCCGACGAGCAGCACCGCCTGCGCCAGATTGAGCGAGGAGCAGGCGGGGTTGGCGGGAAAGGTGACGATGGCGTCGGCGAGCCCGACTTCGTCGTTGTCGAGGCCGGTGCGTTCCGGCCCGAACAGCACGCCGCGCTTGTCGGCCGAGCGCGCGGCTTCCGCCATCGCCTCGGAAGGGCTGAGGACGCGCTTCATCTGGCCGCGTTCGCGCGCCGTGGCGGCGTAGAGAAAGGCGAGATCGCCGATCGCCGCCTCGACGCGGTCGAACACCCGCGCCGCGTCGAGCAGTGGGGCCGCTCCCGCCGCCGCGGCATAGGCGACGTCGCGATATTCGCCGACCCGCGGCCAGCCGCCGCGCGGATTGACGAGGCGCAGATCGTCGAGGCCGAAATTGGCCATCGCGCGTGCGCACATGCCGATGTTCACCGCCAATTGCGGCCGCACCAGAATGACGACGGGGCCGCCGGCCAGCGCCGCCTTGCTCCGGTCCGTTCCCGCTCCGACCATGCTTCCGCCCTCGGTTGGAGCGGCGCCGACGCGCGCCACTAGGCCCTCGCCGCGCGGGAGGCCAGGAACCGGCGCGCGATCTCGCCGGCGATCTCGCCGTTCGAGTCGATCGGAGGATAGGAGAACGGCTCGATCGCGCCGGCGAAGCGGCGCACGGCGCCGAGCCGCTCCAGCGCGTCGATCGTGCTCGCCAGCTTGTTCGAACCGCCGCCCGACGGCTCGAAGACATACACCGGCGCGCCGGTCGCCGTCGCCTCGCCGACCATGTTGGCGCTGTCGCCGGTCACCAGCGCGGCGTCGGCGAGCGCCAGGATCGAGGCGTAGGGGTTGTCGCCCGTCCCGTCCCAAACGAACCCCGGCGCGTCGCCGAGCCCCTCGCGCACGGCGTTCAACAGCTCCGGCGGCGTGCGGCGCGAAGGCGTCGCCATGACGCTGTGCCCTCGCGCGGCGATCGCTCGCGTCGCCTCGCGCAGGCGCGCGACGTCGGCCGGCGTAAAATTCTGCGCGCCGCTGGGGCCGCCGAGCACGACCGCGCAACGCGGACGCGGCAGGCCGGCCAACCGCGAGTCGGGCGCGGCGCGCGCCGCGGCCAGGCGCTTCGGCGAGAAAGGATGCGGCGAGGTCAGCGTCGCGATCACGTTGCGGCCGCGAAGCCGATCGTGCTCCGGAACCCAGATGAGGTCCATCGACGCGCGGGCGAAACGCGGGTCCTGGAGAAAGACCGCAAACACGCGCGCCCCGCCGGCGCGCTTGAGCGCGCGCACATAAGGGACGGTCACGCGTCCGCAGGCGATGACGATATCCGGCGACGGCTCGCTCAAAAGCGAGCCTGCCCCGCCCGCCCTGTCCTTGGGGTCGGCGGGCCCGAACGGCGCGAGCCAGACGAAAAGCCGGCGCGGATCGACCCGTCGCCATTCATAGGGGCCGCCGAGCGCCTCGGCGACCCCGCGCGCGTTGGCCTCGTGCCCCGCCTTGCCCGAACCCAATACGAGGACGCGCACGCCCTCCCCCAGCAGCGCGTCCTGCGTCACGCGTCACAATCCCATTTGTCCCGGCAACCACTGGGCGAAGCTGAGCGCCAGCGTCTCGACCCGCCGCCGGATGATGTCGGCTTGGTAGGGCGAGCCCTCCTGGCTGTCGGCGCCGACCTCGCTGCTGAGCGGATAGGTCCCGATCGTCCGCCCGCGCGCGTCGAGCACGACGCCGGCGCCCTGGATCGAGTCGGTCGTGTCGGCGGCTAAGGTCATAAGCGACATGCGCGCGTGCGGGCGCCCGAGAATGACTTGGTCGATCCGCGCCACCAGCACCGCCGCGCCGCGGGCGCCCGGCGCCCGATACTTGGCGAAGGTTTGGTTCAGATAGCCGGGCAGCGCCGCCGCGATCCAGCTCGCGAACTCCTCCTCGTGCCGGGCCGCCATCGGCGAGACATCCACCCGGATTTCCCGGAACTGCGTAGCAGCGGGCGCCGCCCACGCGGCGCTCGGCGCGACGGCCAACGCGGCCAAAGCCGCTGTCAGCGCGCGCCGGCTCAAGAGAATTTTGTCCATGCTCGCCTCCCTCAGCGGCGCGCTCGAGTCGTTCGAACCGCCGCCTGTCGTGTCAGATATAGTCGACATTCAGGAATTCGTAACTCTTGCCCCCGCCGGACGTGTTCACTTCTACGCTATCGCCCACTTGCTTGCCGATCCGCGCGCGCACCGCCGCCGAGCTGACGGAGACCTTGCCCGATTTCACGTCCGCCTCGCTCTCGCCGACGATCGGAAACACTTTTTCGGCTTCGGCGTCCTCGTCGATCAACGTGACCGTCGCGCCAAACTCGATCGTCGAACCCGACCGTTTCGACTGAATCGATCGCTTCGGCGCGCCGAGCGTCTCGGCAAATCCGACGACGTCGACCCCGCGCCTCGCCCGGCCCGCCCCAAGAGCGAGGACGCGCGCGCCCTCGCCCCGCAGCGCATCGCCGCTCATGCGTCACAGTCCCATTTGTCCCGGCAGCCACTGGGCGAAGCTGAGCGCCAGCGTCTCGACCCGCCGCCGGATAATTTCGGCTTGATAGGGCGAACGCTGTTGGCTGTCGACGTCGATCGAACTCATGAGCGGATAAGTCCCGATCGTCCGCCCTCTCGCGTCGAGCACGACGCCGGCGCCCTCGATCCAGTCGGTCGTGTCGCTGGTTGTTGGCCCGTTGCTACCGCTGTGCTGGTACGGCGGTCCGATTATGACGTGGTCGACTCGCGCCACGAGAACGGCCGCGCCGCGGTCGCCCGGCGCCAGATACTTGGCGAAGGTTTGGTTCAGATAGCCGGGCAGCGCCGTCGCAACCCAACTCGCGAACTCGTCCTCGTTCTTGGCCAACATCGGCGACAGGTTCAGCCGGATTTCGCGAAATCGCGTCGCCGCGGGCGTCGCCCACGCGGCGCTCGGCGCGACGGCGAGCGCGGCGAGCGCCGACAGTGCGGCGCGCCGGCTCAAGCGAATTTTGTCCATGCTCGCATCCCTCAGCGGCGCGGCCGGCACCTGCAGGCCGCCTGCCCGCCCGTCAGATATAGTCGACTTTCAGGATTTCGTAACTCTTGCCTCCGCCGGGCGTGTTCACTTCTACGCTATCGCCCACCGCCTTGCCGATCAGCGCGCGCGCGGTCGGCGAGGTGATGGAGACCTTGCCCGATTTCACGTCCGCCTCGCTCTCGCCGACGATCTGAAACACTTTTTCGGCTTCGGTGTCCTCGTCGATCAACGTGACCGTCGCGCCGAACTTGATCGTCGAGCCCGACAGTTTCGACACGTCGATCACCTCGGCGCGCTGCAGCATCTCTTCGAGTTCGAGGATGCGGCCCTCGTTGTGCGACTGCGCCTCCTTGGCCGAATGATATTCGGCGTTTTCCGAGAGGTCCCCATGGGTGCGCGCCTCCGAGATCGCCTGGACGATGCGAGGACGCTCCACCTGTTGCAGCCGCAAGAATTCGGCTTCCAGCGCGGCGTGGCCGGCGGCCGTGATCGGAAATCGCTCCATCGCTCACCCTGCTGCGACTATCAAAACCCATAGCCCGCGATCGACGCTCGACCCGGCGTCGGATCACGCGAAATAGTCCTGCAACGCTCGGACTTCAAGATCGCCGGTCAGATAGGCTTTGATCCCCTCGGACGCCGCGATCGCGCCGGAAAGTGTGGTATAGTAAGGCGTTCTTTGCAAGAGGGCGGCGCGGCGCAACGGCTTGGAATCGGCGAGCGAGGTCGCCCCTTCGGTGGTGTTGAACATCAATTGCACACCGCCGTTGCGCACCGCGTCGGCCGCGTGCGGACGCCCTTCCGAAACCTTGTTGACCTTGTCGGCGGGAACGCCCTGCGACTCGAGATAGCGCTGGGTGCCGCCGGTGGCGATGATCTTGAAGCCGAGCTCGCGCAACAGCCTCAACGGCGCCACGACGCCCGGCTTGTCGGCGTCGCGCAGCGACACGAACACCGTTCCCCCGCGCGGCAGGCCCGCCCCGGCGCCGAGCTGGCTCTTGGCGAAGGCGATAGCGAAGGTGCGGTCGATGCCCATGACCTCGCCGGTCGAGCGCATTTCCGGCCCCAGCACGGTGTCGACGCCGGGAAAGCGCGCGAACGGAAACACCGCTTCCTTGACGCCGACGTGGCGCAGCCCGCCGAGCCGCAGGTCGAACGAGGCCAGCGGCTCGCCGGCCATGACCCGGCTTGCGATCTTGGCGATCGGCAGGCCGATCACCTTGGCGACGAACGGCACGGTGCGCGAGGCGCGCGGATTGACCTCGAGCACGTAGATCTCGCCGTCCTTCAGGGCGTATTGCACGTTCATCAGGCCGCCGACGTCGAGCGCCAGCGCGAGCTTGCGCGTCTCGTCCTCGAGCATGGCGATCGTCTTGGCCGACAGCGAGCGCGGCGGCAGCGAACAGGCGCTGTCTCCGGAATGGATGCCCGCTTCCTCGATGTGCTCCATGATCCCGGCGACGACGACGGTCTTGCCGTCGCAAAGCGCGTCGACGTCGATCTCGATCGCGTCCGAGAGATAGCGGTCGAACAGCAGCGGGTTCTTGCCCAGCACCGTGTTGATCTGGCCGGTCTTGTCGTTGGGATAGCGCGCCTTGACGTCGGCCGGCACCAGGCTCGGCAGCACGCCGAGCAGATAGTCGTCGAACTCGCCCTCGTCGCGGATGATCGCCATCGCCCGCCCGCCGAGCACATAGGAGGGACGCACCACCAGCGGCAGGCCGAGATCGGCGGCGACCAGCCGCGACTGCTCGACCGAATAGGCGATGCCGTTCTTGGGCTGCTTGAGGCCGAGCTTGTCGAGCAGGCGCTTGAAGCGGTCGCGATCCTCGGCCAGGTCGATCGAGTCGACCGAAGTGCCGAGAATCGGCGCGCCCGACTGCTCGATGATGTGAGCGAGCTTGAGCGGCGTCTGGCCGCCGAACTGCACGATGACGCCCTTCAGCGTCCCCGCCTCGCGCTCTTTGGCGAGGACGGCGAGAACGTCCTCCGCGGTCAGCGGCTCGAAATAGAGGCGATCCGAAGTGTCGTAGTCGGTCGACACGGTCTCCGGATTGCAATTGATCATGATCGTCTCGTAGCCCATTTCGCTGAGCGCGAACGCGGCGTGGCAGCAGCAATAGTCGAATTCGATCCCCTGGCCGATGCGGTTCGGCCCGCCGCCGAGAATGACGATCTTGTCGCGCGGCGTAGGGCGCGCTTCGCAGGCCAGCGCGCCGGCGAACGGGGACTCGTAGGTCGAATACATATAGGCGGTGGGCGAAGCGAATTCCGCCGCGCAGGTGTCGATGCGCTTATAGACCGGCGCGACGCCGAGCGCGCCGCGCGCCTTGGCGACGTCCTCCTCGGCCGCGCCTGAGAGCGCCGCGAGCCGCGCATCGGAGAACCCGGCCGCCTTGAGCAGGCGCAGGTTCTCGGCGTCGGCGGGCAGGCCGAGGCGTCTGACCTTGTCTTCGAGCGCGACGATCTCGGCGACCCGCTCGAGGAACCAGGGATCGATTCGCGTGACCTCGTGGATTTCGTCGACGCTCGTGCCGAAGCGCAGCGCCTGCGCGACTTTGAGCAAGCGGTCGGGCGATGGCTTGCCGATCGCTGCGCGCAGCGCGTTGCGGTCGTCGCCCTTGCCCAGGCCCTCGATCTCGACTTCGTCGAGGCCGGTCAGGCCGGTCTCCAGCGAACGCATCGCCTTCTGCAGCGATTCGGCAAACGTGCGGCCGATCGCCATCGCCTCGCCCACCGATTTCATCGCGGTGGTGAGCACCGGCTCGGCGCCGGGGAACTTCTCGAAAGCGAAGCGCGGCGCCTTGGTGACGATGTAGTCGATCGTCGGCTCGAACGAGGCCGGCGTCGCCCCGCCGGTGATGTCGTTGGCGATTTCGTCGAGGGTGTAGCCGACCGCGAGCTTGGCGGCGACCTTGGCGATGGGAAAGCCGGTCGCCTTGGAGGCGAGCGCGGAGGAGCGCGACACGCGCGGGTTCATTTCGATGACGACCATGCGGCCGTCTTGCGGATTGACGGCGAACTGGACGTTGGAGCCGCCGGTCTCGACGCCGATCTCGCGCAGCACCGCGATCGCGGCGTCGCGCATGATCTGGTATTCCTTGTCGGTCAGGGTCAGCGCCGGCGCGACGGTGATGGAGTCGCCGGTGTGCACCCCCATCGGGTCGACGTTTTCGATCGAGCAGACGATGATGCAGTTGTCTGACCTATCGCGGACGACTTCCATTTCGAATTCCTTCCAGCCGAGGACGCTTTCCTCGATCAGGACTTCGTGGGTCGGCGAGGCGTCGACGCCGCGCTCGACGACCTCGATGAATTCGTTTCTGGTGTAGGCGACGCCGCCGCCGGTGCCGCCGAGGGTGAAGCTCGGGCGGATGATCGCGGGAAGGCCGATGTCGTCGAGCGCCGCGAGCGCCTTGGCCAGCGTCTTGATTTGGTGCGAGCGCGGCGTCGCCAGGCCGATTCGCTTCATCGACTCGCGGAACATTTCGCGGTCCTCGGCCTTGTCGATCGCCTGCGCCGTCGCGCCGATCATCTCGACGTCGAAACGCTCGAGCACGCCCATCTTCTTGAGCGACAGCGCGCAGTTGAGCGCGGTCTGGCCGCCCATGGTCGGCAGCAGCGCGAAGCCGCCGGGAATGGCGTAGCGCTCCTTGGCGATGATCTTGGCGACGATTTCGGGCGTGATCGGCTCGACGTAGGTGCGGTCCGCCATGTCCGGATCGGTCATGATGGTGGCGGGATTGGAATTGATGAGGACGATGCGGTAGCCCTCGGCGCGCAGGGTTTTGCACGCCTGGGTTCCGGAATAATCGAATTCGCACGCCTGCCCGATGATGATC
>Ga0326727_10008000_pt1 | contig 27268 bp, 36 predicted proteins | sample MB2enrmetagenome_FD_207643 | JGI IMG/M metagenome (GOLD analysis project Ga0326727, IMG submission 207643) | Lab enriched peat soil microbial communities from McLean, Ithaca, NY, United States - MB29MY | ecosystem: Environmental > Terrestrial > Soil > Wetlands > Peat | place: USA: New York...
TCTCGCTGGAGATGAACATCCGGGCCAGGTACCCATCCAGACCTTGCCGGGTAATAAGCGGCCGGAGCCATTCTGCCCGATGGTTGGACAGGACCCAGACCGGCACCTGGCCCGCCCACCGTTTGATGTTGCTGGTTACGGTTGGCAGGGCGTCGAACCCGGCCATAATTTCGTCCTGTAGCTGCTGCGGATCTCGGCGGGCCAGCTCAGCGAGCTCGCTCAGGAACTGCCCTGTGCTGAGCGTACCGGACCATAACGGCCGGTACCACCGGAGGTCGAACTGGCGGGCGCAGGTGCCAGCCGGGAGGCCGGCCGGCCTGTCCAGAGAGCCCAGCCAGTGGTCGAACTTCTCCTCGAAGATCACACCTCCGGCGTCCAGCAGCAGCAGTTCCGGTCTGGGTGTCGAGCCGGGCCCGGTGCCGACCGTTGGTGGTGTGCCAACCATGTCTTAGTGTACTTCTGCCCGGCTATGCTGGTAACGTAGGGACCGTGCCGGCCTGCCGGGTTACGGGAGTTCACGGCCCGGCCTGGCCTGGTCCGGCCCGGATCTTAGTGTATCAGCTGCCACATCGCCTGTACATGCCTGGGGACGTTCTTGTGCAGCGCAGCTGAGGCGGCGACCCAGGAGATCTCATCTCTCATCAGCTGCTCCAGGATATCCAGAGGGCAGGTCGGGTTCTCGGTCACGCTGTGGCGCACGTTCTGTTCGCTGTCGGACGCTAGCTGCGCCAGCACGGTGTGGGGTGTATGCCGGTTCTTGGCTACGCATTGGCGGGTCCAGCTGTTGGGGTTGCCGGCCAGCTGCTGCAGCAGCTGGCTGTCCCGGCAGGTCTTGGCCAGGGCGGACCTAGCGCTGTCATAGGGTGACCGGGCTAGGGCCGCCTGGATGTCAGCTGGGCAGTCACGTCGTTTCGCTAATGCTGTTGCCACTTTCTCATTGGTCGGGTTGCAGCTCCGCACGAATTCGGGCGGGCAATCCGGGCGGGCCAGCAGGCTGGCTGTACGGTCAACCGGGCTCGCTGTGCCACGGCCCATGGTTTCCGCTTGCTCCCAGCTCAGGCTTTTATGGCTCAGCAGGTTGTCCATCTTGGTCAGCTGGTAGATGCCCTGGAGCGTTTCCGGGGGCAGCGGGTACCGTACCGGGTAGAACTCAAATTTGTACCGGTCGTGAGGTGTGGTGGCAGAATATGCCGCGCAGTATATAGAGATGGCTTGTGCCGTCTGCTGCTCGGTCATTATCGGTTGTTCATGGCGCAGCAGGTTTATAGCGATATCGCCCACCCGGGTGTTGGGGTGTTGGGTTGCCCAGTCCAGGATCAGCTGGGCGCTCTGTTTGTCCAGCTGGGGGTTGGCGGCCATCGTCCTCAAAACTCTGGTCGCGTTGTTCTTGTTTGTAAACTCATCCACGTTCCGGACGACATTGGCAGCGACCTGCGGTGTGATATCTTTACGGCTAGCCAGTTTCTCCAGCAGGTATAGCTCTGTGCCGGTCTGAGCTAGGTACAGCATGTCGTCGGGGGTCAGCTGCTGGTTCGTCGCGCAGGCGTACCGCACATCTTTGTCGGTGTCGTGAGCCAGCAGGTGCAAAATCTCCGGGGTGACAGCTTTGTTCCGGGCCACCCGGTACCGGACCTTAGCTGAAGGGTCTTGAGCGGCCTGAGCTAGCTGCTGTGCTGAGCCGGTACGGTTAACCGCACGAGCCCGATCCCGGGCCTGCCCGGTGACCTGCAGCAGCAAAGGTGTTGCCCCGGGGCCCTGGGTAGCCGCCGGCAGCAAGGCCGGTCTCCTATGGTACTGGTTGGAACCCACAGCGCCTTTGCTCACAATGCTGTTATGCCACAGAGCTGCTGTCGCAGCCGTACCCCCCGGGCCGGCGACTTTGATATTCGCAAAGCTATGTTGGCATACTTAGCAAAGTGACTGCCTCGCCGCGCAGGACAGCCGGGACGGGTTCCAACCAGTACCGTCTGCACAAGACGCCCGGGGCACCGCCCGGTCGGCCGGGGGCTAGCCTGATAGGGCAGGCCGGGCGGACCTTCGAGATGAGACGTTGCTGCGACATCTGGGGTGGCCCCGTCCGGACGGCGCCGCCCTGCACCATCCCGGTCGGCCCGCCCGGCTGGTCTCACGGCGCGCACCCCACTCAGACCGCCAAGATAGAAGCAGCTGCCAGCAGGGCGACCCCCGCAGCGATCCTGCGCCTGCTCAGCCGGGACAGCAACTCGAGAGTGCGCTTCCGGGTGGCGGAGAACCCCGCTAGCCAGCTAGCTGCCTTAACCCCTCTAGCTGACGATCCTGACATGGATGTACGCCGGTCGCTGGCCTCCAACCCAAATTGCCCGCAGGCTGCCATGGAACGTCTCAGCGCAGACACCTCGGTGGCCGTGCGCAGCGACCTGGCCCAGAACAGCAGATGCTCCCCGGGGCTGCTGCGGCTCCTCAGCCAGGATGAGCACTGGCGGGTCCGGATCGGGGTGGTGGTAAACGAGAGCTGCCCTCCCAGCATTTTAGGACAGCTCAGCCGGGACCCTGAGAACGGGGTGCGCTACAGCGTGGCCGGGAACCCGCATTGCCCCCCGGACATCCTTAGGGCATTGCTACAGGACCCCTGGAGGCCAGTTGTTGAAGCGGCTGTGGCAAACCCTGGGTTGCCCCGGGCCGCACTGGCGTTGTGGCAGCTCGCGCACTAGATCTGCAAATAGCCAACGGCAGCCTGCCTGGCATAATGCTGAGATGGACCGTAACGCCAGGACGGGCAGGGTACCGCCACCCGATATCCTGGCGGTCGGTTTCGACTTCGCTTGGGACGTAAAATTGTTATGGGCCCTGGATCTGCCTGTCCAGACCGTACCGGTCGACGACCTGCTGTGGCATTTCGACGTGCGGTTCCTGTGGTCCAGCCCCGACGGGTATTATGACTTAACGCCCCGGCAGGTGATGGGACAGCCAGAGCTGTACCCAGAACAGCAGCTCCGGGTACAGCAGGCAGACACGAACTACCCGATAGACATCATGTTCTACCGGGGGCATTGGGTGATCCTGGACGGACTGCACCGGCTGATGAAACTGGTGTTAGCTGGCTGTGCAACAGCACAAGTCCGTAAAGTACCACGGTCCGCGGTACCGCTGATACGCAGGTCGTGAAACTTTATGCCCGTGCGGCACCTTCGGCATTTAGCTGCCGGCACCCGAGGCCTTAGCAGGCAAGGACCAAAGTCCCTGCCTGCCTGAGATATCAATACGATGGGGCGGCAGAGTGCTACCAAAGGTATCGCGGCTGCCGGCTGGACGACAACCGGCCAGGCACCAGCCCGCACGGCAAGGTACTCCCGCAGCGGGTGCCCGCGGTACTTGCCGGGCCGGCCCTTGCGTGCCGTAGCAAGCCCCAGGGTGCCGGCCGCCCGGGCGTGGTATTGTGGCCTGTGCCATCCAGAAGTGCGACGCCCTGTACAAAACATGGTGGCGGCGGCCGCGCAGGGGCCGGGCCAGCTACAGCCAGCCCGCGGGCATAATCAGACAGCCGGCAGCGTATAACGTCCGGAGCAGTATGGCACAGGATGTACGGTGGCAGCTAGCTTGCCTACCGGCACCTCCGTGGGTTCCAACCAGTATAAACGGCAACGCGGGACCAGGCCAGGGAAAGCATTAGACATTATCACCAGCCCCGGCTCCCGATGGGAACGATATGACGACCTGCTGCGGCAAGCCGGGAACCGCCCGAATCCAAATATCACGTCGGAAACACTTGCACGCCTGGCCAGATCGAAACGCACAGACATCCGTTGCGCAGTAGCCAACCACCCTGCCACACCGGCAGAAACGTTGGGCCAACTAGCAAGATCCAGCTGCTTTGAAATCCGTTTCGCTGTTGCCCGCCATCCGAACACCCCCGCTGCAGCGTTGGCCAGGCTGAGCCACGACCCAGACGGACGCGTGTGCCAACAAGTAGCTTTCAACCACCAGTGCCCACCAGAGGTACTGCGCGAGATCACCTTCAGCCAGCGGGCCGGGATAGACGTCGCAGCGATGAGCAACCCGAACTGCCCGCCAGACGTCATAGCCTGGGTCGCACAACACGCGGTGAAATGGTTCCACCCCGAAACAATAACCGATAAAGACCTAGCGCTTGGCGATACCGACAAGCACATAGCCTGCCGCATAGTGAGGAACCCTTCGTGCCCGCCCGACATCCTGGTCCAGGCACTACAGGTACAAGACCCTGACGAGTCAAGACCGAACTGGGTGCTAGTCAACCCTAACCGGAGCGTCCGGTTCGGGGTAGCCGGCAACCCCAACTGCCCACCGAGCATCATAGCAGAATTACTCCGGGACAGCTCCACCTCAGTACAATGGCAAGCGGCCGCCAACCCCAGCTGTCCTCAAGCGGCGCTGGCGATGTGGCAGCTCGCTCGGCGTTAGACAGCGCCGGCCGGGTGCTGGGCGTACACGGCCGGGTGCCGGCCCTAACCACATAGCCGCGCAAAATATTGTGACCACGGCATGCAGCATGGTACAATGAGCCCGTTAGCGGTTACCTGACGTCCCGTCAACGCGGGCCCGCCCGTCCTGGGACGACAACCCGGGACGGTTAATTAACCCCGGGCCGGCCAAGGGTGTGAACCCGACAGCCGGCCCGGATTATATACCACCGAGGTTCGGCGGCGGGACGCCAAGAGCGTAACCAAGACCCGGTAACTAAGGTGTAACGCCTACCACAGTGGGCCCCGGGCCGATGTGTAGAGGGGCCAGAGATCGCCACGGGCCGGCCGGGGTGTGGGCGGCCAGCTGTCTTGGGACGGCGAGGCCATCCGCGGGCTAGGCAGGGCTGCCGCCGCTCAGCAGTCCGGGGTGCCAGCCTTGGCACACCGGCTGGTGTGCCTGAGCCCCTGCGCCGTCCCGCCGGGTCGAACCAGTACGCCCGGCGTGCAGCCGGCCGGCCTCTCCCTGTCCTTCCTCCCGCCAAGCTGGTAGCACAGGCCGGCCGTAGCTCCCAGCGGCACCGCTGCAAAGATATCTGGGGAGGTAAATGCCAGGCCCTGATAGGCCCGCCTGACTGGAGCCACAAACGGCACCCCACCCAGGCAGCGAAAATGTACATGGCTATCAACCCCAGGGTCCTGCCCGCTGTCCTGGGGCACCTCAGCTGTGACCCGCAGACCAGAGTGCGGCATTATGTGGCCAGCAACATATCCGCTCCCATCTCCATCCTGGGCCGGCTCAGCCGGGACCGTAGCTCAGAAGTACGCGAAGCGGTGGCCAGCAACCGTTCTAGCTCCCCTGCGATACTGGGACGGCTCAGCCGTGACCAGGCCAGGGACGTACGGGTTAGCGTGGCAGGCAACACGTCTTGCCCCGCCGAGGTGCTAGACCAGATGAGCCTCGAGCTGGGCCAAGAACTGTACAGCATAGTATGCTGGCGGATAGCGGGCAACCCTTCCAGCCCACCTCATCTGCTGGAACGGCTCAGCCACAGCCCGGACCGGTTCACACAGGAGAACGTGGCCGCCAACCCTTCCAGCCCGCCGACGGCCATCGTCCGGCTAAGCCGGCACCAATACGAAGATATACGACGGCACGCAGCAACCAACAGAGCGTGCCCCCCGGCAACCCTGGCGGCTCTCAGCCAAGACCAGAACATAATGACGAGAGCAGCCGTGGCTGGTAACCCATCCAGCCCCGCAGAGATCTTACACCAGCTCAGCGCTGACCAGGAATGGATAATACGCCGGAGCGCAGCCAGTAACCCGTCATGCCCTGTGGTACTGCTAAACCAGCTGCTGCGCGACCCTAACCGCGAGGTTGTTGACGCAGCCGCCCAGAACCCTGGGTTGCCCCGGGCCGCACTGGCGATGTGGCAGCTCGCGCATTAGCGGCAGCTGGCGGCGTTACAGCGAGCTGCGGTCCGCGATCCTCATCAGGTCGGCGGCCACCAAGGTTAGCTCGGCGCCACCTTTGGCCCAGTAAAATTCGGCTTTGGAAGCTTCTTTGGCTTTGGCCCAAAACCCCGAGCTCGAAGCCCATTTGGCGCAGTCGCTGGTGCCGGTGCTCAGAGAGGAGATGGCGTGCATCCAGTCGGACTGGACGGAGGGGACGGGGATAGCGGGCAGGTCCTGCGCCCGGCCGATGGTCACCTGTAGCGCCGCGCAGTCCTGAGGTAGGTGCCCGGTCGCCCCGGGACGAAAAGGATCGAAATCCGACAGCGCTTTCTGGAACCTCTCCCGCAGCTGGTGGAATATGATGCCATGCTGGTTGACCCAGCTGTTCACCGCTTGCTTCTCGGAGCTGGAGACAGCGGCCAGCGACCAGCCGGCCGTGCTCGTGCTCGGCATAATGCTCGCAGCGGGCAGAGCGACCAACGTCCCGATAATAGCAGCGCTACCCAGGAATCTCTTCATGATCACACCCTATTATACTTCATAATGTGTTGTTAGGTATATTTTATGGGGTGAGCCGCATCAGCATGGCACACCGGCGTTATGGGCCCTGTGAACAGTGTCGGCACCAACCAGTACATCAGGAGGACCAGCCGGCGGCCACAGCCGCACAGCCCGTCGGACCTGATAGGCCAGGCCAGCGCTAAACGTGAGCCTAAACGTCCGTGTGGCGAGGTTTGGGGGACCACCTGCTCAGTCCTGGTCGGCCCGCCTGGCTGGTCCCACGACAGCGAGCAGCACACACTGGAACAGCGGAACTTCGCTACCCTGCAATCGTTCCCGCCGCGGTCGCTGCTAGCCCAGCTCGCCCGAGACCCCGCTGTAGCCGTCCGCGCCAACGTCGCCTACCACCGCCAGTGCCCTGACAGCTCCCTGCAGCAACTAGCCAAAGACCGTTCCCCCAGAGTGCGCGCCGCCGCGGCCAGCAACCCCAATATCGACGGCAGCACACTAACGGGCCTAGCCGCGGACAGCGAACAGAAAGTCCGTTACAAAGCAGCCGGGAACTTGAACTGCCCGCCACACCTGCTGGCCCAGCTAGCCCAAGACCCTAATACCGAAATACGGTTCAACGTGGCTATGAACAGTAACACTCCGATGGAGTCGCTCGAGCTGCTGCGGCATGACAGTAACCAGAACACCCGGTTCAACGTCTACGACAAACATCGAGGGCAAATACCGGTAAACTGGCTCAGAGAGGCAAGCAATGACCCTGGCGCCGGGGTCAGATGGGCAGCAGCAAGCAACATAAGATGCCCCCGTAACCTGCTGGGACCGCTCAGCCGGGACACCAACGGGAATGTACGCAAAACAGTAGCGGTACACCCAAAGTGCCCACCCGGGATATTGCTAACTCTGACCACTGACCGCGACCCTGAGGTGCGCAGCGCAGCTGCCGCCCGCTGCGCCGACCCCGGGCATCTCAAGGAACTGAGCCGAGACACCAAGCCGGTACGCGAGAGCGTGGCGGCTAACCCTGCCTGCCCGCCTGAAGTCTTGGACGGACTCAGCCGAGATAATTCCGTCTTGGTACGCCTGAACGTGGCCACCAACTTTAACTGCCCGCCATCTGTCTTGGAGCAGATGCTGCTACACGAGACCGAAGACAGGATTAAATATGCCGCTGCCCGCAACCCGAACCTGCCGGCTGCTGTCCTCGCGATGTGGCAGCTAGTGCATTAACGCCGTCTACCGAACGTACAATGCCAGTAGTCAGCGTGAGGTGGCCCGGTCTGGCCGGCCCAGGTCTGCCACAGCCTGCCGTCCCGCCTGGCACACCTGAGATTGGCACAATGTTGTCATGGCCGGACCTCACATCTCGGGCAGCAATCAGTACCGTCGGCGTCCGGCTACCGCGCCGGCCAGCCCCGTACCAGCCGGTCCCGACCTGGTCGCTCAGGCTGGTCCTGGCCAGCATGACCCTCGGTACTTGCGGGCTGTCAAACAGCTTGTCGGTCTCAACCAGTACGACCGTCAAGTATGGGATCTGGACGGCCTGCCTGTAGCCCTGTACATCCGGGGCTGGAAAGAGCCAGAGGACAGCGAGTACATAAAAGGCTTGGCTGCGGCGGTGTCCCAGGCTGCTGGCGGCCTGCCAGTACAACAAGTTGAGATAGACCAAGACGACGACGCTATCCACATAGGGTTCTACCCAGCCTGTGGGGCGTACAGGCGCCAGGCGCCCTCTGAGGAAAGCTGGGACAAACTGTACGACAAGTTGTACGAAGAGGGGCCAGCCGACTGGTACCGCTGAGCGGGACGGCCCACGGTGCCTGTCACGATAACAAACGTAACGGCCGCAGCTCAGCCGGCCGGGAGGACCGTCTGCGCGGCGGGACCTTCGCGGCCCGGGCTACCAGCCGCTTTGGCTTTATACCCAACGGTGTGCTTGCCAGCAGCAGGTTTATCCCCGGCCGTCTGTCCTTATTGGTCTGTGTACTTTGGTGCTTTATTGCGGGTCCCACACTTCGCTGCCGGTCCAACGTCCGGTATGTTCGCAGGCCATCCTGAGCAGGATCAGCAGGACGGTGATGTTGGTGCAGCGGACGCTGAACACCTCGTCGATCTGGGCGCAGTACCGCGGTGAGTCGGCGACTGCCCACAGGCTCAGGTCGTGGCCGTTGCGGGTGCAGGCGTAGGCGAACCGGCCGCCGTTGCGTCTCAGCAGCACCTCGCTGTCAGCGATCTGGTCGGCGGCCGCCTCGAGCCGGCCCCATGTTTCTTCTAATTTGATATCTGGCATCAGGCCCTCCGGGTGGCACCACCTGGTTGGCAGCGCCCTCATTAGAAGAAGGCGTTCCGGGCGTATCTCTCTGCAGTATGAGCGCCGCGGATCGCCCGAGATCAGAAAGATCAGAAAACCGTTGCCACCAACAGTGGCGTTGTGAACGCTTGGTGTCACAGCGAACGGTTGGTTGTGGTTCTGCTCCGGCTGTCCTAGCGAGAGGTTGTTACGTCCTGCCCGAGCTGTTTAGAGCGGCCGGCCTGCTCTGTTCATGTGGGACGGTCACACCCTCGTGGTACACTTGGATTAGTCGTCCGGACAGGAGACATCATGAGCGCAGCCGACTCTTTCTATCAGGACCAGTGGCCTTTCTCCCAGCCGATGCCGGCCGCGGGCATGCCGGTCAGGAGGCTGTCCCCCCGGGAGGAGGCGGAGGCACTGGCAGCCTGGCGTAATGTGTTTGCTGCTTACCAAGACGACAGCGGTGCCGACCCGGACAGCCTGGTGGTGCAGATCGGGCAGCGGTACGGCCTGCTAGGGGTCGTGGTCCCGTCCCTGAAGCTAGCTGACAGCGCCATGACAGAGCTGGGCAGGACCGGGGCCAGCACTATCCACCTGCTTACGGACGCTATCTCAAGGATTTCGGACCTGTCCCCTGGGCAGGAGCAAATGTGCTCCCGCTTGATGCTGGTGATGCTGGCCCACAAGGCTGGGTTCCAAGACGAGATGATGATCGACGATTACCTGGTAGGGACCGACCTGGTTACGGTGCCCCGGCTGGTGGCGGCTACCGCGGTGCTAGAGCTAGCTGACATCCTGGGTACGGGCGCCGTCGAAGTGTTCGACATGCTGGTTGGCGAGGACGGGCATGACGAAGACCAGGACGAGCATAGCTTGCATATCACAAATTTCCTGCGTACCGTCGGCCAGCTGGTCGACAGCGCCGGGCTTGATATCCGTACCTGTCACGCCCAGCTGCAGAGCTGGTGCGGCCAGCTAGACGCAGCTTTGTTACAAGCCCGGCTGCTCAACGCCTGCCAGCAGGCTGACGTGCTGGCCGGCTGGCAGGCCGGCAGCCAGGACAGCCCGGTCCCGGCGGAACTGGGCACGGTGGATGTGGTGCTGGGAGCGCTGGCACGCCTGGACGGCCAGCAGCCCTGCGTGCACACCGCGCGCCACCTGCTAGGCGAGCACTGTCCCAGCTGTGTTGCTCACGCCCTGCTGTGGCTACTGCACCAGCGTTGGGATGCCTCCGGCGACAGCGGCACGTTCGGCCAATTCCTGGCCCGGCTGGACACCGACCTGGACGATTAGCCGCGCCCCGTTTGGGACGTAGCACCGGGCCAGCCTGGGTATGATGGGCGGCCAGCCGGCCGCACCAGGGTGTGGCTTGCCAGCCGGGGCGCCAGAGCACGGCATGCCAGCCTGGTGCCACGACGTCCCGGCCACCGGGTTGTACCTGGCAAAGATATCTCTGCCGACGGAGCGGTCCGGCACGCAATGGCAGTCTGCATTTTGTACGACACACCGGCCGTCCACCTGGACGGCAACGACCTGCCCGATCCTGTCAGCCTGCAGACCGGGTGACGGCCGGCACCAGGCAGGAAGGGACGCAAAAGGGATAGCCGGCAGACCCGGTATGGCACACTCCGGTAGATGAGCGGCAGCCGGGGCAGCAACCAGTACCAGAGACGGCGCAGCCACCCTCCGGGGCAGGCCGTAAACCTACTAGCTCAGACAGCTGCCCCGGTCCCACCAGCCGACGAGACCTTGCTGGCATTACAAACCTTGGAGCGTACCGTAGGGGACCGCACCGTCTCCCGGGTGCTACCAGCCGTCGCCAGCACCCCAGGTATCTCACCCGAGCTGTTTGACTACCTAGCTGCCAAAGCGATAAGTTACGCTGTGCGGGGAGACGCCGCCTGGTGGCGGGACGGGGTCGACACCGTCCTGACGTTAGTGCGGAACGAGCACTGCCCGCTCTCAACGATCCGCACCATTATAAACAGCCCGCTGATACAGGAGTACCGGGTGGCATCCGCTTTGCTATGCTACCCGTCATGCCCAGCCGAGGCGTTCCCTCAGTTCGTCCAGAACCGGAACCTCAATATACGGGTAACCGCTGCCAGCCACCCGAACTGCCCACCGGAAGTGCTGGAGGCCATGGCGCAGACAGGCACTGTGCGCCGGGCGGTAGCCGGCAACCCCCGCACACCCGTCGCCGTCCTGGAGCAGCTTTTAGCGGACCAGGACAGCGCCGTCTCCCAAACTGCTGCCGCTAACCCGAGCCTGCCCCGGGCAACCCTGGCGATGTGGCAGCTAGCGCGTAACACTTAGCGCGGCACAGATCCTCACATGGGCATGCGGACCAGAGCTCGAGGTAGCAACCAGTACCGAGACCGCCCCCGGTCGGTACCAATCTCAGCTCCGTGCCCCGCCGGGCTGCTGGACCAGGCCCAGACGGACACCCGGCCTGAGCTAACAGGTAAATGCTGGGAGTTCTGGGGCGTGTTCGGTGCGATACCAGGCACCCAGTGTACAGTCCCTGTCGGACCGCCGAGCTGGTCTCACGGCAACCATCCGGACGTAACTGCCAGACGGAACGCTGCCATGAGGTATTACACTGCCACCGGCAGCAGCCCACAGCCAGAGATAATGCGGCTGCTGGCACAAGACCCCGACCCCGAGGTACGCCGGCTGGTCGCTAGGAACAGCCGCACCCCGCCAGCAATATTGGAACTGCTCGCCCACGACCCCGACCCCGAGATACGCCGAGAGACCGCCTGGAGCTCCAACGCTCTGCCAGCTACCGTAGAGCTGCTCGCCCGCGACCCCGACCCTCAAACTCGCGAAGGAGCAGCCTGCCACAGTGGTTCGCTGAGAACGCTGAGACGGCTCGCTCACGATCACGATCCGCAGGTGCGCAGCGGGACGGCCCGCAACATTATCACCCCGCCAGCCCTGCTGGAACAGCTTGCCCGCGATCCGGACCCGGAGGTGAGGTGTGGGACAGCAATGAACGACCACACCCCGCCAGCCACCCTGGAACAGCTACTCCAAGACACTGAGCATAAAGTGTCCGAGTTGGCGTCCCGGCATCCAAATCTGCCCCGGGCGGCCCGGGCGATGTGGCAGTTAGCGCACTAACAGGACGGCACAACAAACACAGCGGGCCGTGGGACAAATCAGTATGTAGCACGGCTGTCGGCTAGCCCAAACGCCATAGCAGCCCGCTTATTAACGTATAGCGACAGGCAGATGTCAAACACCGCTGGTAACGTGGCACATTGGCAGCATGGGACTGTGGCATAGCGCCAGCACTGGCAGCGGCAGCAACCAGTACCGGTCCCGCTGTAGCTCCCTGCGGGTCGCCTCCCCGCTGGGCACCAGCCTGCCAACCCTGTGCGGCCAGATCTGGGGCAACAGCTGTCCCGAGCCCGTCCGCCCGCCGCACTGGGCCCACGGCCGGCATCCCGACCGGCTTGCCCGGCTTGTCACCGCGGGCAGCACCGACACCGCCGGAGTGCTAAACCTGCTCGCCAGAGACCGAGACCCCGAAATACGGCGACGGGTAGCCAGCAACCCCGCAACCCCGCCAGCCACACTTGGGGTCCTCAGCCGGGACCGCGCCCGCGCCGCAGACTATGACAAACTCAGAACCGTCCGGCACGCAGTAGCCGGCAACCCCGCCGCTCCCCCCGCTGTCCTGCTGCAACTATGCGAACAAGGCCGCACCGAAATCGCTCAATTCATGATGCGCCAAGCAGTAGCCGGCAACCCTAACTGCCCCCCAGAACTGCTCGGGAACTTGTTCCACCGGTACCCAGAACTACTCGACCTACGCCTGAAACTCGCCGGCAACCCGAACACCCCGCCAGAAACCTTGCTGCAGCTACTACAAGACACCAGCGAACAGGTACAACAAACGGCCGCTGGCAACCCGGCCCTGCCCCGACATACCCTGGCGATGTGGCAGCTCACGCACAGATGAGCGTGCCCGGCAGCAACCAGTACGCCCGGCGGCACACAGCCGGCCCGGCAGTCCCGTGGCCAACCCCGGTGGCACCGGGGCTCGACGGGCTGCCGCTCCAGGTACGGCTGGATATCGCTTGCAGCCCCAGCACCAGCCAGGCCTACCTGGTGCAGCTCGCTCACGACCGCGAGCCGCAGGTACGCCAGACGGTCGCCCGGAACTACCAATCCCCGCCAGAGGCGCTGGCCGTCCTGAGCCAGGACACCAACGTCGCGGTACGCCGGGAGGCAGCCCGGCACGCCGCTTGCCCGCCCGGGCAGCTACGGACGTTATGCTATCATGACAGCACGATGCTGCCGGTAGCCGACAACCCGGCGTGCCCACCTGAGCTCATCGTGTGGCTGGCGCAGCACGGCGCCCGGCGGGCCGTGGGGGCGCAATACCGTAACAGGCAAGGACCTGTCCCGCCGCGGCTGGCGGGCAGTACCTGCCAGGCTATCAACAAGCACCTGGCGGGCCGGTTTGTGCAGCTAGACCAATGCCCGCCCAAAGTGCTGGCCTGGGCCCTGCAATACGACACCCCGCAAGACTGGGTTGGGCAGGGAGACAAGCAGGCTTTCCGGACCAGCATAGCGTACAACCTGGCACAGCACCCAAGCTGCCCGGGGGCGACCCTGGCCGAACTGTTACGCCATCCCTCGCCGGAGGTGCAGCGGCAGGCCGCGACGCACCCCGGCTGCCCTCGGGCCGCCCTGGCTATGTGGCAGCTGGCCAAGCCCGGGCTGTCCGGCCGGCAGGCTGCCGGGCCGGGCTAGATCTGCAGCTCGCCGAGATCCCAGCCGGCTTCCAGGGTGCACAGGACCCGGGCGGTCAGGACTACGATAATCGGTGAGGCGGGGTTGCCGATCAGGCGCAGAGCTATGTCGAAACAGGTGATGCCGTCCTGGTCGGGCACCCCGCCGTCCCGGTCTCGGGCCAGGTACCCGTTGGGCCGGGCGTTGCGGACGAACCGGCTGTAGATAGCAACCAGGGCGTCAGGCGGGGCCGCCGGGTTGGACGCCACTTCGGCGACCACCGCGAAAAGCGGGTGCTGGGCCAGTTCCCGCAGGATGTCGACGCTGGTATGAGGGTCGGCAGCCACAACTTTGGCTGCTCGAGGGTCGGTGATAGCCTGGCGGATCGCCAGGCAGGCTGTCCGAGCGATCTCAATGTCTTGGTCCTGCAGCCGGTCAGCCAGCATGATAACCCGGCCCAAAGTGTCGCAATCGACCCGGCCGGCAGGGACAGACGGCAGGCCGCCTGGCCCGGGGTTGCTGCTGGTCGGCAAAATCACACCCACCCCATACGATGTTTATGTCGGCCGGCCATACCTTGCACAAAATATGACTGTCGGGGCGGCAACCGGTACCGGCAGCGGGCCAGCTGGTTAGCAACGAAGACCCCGGGGCTGGCTGGCAGCCCGCCAGCCAGCACCCTCTGCAGCCGGATGCCCTCGCTACCCCAGGCCTGGTAAACTGGGACGGGAGCGTGCGGCCCCCGGTCACCTCTGCGACGCCGGGAGCGCAGGGGACAAAGCAACGGCAGGCACAGCGATCGGCGTCGCTGGCGCAGCCACGCAGCCGCACACAACCGGCAGCCGGAAGCCCGTAAAGTCGCAGGGAGGGTCGCTGCCCAGGGCCAGCGGAGGGCGGTACGGCCGGGGCGGGCGGCCCGCAAAGTCGCAGGGAGGGTCGCTGCCCGGCCTGCTATGGCATACCGTCCGATATGATCGGTGTGACTGAGACTGGTACCAGAGGTACCAACCAGTACGCGAGACGGCCCGGGACGCCGGGACCGGTACCGCCGGTAGGCTTGCTGCGGCAGGCCGGCACGCAGGTGCTGGCAGAGCAGGTCCGGTGCGGTGATGTGTGGGGCGAACGCTGCTCAACCCCGGTAGGGCCGCCGGAATGGTCACACCCGGGGCACCCGACCGCGGGTATGCGCTGGTGGGCGGCCCACAGCGAGCGCACACCGCCCGAACTGCTGGTACGGCTGGCGGGGGCACACCAGGACCAGCTGGTAAAACAGGTAGGCTGGCCGGCCCGCCGGGTGCGGCTGCGGCCCGAAGTGGTAACAGGTATCCAACGGGGGGTAGCGGGCAACCCGGCAGCCCCACCGGCCGCCCTAAGGACGCTAATGAACCACCCGGCGGTGCAGATCCGACAGGCGGTGGCGGTACATCCCAACAGCCCGCCCGAAGTGCTGAAACATCTGAGCTGGGACCGCGACAGCCGGGTCCGGCAGCTGGTCGCAGGGCGCGCGGACACCCCGATGGACATACTGATCTATCTGGCGGACGACGGGGCGATCCCGGTACGCCGGCAGGTCGCGGCCAACCCGGCGACCCCGCCGGAGGCGCTGCAAGAGCTGCAAGCCGACCCCAGCCGGGAGGTAGCCGCGGCGGCCAAGGACAACCTGGCATTGCCGGCTGGCACCCAGGTGGCCCGGCAGCCAGCCCGTTAGGCCGGCCGTGGCAGCCGGCACGCCCCCAGGCAGGGAGACGACAGGTACGCCGAGAGACGGCCCGCGGACAGCAGCCCGGGGCGGGGACAAACCAGTACCGGCGGCCAGCGGGGAGGCCGGACGGCGGTGACCGGCCGGGACGGCAACCGGTACCAGCATCCCGGGCCTGCGTTCAAGCTGGCCCCGACAGCCAGTTTGCTGGAACAGGACGGCATCGGGCTGCCAGCCAGGCCGGTGACATGCGGCCAGCTATGGGGCGGCACCTGCCCGGTGGTGCTGGACGGCCCTGGCTGGTCCCACGGTGGGCACCCGGACCATTGCCAGCAGGTGCTGGCGGCCAGCACCGCCCGGTCCCCGACGGTGCTGCTGCTGCTGGCCGCCAGCCCGGACCCGGTGGTGCAGCACGCGGTGGCCAGCAACCGTGGCGCCCCAGCGGAGGTGTTGCGGTTGCTGGCCACGCATCAGTGGCGTTCGGTACAGGCCAAGGTGGCAGAGCATCAGAACACACCGCCGGACGTGCTGGGCCAGCTTGGCGGGTCGTCGGAGCTGGGGACCCGCCTGGAGGTAGCTGGCAACCCGCGTACGCCAGCGGCTGTGCTGGCCGGGCTGCTGCGAGACCCGGCGTCGACAGTCCGGGCGGCAGCGGCAGCCAACCCGGGGCTGCCTCGGCATGTACAGGCGATGTGGGAGCTGGCCCAGGGGCCAGCCCGGTAAGCAGGTGATATCAGGCGGCACCCGGCCCGGGCGTATGAGCATACCGGTGGGCCCGGGCGTACCGGATATGGCATATGTCGCAATGTGAGCGGTGGGATCGGCAGCAACCAGTACAGGACCAGGCTGGTAACCGGTTTGGCCCGGCCCACGCCCGGGCCCGGCTCGCTGTTCGACCAGGCCGGTTTCCGGCCGGGACGGGCTGACCGGGAGCTAGCTGAGCAGCCGCCGGCTATGCCGGTGGCAGCCTGGCCCACCCCGTGCAGCGGGTTAACCGACCTGTTCTTCTCCAGCCAGGACCAGGATATCGAGACGGCTCAGCAGATCTGTACCGGCTGCCCTTTCCAGGTCAGGTGCGCCCGGGGCGCCTTGAAACGCGAAGAGGCCGCCGGGGTGTGGGGCGGCCAGCTGATGCGGGACGGCCAGATGGTACGTGCCGGGCGTCGGCATGAGCTGGCCGGGCATGCGGTCGCCTGAGCTGGCTGCCACACCCTGGCACTAGTGGCGCGCCGGGCTGCCGACATTACTTGGCTGTACCAGCGGCGCCCCGTCCCCGGGATGCCTGCGCTGTGGTCGCCACCCGGAGGAGGTGTACGTTGGCATATGCTTCACCTGGCTGCAGCGAGATGACCGACCTGTTTTTCTCCGACGATGTGCAGAGCATAGAGCTGGCCCAGGAGATCTGCGCCGGTTGCCGTCTCTCGGGCAGGTGCCTGGAAAGGGCGTTGGCACGCCGGGAGGCCGCCGGGGTGTGGGGCGGCCAGCTGATGCGGGACGGCCAGATGGTGCCGACAGTCCGCTCCCGGGGCCGGCCCCGCAAAACTGTCGCGGCCTAGCGGGGACTGGCGGTATGGTACGACGGCCCTGTAGTTGGCATAGCTATAGTTGTGGCACTCAAGAGCAAGACGGACGGCGGGACCGGGACCAACCAGTACGGCTCTAGGGGCCGGCCCAGGCAGCCTGCCCTGGCGGTGTCCACCGTCGGGCTGATGCGGCAGGCGTTGGACAACCTGGACGGGCCGCAGCTGCGGTCTCTGGCTACCATTAAGCACTTGCAGGAGGTAGCCGGGGCCGCCCGGGCGATATACCCGCAGGCTCGGTACGTGTACGCCGCCCATACCGACGATGACCACGGTGCTCCCATCTGGGATTGGACCGGGGTGCGGGACCGTGCCGGCAACAGCATCACAGGTGAGACCGCGGATTGGTGGGAGACCGAACAGTTCGCTCAGTTCAGCGAACAGGCTGGCGACTTGGGTGAGCTGGCGGGTGTCCTGGGGGCGTTCGAAAGCGTGGAGCTTGACCTGCAGGAAGTTGACCGGCTGAGACCTGGCACCGACATGGACGTGTGGGCACGGGACTGTACCGTGTAGCCGGCATGGGCGGCCTGCTGCCGGCCGCCTGTCTGCCCAGATTATGAAGGTCGCCCGGAGGTTTACACTGGGCTGGTACACAGATGGGTGTTGCCCTGGTTAAGGAGGACGTTATGGACGGGACGGTATTGTGGGTGGTGCAGCACCCTGTGCTTCGGCAGGCGCTCGCCTCGGTACGGGACAGGGACCTGCCCAGCGACAAGTTCCGGGCGCAATGCCATCGAGCTGGGCTGATCCTGCTGGCCGCAGCGACCAGGGAGCTGCGAGGCGACCCGGACGACGTGGTGCTGGTCCCGGTGTTACGAGCGGGACTGGGTTTCCAGGATGCCGCGCTGGCGTTGTTGCCGGCCGCCACGACCACCCCGGTGGGACTGTGGAGAGATGAGCGCACTCTGGAGCCGCATTGGTACACCGACGGGGTGCCCGACGATCTGAGCGGCCGGGCCGCGATCGTGCTGGACCCGATGTTGGCGACCGGCGGGACCGCCGGGGCGGTTGCCAGCCGGCTGCGGGACCGGGGGGCCACCCAGATCATGGTGGTCTGCCTGATATGTGTGGAACAGGGGCTGAGCCGGCTCGAACGGGACGCCGGGGCATGCGAAGTGTTCACCGCCGCGCAGGACCAGGGGCTGGACGAGCACGGGTATATTCTGCCCGGGCTGGGAGACGCCGGGGACCGGCTGTTCGGCCCCAAAGGTGACGGGGCGCCCGCCGGGTTCCAGACAGCCAACAACCAACCCAGCAGAGTGTAATATAGCACGGCGGGTTCCTGGGTTTCCGCGCCTGAGGGCCCGGGCGGTGCCCGGCCGTTACCGGTAACAGCCGGGCCGGCGCGCTATGGCATACACGGTACGATGGCAGACAGCGTCCAGGGGAGCAACCAGTACGCCCGCCGCCGGGCTGCCCGGACCGGCAGCGGCAGGCTGGTACCACCCCCGGTCCCTCTGGCCGCCCAGGCCAGCCCGGACCTTAACAGCAGGCCGCCGGGCACACAGGAGATCAACCTGGAGGCAGTGCTCGCCCAGGTACAGGCAGCGGCCAGCAAACAGACCTCGCCGGCCCAGCTGGCGCAGATGGCCGCAGACCGGGTGCCGTGGGTACGCCTGGCGGTAGCTGGCAACCCTAACACCCCGAGGGAGATCTTGGAACGGCTGAGCCGGGACACTCTGCCTGCGGTACGCCGCCGGGTGGCTACCAACCCGCGCTGCCCCGACGGCACCCGGGTACGGCTGGGCCGGGACCCGGCGACAGCGCTACGCGACAGCCCGGCCTCTGAGCAGCAACACACTCTGAATTAACGCCGGTCTGCTAGCACGCCTCGCCCGGCGCTATCATATCAAGGTTGCTGCCAACCATGGCGGTGGTGTACACTGGTATGTGCGCCCAGACAAGGAAGGCGGGCTGTGGCGTCACCTGGGGGATATGCCCATCTCGGACGAAGCGATCGGGCCAAGCGCCCCTCCCGACCCTGGGGATGTTCACAGGCTGCTGCTGGACGGAGCCGCCGAGTACGCCGTGTTCGCTCTGAGCCCTACCGGTATCGTCTCCACCTGGAACCTGGGCGCTGAACGTATCAAAGGATGGCGGGAAGATCAGATCGTGGGCAGGCATTTCTCGGTGTTCTACCTGCCGGCGGACCGGCAGGCGGGCCTGCCCGAGCAGGAGCTGGGCAGAGCGGTACAGGACGGACGGGTACAGGCCGAGGGGTGGCGGGTGCGCCAGGACGGCTCCCGGTTCTGGGCCAACGTGATTATCACGCCGCTGTGGGACGCCGCAGGCCGCCTGCGGGGTTTCGGCAAGCTCACCCGGGACGAGACTGAACGTCAGGCCGCGGCCGTCCTTAACCAGCAGATCTTGCTTATGACCGAGCAGGAGCGGGTCGGCGCCGCCCTGGTAGGCACCGTGATCCGGCAGCTGTTCGCGATCGGGCTGCACCTGGACGGCACAATAGAGCTAGCTCAAGACCCGGAGGTATGCCAGCGGGTGCGGACAGCTGTCTCCGATATCGACGCCGCGGTCCGGGATATACGCCAGACAGTGTTCGACCTGTCGGTTACCAGACAGGCCGGGCTGACCGGGACGCAAATCCGGATAGCGCAGAACGGCAAGCTGTAACCAGCCTCAACGGCCTTGGGCCGGTCTGCCGCACGGGAAGAGCTTAGCAGCCGGCCTCGGTATGGCATAGCGGCGTTATGGTCCTGCGTCGGGACAACATCTCGGGGATGCTAGACAGGTGCAGCCAGTACCACAGCGCCTCAGTGCGGTACGCTGTGGCCAGCGCCCCCCATCTGCTGCCCGCGACACAGATAGCGCTGGCTCTGGACCTGGACCCGCTGGTACGCGAAGCGCTGGCCGGCAATATCTATCTGGCACGGGAGCGGTTCGAGGAGCTGGGGGTGTTAGACTTGCTGGCCCAGGACGAATGCGAGGAGGTACGGCTGGCAGTGGCGCTTAACCCGAGCGCGGCCACCAGCACCGTGCTGGGACTACAAAATGACCGTAGCCCCCGAGTGGCCGCAGCGGCCGGGCTGCACCCGGCGGCTCTGGCTGTCTCGCTGAACTGAGCGCAGCCCGCGCTGGCACCACAGCCAGCACGGTACCACGAGCTGGCATCCTGGTATACACTGGGCGGTGATCTGCGCCGACCGGAGAGAGCTATGACACCCGGCTGGCCGGGCGGGACAGCACCGGGCAGCCAGGCTGGCAACGGCGACGAGCTGGGCGGCGGGAGCCACAGGAACATCCCGTACGGCCGAGAGGGTGCGCTGGAGAACCCGGATTTCCGGACCAAATGGCTGGTAGACGGCGCCTCTACCCTGGAGGAGGCTGCCGGGCGGCTACGGGAGTTCGCTGGCCATCTTGAACAGCTCGAGCGGGACGGCTGGCAGCTAGCCCGCCCGGTAGAAAATTCGTACGCCTACGTGCATTACGTCGGGGAGGGAGAACCCCCACGTTACGACAGCGAGCCGGTCGGGCAGGGAGAGACAGAGCGAGACCCGGACAGGACGCCATGACAGGACGCCGCAGGTTTGCCACCCCTGGCAGCAGCGCGAGATATATGCTAGCTGGCTGTGAAGCTGGCTCTAAGGAGGTACGATGAGCGCCGACCCGACGATATATCCGGTGCTTGAGCACAGCACCCGCCAGCCAGACGGGACCTGGACCCACAGCTGCGGGTCTGCCTTACTGGGCGCTAAAGTCTGCCATCCGGTATGGGACGGCCTGTTCCTCTGCAGCGGCGGCGGTGACGTCCAGATCGAGACAGTGCCGTACTGCCCCGCCTGCGGGACTAAACCTGCGGAGGCAGGGGTGCCCGTCCGGGGAGAGCTGTAGCGGGGAGTGGCGGCCGCCGGGTACCAACTACCCGGCCAGCCTAAAGCTCGAATAGGGTTTGACAGCGGCACACCTGGCCCGCTGTGGCACACTAGACCTGTGCAGGTAGGGGAGACCCGAGGCCACAACCAGTATACCCGGCATCATGCTGCCGAGGCCGCCGGGATGCTGGCCACAGCTAATTTCGACCTGTTCGACCAGGTGATGGCGACCACCGGGCCCGGACCTGTCACCTGCGGCCAGATGTGGGGCGGCGACTGCCCGGTACAGGTAGGCCCTCCCGACTGGGAGCACGGCGCCCACCCGGCACCAATCCGGTACCTGCATGTCGCTGACGACATAACGGTCCCGTTGAAAGAATTGGACAGCATGGCGGGCAGTGACAGCGCTGAGATCCGGGCGCAAGCGGCCTGCAACCGGCGCACCCCGCTGAGCACACTGATCCGGCTGGCACAAGACCCTGAGCCGACGGTACGCCAGCAGGCAGCCCGTAACCGCAACACCCCGCCGGCAGCTCTGGAGCTGCTCAGCCAAGACCCGGAAACAGCGGTACGGATCGGGGTAGCCGGCAACCTGCACACCATGCCAGCCGTACTGGAACGGCTGCTACAAGACCCTGAGGACGAAGTTGCCCAGGACGCCGCGCGCAACCAGAACTTACCCCGGGCAACCCTGGCAGCGTGGCAGGTAGCGCACCGCTGAGACCAGAGGTATAACAGCAGCACGACCAGCGCCCCAGGTACCGTCATTAAAACTGCGACATGGCACACGGCGTTTATGTCACGTCACAGCCGGGCAGCAGGTACGAACCAGTACCGGGTCAAACTTCGTACCGCACCATCCAGGCTGTCCACCCAGACCACCTTGCACAGCCCCTCCCTGTGCAGTAAGATCTGGAATAATAACTGCCTGCTGCCGGTACAAGCACCGAGCTGGTCACATGACAACCATCCGACGGCAGCCATGAAACTCAAGGCTGCTATGTCTCGGATCACCCCGGCACCAGTGTTACAACAGCTCAGCGGGGATGGCAACAAGACAATCCGGGCCGCAGTAGCTGGTAACCGGAGCACCCCGGCTGCCACCCTCGCCCATCTGGCCCAAGATACATTTCAGAGCGTAAGCATAGAGGCGATCCGCAACGAGAACACACCACCAGAAACGCTGGACGCCATGAGCCGGCACGCCAACCCGATGGTAAGGTACTGGGTCGCCTGCAGCCCGAACGTCTCGCCGGACGCCCTGCAACGCCTAAGCAGAGATCGGAACCTGAACGTGTGCTGCGCCGCCGCCGGCAACCCTCACCTCCCGACGGAGACCGTAGACCAGCTCCTGTGCCACAGCGACTGGCAAGTACAGGAAGCCGCCGCCAGGAACCCTAACCTGTCCCGGAGGGCTTTAGCTATGTGGCAGCTGGCGAACGGCAGTTGATACCGGAAGATATTAGACAGCCAAAAGGCAAGCAGACCCGACATTACAGGCATAACATTGTCGCCGCGGCCGCACTGGCTTCCAGATATATCAGGGTAGACAGACTCCGTAGGCTCGCGGCCTGCTAAGCGTGCAAACTCCGGAAAGGACACAACAGATGGCATGGAAGAAATACGGGGCGCTAGCCGTGCCGGCCGTAATAGTAGCCAGCATGATCGGCAGCCTAATGTCGGGAGCCTCCGCTGCTGCTCCCCCTCGCGCCACCGTACAATCTGTACATGCCGTGCCGAGCCGGCTGGGCGCCGACGGAGGCATCATAACGGTGACAGGCAAAGTCAAGAACGCCCTGTCCTGCCATCTCAAGTTGCTGTCCCGCCAACCGTCCCGGGTCTCGTTCAAACGTAACTCTCTGAGCTGTGCTGACGGTCTTTTCATTACCCATATCATTCTGTCACCCAACCTTAACCAGACAAACCAGACGATTTCGTTCATGCTGGTAGCCAGCAACAAAACATCCAGCTCTGACAGCCGGTTCGCGGTGGTACTAGCAGGTTCGCGCCACCATCCTGCCCCCACCACCACGACAACCTTACCAGGAGCCCCGGGCACAACCACTACCACAAACCCGACCACGACAACCACCACAACGGCCGTCACGATAACTCCGATCTTCCTGCCGCCGACCGGGCCGGCACCAACCACCACAACCACAGCAGCAGCACCAACCACCACAACCACAGCAGCAGCACCAACCACCACAACCACAGCAGCAGCACCAACCACCACCACCACAGCAGCAGCACCAACCACCACAACCACGACACCACCGACGACCACCACCACGGCAGCAGCACCAACCACCACAACCACGACACCACCGACGACCACCACAACCACGACACCACCGACGACCACCACAACCACGACACCACCGACGACCACCACAACCACGACAGTAGCCCCAACCACCACAACGACTCTGCCCCCATTGCAGCTAGAGCAAGGAGAGTCGCCGAACTGGTCCGGCTATGCCGTTTCTAACGGGCCTTATACCGAAGTGACCGGGACATTTACAGTCCCGGCTCTTACCACAGCGGCCACCTGTAGCGAGATCATGTCAGAATGGGTCGGTATCGACGGGCTGGACAACGCGTCCCTGATCCAGGCCGGGATAGGTGAGGGTATGACCAATCTGGAGAACGGGACCTGCACCCCAGGCCAGTTCTATATCTACCCCTGGTGGGAGATCTTGCCCGCTTCCGAAACTATCATCCCTAGCACTTCGGTGGCCGTGAACGTTGGCGACCAGATCACGGTGACCATAAAGCAGATCGGGGAGACCACCAACTGGCAGATCGCGCTGACTGACGACACCGACGGGCAGAGTTTCACCACCGAGCAGGTTTATACCGGTGTTGGCAATTCGGCCGAATGGATCGTGGAGGCGCCAGATGACCCCTCTCTGTGCGGGACTGGCGTGTATCCCCTAGACCCTGGGATATGCCCGCTCGCTCCTTATTCACCCGACATAAATTTCACCGACTTGGTAGCGACCGGTAGCGAAACCACAATGTGGCAGCTTTTCATGGTGCAGGACAATGTGTTCGTCTCCGTCCCTTCGACGTTCACAGCGAACAGTTTCACGGCTTCCTACGGCAGCGTGCAGGCCGGCACGGACGCCACCAACGCTACCGGGACAGCGCAGCTCGCCCAGTCCAGACAGCCGGTTAAGACCTTCATGCCGGACGTCTACGAGAAGTAACAACGGGCAGCGTTGACAGCCACACCGGCTAAGGCAATCGGTAACGTCCGGCGCCCGACATAGTGCTCCGGTGTTGTTATGGCATTATACTAGAGCATGGACGGTACCCACGAGACGGCGCAGCCTCACAGGTCTGCGTCTACCCGGATCAACCGGGCGATAGCGCTGCTATACGATGAGCGCCGTCAGCTGGCCGAACGGTTCAACATGGTGAACAGAGCTATAGCCGCCCTGGAGGAGAAACGACAAGCCATCGCACCGGCCCGCCCGGGGATGTCACGTCCGTCACGCCCGCCCGTTACCCAGCCCGGCAGCGCAACAGCCAAGGTCGCAACTATCAGGAGCTGGGCCCGAGCCCAAGGACTGCAAGTTAGCAGCAGCGGCCCCCTGCCAACCCGTGTGCTGCAGGCCTGGGAGGCCGTCAGCAAAGCCAATCCGGCTACCGCCCCGACCAGTACCGACTGACGAAGGCCGACACCCGGCTTCAGTTTTACGTTTCGGCCGGTTTGGGCATAGAGCCAGCCCGGAACAGCCTAACGAACCTGGAAGCGGCCAGTCTGCGCAGGCCGAACCAAGCTCCCGAAATAGGTGCCGGCACCCGTCCGGCTGCCAGGTGGGCCTTCGGCCGTTGGCGTGCCTCACGGGCGAAATTATATTTCTGCGCTGTGCGCAACATATCTTTCTGATGTTCCCGGGCACAGTCCTGGAGGATATAAGGGTTCATGGTTACTCCTTGAGATAGGAGCGCTAGCACGGCTGCAAGACCGTAACGCCCTTGTTACCGGTAATACCCTGCCCGGATCGGGACCTTGCACTAACTGTCACTGCGACATAAAACACCATGTCCCGCAGCAACAACCAAGCTGCCCACCTCCGTCTGTTAGGCTTGCCTAACCAGTCGCTGTCTATTCTACTACCGCCCTGGGGTGGGCACAAGGTTTATGAACGAACCGGACGTCCCCAACTAAGACAGCACGGCAGCATCCGGGCTGACGGTGCAGACGAGAGCAGGATAAAGGCGCTACTGTACCTGCGGCTGGGCGCCGAACACCGGCGGGCGGGCCACGGGTAACGGCAGCACGTTGAACCTGGCCTCCCAAGGCTCTTCGTGCTGGCCCGCCAAGGTGGCTCTCCAAACGTACGCCCCAGGGGCCAAAGGGAGCCCGCTGAACAGCTCGGCCGTGAAATGGCCAGCGCCGGGAGTCCCAGGCGGCACCCCACCCGGACTGGCCACAGTGACAGCCTGCCGGATACGTACAGGCTGCAAGCCGGCCGGGCCCGGGAGCTCGACCGGCTGCCCGTCCTCGGTGAGCAACTCCAGCAGCAGCTCCATCGGACGGTTACAATACCGAGGTTCAAGCTCATAGAAGACAACCACCGCGCACGGCACGGTCACCGGGGGGAGTTGCGGCCCGGACGGGTCCTGGCTGGGGGCTGGCCGCAGGGTGGTCATGGTCCAGCCAGCGTTGAGCATACTGACCGTCCCGGTGGACCGGTCGGTAACCGCCCGGTCGGCTAGCAACGCGTAAAGTTTCATGGTATGGCGCTCACAGTCTTTCTCGGCTAGTCTTCCCAAACGGCCCGCTGCTGCGCGGTACGGCTGTCTGTGCCTGTTGCTGCCGGTATCATCCCGGGACCGGCGAGGTTGGCCGGGCGGCCTTCAGCCCGGGCGAGAGAGGCCCCTATCAGCGCTTTGAACAGCGGGTGGGGCCGGTCGGGCCGGCTTTTGAACTCAGGGTGCGCCTGGGTGCCCACCCAGTACGGGTGGCCGGGCAGCTCGATAAATTCCACAAGCCGGCCGTCAGGTGATTCTCCGGAGCACCGCAGCCCGTACTGTTCAAGCCGGTTGCGGTACCGAGAGTTAACTTCGTAGCGATGCCGGTGCCTCTCGAAGATCAGGGGGTCGCCGTAGATCTCTGCTATCTGGGTGCCAGGCGCCAGCTTGGCCGGGTACGTCCCCAGTCTCATGGTGCCGCCGTAGTCGCTGCTGGATAGGATCTCGCGCTGCGCGTCCATCAGGTCGATAACCAGGTGCGGGGCAGCCGGGTTGAATTCCCGGCTGTTGGCGTCAGTCAGCCCGGCTACGCTGCGGGCGTATTCGATGACCATGACCTGCAGGCCGAGGCACAACCCCAGGCAGGGCAGTTTGTTCTCTCGGGCGTACCTCACGGCGGAGATCATCCCCTCTATCCCCCGTTCGCCGAACCCGCCGGGGACCACGATGCCGTCCAGCCCGCTCAGCCGGACATCCGTCATCAGGCCGTCTACATCTTCGGCTTGTACCCAATCGATCTCGACTTTAGCGCCATGGGCGTACCCGCCGTGGTGCAACGACTCGATTACCGACAGGTAAGCGTCAGGCAGGTTCACATACTTGCCAACCATCCCGATACGGACCGGACGGGTGCTAGTCTGTACCCGGCGGACCAGGGCCTCCCAAGCAGACAGGTCCAGTTTGTGCGCTCCGCTGCTATGACCGTTGGCCCCGCCGGCCCGCCGGTCTACCGGGTCGATACGCAGCAACTGACAAATGTAATCGTCCATCCCCTCAGCATGCAAAGCCAACGGGATCTCGTACAGACAAGGAGCATCGATGTTAGAGATGACCGCCTCTTCAGGAACATCGCACAGCAACGAAATCTTAGTTTTCAAATTGTCCGCTAGCGGCCGGTCGCTACGCAGGACAATAACATCTGGCTGGATACCCCGACTGCGCAGCTCGGTTACAGAATGCTGGCTCGGCTTGGTCTTCTGCTCGCCCGACGGGCCCAGGTACGGCACCAATGTGCAGTGCACGTAGCACACATTGTCGCGGCCCAGATCCTTGCGGAGCTGCCGGATGGCCTCCAGGAACGGCAGGATCTCGATGTCGCCCACGGTCCCGCCAATCTCGGTAATCACCACATCCACATCATCGGTCCCAAGACGAGTTATCCGATGTTTAATCTCGTTGGTGATATGTGGGATAACCTGGACTGTTTTGCCCAAATAATCCCCATGGCGCTCCTTAGCGATCACTGCTTGATAAATAGAGCCGGTGGTAGCGTTGCTGTCCCTGGACAACGGCTCGTCAATAAACCGCTCATAATGCCCCAGATCCAGGTCAGTCTCACCTCCGTCGTCGGTCACGAACACCTCGCCGTGCTCAAAAGGACTCATTGTCCCGGGATCTTGGTTCAGATAAGGGTCTAATTTTTGCATGGTGACTCGTAGGCCGCGGTTTTTCAGCAGCCGGCCTAACGACGAGGCGGTTAACCCTTTACCCAGGGAGCTAGACACACCGCCGGTCACAAAAATATGCTTAGACATAAATTATCAGGCTCCTTAACAAATCTGGGCCAGTATAACGCTCTGTTCGGCCTATAGGTACTGTTGTGCCATGTCGCACCGACCGGATCGGGTGCCTGGCGCCCCAAGGCGGACCGCGGCCGCTATAGGCGTAGCTCAGCGAGAGCTGGCGATTTGCGACCCGGCACCTGGCCGGGATGGTGTAAACGCGCTGGTGGGCGCCTCGAGGCGCCCACC